>Ga0126307_10000942_pt1 | contig 19186 bp, 23 predicted proteins | sample Plot28_FD_89955 | JGI IMG/M metagenome (GOLD analysis project Ga0126307, IMG submission 89955) | Serpentine soil microbial communities from UC McLaughlin Reserve, CA, USA - Plot28 | ecosystem: Environmental > Terrestrial > Soil > Grasslands | place: USA: UC McLaughlin Reserve, Lake County... | reverse complement strand
GGGGTCGACGGCATCGAGCGCCGCGGCCCCGCACGGCTGCTGCGGCTGGGCGACGGCACCGAGCTCGCCTGCCACGCCGTGCTCGTCGCCACCGGCGTCTCCTACCGGCGGCTGGCGGCGCCGGGCGTGGACGAGCTGACCGGGCGCGGCGTCTACTACGGCGCCGCGGTGGCCGAGGCGGTCTCCTGCGCCGACCAACGCGTGGTGGTGGTCGGTGGAGCGAACTCGGCGGGGCAGGCGGCCATGTACTTCGCCCGCTACGCGGCCCAAGTGACGATCCTCTACCGCGGAGACTCGCTCGCGAAGAGCATGTCCCGGTACCTCATCGACCAGATCTCCGGCAAGGAGAACATCGACGTTCGCACCGGTGCGAGCGTGGCCGCCGCCCACGGCGCCGAGCAGCTGAGCGAGATCACCGTCGCCGAACCCGACGGCGAGACCCGGGAGGCCGTGGATGCGATGTTCGTGTTCATCGGCGCCGACCCGCGAACCGAGTGGCTGGACGGGGTCGTCGAGCGCGACGAGCGCGGCTTTCTGCTGGCCGGCGCGGACCTGGGCGGCAACGGCGCGCGCCCGCGCGGCTGGGACGTGGACCGCGACCCGTTCCTGCTGGAGACCAGCGTGCCCGGCATCTTCGTCGCCGGCGACGTCCGTCACCGCTCGATCAAGCGCGTGGCCTCGGCGGTGGGCGAGGGCTCCATGGCCGTGCAGTTCATCCACCGCTACCTGGCCGACACGTGAACGCCGAGGACCTCCGCGCGATCAACCTCTTCGGCGGACTGCCCGACGAGGCGCTGGAGCGCCTGGCGGCGGCGAGCGCGGAGCGCGACTACGCGCAGGGCGAGTGGCTGTTCCAGAAGGGCGACCACGCCGACGAGCTGTTCGTCCTGCTCGAGGGCCGAATGGAGAGCCTGGCCACGATCGACGGGCAACTGGTGCCGCAGATGACCCACGAGGCCGGCGGCTTCATCGGGGCCATCTCGGTGCTGACCGGCGACCCCTTTCCCGGCGGCACCCGGGCGCTCGTGCCCAGCAGGGTCGGGCTGGTCCCGCGCCAAGCGCTGCGCGAGGTCATGCACGCCGACGAAGACATCGAGCGGCGGTTGTTCCGCGTCTTCGCTCCGGTCTACCAGCGAGTCGGGGCGCAGAGCGCCCAGCGCGAGAAGATGGCCGCGCTGGGCCAGATGGCCGCCGGCCTCGCCCACGAGCTGAACAACCCCGCGGCGGCGGCGCGCCGCAGCGCCGCTGAGCTGGCCGACGCGCTCGATGCGATCCAGGCAACGCTGCGCTCGTTCGTGGAGAGCGGGGTGGAGCGTGAGGACGCAGCCCGCTTCGCCGAGCTCCAGCAGAGCGTCATCGAGCAGGCGCCCTCACGCGAGCCGGTAGACCAGCTGGAGGCCGCCGATCGCGAGGACGAGCTGCTCGACTGGCTCGAGCGGCGCGAGGTCCCCGATCCCTGGCGGCTGGCGCCGACGCTCGTCGGAGCCGGCATCGACAGCGCCTGGCTGGAGGAGGCCGCCGACGCCGCGGGCGCGGCATTGTCCGCGGCGCTCAACTCGCTGACCGCCATCCTCACGGCGCGCGGGCTGGCCGAGGAGCTGTCGGAGAGCACGGAGCGCATGTCCCGGCTGGTGGGGGCGCTCAAGGAGTACACGTACGTGGACCAGGCGCCACAGCAGGACGTGGACATCCATCACGGCCTGGACAACACGCTCACGATCCTCGGCCACAAGCTCAAGCGGACCGAGATCGAGGTCGACCGCCGCTACGCCGCCGACCTGCCGCCGGTGCCCGGCTCGGGATCCGAGCTCAATCAGGTCTGGACCAACCTCTTGGACAACGCCATCGGTGCGCTCGGCGACAGCGGCACGATCACGATCTCCACCGCGCGCGAGAACGATGCCGTGACGGTCACCATCGCCGACGACGGCCCGGGCATCCCCGACGCCGACCAAGCGCGCGTGTTCGAGCCCTTCTTCACCACGAAGGGGCCGGGGGAGGGCACCGGCCTCGGCCTCGAGACGACCTACCGCATCGTGGTCGAGCACCACCACGGCAACGTCGCGGTGGAGTCGCGACCCGGCGACACCAGCTTCACCGTCAGACTGCCGCTCCATGGTTGAGCGCAAGCCCGTACCCCGCAACCGAGAAGACGACTACACGCGCGAGGCCGCGCGCGCCCGCGTCGAGTTCGCCGCGGAGCAGACGGGCGCCTCGCTGGAGCACGTGGGCAGCTACTCGTTCGACCCGGTGGAGGCCTCCGGGAACATCGAGCACTTCACTGGAGTCGCCCAGGTACCGCTTGGGCTGGCGGGCCCGGTGAGGGTCGACGGCGAGCACGCCCAGGGCGACTTCTACGTGCCGATGGCCACCGCCGAGGGGACGCTGGTCGCCTCCTACAACCGCGGCATGCGCCTGCTCCACGAAGCCGGCGGCGTCAAGACCACGATCCTCGACGACCGCATGCAACGCGCGCCCGCCTTCCTGTTCGCCAGCGCGCGCGAGATGCGCGACTTCCGCGACTGGGTCAACGAGAACTACGACAGGATCAAGGAGGCCGCCGAGTCCACCACCAGCTCAGGCCGCCTGCTGGACATCGAGCTCTATCCCGCGAGCCGCATCCTCTACACGCGCTTCAACTACACGACCGGCGACGCGGCGGGCCAGAACCTGACCGGCAAGGCCACCCAGGCCGCCTGCCGCTGGATCATGGAGAACAATCCGACCATCGAGCACTTCTTCCTCGAGTCGAACTTCGCCACCGACAAGAAGAGCTCGCAGGTCAACATGCTGCGCACGCGCGGCAAGCGGGTGGTGGCCGAGGCGGTCATCCCCAACTCCCTGATCCAGGGGGTCATGCGGTCCGACACGCGGCTCATGTTTCAGGCCAGGCAGGTCTCCCAGCTGGGCGGCTTCATGTCCGGCGTGACCAACAACGGCTCGCACTCGGCGAACGGCATCACCGCGATCTTCATCGCCACCGGCCAGGATGCCGCCAATGTGGCCGAGTCCTCGGCGGGATTCGTCTACACCGAGCTGAGCGAGAACGGCGACTACTACTACTCGATCACCATCCCGTCGCTGATCGTGGCCACCTACGGAGGCGGCACCGGCCTGCCGACTCAGCGCGAGTGTCTGGAGGTCCTGGGCTGCTACGGCAAGGACAAGGTCAACAAGTTCGCCGAGATCGTGGCCGCCACCGTGCTGTGCGGGGAGATCTCGCTGGGCTCGGCCATCGTGGCCGAGGAGTGGGTGGAGGCGCACGACCTGCTGGGCCGCAACCGGCCCTGATGGCCCTCCCCTTCGAGCCGCGCTCGCTCCGGGCCTTCTCGATCTACCCCGAGCACAACGTCAACGCTGCCCGCACGCTGGTGCGGCGCTTCTGGCCGCGTCCCGCCGAGCTGGCGATGGTCGGCTTCGAGCGCGTCACCGGCCGGACGTTCCCTGCGCTCAAGCCGGGCAAGGGCTTCTACACGCTTCCGTCGTTCTACGTGGGCAACCACACCAGCTTCATCGGCGACGGCGAGATCCTGCCCTGGCCGAGCCACACCGACTGGCTCGACCTCGAGCTGGAGCTCGGCTTCGTGCTCGACAGCGAGGTGGCCGACGCCTCGCCGCAGGAGGGCCTGGCCGCGATCGGGGGCTTCTTCGTGATCAACGACTGGAGCGCGCGCGACGTGCAGGCCCGCGAGTACCGCGAGGGCATGTTCGGCCCGGCGGTGAAGTCCAAGAGCTTTGCCACCGGGATGGGGGCGGAGGTGGTCGACGCCGGCCAGGTGCTGCCGCGCTGGGACTGCCTGGGCGCGTCGTTCGCGGTCAATGGCGAAACCTGTAGCGAGACCTCCACCGCGGGTGCCGCGCACTCGCCCGGCGACCTCGTGGCCTACGCCTCGCGGGGCGAGCGCCTGGCGCCGGGCGACGTGTTTGCGATGGGCACGCTGCCCCGCGGTTGCGGCTTGGAGCTCGACCGGCGGCTGCAGCCGGGCGACGAGGTGCAGCTGGAGATCGAGGGCGTGGGCACCCTCAGCAACCGAGTCGGCGAGCGGGCGTGAAGGGCTGGAGCCTGCTGGCCCTCGCGGGCACCGCCGGACACCACTGCTTCGAGCGCTGGGCCGGTGTCGGAATGGTGCTGGAGCCGTTTCTGGGCCGGCGGCGGACCAACTTGTTCTGGACGGCGATCTTCAGCTGGTGGCTGACCGAGGCCCTCACCGGCCGCGAGGGCGCGGGCGCCTGGCGCGCGTGGGGCGCGGGCACGTCGGTGGCGGGGGCGGCCGTGCACTTCGCCGACTGGCCCTGGTCGCTGAAGTGGGGCTTCCTGCCCTGGCTCGATGCGGCCGAGGGGCTGACGCCCGAGCGCGTACCGGCCTACAACACGATCCTCTGGGTGTGGCTGGTGGGTGGCGTGGCCAGCGGCCTGGGCGAGACCGAGCGCGGCGACCGCCGCTGGCTGCTGCTCGGCCTCGCCACGGCGCCGGGGCTGCGCGCCTCGGCGCGCCACCACTTCGCCTGGGCGCGCGAGCAGGCCCGCCGGGACCCCGAGAGCTGGAGCCCCGAGCTGCTTCACCAGGGACCGCCGCGATGAAAGCCTGGCCCGATGGGCGGCGCGGTGCCCTGAGCGTGACCTTCGACAACCTCGGAGAGGCGGCCGAGATCCAGCTGGGCGCCGACCCCGATCCCGGCGAGCACGAGTCGGTCACCCGCTCGCTGCCGCTGGTCCTGGAGGCGCTGGAACGCCACGGCGTGACGGCGACGTTCTTCGTCGAAGGGCTGAACGCCGAGCGCTACCCAGACGTGCTTCGCGGCATCGACGGCGCCGGCCACGAGGTGGCTTACCACGCCTGGTGCCACGAGCAGTGGGGGGAGCTCGACCCCTCCGAGGAGAGCGAGAACCTCCGGCGGGGGAGGGAGGCCATGGGCCGGCTCGGGCTCGAGCCGCGTGGCTTTCGCCCGCCGGGCGGAGAGCTGAGCGAGCACTCGCTCGACCTTCTGGCCGAGACCGGGTTCGCCTACGTCTCGCCGGCTGGGGAGGAGGCTGGGGAGGAGGCGTCGGCGGGCACGGCGGCCGTGCTGCCCTTTCGCTGGCCGGAGGTCGACGCCTTCCACGTGCTCCCCGTGTTCGAGGACCGCCGTCGCGAGCTCTTGGGCGATGCCGAGGCCGGCGGCTTGGAGGCGATCCGCGCGCACCTGCTCGGAGCCGTCCGCCGCGCCGCCGAGCAGGGCGGCTACGCGGCGATCGTCCTCCACAACGGCATGATCGAGACGGAGGACGAGCTGGTCGACGAGCTGCTCGCCGAAGCGGCGGATCGGGCGGAGGAGGGCGAGCTGTGGCTGGCCCGCTGCGACCAGGTGGCCGCCTGGCTTTCGAGCTGAGCGCACGCCCCGGTCAGTTTCGCCGTCGGCGTGGTGGGTAGTCAATCGGTATGGGACTAATGGACAAGATCAGCGGCCGCGCCAAGCAGGCCGCAGGTGACATCGCTGGAGACGCCTCGACTCGCCGAGAAGGCAAGAACGAGGAGCGCAAGGGCGAGGCCAAGGACGAGCTCGCCAAAAAGCAGGACCAGGCCGATCGCAAGGCCGAAGAGGTCTCGAACCTCGAGCGCAAGACCTGAGAGGGAGGGCGCGGGCGGCCCGCTCGTCGGGCCGCCCTGCGTACCCCTCCCGTCGGTCTCGCCTAGAGCTTGATCACGGCGATCACCGCCGAGATCAGCACGCAGACCACGATCACCACCTGCATCGCCACCCAGAAGGGCGGAAGACCCTGCACGGCTACTCGATGAGGGCCTTGCGCAGCGCGATCGCCACGGCGTGGACGCGGGTGTCGGCTTCGAGCTTCTGAATCGCCCGCTTGGTATCCGACTTCACCGTCTCGGCGCTGAGGCCGATCCGAGCGGCCACCTCCTCGGTGTGAAGCCCGCCCGCCAACAGCTGGAGGATCTCCCGCTCGCGCTCCGATAGCGGGGCGTCGGAGGCGGGGCCGGTCATGATCAGAGCCGGGGAGAGCGAGGGGTCCACGAACGGGCGCCCCGAGGCCACCGCGCGCACCGCGCGCACCAGGTCCTCGGGCGGCGACCCCTTCATGACGTAGCCGCGCGCCCCCGCGGTGATTGCGTCCGAGAGCAGCCGCTTGTCGCCGTAGGCGGAGAAGATGACCGTCTTGACGTTCGGCGCGTTCTCGGCGATGCGCTTCACCGCCGAGATCCCGTCGATGCCGGGCAGGCGAACGTCCATGATCACGACCTCGGGATCGTGGCGCTCGACCTCCTCGAGTGCCCGCTCGCCCGTGTCCGCGTCGCTGACCAGCTCCAGGTCCTCGTGCTCGGCGAAGAGCAGCGACAGCCCCGACCGCACCGTGGGGTGGTCATCGACCGCGACGCAGCGGGTGGTCTCGCTCACACTACGACTGTAGGGAAGGCAGCGCTTTTCCGCCAACGCTGCCTAAGATGCCCGCATGTTCGCATCGATAGTGGTGGGCACCGACGGATCCACGACCGCGCAGGAGGCGGTGAGGCAGGCGATCGAGCTGGCGAAGACGGTGGACGCGACGATCCATCTCGTCAGCGCGTACGAGCCCGTGTCGGAGAGCCGGCTGCGCGACGAGCGCCGGCAGGTCCCTGAGGACGCGCAGTGGATGGTCAACGCGCGCGAGGATGTGGACGCCGCGCTCAAGGAGGCGGCGGAGCCGCTCGAGGCGGAGGGAATCTCCGTCGAGCGCTACGCGCGCGAGGGTGATCCGGCCGACGCGATCCTCGACGTGTCCGAGGAGACCAACTCCGACCTCATCGTGGTCGGCAACAAGGGCATGACCGGCGCCAAGCGCTTCCTGCTGGGGAGCGTGCCGAACAAGGTCTCCCACCACGCGCCCTGCAGCGTGCTGATCATCCGCACGACCTAGACAGCTGCCCGCAGGGGCTGGTGCTCAGGGCGCCAGGGCGCGCTTCGCGCTCACGAGCCCGTGCCCGTATCGGGAGTCGAACCCGGTCGGGCCGAGGTCGCGGGCGGTGCGCTCGAGGTGCTGCTCAACCGAGCCGGGGCTCGGCCTGCGCCTGCCCAGCCTCCTGGTCGAGCGCACGAGGGCCACGATCCCGCTCACGTGGGCCGCGGCCATCGACGTCCCCTCGTAGCCGCGGGGCAGGCCGAAGCGGCGGACGCTCGACGTGAAGGTCTGCTGGTAGATCCAGCGGCCCGGCTGGTCGGGCTCGCAGACCCGCCGGTCGTAGGGGTCCCCCTGCAGGAAGGCCATGCGCGCGTCCTCGCCACCGCCGGGGGCCACGAGGTCGAGGTCGCGGCCGGCGTTGGAGTACTCGGCCTGGCAGCCCCGGTGGGTGGTGGCCCCGACGGAGATCACGCCCGGGCCGCGAGCAGGCAGCGACACCTGGTGCTCCTCGCCCGAATTTCCCGAGGCGGCCACGACGGCAACCCCACGGCGACGGGCGTAGCGAAGGGCGCTGATCACGTCCGGCACGTCCGCGGAACGGACGCCGCCGCCGAACTCCAGGCTCAGGTTGATCACGTCCGGGCGCCGGCGAGCAGCCCAGCGCAGCGCGCGCGAGATGGTGGCGGCGTCGCCCTCGCCCTGTGAGTTCAGCACCCGCACCGGCATGATCCGGGCCCGGTAGGCAACGCCCGACGCCCCGCGGCGGTTGTTGGTCGACTGCGCGATGGTGCCGGCGATGTGAGTGCCGTGACCGTTCAGGTCGTCGGGAAAGCGGTCGTGGCTGACGAAGTCGTGGCCGCGGACGAAGCGGCCGAGGTCGGGCGCCCGCCGGAAGCGACGCGTGCGGCGGTATGCGACGCCGGTGTCCAGCACCGCCACGGTTGCGCCGCGGCCTCCTGCGGCTCCAAGCCGGCGCGCGGTGTCCCAGGCCGTGGGCATCTCCACGCCGAGGCCGTCGCGGAAGTTCCACTGCAGTTCCCAGCCGGGGTCGTTCGGCCGAAAGCTCACGCGCGCGACATAGTTGGGCACCGCGTACTCCACGCCGGGCTTCCTGGCGAGCTCGGCGACCTTCTCGCGCACGCTTGCGCCATCGCGGATCTCCAGCTTCTTGGCGGCCCCGTCCTCGCGCTTGACGATCACCTCGCGCGGCACGTACTCCGCCGCGGAGGCGGTCGGAACCGCTACGAGAGCAGCGGCAAGGGCGGTCAGGAGGAGGCGATAGCGCATTGGTCTACGGTGGGCCGGCCAGTGTACGTCCAGAAGAACACCCGCCCGCGCAGGAAGTTGTACGCCGGCGGGCCCGACAAGTGACCATCTGCGTGACCGGGGCCACCGGTTTTATCGGCGGGCACCTCGCGCGTCTTTACGTGGAACGGGGCGAACAGGTTCGCGCCACCTTCCGCTCGGACAAGCGCCTCGACCGCCTCGAGAGCCTCGCCGTGGAGCCCGTGAAGGCGGACATCCTCGACCGGGCCGCCCTGCGGCGGGCGATGCGTGGCTGCTCGCTGGTGTTCCACACGGCGGGAAAGGTGGGGGCCACTCCGGTGGACGAGATCTGGCGGATCAACGCGCTGGGCCCGCGGCTGGCCGTCGAGGCGGCCGCGGCCGAAGGGGTCGCGCGAGTGGTGTTGACGGGCAGCGTCGCGGGAATCGGCCCGGTCGAGCCGGGCCGGACCGGCGACGAGGACGAGGTCTACCGCGGCGCCCCGCTCAACCTCACATACCCCGACGCCAAGCACGAGGGCGAGGCGGAGGGGCTCGCGGCCGGCGCCCGTCTGGGGGTCGACGTCGTGAGCGTCAACCCCACATACGTGCTCGGGCCGCCGGTGGACCCGTCCTTCCCGGGCGAGACCTCCACCCGGACCATCGCCAACTACCTGCGCGGTCGCCTGCCCGCGGTGGTCGACGGAGAGGTCGACATCGTCGACGTGCGCGACGTTGCCGCCGGCCACGCCGCAGCCGCGGCCGAAGGCCGGCCGGGCGAGCGTTACGTGCTCGGCGGCCACGGGGTGCGTTGGGTCGAGCTGGTCGAGCGCGTCGCCGAGCTGTCGGAGGTCCACCACCCCTTCCTCGTCATCCCGCCGGAGATGGCCGGCCCGGCACGGCTGGCCGAGCAGCTCGGCCTGCCCGGCCTGATCTCCTCCGAGGCGCTGGTGCTCATGGGGCAGAACTGGCGCTACTCCTCGGCCAAGGCCAAGCGCGAGCTGCGCTTCCGCGCACGTTCGCTGGACAGCACGCTGCGCGACACGATCGCCTGGTGCCGCGAGCTGATCGAGAGCGGCTCGCTGGGTGCGCGGCCCTCGCCGCTGTCGGTGGCCGCCGGGGGCGTGCAGCTGGCGGGGCGGACGGGGCTGCTGGGCGGCCTGCGGTTGGCCGGGCGCTGGACGGGCCGCCAGTTCGTGTCGCGGTGAGCCGCTTCTTCGGACGGGACGAGTACTTCATGCGCCTGGCGCTGCGCGAGGCCGAGCGCGCGCTGGAGCACGACGACGTGCCCGTGGGATGTGTCGTGGCCGCGGGCGGCGAGGTGGCGGGGGCGGCGCCCAACGAGCGCGAGCTGCGCGGCGATCCCACTGCCCACTGCGAGATCCTCGCGCTGCGGGAGGCCTCGCGAACGCTGGGCTCGTGGCGGCTGGCGGACGTCGTCCTCTACGTGACGCTGGAGCCCTGCGCCATGTGCGCCGGAGCGATGGTGCTGGCCCGGGTGCCCCGTGTGGTCTGGGGGGCCGACGACCCCAAGGCCGGCGCGGGCGGAAGCGTGCTTGACGTGCTGGGCGAGCCCCGCCTGAACCACCGCCCGCAGACGGCCGGCGGCCTCCTGGCCGAGGAGTCGGCGAGCTTGCTCAGAAGCTTCTTCGCGTCACGCCGATGAGCCTCCGGGGGGCTTCGCTGAGCTGGGCGATAATGAGCTCGTGGCGGATGTCGTCGCCGAGCTCAGACGCGGGCGTGAGTCCTACGCCCGTCAGGCGTGGACGGACGCCCACGAGTCGCTGTCCGCCGCCGACCGCTCGGAGCTGTTGGACGCGGATGACCTGGAGCTTCTCGCCACCTCTGCCTACATGTTGGGCCGCGAGGACGAGTACCTGGCGCTGCTCGAGCGCGCGCACGCCGCACAGCTCCACGTAGGCGAGCCTGGGCGCGCGGTCCGCTGCGCGTTCTGGATCGGAACCCATTTCGCGCAGCGAGGTGAGATGGCGCGAGCGGGCGGATGGCTGGGACGAGCACACCGTCTGTTCGAGCGCCACGACTTGGACGAGCTCGAGCGCGGCTACCTGCTGCTGCCCGCCATGTTCGAGAGCTTGGGCGCCGGCCGGCCGCAGGACGCGGCACGGTTCGCCGGCCAGGCGGTCGCGATCGCCGAGGCAGCCGGAGACCGTGACCTGTTCGCCCTGGCCGCCCACTTGGAGGGGCGCATCAAGATCGGGCTCGGCGACCTCGACGACGGTCTGGCGCTTCTCGACGAAGCGATGTTGCCGGCCGCGGCCGGGGAGCTGTCGCCGATCGTCACGGGCATCGTCTACTGCGGGGTGATCCTCGCCTGTCGGGACGCCCACGAGGTCAGCCGTGCGCGCGAGTGGACCGGCGTCCTGTCCGAGTGGTGCGACAGTCAGCCCGACCTGGTGGCGTTCCGCGGCCGCTGTCGGATCCATCGCGCGGAGCTCATGCAGCTCGGGGGTTCGTGGTCCGAGGCGCTCGACGAGGCAAAGCGAGCGCACGAGCTCTGCGTGGAGGGGCAGAACGAGTCCGCTGCCGGCGAAGCCTCGTACCGCCAGGCCGAGATCCACCGCCTGCGCGGCGAGCACACGGCGGCTGAACGCTCCTACCGCGAGGCGAGCAGCCGCGGCCGCGAGCCGCAGCCCGGCCTCGCGCTGCTGCGCTTGGCGCACGGCGCCGGCGATGCGGCCTTGGCTTCGATCCGCCGCGCGCTCGCTGAGAGTGACCAGCCGAGCAAGCGCGTGGCGCTCGCGCCGGCGTGCGTCGAGATCACGCTCGCGGCCGGCCACCTCGACGAGGCTCGGGCGGCATCGGCGGAGCTCGAGCGCTCCATCGACGGCGACGCCTGCCCCGCGCTGGCGGCGACCCTGGCTCACGCCCAGGGTGCGGTCGCGCTGGCGGGCGGGGACCCCGGCGCAGCGCTGGCCGCCCTCCGGCGCGCTGCGCAGACCTGGGACCGCCTGCAGGCGCCGTACGAGGTGGCGCGGGCGCGCGAGCTGGCCGGGCTGGCCTGCCGCGCGCTCGGCGACGGGGAGGGCGCGGCACTGGAGCTGGAGGCGGCGAGGGCCACCTACGCGGAGCTTCGCGCCGCCCCCGACCTCGTCCGGGTCGACGCGCTACAGCCTGGCTCGCGGGCGAGCGACGCGCACGGGCTGACTCGGCGCGAGCTCGAGGTGTTGCGCATGATCGCCGAGGGGCGGACCAACAAGGCAATCGCCTCGGAGTTGGTGCTCAGCGTGAGGACCGTGGACCGGCACGCGGGCAACATCTTCGCGAAGCTCGGGGTCTCCTCGCGCGCGGCGGCCACCGCCTACGCACACCAGCACCAGCTCGTTTAGACCGCCGCACTGGGTCCAATCACCCACGCCGTCGCCTGGGCGAAGTTGGGCGGTTCAGCCGATGCGCCTCGCGCCAGCCAACCCTACGTTGGCAATGCATTGCTGAACAAACGGAGGTCACAGATGACGACCGCGATGATGGTCGACAACCCGCAGGGCTCGCAGGAGGTTTACGAGAGGGTCAGGGACCTGCTCGGCGACGAAGGACCTCTGGGCGGCGTACTTCACCTCGCCGGGCCTGCGCCGAACGGCGGCTGGCGGGTGATCGAGCTATGGGAGTCCGAGGCCGCAGCGCGCCGTTTCTTCGAGGAGCGCCTGCTTGCGGCGGTCGAGGCCGTGGGCGCCCCGGCCCTTCCGGCGCCTCAGTACTGGCCCATCCACAGCTACACGGTCTAGCGCCGTGCTCGCGCCTCCCGTTGCCCGCGAGCGCATGCTCGCGAAAGCGCCCGTCAGGGAGCGACGGCTGAGGCTGGCCGGCGCATCCACCGCCCTGGTCGAGGGCGGAGACGGCCCGCCGCTCGTCCTGCTGCATGGAGGGATCGAGTGCGGCGGCGCGATCTGGTCGCCGGTGCTTTCTCGTCTCGCCGAGAGCCACCACCTCGTCGTCCCCGACCTACCCGGTCTGGGTGAGTCGGAGCCGCTCGACCGGCTGGACGCGGCCGGTTTCGCCGGCTGGTTCGGCGAGCTGATCCGCGAGACGTGCTCGCAGGAGCCGACGGTGGTCGCGCACTCCTTGGGCGGCACGCTGGCCGCCCGGTTCGCCGCCGAGCGGGGAGCCTCCCTGCGCCGGCTGGTGATCTGCGCCGCGCCCGGGCTCGGCCCCTACCACATGCCGCTGAAGCTGAGGCTCGTCGCGATCCGTTTCGCGCTCAGGCCCACCGACCGCAACGCCGAGCGCTTCGAACAGTTCGCGCTGCTCGACAGGGACCGCACCCGCGAGCGCGATCCGGAGTGGTTCGACGCGTTCAGCGCCTACACCCAGGCCCGCGCGATGGTCACGCACGTCAAGCGGACGATGCAGCAACTGATCAAGACGGGCACGAAGCAGATCCCGGACTCTCAGCTCCGCCGCATCGAAGCCCCGGCCTCGCTCGTCTGGGGAAAGCACGACCGGATGGCCCCGCTGGGCCTCGGGGAGGAGGCCGGAACCCGGCTCGGCTGGCCGCTTCACGTGGTCGAGGGCGCAGCCCACGCGCCGCAGATCGAGCAGCCCGAAGCGTTCCTGCAGTTCACCTACGACATGGAGGAGGCGCGACCATGAACTGCCGGCTCGCGTAGGCCTCTGGGGCGCCGTAGCCGCGGACGACGCCACGCTGTTGCTCGACTGCTGTGCCCACGGCGGAGGGGCGACCGTTCCGCGGGTGGGAGGTCACGGATGACCGCCTGCGCCGCAATGGGGGCACCGCCTAGTCTCTCGCGCCGATGAGCAGCGCCTACGACGCCACAGCGTGGTCCGACCTGTTCGTGGCGGCGGCGGGCGCATCCGCGGCCCTCGCCGGCTTGGTCTTCGTGGCCGTCTCCATCAACATCGAGGAGATCCTCACCGGGGAGGGGCTGCCCACACGGGCGCTCGAAACGCTCGTCCGCCTGATGGGAGCCGTGGTCGTGTCGGTGCTGGGTCTGATTCCCCAGAGCTCGACCGCGCTCGGAATCGAGCTGGCGGTGGAGGGGGCGCTCAGCGCGGTGTGGACAGTCGAGCTCGCACGGCGATCGCTGCCCGAGCGCACTCAGCGCTCATGGGTGATCGGGCGCATCGCGATCTCGCTCTGCGGCACCTTGCCGTTCCTGCTGGCAGGGCTGAGCCTGCTCGGGGAGCGCGGCGGCGGCCTCTACTGGGCCGTCGGCGGCCTCCTCTTCGCGATCGGCGGCGGCGTGACCACGGCCTGGGTCCTGTTGGTCGAAATCCGCCGCTAGCCTCCTGAAGCCCGCACTTGGAGGGGTGCCGGAGTGGTTGAACGGGGCGGTCTCGAAAACCGTTAAGCGTCGTAAGGCGCTTCGAGGGTTCGAATCCCTCCCCCTCCGCTTTGTCTGCGACCGCGGGCCTTCCGGCTGCGATCTTGGCGTCGGGCCAAGGCGGGTGCGGTTGCCCGCATCCCGCCGTCTAGGCGTACAACGCGTCCGTGACGATCGCGTGGCGAGGGAGCAGGCGCCTCGTTATCAGCCGAACTCCAACGTCGTGACGCCGAAGACACTCGGCACGTCTTCGTCGGCCCGCCCATTCAGGTACATCCGGGCGGTCTCGAAGGAGCGTTGCATCTGGCGACGAGAGCGGAGGCTCCGCGTGGCGGGATTCGAGGCGGGCATGTCGACGAACACCTCCGTGCCGGGCCCCGCCGCCGCGAGGAGACCACTTAGGAGCGCTTCCGCCACGTTTTCGTCGTCGGCAAAGAGCGGGCCGATCTTGGCGCCGACTTGACAGGGCCGCACCACCCCGTAGCCCAGCAGGCTGCCCTCAGCCAGGCACGCCAGCGCGTGCCCGGGCGGACGGTCGATCCAGACGCGCAAGAAGCGCTCTCGGGTGGCGCCGAACACCGCCGTGTCGAAGGCCAGCAGTTGGTCGAATGGAACCTCGGCCAGCTCGACCAGGTTGGTGGGGCGGTCGCCGCCGCCAGCGGTGCTCCAGCGGACGTTCTTGTGCGCGACGACAAAACCCCTTCGCTCGTAGTAGGTCTGCTGTGCCAGAACCGCGTCCAGCCCGACGATCCGCCCACGGGCGCGCGAAAGCGCGCGCTCGAACAAGAGGCTCCCGATGCCTTGGCGTCGGAGATCGTCCCGCACGATGTAGAAGCCGAGGAACGCGTAGCTCTCCCCGTAGAGCGCGCACGACACGGTCGCCGCGATCTCGCCGGCGCGCTCGGTCGCAAGGAACGCATCGGGGTCCGCGACCAGAAGCCGCTGTTCGTCGTCGAGGCCCGGGTTCCAGCCCTCTGCGTCCGCCCACGCGATTGCCGCCGCCGCAGCACGGGCATGTGGCGATCCTGGGTCAGCAGACTTCGCGCGGCGCACGCGATCAGCGTCGGTGAATCGACCACCGCCCGTCAACCCCCAGGCTCGAGGACCCGACCCATCCGCTGACGGCTCGGGGGAGTGCGCGGACTTTTGCTTCCGTGCGCTGCGCCCACCCCGGCTCAGAGGACCGGCCGGCGCTGCCGCCGATCGTCGTGGCGAGCTAGGACGCCGCCACCGGCGCGTCAGGTCTCGTCAACGAGGCTCGAGGTGCTAGGGCTGCAATGCTCGCCGCTAGCGACCGTGAGAACGCGTGCGAACCGAGGAGGACCCCCGTGCGGAAGGTGATCTATTCGATGAGCGTGTCACTCGACGGGTTCGTGGCCGACCCGGACGGCGAGATCGACTGGTCGGTACCGGACGAGGACCTGTTCCGGTTTCACACCGAGCGGGTGCGGGAGACAGGGACGCAGCTCCTCGGACGGCGGCTGTACGAGGAGATGACTTACTGGGAGACGGCTGAAGAGAACCCGTCGGTGCCGGACCCCGAGCTCGAGTTCGCTCGCATCTGGAAGGCGCTGCCTAAGGTCGTGTTCTCGACGACTCTCGACAACGTCGAGGGCAACGCAACGCTCCTGCGGGACGGCGTTGCCCAAGAGGTCACGACGTTGAAGGAACAACCAGGAGGGGACCTGGCCGTCGGCGGGGCCGGGCTGGCGTCCACCCTCATGAAGCTCGATCTCATCGACGAGTACCGGCCTTTCATCTGTCCGGTCGTACTCGGCGGTGGCACGCCCTACTTCTCGGCCCTGGACGAGAGGATCAACTTGGAGCTGGTCGAGACGAGGACGTTCGCGTCGCGCGTCGTTTACCTGCGCTACCGGCGCGTGTGACCCCTCCTCCCGGGCTCATCCCCTCCTCCCTCACCAAATGCACTAGGGCTTGCCCTGGTGCCAGGGCTCCCAGGAGTTCGCGAGTTTCGCTCAGGTGCCGCTCCCGCCGATCACCGTGCCGGCTCGGTCCAGCAGGCGATTCGGTGGCTATCGCAGCGTGATGGCGTCCGGTCCCGCGTGCCTGTTGTCAGTCGGCGTGCCCTCAACCGGCTTCGAGCAACCTCTTCAACTGGCGCAACTGTGCGCGTATGTCGCGGCGGACACCGCGAGCAAACGTGTTCTGGAGGAAGCGGGGCAGGCGTTTCCACTGGAAGGTGCTGACCTGTGCGAATCTCGTGCCGGGCGGCGCAGCCGCCAATCGGTACTCGACCTCGAAGATGGACACGTCGTCTTCCTCGCGCAGTACCAGCCGGGTTGGCGGCTCGCGCACTACATGCTCAACCTGCAGCGACACGGATGGGCGCAACGGCACAGGCTTATGCACAACCTTCCAGCGAGCTTCGCCGACGGCCACGACCGACTTGACCTTCGGACACCACCGTGGATCGTTGGTTGGATCCGCGACGAACGCCCATACATGCTCAGGCGGTCGGCCGATCTCGATGCTCTCCTCGACCAGCACGGGACGATCGTAGGCCCGCGACGGCAAGTGCAGTTCGAGGTCGCGACGATGGACCAGTCGCCACTGGCACTGGTGTCATCGCGCGGGTTCCCCTTTCCATGCAAAGCAGGGGCGCAGTGCCGGGGTTCGTTTCGCGTCTTGGTGAACTTGGCCAGCCCGCTCCGTTCGCGGTCAGCTTTGGCGCGGATCCAGCGAGGCGTGAATGGAGCGGACCACCAGCGCGCCATCTCCTACGGCGGCAGCAACGCGCTTGGTCGATCCTCTGCGGACGTCGCCGATCGCGAAGACACCGCGACGCGTGCACTCGAGCATCGACGGGCCGCGGTCCGTCCCGTCCCAGTGCCGGGAGAACTCCGTGTGGCTGCGCGCCTCCTCGCCGGTGACCACGAAGCCCTTGTCGTCCCGCCCGACGTAGTTCACCAGCCCCTCCGACCTCGGAGAGGCGCCGATCATCGCGAACACCGCCGAGGTCTCGACGCGGCGATCGGGCCCGGCACCTGAGATCACGACGGCTTCGAGCTGCTCGTCTCCCTCGAGCGTTCGCGCCTCACACCCGGACCAGACGCGCACGTTCGACTTGGCCTCGATCTGGTCGACCAGATAGCGCGACATCCCCAGCTCGATCCGCCGTCGGGCAACGACGTGGACCTCGCGCGCGTGGTCGGCAAGCTTGACCGCGGCCTGGCCGGCCGAGTTTCCTCCTCCCACAACGACTACGTCCTCCATCGAGCATTGCTGGGCCTGGATGTGAGTCGCCGCGTAGTACAGGCCAAGGCCCTCGAACCGATCCGCGTTCTCGGCTGGCAGCCGACGGTAGTCCGCGCCCGGAGCGAGGACTACGCAGCGGCCTCGTACGCGCTGCCCATCGGCAAGCCCGATCTCGCGCAATCCCCCGGCCTCCGGCTCGGACACGTCAGGGGCTTCATGGACGCTGGAGATCACGGCGCCGAACTTTCGCGCCTGGAGCGTCGCCCGCCGGGTGAGGTCCGCGCCGGTAAGCCCCGTGGGGAAGCCGAGATAGTTCTCGATTCGAGCGCTCGTGCCGGCCTGACCGCCCGGGGCGAAGCTTCGGCCACAAGCGTGCTGGCCCCTCGGAGGAGGCGTACACCGCCGCTGCCAATCCGGCCGGACCGCCCCCGAGCACGACGACGTCGAAGCTCTGGCCGTCGACCTGCGCCCGCAGACCCAGCTCATCGGCGACCGAGGTCACCGTGGCCTGTCGGATGACGCTGTCGGAACAGACCAGGACGGGGCACTCGGCCTCGCCGATGCCGAGGCCGTCGAGCAGGACCCGGCTCCCTTCGTCGGTGCTGAGGTCATGCCAGGTGAACGGAACGAGATTGCGCTCCAGCAGCTCGCGCACGGTGAACGCCTCGTTCGACCAGCGCGAGCCGATCAGCCGCTGCTGACCCAAGCCGCGCCCCGTGAGCCACTCCCGGCGCGTGACCATCGTTCGCAGGAGGAGGTCGCCGAGCTCGGCCGCGGTCGCGACGACCCGACGCACGTCCTCGGGCGGGAGAGCGAGGAGCGATGTCGGCTCGGCCGCGAACCCGGCTGCGAGGGTCGGCTCGCCGGTGAACATGGAGATATCGGCGGCGAACGTCCCCCCCCCTACATTGGGTGAAGTAGCGGTCGCCCTCCGCCGCTTGGTCGAGGACGTCTATCCCTCCGCTGAGCACGACGTACAGCGGGGTCTCGCGCTGGCCGTGCTCCCAGACGAGCTCCCCGCGTGCGAACGACTGCTGACTGCCGATCTCCGCCAGGTACTCGACCTGCTCGGCGGTGAGCCGGGGGAAGAGCGTCGGATCGTCGGGGTCGAGGAAGTCCTCGACGGGTGTCGGCGCGTAATCGCTCGCCACTTGTCGGGGCGGTTCAGACACCCGGACGGGTGAACGTCACATGCGTCACTCCGCTGGGCGAGGAGGTGGCCTCGATCTCGTAGTCGTTCTCGAGGCCCTCCAGTCCCTCCCAGAGCGGCACGCCCCGGCCGAGCAGGATCGGGACCACCACGACGTGCATGTGGTCGACGAGCCCGGCGGCAAGGAACTCGCGGATCACGGTGGGCCCTCCGCCGATGCGGACGTCCTTGCCGTCTGCAGCCTCGCGCGCCGTCTCGAGCGCCTCGGCCGGCGATGCCTCGAGGAAGTGGAACGTCGTGCCGCCCTCCATCTCGATCGACGCGCGCGTGTGATGGGTGAGGACGAAGACGGGTGTGTGGAACGGTGGGTTGGGACCCCAGGCGCCCTTCCACTCCGGCTCCTGCTCCCATCCGGGGTGGCCGAACTTCCCGGCCCCCATGATCTCGGCGCCGATCCCCCGGTCGTGCCTCTGGAGGAAGGCGTCGTCGACGCCCCCGCTACCGCCGGGCTCCCACGACCGGGTGTTGAACATCCACGTGTGCAGCCTCTCCCCGGCGTGTCCGAAATGTGCGTCGCGGCTCTGACCCTCACCGGTGCCGAAGCCGTCGAGTGAGATGGAGAAGTGGTGGACGTAGACGAGTGACATGCTGCCGCTCCTTCGGTAGTCGGGGTCCGGGACTGGGTTTGCGGCCTGTCGGCTTGATGGTGGACGACAGTGTCGGCACCTTCCAGAGTGATTCCATGTCGAGAACCTCCGCTCGGCTCCGCTCACCAGGTGAAGGGCCACGAGAGGCGGGCCCATGACACCAGGAGACGACCATGCCGAAGTACCTGATCCTCAAGCACTACCACGGCGGCCCGGAGCCGCACCATCCCTTCCCCCCGATGGACCAGTGGGCCCCCGAGGACGTGGAGGCCCACATCGCGTTCCAGCGGCACGTCAACGAGATGCTCCAGGAGACCGGCGAGTACGTGGACGCGCAGGCGCTCACGCCGACCCGCACCTGGGTGCGCTACGGCGGCCCCGACGCCGCGCCGGTCACCACCGACGGCCCGTTGCCCGAGACCAGCGATCTCGTGGCGGGCTGGTTCATGATCGACGTCGACTCCTACGAGCGCGCGCTCGAGCTCGCGGCCTACGTCTCCTCCGAGCCAGGCCCGGGCGGGGAGCCGCTGTACGAGTGGCTCGATGTCCGGGAGGTCATGACCGAGGCGCCCTCAGACGGCTGACCAGCCATGGTCGACGAGCCGATGCGACCGCTGGACGAGGGCGCACTGCGCGCCCTCGTCCCTCGGGTGCTCGCGGGCCTGGTACGGCGGGGCGAGGACTTCGATGCCGCCGAGGACGCGCTGCAGGAGGCGCTCCTGGAGGCGCTGCGCGT
>Ga0126307_10000941_pt1 | contig 19214 bp, 12 predicted proteins | sample Plot28_FD_89955 | JGI IMG/M metagenome (GOLD analysis project Ga0126307, IMG submission 89955) | Serpentine soil microbial communities from UC McLaughlin Reserve, CA, USA - Plot28 | ecosystem: Environmental > Terrestrial > Soil > Grasslands | place: USA: UC McLaughlin Reserve, Lake County... | reverse complement strand
GGCCGCCGCCCACGAGGCTGGCTTCGGCAGCTATGCCCAGTTCTACCGCGTCTTCCGCGAGCAGACAGGAAGGAGTCCGTCCGCGCTGCGCACCGCCGCTGCCGACGAGGACCTGAGACTGGTCCAAGACGATCGCTGAGCGCGGCGTGCCTCCGGACATGAGGCGGCGCACCTCAGCCAGCGTCGCCATCGAGGTCTCACCGTCGTCTCATCATCATGGCCAGCTCGCCTGCTGTGGCGCTGTGTGTCCACCGTGTTGCCGGGTCGGCTTTAAGGCGCTAGTCAGTGCAACAAGCCGGCTCGCCGCCGCCTACAGAAGCTTTTCCCGCTGGGCGACCCGTCCAGGCATGTCTGTCTCGGAGGGTTGACCTGATCTGGTTCGAGGTGTTCGATGGCGGCGCCTACGGTGATGTTGCCCGTTCGTGAGGGATGTCGGCTCGGAGGCCGCTACTGGGTCGCGGATGCGCTCCAGGGGTTTGCGGAGGAAGCGGGCGACTTCGACGTGGTGTATTGCGACGTCGACAAGGACGGAGGCCCGGACTGCTGGCGTGCGGTCCGTGACCGTATTCGGGTCGGTGGCCTCTGGTGGTGTGACAACACGATTTGGGAGCGGGTACATCGCAACCGGGACCGACCGGGAAGGCCTTGCCGGCTTTACGGCCTTCATCCGGGAGCACAACCGGCTGGTGGCTGAGGACACCCGCTACGTGGCGGCATCATCCCGATTCGGGACGGCGTGATGACCGCTTTGCGGATCGAATAACCCGAGCTCGATCCGACTGTTCGACTCATAAGGGTTGAGTCAGCTACCCAGAGCCCTCGCTCCCGTGTTGGGCGGCGCACTCGGCGGCGCGGCGTTGCATGGTCGCGCGTTCCCGGGTGTTGCTGGTCAACGACGCCGCCTGGAGGAAGTGCTTCCGGGCACGACCGTGCTCCCCGATACGGCAGAGCAGGTCGCCGGCGACCGCCGGCAGCAGGTGGTATCGGCGCAGCTCGGCGACATCGAATAGCGGCAGCACGATGTCTAGCCCTGCCTGTGGTCCGAACGCCTGGGCGACCGCCACGCCGCGGTTCAGCTCGACAACGGGGGAGGGGCTGATCTGAATCAGGCCGTCGTAGAGCGCGGCGATGCGGACCCAGTCGGTGTCCTCGGCGGCGCTGGCTCGCGCGTGGCAGGCGGCGATCGCAGCCTGCAGGGCGTACGGACCGGCGGTGCCGCCCAGCTGGTCGATGCGCTCGAGGGCGGCAAGTCCGCGGCGGATGAGGAGGTGGTCCCAGCGGGTGCGGTCTTGGTCCATGAGGAGCACGGGCTCGCCGTCCGGTCCGGCGCGGGCCTTCAGCCTGGAGGCTTGGAGCTCCATCAACGCCAGCAGACCCAGCGATTCAGTGTCGTGAGGCGTCAGGCTGGCCAGCATCCGACCCAGCCGCAACGCCTCCGCGCAAAGGTCGGTGCGCATCCACGAGTCCCCGCTAGTAGCCGAATACCCCTCGTTGAAGACCAGGTAGATGACTTCACGGACCGCAGCCAGGCGTCCTGGCCGCTCGGCTGGGCCGGGGAGCTCGAACCGGATGTTCGCCGCCGACAGAGTCCGTTTTGCGCGCACCACGCGCTGGGCGATGGTCGGCCCGGGTACGAGGAAGGCACGGGCGATGTCATCGGTCGCGAGGCCGCAGACCAGCTTCAGGGTGAGAGCCGAGCGCGCATCCGGCGACAGGATCGGGTGGGCGGCCATGAAGATCAGGCCGAGGAGGTCGTCTGCGAGGTCACCGTCGACGAGCTCGGCGAGGTCGTGCTCCACGACCGGCGGACTCGCAGCGGCCGCGAGGCGCACCTTGTCGCGATGGGTGTCCCGCCTTCGGATCCGGTCGACGGCTAGATAGCGGGCCGTCGTGTGCAGCCAAGCCGCCGGGTTGTCCGGCACCCCGTCCTGCCGCCACTTCTCGATCGCGGCCACGAACGTGTCCTGCGCGAGCTCCTCGGCAGTGTCGAGGTCACCGACGAACCGGGCCAGCCGGGCCAGCACCCGGGGAGATTCGACGCGCCACAAGGTCGCAATGGTGGCGTCGATGTTCGCTGCATTCATGGTGGCGGCAGGGTCGCGGAGACTTGTCCCTTGTCCTACTGGAGATCCTCGGCCTCGACGACGCGACGTACGTCGACCCGCTCCGAGCCGACGAGGAGGGCGAACTTGCGGGCGTGCTCGACAGCCTCGGCGAGCGAGTCGACCTCGAGTATCGCGAAGCCGCCGATCAGCTCCTTGGCTTCGGCGAAGGGGCCGTCGATGACCCGGACCTTCCCGTCGCTGACCTCGACACGCGCACCGGCTGAGCTGGGAAACACCCCGTCGCCGCTGAGCAGGACTCCGGACATGGCCGCCTCCCGCATGTACTCCTCGATGGCGGCCAGCTTGTCTGGTGACGGCCTGACCCCGTCCTCCATGTCCTGGGTCTGGTAGTGCATCACCATGTAGCGCACGGTCTCTCCTTTGGTCGGCTTGTGGCCACGGTAGCCACTGCGTCCGGGACGGCCGGTCAGACAGTGGTGGCCGGCGTATAGACCAGGTGCAGCACCCCGGTCTGGAAGGTCGTGGCGGACTTCAGGTCGAGCGGCACGGTTTGACCGTCGACGAACAGCTTCTCGCCGTGGCCGACGACGATGGGGTGCACCAGCAGGTGCAGCTCGTCGACGAGGCCCTGTTCGAGTAGCCAGCGGACCAACGTCGCGCTGCCGGTCGTCGACAGCCCGGTGTCCTTCTTCAGCGCGGCCAGCGACGCGTACACGTCGCCGTTGATCACCGAGGAGTTCTCCCAGGTTGCCTCATTGAGGGTGTTTGACACGACGTACTTGCGGGCGCCGTTCATGGTGGCCGTCATCTCGTCTGCGGGGTCTGCCTGCGGCCAATAGCTGGCGAAGGCCTCGTACGTGTTACGCCCCAGCAATGTCGCGTCGGCCTCGCCCATCATCTTGCCGACGGCGGCTCCCATCTCGTCGTTGAAATAGGGGAAGTGCCAGGTCTCAGGCGCCTCGATTACGCCGTCGAGGGAGATGAACAGGCTGGACTTGATGAATCCCATGATGTGCTCCTTGTGGGTTTGCGGGCACCGCCTTCTCGGTGCCTTCACCCTCTGTGCCGAACGAAGGTGCCCGATTTCGACACACACCCGGAACCTTCTTTGATGGCTCTCTCGGGCGCCGAGGTGGGACCGACCGCTCGGCTACTAGCGTCCCGCGTCTGACTCGACCGGGTGGTGTGGGCCAGGATCTGCCTTGGTCCGATGAACGGCGGCGCGGGAGCAACCGGGAATGGTTCAGATCCACAGTGACGCGATGGTCTTAGCTGCTAGCGGCTCCCCATGCTTGCAGCCATGTGTCCGATGTCTCGAAGGACCGCAGACGGTTGCTGATCAAGGTTGAGATGCTGGACAAGAAGCATCTTTTCCGTGTTGTGGATCTGGTGGCGGGTTGGCGCGGGTGGGCCGTCGGCGTAGATAAGGGTGGCGTCAGGTAGTCCGGTAGCCATCGAGTAGGCGAGAAGCTGATAGAGATCGGGGTTGTGGCCGGACCCGGTGTCCCGCTTGTACTTGACGTCGCCGACGAAACGCCAGCCCCGTTTTGTTTTGAGGGCGAGATCGGGTTCGAGCTTGATCTTGCCGTTGCGGTCGAGGGTCATGCCATGTGTTGCTGGGTTGTCGGGAAGCTCCTCGATGGTCGCGCCAACGGCTTCGCGGAGGGCAGTGCGAACGAATTGTTCAAAGACGTCGTATAACCGCAGGGTGAATCCGGTCACGGGGAGGTTACCGCTGGCCACGTCTGCCATGGTGTTGGCGAGGATCGTCTGGGCGAGTTTGATGAGTGGTCGGTAATGCACGTTGTGCCGGGTCCAGGCGATGCGATCAATCATGTCTGGTGTGATTGGGGCCGGTGTAAGGTGCCGGAGCTGTTGCCAGATGCGGGCGAGGCCGGCTGAGACCAGAGGTGCGGCGATCCGCTGGTGGCGGAGGACTGATGCGGCGGCACGGACAGTCTGGTTCTCAATGATGTCGTCATCGTGAACTTGATAGCGCACAGCGATCGGGAGCGGAACGGGACGTCGTGCCTGTCGCTGCCATCGGATCCGGCCTTTGATCGTGACTTCGTCTGCATCGACGGTCCGGTACGAGCGCAGCAGACCCTGCCCGAGGGTGCGTTCGCACGCGGCGACGAACATGGCAGCCATCCCGTCGGTAAGCGTGTGCGTACTCGAAATCGTCGTCCAGGTATCCCTCCAGGTGTACGGATCGGCGGCGTAGGCGGTCATGAACAACACCCGGTCGATGCGGAGTTTGGGCTGGACGACGATTGTCCGGTCACCAATGGTGACTGAACCGATGACACTGCCTGGCCGTACCTGGAACTGGCCGCCCGCAGCACTTGAGGTGATCTTCGACTCGAAACAGTCCTCGAGAGTTCGGCGGTCTTCGAAGCTCAGATCTAGGGGAGGGGAGACCTTCCATTCAGTCAGCTGCAAGGGCATCGTCGTCACCAATGATGGCGGCCCTAAGCACGTCGAACTCGAGTTCGTCGACCTTTTCGGGCCGGCTGTAGAAGAGTTCGTGCAGTGTGGGCATGACGGAGTACTGCCACGCCCGCCGCGCCCAGGTCTCGTCAACTTCTTTGCCCATGAAGTGGCTGGGTCCGACGTACTGGTCGCGGTCACCAATCAAGGAGTTGGCGCGATCGAGCAGATCGGCAAGCCAGTTGAGCTGCGGCGCTCGCTGCTGAAGAAGGCGGCGCAGACTGCCGTCGACGGGAGGCTGGTCAGGACGTAGATCACGGATGTAGAAGCGGCGCCGCAGGGCAGAGTCCAGAGACGTGATAGAACGGTCTGCGGTGTTCATAGTTCCGATGATCAACAAGTTCTTCGGGAGCGACTGTGTGCCGCCGTACATGAGGGTCACGGTCTCGCCCCGGTATTCGAGCAGAAAGTAAAGCTCACCGAAGATGGCTGGGATGTTTCCGCGGTTGATCTCGTCGACGAGCAGCACGAAAGTGTGGTCGGGATCATCGTGCGCCTGTCTCGCAATTTTGATCAAAGGACCGTCGACAACGGTGAAGAGGGCCGGGTTGTCGGGGTTTGGCCGGAGGCCCTGGACGAAATCTTCGTAGCTGGTGCCCGGGTGGAACTGCACCGTGGTGACCCGGCCACGCGATTCGGCAACGAATCGGGCTATCGCGAGACCGATGTAGGTTTTGCCTGTACCAGGAGGGCCTTGGAGGATGATCTGGCGCTTTCGTTCCAGAACATCGAGTGTTTCTTCCAACCATGAGATGCCCTGGGTTATCGAGGAACAGGTCATCGGCGAGCTGTTCCAACGATGGCTGCTCGCCATCCGATGATGGTTCGCTCTCGGGTACGACGTTAGAAGCTGTCCTCGATGAGGCATCCGGGATTGGCTGCGGCGTGTTCGGCTTGCCGAGTCGCCATGCGTTGTAGTCCTCAAGCTCAGAGGCTGACCAATTCTCAGGATGAAGCTCACGGCTCGCAATCGTCCATGCAAGACCCTGGATATCGAGACGGTCCCGTAGGAATGACGGCCCACCGCTGGCGAGCACGGCGTCTTTGATCGCGTCTAAACGCTCGAGGAACAAAAGGTAAATCTCGCCCGCGGTCGCCGATCCTTCGGGGACTTGACCGCCGGTCAAACGCTGTGTGGTCTTTGCGGCTGTCTCTCGCCATGGCGGGAAGTCTTCCGACCGACAACCCATGAGCATGGTGGAGGCAAGACTCAAACGTGCGCCAATCCCCGATACATCTGCAACTGGCACATGTGCGAGACAACGGTCGACTGACTCCGGTCCGGGATCTTGCTGCAACTCCTGAAGTGCACGAATCGCTCCATCAGGATGAGTTTGAACCCAGTTGAGAAAGGTGTCAGCAACTCTGTAGTCGATGACATTAAAGTTCCCTAGAGCCTCCTTCAACGCGGGGCCCGGGTCGGTCCCCATGGCGGCTTCATTCAGCGCGGCGCGCAGCTTCGGAACGCGCTCCACCTTGTAGGACCGCTCGTCAGCATCGAGATCAACCACCTGGGCCACGCGGCATGCCCATGCCGCATAGACATCCTCTGCCTCGATTGGATTCCACTGACGCCGGTATGGCGACGCGTAAGGGCTGACGAATGAATGCGCACCATAGGTGACATTCGGCTTCAGGCGGGAGTACACGCTGAGGATGTCCGAACCCACGCTCGGGAAGGCGTCCGCAATCGTCTGCCGGTCAGTTTGGCTGACGATCGGTGGGGCCACGTCAGGAAATAGGAGGTGCTCAAGAGCAAACTGCTGGGCCCACACCGTTTGCGTATCCACACTCGCGGTCGCATCGTGGAATGCCTGGAGAGAACTGACTGCCGTCCTGCGTCCGCTGTCATCCAGCTGTTTGATGCTGCCGAACACCTTGATCAAGTAGGCGAACATCTTCCAGCGGAACGTGCCGTAAGCCTGACCCGTCTTCGCGGCGCCGCCAGCCAACGCCGCCGCCAGATCTGCCGGAACTCGGGCTACCCGATCATCACCAAAGCTGGCAACTGTGTTGATCAGCTCCAGCTTGCTGCGGGCAGTCCAAGATGTCGTCTTGGCAATCAGGGCATGGATGTAGAGCAGCTCAGCTGCAACCTGGATTGAGTCGTCGCCAGCATCGGCTAATTGGACACGCAGTTTGGAGACGAAAGTGCCAGCACCAGCGTCCGGATTGTTGACATAGAACTGCATCAGTTCCCGGAACGCCGCGTCTCCAGCGATGGGCCGGCCGTCGAAAAGACTGCGGTCACCCACCAAAGATTCGTCACGCCATCGACGAGCAGCGGCGTACATGGGTTGCGCAGAGGGATACACGAGACGGCACGGACCCCACGGAATGTCATCGGCGATATCCACGAGCAGAACCTAATGCCCCAAGTACGGTGAAATGTGGCCACCCCCATGCGGGCAGGAGTCGGCGGAGGTGCATGCGCGCGGGGATAACCACTGCCACGAGCGGGAGACAGGCTCTTGCCCGCTCCGGTGGCACCCTGGCCTCGGTTGTTCCACGCTGTTGGGCGCATCGCCCCCCACACGAGCCTCGGTGCAGCAATCTAGGACATCGACCGACTGTCCGACCGCAGTTGATGCAAGGTCAGCTCAGCGGCTCAGGTCGGCGGACTTACCAGGCAACCGCACAAAGCGACCATGTGCTTGCATTTGCACCAAAAGCTCGAAGGCAGACTCTTGCGTGAGGTCAGCCATTGCGACGGCGTCAGTGATCAAGTCGACGGTTTCTAACGTGATCAAGTCCTGCGCTCGCCCGTACGCCAAGGCCGCTCGATCGTCGGTCACCCACCAGGCACTCCGGAACTCCGGCCCGTTCTTGATCAAGAATGTGGTCTCGGCCTCACCCAGATGCTTGGTCGGCTGATCGGCCAGGCCGCCAAAGACTGACCGTCGAATCCGCTCGATCTGCCAGGCCTCGGTGTCGTCCTGCGCCACCTCAATCGGCTCGCCCAGCCAGCCGCCCGCTAGCACCCGCGCAAGATCAGGCAGGTGACCTCGGGACTGCTCGACTTCGTAGGCCACCGCCTGGGTCCATCGCCCACGTCCACGCAAGATCAACTCGAGCAGGTCGACACGCTTTATTGCGGCGAAGTTGCACAGCACGGTGGTGTCGCAGAAGATTGCAGAGCTCACGGCGGGCCATCACCCGTATCGGCCTCGAGGGCGTCCATCAGCGCGTCTACATCCGCGTTGATCACATTGGCGTATGGCCGCAGCGTCGCCTGTCCCGAGGCATACGCGGCGTACGCATCGCGCGCCAGCAGGCCTGGTGGTCGGACCCGGTTTGCCGCAGCTACGTCAGCTGCGAGTTGCTCCAACCGACCGGCCAATTCGGCCGCCTGTCGGGCAGACAGCGCCTTGAACCTGTCACAGGTCATCGAATCAATCAGTCGGAAGCTCAGCAGCCGGAACGCCAATGCCGACGGACTCACGCGTAGCTCGCACACTAGATCGGCGAACGCTTCAGGCGTAAAACCGGACGACCCTACCGCCGCGCGCAGCTGCCTCTCCGGCATCAGGAATGCCGCCGCGAAGGCGTTAGCGCGCCGTTCGGTCGGCTGACGTTGATGCTGACGATCCTCTACGTCCTGATCCAGGTGCAGGCCCTGATCATCTCTGGCCAGCAGGTGTCCGAGCTCGTGGGCGATCGTGAAGCGTTGCCGCCATGGTGCAACCCCTCGCCCGACCAAGATCAACTTGATCTCCGCAGTGGCCACCGAGAGCCCGTCAAACCGAGGACCAAGATCGCCAATTGCCACGTCCGCACCGAAGGCCTCCTCCGCCGCCGCCGGCAGGTCGCCAAGATCGACGTCCGCCTCTGAGACCCGGTCCAGTGCCGCGGCTGCCAGGCGTTCACCGCGCGTCGTGTCCAGGCCGTCCTGGACTGGCCGGCGCACCGGTCGCCAGGGTTGCCGGTAACCGAGGAAGGCGACGTCCTCGCGAGCTGCACCCAGCCGCTTGGCCTCGGCAATGGCCGCAGCGCTGCTCGTGTCACCCGAGATCCGTGCTGCCAAAGCGAGAGCGGGCTCGTCGCCGGTGAGCAACCAGTCGACCGTGACTTGAGTAGCCTCCGCGATCCGCGCTAAGTCGAGCGAAGAGAACCGGCGCGCCCCGCTCAGCGACTTGGACAGCTTGGAACTGTCCAGGCCAACTCGCTCGGCAAAATGCCGCTGGCTCATTCCCGACCGGGCCAGCAACTCACGTACGCGGTCGCTTATGGTCGGCATGAGAGCCCACCCTAACGGGTGTTGCGAAAATCGCAACGCCCGTGTAAGGATGGGCGGTCAAACGAAGCGAACTCGATGCTCGGATGGGCACCGACGATCATGAAGGCCTCGGGAATGACTGCGCTAAAGACCGAGCCGGCGAGGCTTGAGAGCCCTGAGGGCATCAGGCTGCCTCCCATACCTGAGCCAGGGCAGGTAGTCGAGGTTCGCGGATCGACCTGGGCAGTAGCTGACGTCCGCGAACAGGGCCTGCCCCGCAGCCCAGCCGATGAAGCCCAGGCCAGGATCCACCACGTTGTGACTTTGCAGTCGTTGGCCGAAGACAGACTCGGCGATGAGCTGACTGTGGTCTGGGAGCTGGAAGTCGGTCACACCGTGGCGCCCGACAGGGTCTGCCCGAGCGGATCGAACGGTTCGATGACCCCAACACCCTGGCGGCGTTCGTTGACGCGGTGCGTTGGGGAGCGGTTACCTCGGCCGATGCCAATGCATATCAGGCACCCTTCCGCAGCGGGGCGAACGTCGAGGCATACCAGTTGGAGCCGCTCCGCCGAGCCTTGCAGGCGCCGCGAACAAACCTGTTGCTAGCCGACGATGTGGGCTTGGGCAAGACCATCGAGGCGGGGCTGGTCGTGCAGGAGCTGCTGCTCCGACACCGTGCCCGGTCGGTGATCATCGCCTGCCCGCCCAGCCTCGCGCTGAAGTGGCAGGACGAGATGAGGGAGAAGTTCGGCCTCGAGTTCGTCATTGTCAACTCCGACCTGATGGCCGACATGCGCCGCAGCCACGGCCTCAATGCCAACCCCTTCCGGTTGTTCCCGCGAGTGATCGTCTCTATGGCCTGGCTCCCGACGCCACGAGCCCAGCGGCTGCTGCGAGAGGTGTACGCCGGTGTTGGCCAGCGCAATAACGGTCGCCGCTTCGCCTTCGACGTCCTGGTGGTCGACGAGGCGCACCATGTTGCGCCGGCCAGCCCCACAGGGCCGGGGAACCGCCGCGGATACGCCGTCGACAGCCACCGGACCATCGCCACCCGAGAGCTGGCGCAGCGCTGCGAACATCGCCTGTTCTTGTCCGCGACCCCGCATAACGGTCACTCGGAGTCCTTCACCGCCCTGCTGGAGATGATCGACGGGCGCCGGTTCAGCCGCGGGGCGCTGCTGGACGCCCACGCGCTGCGCGAGGTGACGGTGCGCCGGCTCAAGACCGACTTGCGGGACAAGGACTTCCAGCGCCGGGTGATCAAGCGACTGCAATTCACGCCGGCCGATGACGAGCAGGCAGCGTTCGCCCGGCTCGACGAGCTGCTCACCGCGAGCGCCCGGCGCAATGGCCGCCGGCGCAGCGGCGACATCGTCGCCATGCTCTTGAAGAAGCGTTTCTTGTCCAGCCCGTGGGCGTTCGCACAGACCCTCAGCCTGTACGAGCGCGCCACCGCCCGTGGCGAGCGCTTCGAGCTGGAACACGACGCGTATGCCGAACTGTTGGGCAGTGAGGGCAGCGACGAAGAGGAGGGCCTCGTTGATCAACCCGAGTTCGCCGCCCTCCGTCGCAGCAAGCGAAGCGACCCGCTTGTCGCCGCCAGCGAGGCCGACATCACGGAGCTCATCGACTGGGGCTATGGCTTTGAGCACCGCCCGGATTCGCGGCTGCAGGAGTTGATCACGTTCCTGAACGGGGTGTGCCGGCCTGACGGTCGCACCTGGTCGAACGAGCGCGTGGTGATCTTCACCGAATACACCACCACGCTGGAGTGGATAGTCGGGGTGCTGGAACAGAAGGGCTACGGGCCGGTGCTGGACTCCATCCGCGGCTCGACTCCGGCCGACGAGCGCGAGCTCATTCGAGCCCGGTTCAGCGAGGATCCCAGCATCGAGCCGATCCGGGTGTTGGTGGCCACCGACTCCGCCGGCGAGGGCATCGACCTACAGGCGCACTGCCACCGGCTGGTCACCTTTGACATCCCGTTCAACCCTTCCCGGCTGGAGCAGCGGATCGGCCGGATCGACCGATACGGTCAGACTCACCAGCCGGAGATCTTCCACCTAGTGCCGGTCGCGTCCTCAACGACGTACGCCGGCGACCTCGCGTTCATGGCCCGCATCGCGGAAAAGGTTGGCACCATCGCCGCGGACCTTGGCTCGGTCAACCAGGTGATCGACGCGGACGTTCAGCGCCACTTCGCGCGCTCCGGCGCGCCCCAGGTATCACCGCGCAAGGCCGACACCGAAGAGGCCGACGTGATCAACCAGACTCTGGCCGGTGGGCTCGAACTCAACCGCAGGTTGACCGAGCTGTCGCGCACGTACGCCGAGCGCAAGGCCGCCCTGCACCTGACCCCTGGCAATGCGCGCCGGGTGGTCGACACTGCGCTAGCGCTGACCGCCCAGCCGGAGCTGGTGGAGATCGGCGATGACCGGACCGACGCCGCGGTGTTCCAAATACCGGCGCTCGGCCCCTCATGGCAGCTGGCGCTCCGCGGGCTGGATACCCGGCTGCGGCCGGGCGAGTGGCGGCCGATCACCTTCGACGATGCTGCGGCCGCCGGCCGGACAGACCTCGTACACATCCACCTCGGCCACGCGCTGCTCCAGAAGTCCGCGCGCATCCTGCGCAGCGCGCTGTTCAGCGCGGACTCGGCGATGAACCGGGTCACGGCCGTCGTCGTGGACGACTTCCCGCAGTCTTGCGTGGCAGCGGTGTCGCGGCTGGTGCTGGTCGGCCGGGGCGGGGTGCGCTTGCACGAAGAGGTCTTCCTCACCGGGATCCGGCTGCGGGGTCAGGCGATGGCCGAGGCGCGAGTGGAGGCGCTGCTGGAGAACGCTCTCGATCACGACAAGCTCCGGCTAGCCAAAAAGCACACGCTGGCCGCGCTCGCAAAGGCCTGGAACGCGCCGAACTCTCGCCTGCGTAACCGGCTGATAGCCGCGATGACTCGGCGAGCCGAGGACCATCAGAAGCGGGTCAGCGAGCGGCTTGAACAGCGGCGGGAGGCGGACGCCACCCGGGCCCGGGAAATCTTCGCAGCCTTCCGGCGCAACCTCACCGACTCGCTGGCCATGATCCGGGAGACCGAGGCGGCGCAGCTGGAGATGCTGTTCACCGACGAGCAGCAGGCCCAGCGCCGGCACGACATCCGGGTGATGGAGGAGCGGCTCGCCACCCTTGCTGACGAAGAACGGCGCGAGCTGGCCGCCATCGAGGAGCGGTACGCCGACGTCCGGCCGCACGTGTCGGCCGCCGCTGTAGTGTTCGCGCTCAGCGCTGCCGACGTCCAGGCGGGAAGGATCGGCTAAATGCGCCCTCGCCGCGCGGCCCCGCCAACGGCCAGCGAGCTGCACCGGCGTTGGCTGCAGCTCGTCGACACCGATGGGCCGTTTCTGGCCGTACCAGCGCTTAAGCGGGTCTGGCCCCAAGGCATGCCCTCCCTCGACGACGATCGGCACGCTGAGCTGATGGCCGCCAGACCAGAGTTCGAGCGTGCCTGGGACACCTTCCATGCCCGGCGCGAGCAGGGTGGCGACACTTCGCAAGTCGAGGCGGCCCGTCGCGCGTACGACCGCGCGCGGGACGCCTGGGTCGAGGTCATCCTGCGTGAGGTGATCGGCTGGGAGGACCATCACACGACTGATCTCGCGACGTTGCCGATCCCCTCGCCGGTTGCGACATCGCCGGACCGGCGAGTGAGTATCCACGCCACCGGCGCCGTGCGGCACGGCGACCGGATCGGCGCGCTCGTGCTGGTCGTCGATCCCGGCGATTCGCTCCGCGACATCGTCGACGACGGCTGGGCGGCCAGTCCGATCGACCGGATGGAGGTCCTGCTCCGCGACAGCGGGGTGCCGATCGGTCTGGTCACCGACGGCCGGTGGTGGGGTTTGGTGTGCGCACGCCCGGACGCCATGGTCGCGTCCGGGATCGTGGATGCCTCGACCTGGGCAGAGGAGCGAGAGGTTCGTGACGCCTTCTTCACGCTGCTACGCCTCCAGCGGCTGGTCGGTGGCAATCCGGAGGACCGGTTGCCGGCGCTGTTCGCCGAATCCGTGGCTGCGGCCGAGGAGATCACCGAGGCCCTGGGCGTCCAGGTCCGGCGGGCGGTCGAGCTGTTGATCAGTGCGTTCTCGGAGGCAGCGGAGTATGCCCGTGAGCAGGGGGAGTCCGACCCGCTGCCAGCTGATCGCAACCAGGTGTACGAGGCAGCCGTCACGATCATGATGCGGGTCGTATTCCTGCTCTTCGCTGAGGAACGCTCGCTGCTGCCCCAGGGCCAGCTGTTCAGTCTTGGCTACGGTCTGGCCGGCGAGCTCGACGCCCTCGACGAGCGTGCCCGCGAGGAACAGACTGAGGCCCTCGACGCCACCCACCTGACCTGGCACCGACTGCTCGCCACCTCCAATGCCCTCTACGCCGGCGCCTCGTTCGAGGACATCCGGCTGCCGTCCTACGGCGGGTCGCTGTTCGATCCCAGCCGGTTCCCGTTTCTGCTGGACCGGACCTCTCGCGGTGTGCTGCGGGTCGCGGTCAGCGACCGGGTGATGCTGGAGGTGTTGCGGGCCGTACAGGTGGCCGAGCTGCGCGGTCAGCCGGCCCGGCGGATCTCGTTTCGCGACATCGACGTCGAGCAAATTGGCTATATCTACGAGGGCTTGCTTGGCTACAGCTGCGCCTCAGTATCCGAGGTCACGCTCGGCCTGATCGGCTCACCCGGCGCCGAACCCGAGATCACCCTCCCCGAGTTGGAGGCGATTACTGGGCGTTATGCCGACCCCGGCCGTGTTGCCGAGGCGATCATCGCCATCATCCAGCAGACTCAGCCGGGCGCGAAACCGCCGACAAAGTCCGCGCTCGCGAAGGCCTACGGAGGTGCGGGCGACATCGAGGACGCCGAACGTGCACTGCTCGCCGTCACCCGCGACGTGACGTTGCGCGCACGGCTGCGCCCGCTGATCGGGATCATCCGCCGTGACCTGCGGAATCGCCCTGTGGTCGTCCAGCCCGGCGGACTGGTCGTGGTGGAAACTCCGTCCCGAGCCACAGCGGGCGCACACTACACCCCAAGGTCACTGGCCGAGGAGGTGGTCGAGCACGCGCTGGAACCGCTGGTCTACTCCCCTGGCCCACACCAGACCGCCGACCGCGACCGCTGGCGGCTCATCTCCTCTGACACCATCCTCGACCTGAAGGTGGCCGACATTGCCTGCGGCTCCGGGGCGTTCCTGGTGGGCGCCGCCAGGTACCTCGCAGCCCGGCTAGTCGAGGCCTGGCACGCCGAGGGCGCCGCTGTCGGCGAGCCGCACGCGTTGTATGTCAGTGCGCTCCGCAAGGTGGTCGCCAGCTGTCTGTACGGCGCTGACATCAATGCCATGGCCGTCGAGATGTGCAAGCTCTCGCTCTGGCTGGTCTCGCTCGATCCGAAGCTGCCGTTCTCCTTCGTCGACGACAAAGTGCTGCACGGCAACTCCCTGGTCGGTCTCACCGACGTGCGCCAGCTCAAAGCGATGCACATTGATCCGGACCAGATCACCAACGCCCCCAGCCTTTTTGATCTTGATGTAGAGTCCATCTTGCGCCGCGCGGCCAACCTACGCCGTCGGCTGGCCAACGAGGTGAACGATCTAGACCCCGAACGCTCGGCGGTGACCAAGCGCCGGCTGCTGCGCGAGGTGCATGAGGTCGTTGCCCCGCTCGCATTGGTCGCCGACGGAGTGGTCGCCGCCGGTCTTGCCCTGGGCGGCAAGCCGGGTAAGGCGCTGGACGCGGCCTACGAGAACCTGCGGGTGGCCGTCGCCGACGCATTCCCCGCCGACTGCGAGGGTGACCGCACCTGGCTTGACAAGATCATCTCTGAGGGTCTGACTCCCACGGTGCCGACGGACTACGAACGCTGGCAGCCCTTGCATTGGATCCTCGCCGTCCCCGACGTCATGGAACGCGGCGGCTTCGATGCAGTGATCGGGAACCCGCCTTTCCTTGGGGGCAAGAAGGTCTCCGGTGCGGTGGGGAGCAATGTGCGAGAGTGGTTCGTGAACGTGCTTGCGGGCACCGCGAAGGGCAACGCCGATCTAGTGGCCTACTTTTTCCTCCGAGCGTTCGGCTTGCTAGCTGCGCACGGAAATCTCGGATTGATCGCCACCAATACGGTCGCCCAGGGAGACACCCGCGAGGTCGGGTTGGATCGCATGGTTGCCGACGGCTTCACGATCACCCGGTCGATCCAGAGCCGTTCATGGCCCGCCAGCGGCGTGAATCTTGAGTACGCCGCCGTCTGGGGCAGTCGAGGACGCGTCGATGATCAGCTCCAACGGATCTCCGACGATGTGCTGGTACCTCAGATCTCGTCTTTGCTTGAGCCAGCCGGGCGGCTCGAAGGCGCTCCCCTGCGTCTTATGGATAATGCTGGGATCGCCTTCATCGGCACCTACATGCTTGGCATGGGCTTCGTGATCGACTCCGACCAAGCACTGCGCTGGATTGAGGAGGATCCGACCAATCGAGAGGTTCTGTTTCCATTCCTGAATGGCGAAGACTTGAACTCGCGACCGGACTGCTCGGGATCGCGCTGGGCCATCGATTTCGGATTCAGGAGCGAGCTGGCGGCGCAAGAGTTCCAGGCTCCGTTCGCTCGAGTCCTGGAGCTAGTAAAGGGGGAGCGGGCGAGCAAAGCAGCCGGGGTCCGAGACGCACCTTGGTGGCTCTACTGGCGGAGTCGACCCGCCATGCGGCAGGCCATTGCCGAGCTTGATGAAGTGCTCGTGATTGCGCTGGTCAGCAAGACCGTGATGCCCATGCGCGTGCCCACTGGGCAGGTGTTCAGTCACGCCCTCGGCGTCTTCGCTACCAACTCGTTTAGCGACCAGGCCGTGCTGTCATCGAGCCCTCACCAGATGTGGGCGATTAAGTACGGATCCGGGATGAGAAACGACCCGCGCTACACACCCTCCGACGTATTCGAGACCTTCGGCCGCCCTGCGCCAACCGACTGGCTAGACAAGATTGGCCGCCGGCTCGACACCGAGCGTCGAGAGATCATGCTGCGCCGCCAGCTTGGTCTGACCAGGCTGTACAACTTGGTCAATGACCCGGACATCGCTGACGAGGCCGACGAGGACGTGGCCAATCTGCGCAGCATCCACGTCGAGCTGGACCGAGCGGTAATGGACGCGTACGGCTGGACGGATGTCGATCTTGATCATGGGTTCCACACCTACCGCCATATGCAGCGCTGGACGGTGAGCCCGGTGGCCCGGGTGGAGATTCTCGACCGGCTTCTGGAGGAGAACCACCGTCGCGCAGCCGCCCAGGGCGTCGCCCCGACCAGCGTGAACGACGAGGAGGAAGCCGAAGCATGACCGACCTGATCGGGACGGAGGCACGCCCGTCGACGAGCTCAGGGCGTGAATCGGCACGCCTGCCCTATCGGTTGGCTCGCGAACCCGACGGTCGCTCCTGGACGGTCCGCGAGAACCTGACCGACATTTTGCGCCGGGAGATCCTCGGGACCGCCGACGGCCCAGATGAACTCATCGAAGTGGCGCCCGACACCCGGTACCTCATCGGCAGAATCGCCCCAGCTCGGCTGACCGGTCGTCCTGGCGAACCGGTGGGCAGCGCGGACGATGCCGACGAGGAGGTTCTGGCTGCCAACCTGATCGACTCGCCCAAGGGCCGCGGCGTCCCTGCCGTCGGCACCGACGACAACGCCATGGATACCGACACCGACGAGGCCGACGACCAGCCGCAGAAGCGTGGCCTCATGATCCCCGCTTCCATGGGCCTGCGCTTCCAAATTCCCGCCGACCTAGATCAGTTCACGGTGACTGCCTCATGGGGTGTGTACCGCTCCGAGGTCACCGAGCGGCGGAGCGCGTCTGGCCGGCCGATCCCCGCCTACCGCCGCACACCCGTGGAGCTGAGTACTCCCGTCGCCGTCCACGACCTATCCGAGCGCCGGACCAAAGAAGTCCCCTTGATCGACGATGTCGTCCTGCGGATCGACACGCACCGCGACGGGCAGCGCCTCCTTGTGGAAATCGCGCTATGCAATGACCGGGAGACCTTGCGCCGCATCCCAATGGACGCGTGGATGTTCCAGACCGAGCTGATGGTCGAGGCGGGCGGTCAACCCGTGTTCCTGCCGGTGTCCGACGTGCTGACCGACGACCGCTGGGAGCCGGACGCCGAACTGCGCCGCCTCAACCTGCAGTACCGCGATCGATTGGAGTTCGCGGTCGGCCGCACCTGCTCCGCCGGATGGGACGTCGAATCCGGCGCCCGAGTCGCCACTCGGGTGTTCACCACCTGGCTGCCCACGTCCGAGACGCCTCAGACGGCAGCCCGCGAGATCGATGGCGCCCTGCTCGATATGGAAGCACTGGCTGACGCCGCGCCGGCCGCTTTGGAGACTGGCCTCCGACCCCTTGTTACCGCGTACTCCGGCTGGCTGGATGAGCAGGCTGGGCGTGCCGCCACGATCCTCCCTGACCACCTGAAAGAGGAGGTCGACGAGGCCATCCACGACGCTCGTCGGGTTCGCGACCAGTTGGCCGAGGGGCTCGATGTCCTGCTGTCCGATGCAGAGGCACAACGCTGCTTCCGGTTCATGAACCAGGTGATGGCCGATCAGCGCATCCAGTCTCAGGTCGCAGAGCTGCGCAGCAAGCAACCCCACCTTTCCCGCACGGCTGCCCGCGATCAGGTGCTTGCCCAGGGTGCGAGGGCCCACTCCTGGCGTACATTCCAGCTGGCGTTCGTCCTCATGCAGATCCCCAGCCTTATCAAGCCGGACTTGCCGCGCCGCAGCGGCAAGCTGGCCAAGGTTGAGCTGCTGTTCTTTCCTACTGGTGGCGGCAAGACCGAGGCCTACCTCGGGCTTGCGGCGTTCGCATTCGCCGCCCGTCGCCGGCAGGGCGTCATGGTGGGGCCTGACGGTCCGATCGACGGCCGCTCCGGAGTCGCGGTGTTGATGCGCTACACGCTGCGCCTGCTCACCTCCCAGCAATTCCAGCGGGCCACCGCCATGGTGTGTGCGGCCGAGCTGCGCCGCCGCGCCGAGCCGGAGATCTGGGGCACGGAACCGTTTCGAATCGGGCTGTGGGTCGGCACCGACGTCTCGCCCAAACGATTCCAGGAGGCCGACACCCAGCTCAAGCAGGTCAACGACGGCCGCAGCCACCGGCTCACCGTTCGGCAGATCCAGCGCTGCCCCTGGTGTGGCACCCGAATCGAACCAGGAGACCTTACAGCCGACCCCGACGAGCGCCGCATCTTCGTGTACTGCGGCGACCAGCTAGCTGAGTGCCCCTTCTCTCGCGGGGGAGCGGTTGGCGAGGGTCTCCCTATGCTCACGGTGGACGAGGAGATCTACCGGCTCGCGCCTGCCTTCGTGATCGCCACCGTAGATAAGTTCGCGCGGCTGGCCCGCGAGGGCGAGGCCGCGGCACTCTTCGGGTACGTCCGACGCCGCTGTGACCGGCACGGATACGTCCACGCGGACTACCCAGCCTGCCAGCTGGCCGACGGCAGCAAGCACTACGCACGCGGCAGCCTGCCTGCTGCCGCCGTCCACCCGGTGACCCGGCTGCGGCCGCCTGACTTGATCATCCAGGACGAGCTGCACCTGATCACCGGGGCGTTGGGCACCACCGTCGGACTGTTCGAGATCGCGATCGACGCCCTCACCACTTGGACCACGGCGGACGGCACGTTGGTCAAGCCGGTGATCGTTGCCTCAACAGCAACTGTCCGCAATGCGCCCGACCAGGTGCGCAGCCTGTACGGCCGCGGGGCCACCGTCTTCCCGCCCCAGGTGCTCGACGCCGGCAACACATTCTTCGCCGAAGAGCTTCCGGTGAGCGAATCGAATCCGGGCCGGCGCTACGTCGGCCTCTGCACAACCGGGGTCCGGCTGACCGCCGCAGAGATCCGCCTGGCCGAGGTGCTGATGGCCGGCGGGCAGCTGATGCTGGACCGCTCCGGCGCCTGCGCCGATCCCTACCTCACCCTGGTCGCCTACTTCTCCTCCGTCCGCGAGCTAGCCGGCATGACCCGGTATCTGTCAGACGACGTGCAGACCGCATTGTCGAAGGGCCGGCCGTGGACCGGCCTCCCTCGGCGCACGGGCACCGCGTACGGATCGTTGAACACCGCTGAACTGACTGCCCGCGTGTCCAGCGGTGACATCACCGCCAGCCTCGACCAGATGGGCGTCGAGTTCGATCCTGCGTTTGACTCCACGGCGGGAAGGGCCGAGCGCGGCCGACTCCGGGAGGCGAAGGCCAAGCTCCCCACCCGCCCAGCCGACCCGTACGACGCCATCTTGGCCACCGCCATGTTGCAAGTCGGGGTAGACGTCACCCGTCTCGGCTTGATGATGATGGTCGGTCAACCGAAGAACACTGCCGAGTACATCCAGGCCTCCTCGC
>Ga0126307_10000940_pt1 | contig 19216 bp, 20 predicted proteins | sample Plot28_FD_89955 | JGI IMG/M metagenome (GOLD analysis project Ga0126307, IMG submission 89955) | Serpentine soil microbial communities from UC McLaughlin Reserve, CA, USA - Plot28 | ecosystem: Environmental > Terrestrial > Soil > Grasslands | place: USA: UC McLaughlin Reserve, Lake County... | reverse complement strand
TCGCGGCGACCTGGGTGCTGGCGGGCGCGGATCGCCGCAGCCTCAACGTCGAAGGCGCCTTCCAGCACGTGCTCACCGACCTGTTCGCCTTCATAGCCACGGCAATCGCGGGCGCGGTGGTTCTGCTCACCGACTTCTCGCGCGCGGACGGCATCGCGGCGTTGATTGTGGCCGCGCTGATGCTGCGCTCGGGCTACGGACTGCTGCGTGACTCGGGCCGTGTTCTGCTGGAGGCCGCTCCGCGCGACCTCGACCCCGACGAGATCGGCAACCTGCTCGCGGCGCAGAGCCACGTGGTGGAGGTGCACGACCTGCACGTGTGGGAGGTCACGTCGGGATTTCCGGCGATTTCCGCCCACGTGACGGTGCGCGCCGGCTGCGACACCCAGGCGCACCGACGCGAGCTCGCGGAGCTGCTGCGCGAGCGCTTCCAGATCTCGCACTCGACCCTCCAGGTGGAGACCCGCCACGAGGGCCCGCTGACTATCCAGCCACTCGAGCGGGGAACGTGGAGGTGAATGCCGCGTTTCGTGATCCAGCAGCACCACGCCACGAGCATGCATTACGACTTCCGGCTCGAGGTGGCTGGGACGTTCAGATCCTGGGCGGTCCCGAAGGGTCCGTCGATGGACCCGCGCGACAAGCGACTCGCGATGGCCGTTGACGACCACGCCATCTCCTGGGGCGACTTCGAGGGAGTGATCCCGACGGGCCAGTATGGCGCCGGGCCCGTGATCGTCTGGGACCGCGGCAGCTACGAGAACCTGCGCGAGGAGTCGATGCAGGAGGCGCTGGAGGCCGGTCACGCCTCCTTCCGCCTCGACGGCGAAAAGCTGCATGGCGGGTGGTCGCTGCGGCAGATCGAGGGGCGCCGCTGGCTTCTCGTGAAGCGGCGGGACCACGAGGCCGACGGCCCCGATCCGGTGGCGGAGCGCCCCGAGTCGGTCGTGAGCGGGCGCACCATCGAGGAGCTCGGCGAGTGATCGAGCCGATGAAGGCGGTGCTCGCCGACAAGCCCTTCTCTGATCCGAACTGGATTTTCGAGCGCAAGCTCGACGGAATCCGCTGTCTCGCCACGAGGGAAGGCCCGGAAGTACGGCTCGTGTCGCGGACCGGTCGCGCCATGAACCACGAGTACCCCATGATCGTTGAGGCGCTCGAGCGCGAGCCGTCCGACGACTTCATCGCCGACGGCGAGATCGTGGCCTTCGAGAACGGCATCACGAGCTTCTCGCGACTTCAGCGGCGCGGCCGCGAGCGCGTGCCGGTGTTCCTCTACCTCTTCGACCTTCCGCGCCACGCGGGCCACGACCTGCGCAGCCTGCCGCTGCGCGAGCGCAAGGCGCGTCTCCGGCAAGCGCTGGTGTTCGCCGGGCCGGTGCGCTTCAACCCCCACCGCAACGGCGAACACGGCGAGGACCTGTACCGCGAGGCGTGCGAGAAGGGCCTCGAGGGAGTGATCGCGAAGCGCGCCGACAGCCCATACCTGAGCGGCGGCCGCTCGCGTGACTGGCTCAAGCTGAAGTGCCACGCCGAGCAGGAGCTCGTGATCGGCGGCTACACCGCGCCGAAGGGCTCCCGCACGGAGTTCGGCGCGCTGCTGGTGGGCTACTACCAGGGCGGGACGCTCCGCTACGCCGGCAAGGTCGGCACCGGCTTCGACCACCACAGATTGCGGACGCTGGGCGAGAGCATGCGTGAGCGCGAGCAGGGCGAGTCCCCGTTCGAGCGCTTCAAGCCGATTCCGCCGGGCACCCACTGGGTGAGCCCGGAGCTGGTTGCGCAGATCGGCTTCACCGAGTGGACGCGCGACGGCCGCCTGCGGCACCCCCGCTTCCTCGGGCTGCGCGACGACAAGCCCGCGCGTGAGGTCGTGCGCGAGGTCCCGTCTTGACGCGCGAGGGTTCCGCGGTGAGAGCGCGCGCGCCGGCAAGCGTTGAGATCACGCACCCCGACAAGTTGCTCTTCCCGGCCGACGAGATCACGAAGGCCGACCTCGCCTCGTACTACGAACGCGTGGCCCAGTGGATGCTGCCGCACGTTACGGGCAGGCCCGTGAGCATGCAGCGCTTCCCCGACGGTGTCAATCGCAAGGGGTTCTTCCACAAGGACATCCCGCACTACTTCCCCGGCTGGATCAAGCGGGTGGAGGTGCCTAAGGCGAACGGCAGCGTCACGCATCTGGTGATCGCTGACGCCGCCACGCTCGTCTATCTGGTGGGCCAGAACACCGTAACGCCGCACGTCTGGCTATCGCGCGCCGACCGCGTCTGGCAGCCCGACCGCCTCGTCATCGACCTGGACCCGCCGCCGGGCGGCGACTTCGCCGCGGTCCGCCGCGCCGCCGGCTGGGCGGGTGAGCTGATGCGCGAGCTTGGATTTGCGCCCTTCGCGCAGGTCACCGGCTCGAAGGGCATCCATGTATGGACCCCGGTTCGACGGCGGGCCGGCTTTGAGGACGTGCGCGAGCTTGCGCGCGACATCGGCCGAGTGCTTGCGGCTCACCATCCCGACGAGCTGACCACCGAGTTTCGCAAGGCCAACCGGGGCGAGCGCATCCTGGTGGACACCGCGCGCAACGGCTACGCCCAGACCGCCGTTCCGCCATATGCCGTGCGGCCGCGCCCCGGCGCCCCCGTCGCCACGCCTATCGAGTGGGGCGAGCTATCCGACTCGAAGCTGCGCCCCGACCGCTGGAACGTGACGAACGTGCTGCAACGCCTCACCGCCAAGGGCGATCCGTGGGCGGACATCGCCTCATACGCCCGCGGGATCTCCCGAGCACGCCGCCGCATCGACTCGCTGCTCGGCTGATCGCTAGTGGATCGCCGTGGCAGCCTGCGCGGCGCCGCTGAGCTCGAAGATCCAGAAGTCCCGGCCCATCACGGGCACGGACACGTTGTAGACCGGCACTCCGTCGAGGTCGGCGTGGAGGCGCCCGGCGTGGGCGTGCCCGTGCAGCACGAGGTCGGGGCGATGCTCCAGAATCGGAGCAGCGAGCCGGTCGCTGCCAAGGAAGGTCCAGATCTCCGGCGGCTCGCCGTCGAGCGTCTCGGGCACGGGCGAGTAGTGCAGCAGCGCGACCCGGAACGGGCAGAGCGCGATCCCGTGGAGCCCCTCGGAGAGCGCGAGTACCTCGTCCGTCGTCTCCGCGTAGATCGCGCGCAGCGACGGCTCGCCGAAGTCGGGCAGGCCGAGGCCCCGGAAGCCGCCCACGAAGCCCTTCGTGCCCGCCACGCCTACGCGGCACGGTGCCGTCCCGACCGCCGTGTGCGAGCGGTCCAGCACCTTGATCCCGGCGCCGACCAGCACCTCCACCAGCTCGCCCGCCCGGTTCGCGTGCAGGTCATGGTTGCCGAGCACGGCCACCACGGGCGTCCCCATCCCGCGACAGGCCTCGGCAAGCACCGCCGCCTGCTCGGGCTCGCCGTGCGTCGTGAGGTCGCCGGCGAGCAGCACCACGTCGGCCTCGCCCTCGATGGCGTCGAACGCCGTCATCACGGCGTCGCGGTTCTCCGGCGAGCAGTGCATGTCCCCCGCCGCGGCCACGCGCACGGACGCGTCGCCACGCAGGTTCGAGGCGAGAACGCTGGTCGGCGCCTTCATCGAGCCTTGCATACCCCTCGCCCGCCGGGGGTACACGATCTGTCGTGGCGTCGGCGAACGTCGAGCACTCGCTTCCGGCGATCGAGGCCTCCCTGAAGAAGGCTGTGGCCGCCCTGCGCGATGCCGAGATTCCCTTCCTTCTGGGCGGCAGCCTCGCGGTCTGGGCGCGCGGCGGACCTGAGACCCGCCATGACCTCGACTTCGTGATCAAGCCGGAGGACGCGGACGGCGCCCTCGCCGCGCTGGCCGACGCCGGTATGCGGCCGGAGACGCCCCCGGAGGAGTGGCTTCGCAAGGCGTGGGACGGCGACGTGCTGATCGACCTCATCCACGCGCCGCGCGGCCTGGACGTGACCGACGAGGTGATCGAGCGCGGCGAAATGCTGCACGTGATCGGGATCACGATCCCAGTGATGGCAATCGAGGACGTGCTTGCGACCAAGCTGATGGCGCTGCACGAGCACGAGCTCGACTACACCGCCCTGCTCCGCATCGCGCGCGCCGTGCGCGAGCAGGTGGACTGGCCGTCCCTGCGCAGGCGCACGCACGGATCGCCGTACGCCGCCGCGTTCTTCGTCCTCTGCGAGGAGCTCGGAGTGATGCAGGGCGACGCGCATGGGCTGCGCGGCGCCGACGTTCGCGTGCTCACGCCGCGGGCGCAGCACTGATCTCCGGCAGCTCCTCGAGCGCAGCGAGCACGTCCGTGACGGTGATCGCGAGCAGGCCGGGGTCGGGCTGGTCCGCATGCGGGTCGCCGCTCGCGCCGACCCAGAGCACGCGGTGCTGCGCTCGCTCTGCCGGCGGGCCCCACTCGGCCGGAGACACGGGGCCGAAGAGGACCACCGAGGGCGTGCCGAGCGCCGTGGCCAGGTGCGCCACGCCGGTGTCGCCGCACACGACGCGGCCGGCCGCAGCCACCGCCCGGGCGAGCTCGGCCAGGTCCGTCACGCCGGCGATCACGTGGTGACGATCGAGGCCCGCGCCCGCGGCCACCTCGCACGCGAGCCGCACCTCGTCGCGGCCGCCGCTGATCACGACCTCGCGGCCCGCCATCCGCTCGGCGCGCGCCACCGCCGCGAACCGCCTAGCGGGCCAGCGCCGCGCGCCGCTGGCGGCGCCGGGATGGATCATCGTCGCGCCGCGGATCGCCACCCGAGGATCTCCCGGCGGCGGCTGCAAGTCGAGCTCCGCAGGATTGGCCGGCACGCCGCTCTCGGTGAGCATGCGGCACCAGCGCCTCGGCTCGTGCTCGCGCGGGCGCCAGCGAGGGCCACCGAGGCTTCTCGGAACGTCGGGATGCCCGAACGCGAGCATGCTGGCCGGCCGCGCCCGGAGCAGCAGCTCGTGGCTCTGGGGACCGCGGCCATGGAGGTTCACCGCCACGTCGGCGCGCTCGAGCCGCCGCGGGAGCGCTTCCAGCTCGCCGGTGGGCACGAGCTGCGCGAGCTCGGACGGCACGAGCGGCGCCAGCGGCGCGGGAGCTGCCAGCAGGCGCTCGTGCTCGGGAAACGCACGCGCGAGCCCGCGGAGCGCAGGGATGGCGGTGAGCAGGTCGCCCAGGCCAAGCGCCCGCAATATCACCAGCCGCGGTCGGCCTAGGGCCACGAGGTCTCGCCGGATGGGCAGACCACCAGCTCACGCAACTCCACTCCCCTGGGTCGGGTGAGCGCGAACATCACGGTCTCCGCAACCTCTTCGGGAGGATTCAGGTCGGCGTCCGGTCCGGGCCTGTACTGCTCCGTCCGGCTGTCGAAGAAGGCCGTCTGCATTCCACCCGGCACGAGACAGGTCACTCCCACGCGGCCGGCCGTCTCGGCCGAGAGCGCGCGCGAGAAGCCGAGTACACCGAACTTGCTCGCGCAGTAGGCGGTCGCGTCGCTGAGCGCCCGGAGTCCAAGAGTGGACGCGACGGTGACTACCCGCCCGTGCCTGCGCTCGAGGTGCGGCAGCGCTGCGCGCACCACGGCAGCGGTGCCGAGCAGGTTCACCGCCACCACGCGCTCCCAGTCGTCAGCGCCCACCTGCTCGATGCGGCCACAGGCGTCTATGCCGGCGGCGGTGACCACCGCGTCGATGCCGCCCTGCTCCTCGGCCACCTGGCTCACCACTTCCTCGGCCTCGCGCGTCCGGGCAAGGTCGACGCGCTTGAACGCGAAGCCATTGGGCGGCGGCTGCACGTCCAGCACGACCGGGTTGCCACCGCGCTGGAGCACTGCCTCGGCCACGGCGGCGCCGAGCCCCGAGGAGCCTCCGGTGACAATGGTTGTTCCAAGCTCAGGCACGGCAGGCGGCCTCCTCGATCAGTCGGGTGGTGGAGCGTCCTTCCACGTACGGCAAGATCACTGCGCGGCCGCCCCATTCGCGCAGCACGCGCTCCTCCGGGAGAGGCTGGCCGTCGTAGTCGCCGCCCTTCGCCCAGACGTGCGGGCGGACGAGCCTCAGCACTCGCTCGGGCGTGTCCTCGCCGAACACCATCACGGTGTCCACGCAGCCCAGTGCGCTGAGCACCGAGGCGCGATCCTGCTGCGAGACCAGCGGGCGGTCGGCGCCCTTGAGACGGCGCACGGAGTCGTCGGAGTTGATGCAGACCACAAGGCAGTCACCGAGCCGGCGGGCGGCCTCGAGCGTGCGCACGTGACCCGCGTGGAGGAGATCGAAGCAGCCGCCCGTGGCCACCACGGTTCCGCCCTCGGCGCGAACGCGCTCCACCGCATCGAGGCCGTCCACGTGCGTCGCATCCTCGGAGCGCTCACCCCGAAGCGCGGCCGCGGCACCGCCGAAGGACACGAACAAGGAGGCGCTCGCCACGGCCGCGGTGACGGATTCCTCGAGCGGCACTCCGCGCGCCAGCCCGAGCGCGAGCTTCGAGGCGAAGCGGTCGCCGGCGCCGCACGGGTCGCCGCCCTGCGCCCGCGGAGCGGGAGCCGCCATCGGCGCGCCGTTGCCGCGAACCAGCAGCGCGCCGTCCGCCCCGCGCGTGACGCAGACGCTGAGCGCGCCCCACACGGCTCGGAGGCTTGTCGCGAGATCGGCGGCTCGGGCGAGGCCGTTGCGGGCGCCGGCGGCGGTGTCCGGCGCGAGCGAACGCGCCTCGGCCTCATTCGGCGTGACGATTAACATTCCCGGCAGCGGCTTGGCGCCGCGCGGGTGCGGGTCCCAGACCACCGGCACGTTCGCGGCGCGGTCCGCGAGCGCCGCGCGCACGCCGGCGGCGGCCGCGAGACCACGGCCATAGTCCGCCACGAGCACGGCATCCGCTGCGGCGATCGCCTCGCGGGCGCTGTCCGTGACGGCTCCGGACTCGGCGCGCCGTCCGCCGCGGTCGAGCCGCATCAGCGGACGCCCGTCGCTACGGAAGCGGATCTTCTCCGGGGTAGCTCCGTCCAGTCCCAAATCCACGACCTCTACGCCCTGCTCGGCCAGCAGGGCGCCCAGCTCGAGGCCGGCGGAGTCCCTCGCGAGCGCGGTCACGAGCACGACGGGATGCCCGTCGCGCGCCGCTAGCGTGGCGGCCAGCGCCGCGCCGCCCGGCCGCGCGGCGGCATCGGCCTCGTCCAGGACGGGCACCGGCGCATCGGGACTCAGCCGCTCGACGCGGCCGTTCACGTCGCGGTCGAGCAGGCTGTCGCCCACCACCACCACGAGCGGCGCGCCGCTCACACGAGCACCGCCTTCGGCGAGCTGGCTGCCCGCAGCGCCACCTCTCGGTCGACGGCCGCGCAGAGCAGGTGGATCGCCACCTGGTGCAGCTCCTGGACCGTCGCGCTCGACGGGCAGTCGAGCGTCACCGCGTCGTCGGCCATGTCGGCCAATGGGTTCGGCGCGGGGCCGGTAAACGCCCACGTCTCGGCGCCGCAGCTTCGTGCGGCCCTTGCGGCCGCAACCACGTTCGGGCTGGAGCCCGACGTGGACAGGCACAGGAGCACGTCGCCCGCGCGAGCGTGCGCGCGAACCTGGCGGGCGAAGGCCTCCTCGGCTCCATAGTCGTTCGTGATCGCGGTGAGGCTCGACGTGTCGCCGTGGAGGCAGATCGCACTGAGCGGCTCGCGCTCAGTCTCGTAGCGGCCCACGAGCTCGGCCGTCAGGTGCTGCGCCTGCGCCGCGCTGCCTCCATTCCCCACCGCGAGCAGCCGGCCTCCGTCGAGGAGCCGTGCGGCGAGCCGCTCACCCCAGCTCGACAGGCGCTCGAGCTCTCCCTCGAGGCGCTGGAGGGAGTCGCTGAGCGCGGCCAGGTGCTCGGCCGGCGTGGGCGGCAGCGCGAATCGCCCGGAGCCCGAGCGGCGTGCACGCGGCTGCTTGCGCGCCATGCGCTCATAGACGTCAAGCGTGGCGGCCGCGATACGCCGCCAGTCGTACAACCGCCGGGCGCGCTCCACGCCGGCGCGGCCGTATGCGCTGCGGAGCTCTCCGTCCGCCAGCAGCGTCGTGAGCGCCGCGGCGAGGCGCTCGGGGTCGCGCGGCGCGACGTGCATGCCGGTGACGCCGTCGACCACCGTATCGATCATCCCGCCCACCGCGGAGGCCACGACGGGAACGCCGCAGGCCATCGCCTCGAGCGGGGCGATGCCGAACGGCTCGTACCACGGCACGCTCACCAGCGCGTCCGCGGAGCGCAGCAGGGGCGGCACATCGTCACGCTCCAGGCGCCCGCGCAGGTGCACGCGGTCCGCCACGCCCGCGTCCCTCGCAATCGACAGAAGCCGGCGGGCCTCGGGCTCCTGGTCGAGTCGCTCGCGCGCCGGCCCCCCAGCGATCACGAGCTCGGCACCGGGCACGTGCTCGAGTGCGGAGATCGCGTTGCCCATCCCCTTGCGCTCGACGAGCCTGCCCACGCAAACGAGCCTCTGGCCGCCGGGCGGCTTCGGCTCGGCCGGACCGTGGGGCTGGAAGAGGCTCAGATCGACTCCGCACGGAATCACCGTGAGCCGCCCGCCGCCCGCGCCGATCCGCATCAGCTCGAAGACCTCGTCGGCGCACGTGGCGATGATCTGCGGCACGCGATCGACGATGTTGCGCTCGACCTGGAGCCGCTCAGCCGGGCTCGTGTCGCGATCACCCTGGTAGCGACGCTTGACGACCCCAAGCGCATGGAAGGTCTGCGCGACCGGGATGCCGAGCGGCGCGGCGGCGCGCAGAGCCGCGTAGCCGGACATCCAGAAGTGCGCGTGCACCACGTCGGGCGGGCGGCGGCGCCAGCACTCGCCGAGGCGGTCGCCGAACGCGTCCATGTGCGGGAACAGCTCGTCCTTCGGGAGCGCCTCGGGCGCACCCGCCTCCACGTGGTGCACCACTACGCGCGGCGCCATGCGGACGAACTCCGGAAGCTTGCGGTCGTCGCGGCGCGTGTGCACGACCACGTCCACACCGCGGCGGCCCATCTCGAGCGCCAGCGCGGCCACATGCACGTTCTGACCGCCGGCGTCCGCCCCGCCGAGCGTGGCGAGCGGGCTGGCGTGCTCCGAGACCAAGGCGACCCTCATGCGAACGCCCTCCAGACCCGCGCCGGGCCCTCGGCCACCGCGGCCGCCAGCGCGCGATCCCAATCCGCGAGGAAGCGGTCGAGCCCGAAGCGGTCGAGCGCCACCCGCCGCGCCACGACTCCGCGCTCGCGCGCCTCGTCCGGTTCGGCCACGAGCCGTCGCAGCGTGGCGGCGATCCGCTCGACGTCCGTGGAGAGGAGGCCGGCCTCGGGTGGCACGACCTCGGGCGCCTCCGTGGTCGCCAGGCCGACCACGGGCATGCCGAGCTGCATCGCCTCGATCAGCGTCAACCCCAGCGACGTCCAGCGGATCGGGTGCAGGTACACGCGCCGCCGAGGAAGTTCATCGTGGAGCACGGACTGGGGCGGATCCTCGACGCCGCCGAGCTCGGCCGTACCGATCCCGTACAGGTCGATGTCGACCGCACCCGCGAAGCGCTCGAGCAGATCCGTGCCGGTCACGCGGCCGCGACGGAGCGGCTCGTTGAGGGCGGTCGCCGCGCGAGGCAGCGCACCCGTGTAGCGGTAGCCGGGGTCCACGATGCCGTGCTCGATCACCTGGGTCGGCGTGCTACCGGAGTCCCAGAAGAGGTCGTTGAAGTGGGTCACGTGCACAAGGGTGAGGTCAGGACGGTCCGCCGCCGGATGGCGCATGTCGGCGATCCGGCCCTGCGGGGCGTTGTGCTCGAGGTAGATAGCCGGCACGTCGCGGCCGGGCCGCCGCCCGCCGAGCCACTGCTCGCAGAGCGGGTTCAGCTCCTCCGGGCGCTGGAGCACCACGACGTCGATCTCGGCATCGCGCGCCTGCTCGGGCGTCAGCTCCATGGCGCTGGCCGGCCACTCCCACGTGAGCGCACGCCCGCGCCCGTCGGGGCCGCGGTCCGGCAGGAGCGGCAGGAGGTACTCGTGCTGTCCCTGCACGAGCGAGGTCGTGTACGAGCCGTGCACATGCCAGAGCAGGACCCTCATGCGAGCAAGCGCTCCACAGCGGCGGGCAGTGTGCTCGCGATCTCCGGCGCTGCATCCACCTCGTTACGCAGCGTCCGTGGGGTGGGCACGAGCAGGCCCCGGGCGCCCGCGGCGTGCGCCGCCTGCACGTCGCTGCCGATGTCCCCGATGAGCGCGCAGTCCGCGGGATGGACCCCGAGGCTCGCGGCCGCGCGCAGGACGAGCCCGGGGCGCGGCTTGCGGCAGTCGCAACCCGCCACCGGATCATGCGGGCACACGAACCACGGCCCGATCGGCCCGAGCAGCTCCTCCACGCGCCGGTTAACGGCGTCCACCTCCTCGGCCGTCACGAGGCCACGGCCGATCCCGCTCTGGTTCGAGACCACCGCGAGCGGAACGCCGGCCGCGCGCAGGCGGTCGAGCGCCTCGCGCGCCCCGGGCAGCGGCCGCACCAGCCGCGGATCGCCGTTGTAGGGAACGTCCTCGACGAGCGTGCCGTCGCGATCGAGCAGCACCGCGGCTGGCCGCCCAGGCCGGCGCTGCAGGGCCACTCGGCCTCGTAGATGGTGGAACGCCGCCGCCTGCGGCAGCAGCGCGGAGGTCCAGAGCATCTTCCAGATCTCCGCGGCGGTGCGTGGCCCTGGCGCGATCCGCGCCCAGGCGAGCTCGGCGGTTCCCGCGAGCCACAGGACCGCGCCGACGGCGGCGGTACGCCGGCGGCGCACCGCAAGAGAGCCGCCTGCCACAAACGCCGCGCCTGTGACCGCGAGATGACGGCGCAGCCGGCCGGGAGGTGCGCCGGCTCGCGGGCGCCAGTCCGGGCCGTGGATCGCGGCCATCAGGACGTCGTCCGCGTTGCCGGCCTGGAGCCGCACGCTGATGCCTGCCGAGGCCGCGCGGACGGGATGCAGCACGTGGCGCTTACCGCGCGCGATCGACAACCCCGCGCCCGTCACGCGAAGACCAAGATCGGCATCCTCCCTATACGCGCGCGGGATGCGCTCGTCGAACCCGCCGACCAACTCGAGCGCCGAGCGCCGATAGGCCATGTCCGCGGTGGCCCAGCGCGCGTGCTCGAGTCCGGCGACGTTGCGCTCCCAGTCGGTCGGCCGGCGGTCGCGCGGGAGCGGGACGACGATCCGCCCCTGGGTCGCGGCCACGTCCTCATCCAGATGTGCGAGGTCCGCGGCGAGTGCAGCGCGCCATCCGCTCGGCGTGACCACGTCGTCGTCCAAGAAGGCCACCCACTCCGAGCTCCCGGCGCGCCAGCCGGAGTTACGGGCGGCCGCGGGCCCCCGTCCGCGGCCGCGCGCGACCTCGACTTCAAGGCCGATCTCGGGAAACCTCAGTGGCTCGCCGGCATCCGGGCGGTCGTCCACCACGTACACTCGGCGCGGCAGCGGCCCCGTTCCCGCCGCGAGCGCGCGCAGGAGGCGCGCGAGAGACTCGCGGCGCGCGCTTGGGATCACCACGTCATAGCTCACCCCGCCACCACCGCCGCATCCGAGCGCTCGGCCGCGGCCGAGCCGGGGCGGCGCAGGAGGAACGGCCCCATCACCAGGGCGTCCACCGGCGCGGAGCCGAAGCACTCGAGCGCGTCACGAGGGTCGTCGACCATCGGCCGGCCCGCGGTGTTGAGGCTCGTGTTGACGACCACGGGCACGCCCGTACGACGCTCGAACGCTCGCAGCGCTCGGGCCACCGCGGGCTCTCTCTCGGCGCTCACGGTCTGAATGCGCGCGGTGCCGTCCACGTGCACCACGGCCGGTATCCGCTCGACCCATTCCGGCTTCACTCGGTGCGTGAAGAGCATGTACGGGCTCGGAATGGGCCCATCGTCGAATATTTCAGCGGCCCGGCTGTCCAGCACCATCGGCGCGACCGGCCGAAACTGCTCGCGGCCCTTCACGTCGTTGAGCCGCTCGAGGTTCGCGGGGTCGCGCGGGTCCGCCATGAGGCTGCGGCTCCCGAGCGCCCGCGGCCCGTACTCGGAGCGGCCCTGGAACCAGGCCACCACCCCGTTCCGAGCAAGCACCTCGGCCGCCTCCTCCGCCACGTCGTCCGGCCGCTCGAACGGGAGCGCGGCGCGATCGAGCCAAGCCTCGAGCTCGTCAGGCGTCCAGCTCCGCCCGAGCGCCGCCGTGGTCATGGGCGCCACCGCCTCGCCGTGCTCCTGCGCGGCATAGAGCGCCGCGCCCAGGGCGGTGCCCGAGTCTCCAGCCGCCGGCTGCACCCAGATCTCGTCGAACGGCCCCTCGCGCCAGAGGCGTGAGTTCGCCACGCAGTTGAGCGCCACCCCGCCCGCCATGGCAAGCCTGCGCTCGCCGGTGCGCTCGTGGAGCCACCCCGCCAGCTCGAGCAGCACGTCCTCGAGGCGCCGCTGCACAGTCGCAGCGAGGTCCGCGTGCGCGCTAGTCCAGTCCTCGCCGGCGCGAACCGCCGGCGCGAAGCGCTCCCACTCGGGCGGCTCGGCCACGAAGCCGCCAGCGCCGTCGGCGTGCATCGTCTCGCGCAGCGCGTCGAGCCAGCGCGGCTCGCCGTACGAGGCGAGCGCCATGACCTTGTACTCATCCGACGCGCGCCGAAAGCCGAGGTGTGCGGTGAGCGACTCGTAGACGAGTCCCAGGGAGTGCGGCAGCGGCTGCTCGGCCAGCACCTCGAGCGCGCCCTGGCGTGCGTGGCCCGCGAGGGCCGACGTGGCCTCGCCGCGCCCGTCGACGGTCAGCACTGCGCACGACTCGAACCCCGCGGCGAGGTATGCGGAGGCGGCGTGCGCGACGTGGTGCGGCACGAAGCGGACGCGTTCGGGGTCGAGCCCGGGCAGCGCCGAGGCGAGGAAGAGCGGCGCGCGCTCGGCGAAGAGAGTGCGCAGGCCCTCCCAGGTGCCGCTGAGGACGTCGTCGGACGGCGTCGTGGCGAGCGCGGGGTCGTAGGAGTAGGCCACCAGGTCGAGGTTGGACGGCTCCAGGCCGGCGTGCTCGAGGCACCAGCGCGCCGAGCGCTCCGGCAGCTCCCACGTGGAGAACGCGACGGGCTCCTTGCCGTGCTTGCGGCGCGTGAAGCGCTCCTCCTCCGCGGCCGCCACGGTCACACCGTCGATCACAAGGGCGGCCGCCGGGTCATGGAACACGGCGTTGAGGCCGAGCATCCTGCTCGACATAGGGCGCTACCTCCGATTTTGTTTTTTCGGAGGTCCGCCCCGAGCCTCCCTGACCCGGTTCGTCCCTCGTCATGACGAAGAGAGACGGTCCCGGGGGGAAGAGTCCCTCTGGACGGGGTGCTACCCGAGAGCCGCTTCGGGAAACTCTTCTCCATGAGAAGTCGTTGGGAAGACGCCGAGAACTTGCTCTGCGTCCGTCTGGACACGCTTGGGGATGTGCTGATGTGCGGCCCCGCGATACGGGCGCTGCGCGACGCGCGCGCGGTCCGGCGCCTGACGCTGCTCACGTCCCCGCCCGGCGCCGCGGCAGCGGAGCTGATGCCCGAGGTGGACGACGTCCTCGTCTACGAGGCCCCCTGGATGAAGGGGCGCGACCCGCCCCTCGACGCCACGGTCGTCAAGCCGCTGCGCGCCCGGGGCTTCGACGCCGCCGTGGTGTTCACCGCCTTCGACCAGAGCCCACTGCCGGCCGCCCTCCTCTGCCATCAGGCCGGAGTGCCCCTGCGCCTCGCTCACTGCCGCGAGAAGCCCTACTCGCTGCTCACGGACTGGGTGCCGGAGCCCGAGCTCGACCACCCGACCCGGCACGAGGTCCGGCGCCAGCTCGACCTCGTGGCAACGGTGGGCGCGACCACAGAGGACGAACGGCTCGCCGTGCAGATCCCGTCCGCGGCGCGCGAGCGCGTGGCGCCGCTCCTGCCGGCCGCCGCGCCGTGGGCGGTTATCCATCCAGGAGGAACCGCGCCGTCGCGGCGCTATCCCGTCGGTTTGTGGGCCGAGGTGTGCGCCGTACTGGCGAGCGAGCCCGGGATGGAGCTGATCGTGACCGGCGACGAGGTCGACCGCGAGCTCGCCGCCGCGCTACCCGGCGTCCGTTCGCTAGCGGGCGAGCTGTCACTGGCGGAGCTGGCGGCGCTGCTTGCCGAGGCACCTGTGCTGCTCTCCGGCAACACCGGCCCGGTGCACCTAGCGGCTGCGGTCGGCACGCCGGTGGTGGACGTCTACGCGCTCACGAATCCGCAGCATACGCCGTGGATGGTGGAGAGCCGGGTGCTCAGCCATGACGTGCCCTGCCGCTGGTGCTACTCGAGTGTGTGCCGCGAGGGCCATCACCTCTGCGTTCGCGGTGTGCCGCCCGCCGACGTGGCCGCGGCCGCGCTGGCGCTGAGCTGACCCGTTTCCTCCCCTCGCCCACGGGTACCCGAATCAGGATGAACGCGTCGCAGATCGAAGCGCTGATGAGCCGTGGCTATGAGCTCGGCTGCCTGAACCTCTCCGAGGTATCCGAGCTCACTCAAGAGCTCGACCTGTCCGAAGACGAGGCGCACACGCTGGCCGACCGGCTCGAGGCCCGCGGCATCGACGTGACGGACGACTGCGGACGCGCGGCCGACGCCCCGCCGAGCTACGGAAATGGCGACCTCGCCGCGATGACGGGCGACACCCTCCAGCTGTTCCTCCGCGACATCCGCCGCCACCCCCTCCTGAGCGCCGAGGAGGAGGTCGAGCTCGCCAAGCGCATCGAGCGCGGCGACCTCGAGGCCAAGGAGCGAATGGTGAACTCGAATCTGCGGCTCGTGGTCTCGCTCGCGAAGAAGTACCAGGGGCACGAGCTCTCGCTGCTCGACTTGATCCAGGAGGGCATCCTTGGACTCATCCGTGCGGCCGAGAAGTTCGACTGGCGCAAGGGCTACAAGTTCTCCACCTACGCAACGTTCTGGATCCGCCAGGCGATCCAGCGCGGGCTCGCGAACCAGGGTCGCACGATCCGGATCCCGGTGCACATTGGGCAGCGCGAGCGGAAGATCGTTCGCGTGGAGCGCGAGCTGGCCGCCAAGCTCGACCGTACGCCGACCGACAAGGAGATCGCGGAGGCCGCCGACATCACGGTCCAGGAGCTCGAGGAGACCCGCGACTCCGCACGCACGGTCACGAGCCTCGACCGTCCCGTGGGCGAGGAAGAGGACACCGCCCTCGGCGACCTGCTCGCAAGCGACGCGCCCGAGCCCTCCGAGGAGGCCGAGATCACACTTCGCGAGGAGGCGGTTCGCAGGGCGCTCGAGAACCTCTCCGAGCAGGAGCGGCGGGTTATCCAGCTCCGCTATGGCATCAACGGCGACGATCCCACCCCGCTCCGCGAGGCGGGCAGGAAGCTCGGGCTGTCACCCGAGCGCGTGCGCCGTATCGAGCACAAGGCGCTCGAGCGGCTCGCCACCACGCGCGAGGTCGAAGGCCTCGCAGAGGCCGCGTGAACGCTCAGCCGGCGAGCCAACTGGGAGAGCACGTGGACGAGGTGCATACCGCCCAGGACCGCTGGGTAGACGCCCTCGCATGGAGACTTCCACGCGCTTCCGGAGAACGGAGCAGGACAAGCCGCTCGGCGAGCTCGTCCAGGATCTGTCGCGCCAGACCTCTACGCTGATACGCCAGGAAATGCGGCTCGCCCAGGCCGAGCTGACGGAGAAGGGCCGCCACGCGGGCAAGGGCGCCGGCATGTTCGGCGGAGCCGGGGTGGTGGCGCTATACGGCGTCGGCGCGCTGGTAGCCGCCGCCGTCCTCGGCCTCGCGACCGTGCTTGAGCCATGGATTGCGGCCACCGCGATCGGTCTCGCGCTCCTGCTCGTGGCAGGCATCCTCGCCCTCAGCGGCAAGAAGGAGTTGGACGAGGCCGGGCCACCGAAGCCGGAGCAGGCCATCGAGAGCGTGCAGCGTGACATCGACACCGTGAAGGCGAGGGTCAGGTAGTGAGCGACACCCCCACCACCCCGCAGCAGACGCCCGAGGAGCTCCGGCGCGAGATCGAGCGCACGCGCCGCGAGCTCGGCGAGACCGTCGACGCGCTCTCCCACAAGGCGGACGTGAAGGAGCAGGCGCGGATCAAGAAGGAGGAGGTTCGCCAGCAGGTGAGCGAGAACCCGGTGCCGCTCGTCGCGGTCGCCGGCGGTGTAGTCGCCCTGTGGCTCCTGCTGCGCCTGGTTCGGAGCCGCTGACCATGGTCCGCAATTGGTGGCCGGTCCTGAAGCGGACCGTTGGGGAATTCAAGGACGACAATCTCACCGACTGGGCGGCGGCGCTCACCTACTACGCGGTGCTGGCGATCTTCCCGGCGCTGATCGTGCTCGTCTCGATCCTAGGCCTCGTCGGCGAGTCCGCCACGCAGCCGCTGATCGACAACCTCGGCGCGGTCGCCCCCGGGCCCGCCAAGGAGATCTTCACCAGCGCCATTGAGAACCTCCAGAGCGACCAGGGCGCCGCTGGCGTCCTGTTCGTGGTCGGCCTGCTCGGCGCGCTGTGGTCGGCGTCGGGCTACGTGGCCGCCTTCATGCGCGCCTCCAACGCGATCTACGACATGGACGAGGGGCGGCCGATCTGGAAGACGCTGCCCGTGCGCGTTGGCCTCACGATCGTGCTGCTCGTGCTGCTGGCGATCTCGACGATAGCCGTGGTGCTGACTGGCGGGCTCGCGGCGAAGGTCGGCGACCTGGTCGGCCTCGGCAGCACCGCTGTCGAGGTCTGGAACATCGCCAAGTGGCCGGTGCTGCTGCTGGTGGTGAGCTTCATGTTCGCGCTCCTCTACTGGGCCGCGCCTAACGTGAAGCACCCGGGCTTCCGCTGGATCAGCCCGGGCGGCGTGGTCGCGGTGATTGGCTGGCTGATCGCCTCTGGCGCGTTCGCCCTGTACGTCTCGAACTTCGGCTCGTACAACAAGACCTACGGCGCCCTCGGCGGAGTGGTCGTGTTCCTCGTCTGGCTCTGGATCTCGAACATCATGGTCCTGCTCGGCGCCGAGTTCAACGCCGAGCTCGAGCGCGAGCGGGCGATCGAGGACGGCATGCATCCGCCGGACAAGGAGCCGTTCGCGGAGCCGCGGGACACGCGCAAGATGGAGACCTCGGAGAGCGCATGAGCGTGGAGGAAGCGGAGCGAGCGGGGGAGGAGCGAGCCGGGGCCTATTCAGGCTACGCCGAGCCAGATGAGCGTCCCCCGTTCGCCGCCTACGCCACGTTCGCGCTGGTGTTCAACGGCGCGCTCGCGGGCGCCATCGTCACGGCGAAGCGCTCAGGGCGCGACCTTCCGCAGCGCGTGGAGCTCCAGGACCTCGCTCTAATCGGGACGGCGAGCCACAAGCTCAGCCGCCTGGTGGCGAAGAAGAAGATCACCGCGTTCGTGCGCGCGCCGTTCACGGAGCTCCAGGGCCAGGGCGGCCCGGCCGAGGTCGAGGAGAAGGCACGCGGACGTGGACTGCGCCGAGCGGTGGGCGAGCTCCTGATTTGCCCGTATTGCCTCGGGCTGTGGGCCTCGGGCGGGTTCCACGCGGGCCTTCTATTCGCGCCGCGCTCGACACGCTTCACCGCATCGGTGCTCTCGGCGATGACGATCTCGGACTTCCTCCAGATCGCCTACAAGGCGGTCGAGGACTAGCGGCTAGTCCTCGAGTACGAAGAACTCGAAGCCCATGTCGGGCTGCATCGTCAGCTGGCTGTGATACGCCGCCACGCGGCGTCCCATGGCCTTCTCGACAACCGTCTTGAATTCGACCGCCATCGCTTCCTGGAACCTCAGCCGCACCTGCCGGATGAGGTCGTTGTCGCCGTTCTTGACGAGCGTCTGCTCAACCGTGGTCATGGTGTCCTCGAGCACGCAGACTACGATGCGTTCGTCAAGCAGGTAGCTCTTCGCCTTGGTCGGGCCGCGCCCGTAGTACTCCCGAAAAAGCTGGACGATTCCGTTCGTTACCGCTGCAAGCTGATCGCCTTGCCGGGCGACCGCGTCCGTGGTCGGCATCGGCTCCATGGCTGTGGATTGTGGCAGGCACTAGCTCTGAGGCGCTAGCTCTGCGCCTGGGCCGGCTTCTCCGCCTTGGGGGCCTCGGAAAGGCGCGCCGGGACGGAGGACCGAAACAGCCGGCTGACGCGCCCAAGCTTCGCACGGCAGCGCGGGCACTCCTCGGTGTTCAGGCCGAGTGCCGGGCTGTAGACCGTCAGTCGGCAAGTGGGGCAGTTCAGATACGCCATTCGCTCTCCTCCGGGGGGCACGCAGGGTACCCCCCTTTTCGAGCGACGTCAACGAATGGGTGAGCGCTGTCGACGTGGGTACGAGCGCCGACGTGGCCCACCCGACCTCGAGCAGCATCCGCCGCCTCGCACACGAGCGACTCGGCTTCGACGACCTGCGCCCAGGCCAGGAGGAGGCGGTGCGCTCCGTGACGAGCGGCCGCGACACGCTCGTCGTAATGACCACCGGCTCCGGCAAGTCGGCCATCTACCAGCTGGCGGGCTGGATGATCGAGGGCGCCACGCTCGTGATCTCACCACTGATCTCGCTGCAGCGTGACCAGATCGAGAACATCGAGGAGGAGCAGCCGGGTGAGGCCGCGGCGATCGATGCGTCGGTGAGCGAGCGCAAACGAGAAGAGCGCCTGGAGGAGCTTGCCGACGAAGAGCTCGAGTTCCTGTTCCTGGCGCCCGAGCAGCTCGCCCGCGAGCAGACCGTCGAGCGCCTCGCCCGGGCGAACGTCTCGCTGCTGGTGGTGGACGAGGCGCACTGCATCTCGGAGTGGGGACACGACTTCCGGCCTGACTACCTGCGCATCGGCGAGCTCGTGGAGGCGCTCGGCTCGCCCACGGTGCTGGCGCTCACCGCCACTGCGGCTCCGCCGGTGCGCGACGAGATCGTGGAGCGCCTGCGGATGGACGACCCCGAGCAGATCGTGCGCGGGTTCGACCGGCCGAATATCCGCTTGAAGGTCGACCGACACCACGACGACGCCGCGAAGCGCCGCGCTCTGCTGGCGCGCGCGAAGGCGCTCGGAGGACCGGGGATCATCTACGTAGCCACGCGGAGGCTCGCCGACGAGCTCGCTGCAGAGCTAGCCGAAGACGGCGTGAGCGCCCTCGCTTATCACGCTGGACTCAGCGGCAGCCTGCGCGAGCAGGCCCAGGAGGCCTTCATGGGCGACGACCTCGACGTGGTGGTCGCCACGACGGCGTTCGGGATGGGCGTCGACAAGCCGAACGTCCGCT
>Ga0126307_10000939_pt1 | contig 19230 bp, 17 predicted proteins | sample Plot28_FD_89955 | JGI IMG/M metagenome (GOLD analysis project Ga0126307, IMG submission 89955) | Serpentine soil microbial communities from UC McLaughlin Reserve, CA, USA - Plot28 | ecosystem: Environmental > Terrestrial > Soil > Grasslands | place: USA: UC McLaughlin Reserve, Lake County... | reverse complement strand
TCATTGATCTAGCTCAGTCTTGATTTGCAACCGCAGGTTCGACAACAGCGATTTCAGCCTGCGACGACAACCGGATGGCCGCAGGTGAAGAGTCCAGCCGGATCGACTCGGGCCTTGACGGCCTGCAGCCGGTTGAGGGTGTTGCGGTCGTGGAATCGGTCTCGACCGCCTGCCGTGCGCTCGTCGAAGTTGGCGTAGTGGATGTCGGCCGACCATGGGGCGAGCGCCTGCTCGACCTTGGGGATGAACTCGTCGACCTTTGTCTCGGCCGCCTTGTCGGGCGTGACACCCACCGCATACATGACGAACTCGGCATCGAAGTGGCCGACAGCGCCTGCACCGGCTGGCCGAGTGGCGACCGCGCAGCCGAGATGTCTCAGTTCGACGGAGAGCAGCGGCGATCCGGACCCGTGTCCCGCTCGCGAGACCAGCGCGTCGATGGCGGACGGGGGCACGTCATTCAGCAACATGCCGTTGCCTCGGCAAGGGGTCGGACCGGGCGGGTCCATGTGCAATGCGAACAGACCGGCGGTAGGAATTTCGGCGATCGTGTCCATCGTCGGGCCGAGGTCGCGCAGCGGCGTAATTGCCGCATCCAGCTCTGCCAGCTGCCCTTGGTGCGCAACCTCGACCACGACGAATGCTTGGCCGGACAAGGGTGGCGGCAGCTCAGGCAGGGGTGGCAGCTGAAGTAGCCGCCCGCATGACATCGTCTGGTCAGGCACCGTCCGAACCCATCGCCGCCATGCGTGCAGCACTTCGCCAGCCCGCTGCATCGGGAAAAACAACGTTCCGGCAGCCACGGTCGGTTGCGCATGGAGCCGCAGCTTGATGCCAGTCACCACGCCGAAGGACCCGCCGCCCCCGCGGAGGGCCCAGAACAGGTCAGGCTCATGGTCGCTGTCGACGACCCGCGCCCGACCGTCGGCACCCAGGACCTCCACGGCAAGGACGTCGTTGACGGCGAGCCCTCGGGAGCGGGACAACCAGCTGATACCTCCCGACAGCAGGAAACCAGCGATCCCGACGTCCGGAGCCGACCCCGCCTGGACTGCGAGTCCGTGTTCGGCAGCCGCCGCTGTCACGGTACCCCACTCGACGCCGGAGCCGGCCCACACCGTACGGTCGGTGGGGTCGACGTGGATGGCGTCCAGACCAGTCGTGCGAATCAGAACGGTGCGGCTGAGCGGACCGACCGGCGTCGCCCCGTGTCCAGTGCTCTGCGCCGTCACCTTGAGCCCCGCTCGCGCCGCGGTCAGGACGACGGCGGAGACGTCTTCGGTGGACCTGGCGAGTACCACCGCTGCCGGCCGCTGGTCGACGTTGGCCACCCACGCGGCGCGGGCCCGATCCCAGCCGTCATCGCGCGGATAGACCAAGGTGCCGGTAGGTCCAGCGTCCAGATGTGCGTTCACTCCCGTCTCGTCGGCCGCGGAACGGACAACCGCTGGCCTGTTATTGGTGTTGACCAGTTGGCTCATGACAACTCCCTTGTCTGACTGGTGGAGGTCATTGCGGAAGAGTCCGCAGTGCCTCGAAGCCGAAAGCGCTTTTGCGCCCATGCCATGAACTGTGCTTGTGGAGGCTCTCAAGATCATCCGAGCCGAGCACGGACATAGCGACGGTTGACCACGGATCTGGGAACCGAGGAATGGATCTGGGAAAGCGGCTTGGGGTTGCTCGCTCGCCGGGATCACAATGCAGTGTGGGCTCCGAATTGCCTCTGGTCGCTCGAAACGCAGAACTGAGGACGCTGACCACCGTGATCGATGCCGTGCCCAGCGGTAGCGGCGGGGTCGCGCTGATCACCGGTGAAGCCGGCATCGGCAAAACCCGGCTTCTCCAGGAAGCCCGACGTGAGGCCGACCTGCGGGGGCTGTTGGTGCTGAGGGGTCGTGCCCTCGAGTCAGGTGGCGCCTATCGTCCGCTGGTGGAGGCGTTCGCCCGTCCGGCCGCGGCGTTTGCCCAAGATCCAGGCCTGGTGGGGGTTCGGCCCACGCTGGCCCGGGTGTTTGCCCGGCTGGATCGGGGGCGAGGGGATCCTGGCCCCAATGGCAGATCCAGCCGCTGTGCTGGCTGGGGCGTTGATCTTGCTGTTGCAGGCCATGGCGCCGGATGGATCTGTGTTGATCATCGACGACCTGCACTGGGCTGACGAGGACACCCTCTCGGTCCTGAGCTCTCTGGTGGACGCTGCAGAAGAGCTGCCACTCGCGCTGATCATGGCAGCTCGCAGCGAGCCGTTGCCGTCCGCTGCGCTCGAGCGCCTCGCCAGTGCGCATTCGATTCGCAGGTTGTCGTTGAAGCGACTCACGCCGATCGAGGTAAGCGAGGCTGTTCGAGCGGCCGAGCTATCGGAGCTCGCACCGGCAAGATTGCAGGAGTTGATCACCGCGGTCGACGGGCTGCCGCTGATCTTGGACGAGCTGGTTCGACAACTGCACGAAAACGGTTCCGGTGAGGGGGACCTCGACGTTCGTCACACCACTCTGGCAGCGGCCGTACAGCTCCGGCTCACATGGGTGGCCCCGGATTGCCGAATCATTCTCAATGCCCTTTCGGTGCTGGGTGAGGCCGATACTGAACTGTTGGTGTCTGTCACCGGCCTGGACGAGTCGCGCATTAGCGCCGCACTTCATGATGGGATGACCAGCACGTTGCTGGTCGCCGCTGCCACTCCGCTTGGCGTCGCCTGGCGGCATCCCTTGATCCGAGACGCCGTACGGGATCTGCTGCTCCCGCTCGAACAGCAAGCCCTGGCGCGTCGGGCCGCTGACTGTCTAGCCGACGAAAAAAGCGTCAACGAGGGCCAGGCGAAGCATGCCGCCATGATGTTCGAGCTAGCCGGCTATTCCTACCGCGCGGCACAACAGTATGTTCGGGCCGCTCGTATGGCCGTACGCAAGGCCGCGCTGAACGCTGCTGAGCAGTATCTTGCCGAAGCCCAGAGGTTGACCGACAGCCTTCCAGACGCCGCCTGGCAAGTCCTCATCGAACGCATTGACATCCTTGCTGTCGCCGGTCACGCCGTCGACGCATATCTCAGCGGGATGGCTGCCCTTCGCAGCCTCGCCGGTCGAGACGCACGCCCTCTGATCGTCGCGACTGCACGCGCTGCGTACGGTGCCAGCCTTGAAGGCGCAGCCATCAGTGATCACATTCGCGCTGCCGATGCAGGTAGCCAATTATTGGCAAAGCTGCGGGCAGAAAGCGACGAAGGTGATCCTGACCTGGCGATGCTGCGTGCCCACGCGGCGTTGGCCGAGCGGCGTTCCGATGCTGTGGCACTAGGACAGCGTGCTGCGGCGCTGGCCACCCAGGTCGGCCGCTTCGACCTGGCGTGCGAGGCATTGTTGATCGCCGGAATAGCGGCACGGAGACGCGGCCTGGCGGGAGCTGAGCAAGAACTCCTGCAGGCATTGTCCTGGAGCCGGGACCGCAAGCTTCCGCTCTGGGAGGTTCGAATATTGGGGGAGCTGGGCCGGATCGGCATGATGACCAGCTCGGATACCACGGTGTGGGAGCGGGAGCGGGAGCTCGCCACGGCCTGTGGAATGGCCGGTTCGATAGCCCACTCTGATTTGCGGATAGGTGAAACGATCAGTATTCGCGATGGCTATGTGGCGGCCTATCCGACGCTTGTTCGCGCCGATGCACAGGCCCGACAACTCCAGCTGACGGGCCTCTATGCGGAAGCCCGCGCGCACCTGGCTGGATGCCTGGTGCGCGCTGGGGATCGTCCATTGCCTGGCACGACTCATGCCCCGACGCCTGCGGAGTTCGATGCGTTGATCGCAGAAGCACTGTCACTTAGCAAGAAGTCCAGACCAATTCCTTGGGCAATGGGCTTTGTTGGCCTCCGGGCATGGTTCGAGGGCGACAGCACCGCGGCAATCAGATTGATCCACGAGAGCATGGACTATATCCGAGACGAGACCAAGGTTGGGCCGTTGTGGGGGGTCGGCCTGCTGCTGCAGGTCCTGGGGGGCGCCGATCCTGACGTGCTCTTCGGACCTACGGAGCTGATGGGCCACCACGCGAATCGAGCAGCTCACGCGTACGGCACCGCAGTCTCGCGCATGCGCAGGGGTGAGTCCGCGACGGCCTCGATCGCTGAGGCAGAACACTACGGCCGGCCGGCTCCGTTCATGCGTCACATGCTGCGTACGATCGTTGCCCCGGCGCTATTCGCGGCCGGCTTAAACGAGGCGGAGAGTTGGCTTCGTGAAGCCGACGCCTTCTGTGGCGAGTCTGGCGAGGGTGCGCTCCAACGTCGCGTTCGAGCCGCACTCGGAACCATTGGTGCCAAGGTTCCACGCCTTAAGCCAGGGCTCGTGCCGCCCCACTTGGCCAAACTCGGCGTCACCGCACGTGAGACGGAAATCCTTCGGCTTGTCAAAACTGGGCTCAGCAACGCCGAGATTGCCGATCGGCTCGTCATATCGGTCCGAACAGTCGAATCCCACGTGAGCAATATGTTGCTGAAAACGGGAAAGGAAAGCCGAGACCAGCTACCGTCGCTAGCCGATCGCTAACATCGCGGTCTACTAACCCGGGGGAGGCCGGGAGCCGTCGACCCTGTGCCGAGATGTTGATCACGTCACAGTGCTGTAGAAGCCGGTCGAGGATGGCGGTGGCCATGACTCGTCGCCGAGTATGTGGCGCCAGTCGGTGAAGCTTTTTGAGCTCGTGACGATCGCCGAGCCACGATCGTGTTTGCCCGAAATGGCTTGGAGAACCATGAAAGCTGCAGTCTGATCTATGGCTTGCGAGCCGAAATCGTCCACGATGAGAACGGCTGGGCGCAGATAGGCCTGCAATTGCTGGTCATAATGGCGGCCGGTTTCGGCGGTCCGCAGTCGATGGACCAGCTCATCGAAACCGTGACGCAGATTGAAAACCCAGCCTCGCAGGCCGCCTGGGCCAGCCGCGAGCGCAAGCGACGTCTTGCCGTCACCTAGCAGCCCGAGCAGCACGACGTTGAACTTGGCGCGGATGAAATGCGCGGTGCAAAGGTTGTGGACTTTGTGGAAGTCCATGCCGCCCCGGATGACGGGGCAGAGCTGCTGTCTTGTGCCTATGTTGTGAACGCTGCGGTTTGTGGCGCTCTCGATCATTCGAGACGAGCACGGATCTAGCCGAGAGCGGTCCCGGATCTAGGAAGAGCTCCTGGAGTTCGCCGGTCCGGCCCCCGACCTTGAGGGCTTTTTCGGACCTGAGCTGCGCTCGTCGAGCAGCAGGCGGGCGCTACCACTCTGGCCTCACCGGTCAACAGCACCGCGTGGCCGCGCCCGCTCGCCGCACTGTCGGTCGCACCGGTCACTCCGCTAGCTCAGCGCGGCGAGCAAGCTCCGGTTTCCTTACGCGTACATATGACGTATGGGGACAGAAGGCAAGACCACGACGGGGCGCGAGTACTTGCGGGTATCGATGGATCGCTCCGGTCGGCAACGCAGCATCGAAGAACAGCACAACGAGAATCAGCAGGCCGCGGACGACCGCGGCGTGATCTTGGGCGAGCCGTACGAGGACAAGTCGATCTCTGCCAGCAGATACAGCAGGAAGGCGAGGGAAGGGTTCCCCCGACTGCTCGCTGATCTTGAACACGGACGGTTCGGGGCCGATGAGTTGTGGTTGTGGGAATCCAGCCGTGGCAGCCGCAAGGTTGGCGAGTGGGTGACCTTGATCGAGTTGTGTGAGCAGCAGCGGGTCAAGATTCATGTCACAACCCATAACAGGACCTATGATCCGAGCAATGGGCGTGATCGCCGCTCGCTGCTGGAGGATGCTGTCGATTCCGAATACGAGAGCGGCAAGATCAGCCAGCGGTTGAGGCGGGCCGCCGCGGCGAACGCTGGGGCTGGGAAGCCCCATGGTCGTGCTCCGTACGGCTACCGCCGGCGCTACGACGAGCGGACCAAGAAGTTGATCGCGCAGGAGCCAGACCCGATTGAGGCCCCGGTGGTCCGGGAGTTGTTCGAGCGGGTCAAGTCAGGTCACTCGCTGCGCTCGATCGCGCTCGATTGGGAGGCGCGCGGCGTCCGCACCCGGACTGACAAGATCTTCACCCCGCAGCATCTGCGTGTCCTGGCCACGACTGCGGCGTACGCCGGTTTGCGGGTGCACGACACGAACGGTCACGGAGGCAGCCATAGCCCGCAGCCTGGCGCGCCGGGTGTGCAGGTGGTCAAGGGAACTTGGGAGCCGCTGGTCTCGGAGGCGACCTATCGGGCGGTGCAGCGGATTCTGACGGATCCGAAGCGGACCACGACTCGACCCGGCCGGGCGAAGCATCTGCTGTCCAACATCGCGGTATGCGACAAGTGCGGGACGACGATCACGGTTTCATTCAGGGCACACCGGCCGTACTACCAATGCAGGAAAGGTTGCGTCAGGGTGCAGAAGGAAGATATCGAGCAGTTCGCTGAGGAGGTCATGCTGCGCTATCTGGCCCGTCCGGATGTTTACCAGGCGTTGAAGCGCGCGGAGGCCGACTCCGATGCGCTACAGGCCGTACGTGATGAGTTAGCGGCTGCCCGGGCGCGATTGACGGAATTGGCCAATGCTGCAGCAGCCGGCACCATCAGCATCGCCACGGTCGCCCGGGCCGAGCCGCAGATCCTAACCACCATTGGCGCGCTGGAACGCCGCGAAGCCGAGCTGGCGACGCCCAGTGCGTTGCATGGCTTCATCACCCCGGGTGCGGATGTGGCGCGCCGCTGGGCCGCTGCACCAATGTCAGCTAGGCGCGAGGTCGCCCGGCTATTGTTGGCCTCCGACATGATCGGCGAGCTCAGAGTGACGCCACGCCCACCCGGTTGGCCAGGCGGTAGGCATGTGCCGGCGGCGGAGCGTGTGGTTTGGAGTAGGTCGTGATGGGTGACTTCACCAGCGACAAGTATGGTCGCCTGCCGCTGGTCGGCTCCCGCCGACACCGAGCAGGTAAGCGGCAGGGTGTTCTCGACAGCCGGGAGCAGGCTCGGTCCCAGGAACTCGTACTCCAGATCGTGTGCGCCCGTGACGGCAACCCGACGCACGGGCAGCAAGTGATCTTGACTGTGTATCGTGATCTTGTTCCCGGTGGAACCGAAGGCATCTTCACCCGTGGCCCAGAAGCCAACGCGCAGTGGATCGACGCCCCGGACGCTCGGGGCAAACTCTCACCCAAGTGCCCCAAATGCGGCGCTAACCCGCAGTTCACAACAGAGACGATGAACAAGATGATCAATACGATGCTGCAAGTGTCGTGCGGGCAGCCGCTCAACTGGCGTTGGGACTTCCGCCGTCATCGGCTGCTAAAATAGCTCTGCAACTAAGCAATTCCGGCACGGCTGGCCCCCGTGATCAACTTAGGCCAGCAGCCCGCACCCTCCCAGCGGAGGGCGTCTTGTGCATCCGCTGCGAGGTTCAAATTGCAATCCGTGTACGCCGCCCGAGCGCGGCACAACGCCCTCAAACGCTACCGAGATGCCGATGATCCGGCGATCGCTGATGCTCGGCGTGATCTTCGCGCTGCGAAGCTTGAAGATCACATCCGCCAAGTTGTTGATCAAGCACCGCCGCTGACGCCGGAGCAAGCCGAGCGCTTGGCTGCCCTGCTGCACGGGGGTGGCCCGACATGATCAGAAACGAAGAGCGGCCCATCGCTGAACCGCCCTCGTCAGATCTCGACCAAGATCTAGTACAAGACCAGGATACAGGAGTCGGCTGGGGAAGCGGAATCTTCGACCAGCACCGTGGGATGCTGCAAGCCTCCAAGATCACCGCTGATCATGCCAGGGCTCGCGGGTACCGTTCGGCGGACACCAAGGCGAGACTGGCCAAAGATCGGCATCGCCAAAGCCGGGCGGCACGTGCCCGGCTTACTGATGCCATTGCTCGGCGTCGATGGCAAGCCGTGGGGATGGCAGTACAGGCCGGACAATCCCCGACGGAACCGTCAAGATCATGTCATCAAGTACGAGACGCCAGTCGGGCAGCACAACAAGATCGATGTCCCGCCCGGAGTAGCTGAACAACTTGCCGATCCTTCCGTGCCACTGTGGATCACCGAGGGTGTTAAGAAAGCTGACGCCGGCGCGCTCGCCGGCCTGTGCATCGTCGACATCCTCGGAGTCTGGGGCTGGCGCGGCACGAACCCCGCCGGCGGCAAGGTCGCACTGCCAGATTTCCACGACATCGCGCTCAACGGCCGCCGGGTCATCCTGGCCTTCGACTCAGACGTGATGACCAAGCCGCAGGTACGGGCCGCACTCAACGAGTTCTCTGGCTGGCTCAAGATCAAAGGAGGAAAAGTTGAGTACTGCTGCCTTCCCGATGCCGGCACCGACAAGACCGGTCTCGACGACTACCTAGCCGACGGACACACATCCGCGGATCTCTGGCAGCTGGTGCGGTCGGCGCCGACCGAGCTCCCATTTTCGGCCACGAACACCATGATGGGCACTTCGGTGACCACCACCGACCTCACCTCAACCTTAGATGCGCCGCAGGCCGGCGAAGCCCGGCTCGAGGACGCGTACCTGGCGGCAACCATCGCAGATCGTGTGCTGCGAGGCCGGTACGTCTGGGTTTCGGGTCTGGGCTGGATGCGTTACCACGGCGGGATCTGGAAGCGGGTTCCCGATGATCACGTAGCCGAACGGGTGCGGTTGGACGTGATCAAGCAGCACGAACGCGAGGCCAAACAGGGCGCAAGTGTCAGCCGGCTCAAAGAGCTGTCCGCAATTCTGGCCGCGGGCCGCATCCGCGGGCTCGCTGGCTTGTGCCGAGGCATCTTGCTCATCGACGCCGCCGAGTTCGACGCACATCCAGATTTGCTCAATGCCGCCAACGGTGTAGTTGATCTACGTACCGGGGAGCTCCTCCCCCACGATCCCGAGCTCTTCCTTACCAAGATCACCAAAGTTCCCTATGCGCCTGGAGCAACCTCACCCGATTGGGACACCGCACTCGAGGCCTTGCCACCGGCCGTCGCTGACTGGATGCAGACAAGGATCGGGCAAGCCGCAACCGGCTATCCAACACCAGACGACATCCTGCCCGTCTCGCAAGGTGGCGGAGCCAACGGCAAAACCACATTTTTCGGCGCAATCCAGTGTGCGCTTGGTGATCACGCGGTCGTGGTGCCCGAGCGAGTGCTGATGGCCAACCCTTCCGACCACCCGACCGAGCTGATGACCTTGCGTGGTGCGCGGTTGGCGTTGATCGAGGAAACTCCGGAAACCCGACACCTTAGCGTCAAGCGGTTGAAAGACACGGTGGGCCAACCGGTGATGACAGCCCGCTACATTCGGCAAGACAACGTGACCTGGGAATGCACCCACTCGCTATTCGTCACCACCAACTACCGGCCCCGCGTCGACGAAGTTGACCACGGAACCTGGCGACGGCTTGCCCTGGTCCGCTTTCCGTACACCTTCACCGAATCTGTCAACACCTCTACCAACCCGATGGCACAGCCAAGTGCACCGGGGCTGCGGGATCGACTCCGCAGTGGCCATCAAGGTCAACATGAAGCGGTGCTTGACTGGATTGTCCAAGGTGCCTGCCGTTGGTACGCCAACGACCGAGTGCTACCGCCACCACCTCGGCGGGTCAAGGACGACACGGCCGAGTGGCGCGCTGAGGCCGACGTGATCTTCTGCTACATAAAAGATCGGTTGATCTTCCAACCTGGCATGCATGTGCTAGCCACCGAGCTGTATGAGGATTTTGGAGAGTGGCTCAGGGAGCGCGGGCACAAGCCCTGGACCGACAGCACGTTCTTCAGCCGCTTCGGTGAACACGTGCTGGCCGAGGCCGGGCACGCATACAAGCAACGCATCCCGTCTCGCCAAGCTGGGCTGTGTCGCAGGGTGGGCCATTTCAATCAGCCGCCCGGGCAGTACACGGCATGGGTCGGAGTCCGGTTTCGCCGCGACGACGACTATGATGCCGGCAACGAGCACGGTGGAGATGGTAACGACGCCGGCACCGACGGGCTTTTCGACTCTTCGCCAAATGGCTCTGACAAGGCGAAACGGGATTCTGTGCAGGCTGTGCAGGGTCTCTCTGGTGTTCCTCATAAAGAGCCCTATATGGGTGAAACCGGACGACCCCTGCACAGCCTGCACAGGGCGGCAAAGACCGGCTTTGGTGAGGATGACACTGCGGGGAGCGGCGTGTCGCGAGACCGTGATCTCGGTGAGTGGCTGAGCCACCAGGACGGTCGCTGCTTGGAGTGCCGCTGGCATATCGAGAAGCAAGGTCACCGCGCCGACTGCCCGTCTCGAGTACAGGTCCAGTGACGGATGACGATCTATCCACCGGCACCCAACCCATGGTTCGGCGATCCCCCTTCAGGTCTTCGAGTTGGTCGACCTGCCGGATAACTGGTCAAGTCTCGACGAATTCGAGGGACCTTGCCCATCAACGCGTCGCGACTACGGTCCGCACGTCGGCAGCGACGTCGACGCGTCCATCTATGTACTGCAGGACCAAGACTGAGCCTCGAGCCATGCGCCGAAGTGTGACAACTACGGTGAAACACCCTCAAAGATGCACCACTTGACCGCGAGATTAGGCTCTTCGAGCATGCGGCAATTTGGACCGGCTGAGAGCGCAAGAACCCGGGCCATGCAAGCCCAGGCACGCGAGATCCAATCCCACCGACGGGCGATCAACCTACAGGAAAGCTCCGCGATCATGTTCGACCATGCCCATCGGACTGGCAGATCCCGAAACGCTAGACAGCGTGCAGACCATGCCCGCGAGATGCTGATGCAAGCTCGAGCAGAGCTGGAGCGCAATGGGAAAGTTCTGAGCCGCGTTAGCCTTCGCCAGCCGGACCTGATGAACTTTGACCGGCCTCGCCACTCAGCGGTTATGACCACACTGCGCGGGGCGGCACCGTATCTCGCACGCTGGAGCTGACCGTGACGCCGAGATCGCTGCCCAGCTAAGCAGGCTTGCTGAAGGACAATCGTAATGAAGCCGAACATCCTCGACCTCTTTACCGAGGGGAAGCTCAAGTTCGCCGACCTCTACCCAGGCATCGCGGCGCACAAGGAGATCTGGCCGTCGTGGCGCGCCATGCCGAAGGGCCTGAACGCAATACTTGCCGAGCAGAAGCAGCGCGTGCTCGTGAGCGTACGGTGCGCCATCCACAACACACTTATAGCGCTGGTGCTCCGCACGCCATCTGGGGCTCTGTTGCTCATCACAGACAATGCGTCACCAGCGCCATACGCACGAAATCCCCAGTGGATCGGCACAGCCGATCCCAACTTCGCCGCATGGAAGCCACGACCCAGGCAAGCCTGTAAAGAACGTGTGCGGCGACCAACCCAATCTCGCTCGTAATGATCGTGCTGGCAGTCTGACGGCTTGGGTGTAGCAGCGTCAGACCCGAGCCCGTAAGCCGGGCGCCGGATCAGCGTGGCGGAGCAACCGTCGAACTGGTGGGGCTAGCCAGCGAGTACCTCGCGCAGCCTGTCCGCAAAGGCAGGCGCCTCTCCAGCGAATCCTCCGTGGTCGCCCGGAAATTCGGTGGCAGGCACGCCGAGATGCTCAGCCAGCGCGCGACCGCAACGATGGGCCAGCTGGCCTGCTGATGTTGCGCCCACGCCGACCACGATTCTGGTTGAGGCACGTGACAGCGCCTCCCGATCGGGGCGATATCCGGTCGTGGCACGGATCTGATTGGCGTAGAAGAAGTCATTGTCAGTCTGTGGGACTGCCGGTGCGGGCACCGGTTCGGGCTCTGGCATAACCGCGAACTGTCGAGCACCCTCTTCGCCAAGCACGCCAATCGAGAGCAGGAACCGTCGCATGGCTGCCTCACCACCTGCCCGCAGGTACGTCTGATAGATCTCCTGCACCTCGGCCAGCTCTTCCTCCGCATTGCTCAACAAGGTCACCAAGGGCGGCTCGTGTGCGACCAGGACGCTGACCCGTTCCGGATGAGCCGTGACCAGTGCCAAACCCGTGACTGCGCCGCCGCTGCTGCCCACGATCGCCGCCGGCTCATCAGAGACGCTGTCCAGCACCCGATAGACATCCTCAGCCAGCAGCTCGGGCGTGGTGATCTCAGTCCTGTCGGTGACCGTGCTGTGTTCGCTCCCCCGCGGGTCATAAGTCAAGACGGTGTATTGCGAGGCCATCAAGTCCGCTAGCGCGGCGAAACCAGAGCTGCCCATCGGCGCACCGATCAGCGCGAGCAGCGGCCCTGAGCCGCGTACCTCGTAGTAGATGCTCGCTCCCGGAACGTCCAAGTAGTGCGTGCTGACAGTTGTGGACATTGGACTCCTCATCTCGGTGCTCATTTACAGCTTGCTGGAACGTTATGCGCGCCAGCAGACTTACCCATGAAGACATGCTTCACGATCCTGGCCGGACCGAGTCGCAGACCGCCATCGTCGCCCTCGATTCCAGCGGCGCATCAGTCACGGAGGAGTTTCGATGCGATTGCGTGTTGCCCTGGCCCTTATCACCGTCGCGCTATTGGTGACGGCGTGCTCGGTCACCCGAGGAGGTCTTTAAACGGGGCGGCCCACGGAGGGCTGAGCAAGATTCCCCTCGCCGGGCTCGATAGCTCCGGCTCAGCAAAGAGATTCAGCGAGACGCTGCGGAGATGGTGCGTCGTGCTGAGCGGACGCTTGGTCAAACCGTACGCAATGGACAGGAGAACGGGACCGTGAACATGCACAAGGACGGGCCGTACTACCGCGACGGGAATCTTGATGCTGCCGACATCAAGATAGGACCGGGGAAGGTATCCCGTCCGGCACGACCACGGTGCGGCACCAGATTGCGGACGCCCCGGATGATCAATTCGAGGACACACGTCCTCTACCCCGCCATCGGCAGGCGGAGCCTGTCAGAGAGTTCATGCTGAGTTTCAAGATCACTAGTGGTTGATCATCTACACAAAGCGGGGTGACGCGGTCGGGCACCCGAGTTCAGGACCCATGCCTCCCTAAGTCCCAATGACCCTGGCGCTAGGGCTGGTACTGATTCTGATCTGCTCGCCGGTAATTTTGATCACGGAAGTCAGCCGACCGACCCAGGCAAGACCATTGCCTGGCAGGGCTGGGTGAGGCAGCAGGAGGCAGAACATCAAGCTTTTGACCCAACCGATCTGGACACAGACACGACCGAATCCTGCGAGGCCCATCGTGAGATCTTGTGCCGTTCGCGCGGTGCGACCGTTTCGAAAGCTGGCAAAGACCATCGGAGGGATCGATGCGGACCTATCACATCGCATGGTGGAACCTGGAGAACCTGTTCGATGAAGAGAATGCGGTGGCGCTTGGCCGGCGAACCGACAAGGTGTTCCGAGCGATCAAGGACGACATCAAGAACTGGACGCCACAACTGCGGGATCGCAAGATCGACCAGCTTGCCTCGGTGATCGCGGCGATGAACACCGGCCAAGGGCCGGACTTGCTCGGTGTCTGTGAGGTCGAAAGCCGTTTCGTGGTCGATCGACTCGTCGACACCGTGAACGCAACACTGCCAGCGCCTCGGAATTACGCGGTCGTTCACGCCGACACCGGCGATGCTCGCGGAATCGATGTCGCATTCATCTACGACGAGACCCTGTTTCAGGTTCCGCCGCCGCCTGAGGAGTCGGTGTTCTTCCATGTGATGCGTCGTCGCGATCTACCAATGCTCAGCTCCTGATGTGCGCTAATGTAGTGAACTGATCCACGGCATGGCCTCCCGTTCTCTTCCTTACCTCAGAGATCGGGGCGATTTCAGCTCAAAGTCATAATCCGAATCGGCGTGTCGATCAGATGCCGTGTCCGGGTCTCAATGGCCAGATGGACTGCGCCGAGATTCTGCACCTCGCAGGGGCGTGGCGACACTCGTCGAGCGGCGCGGGACTGGTGCGCGGTGGCCGCCAGCGGCGCGTGACGCCGCTAATTTTGGGCTTGACGCCGTAGGCGTTCGGACTCGGCAGCGTAGCCAGGCATGCCGAACTCGCGGTAGGCGGCCAACGCCCCCTCGAGCATCTGGGCGGCGCGCGCGTGGTCGCCGCTGCCGCCGCGGTCCAGCAGCATCCGGGCGTGCAGGCGGCCCAGGTCGGCCAGCTCCAGCCGGTTGGGCATCTCCTCGGCGACCTTACGGGCGATGGCGAAGTAGCGTTCGGCTTCGTCCCACCGACCAGCTGCTGCAGCGGCGAGGCCGGCACGGGTCTCCACTAGCCGGCCGTCGAAGGTGATCCATCTTTTGCCGAGCTCGAGCACCCCTTCGACAAGCGGCGCCAGTGACGCGGCCTGCTCGTACAGGCCACACAGGTAGAGCGCCTCGACGAAGCCGAGCATGGAGTTCCACGAGCCGATGCCGCTGACCCGGTCGAGGCTGGGCAGGCTCGACCGGGCCGACTCGAACAGTTCCATAACCTCCTCGGCGCGCCCTTGGTACGCCAGGTGCCGCGCCAGCAGCGAACCGCTCTGGCCGCCGATCGCGCCCGGCGGCTCCAGCTCGACGGCGTTGCGCAGCTCGGCCTCGGCGCGTTCGGCGTTGCCTCGCCAGTGCGCGGCCAGGCCCAGGTAGATGTAACCCACGTAGCGCCACGGCAGGCCGCCCCGCTCGCCGGTCTCCAAGATCTGCGGACCGAGGGCCTCCACCTGCGGTAGGTCGCCGAGCATCGCCGCCTCGCGGATCCGGTCGCAGATCACCATGAACGCCGCGCCGAGGTGACCCAGCCGCTCGGCGATGCCCAGCGTCTTGTCGGCGAGGCTAGTCGCCTGCTCGCGACTGCCGAGCGCTCCGTCCTGGTAGATCACGAACGCCTGCACGCTGCAGAGATCCCACAGCGCGCTCTCCCGCTCGAACATCTCAGCGGCCCGCAGGCCGACCCGAACTCCCTCGGCGAACTCGGCATAGCCGAGATGGTGGATGGTCTGCATGTGCAGCACGTCGGCCAGCGCCCGCTCGTTCTCCACCTGCTCGGCAAGCGCCCGCGCCTGGTCGAACGTGGCCGTCGCAGCGGCGTAGTCGCCGCTGATGCTGATTGCCCATCCCAGGGCGGATAATAGGCGGGCCTTGTCCGCGCTGACGGTGTTGCCGAGTGCCGCCAGCGTCCGTCGGCCAACCTGCACTCCTTCGACCAGCCGAGCGGTCCAGACCAGCTGGTACACCATGGTCCAACCCAACCGGCCGATAGCCGCTGCCTGCCCGAGCGCCTCGTAGCGGTCCAGCGCTCCGTTCATCGTGCGCAGCGCGTCGTCCCAGCGGCCGACGCTGCGCAGCGCCATCGCCAGCCGCTCCAGGAGCTGGGCACGGCCGAGCTGATCACCGGCCGGCAGCAGCGGCAGCGCCTGCTGGAAGTGGCCGACCGCGTCGTCGAACGCGGCCGCGTCGAAGGCCCGCTCGCCGGCGATCGTCAGGTAGCGCACCAGGCTTGGCCGGTCGCCGAAGCCTCCGGCATGGGACAAGTGATGGGCCAGATCCCCGGCGTACGCCTCCAGGTCGTCGGAGTAGCGGCTCGAGATTGCCATGGCTGCCTGCAGGTGCAACCGCTCACGCTTGACGGCAGAGACGCCGGATAGCAGCGTCTGGCGGATCAACTCGTGGCTGAACACCAGCTCGCCAGGGACCTTCCCGGGTGTCACGAGCCGGGCATGCTCCGCTTCATCGAAGGCCTCGACCAGTGCGTCCTGGCCGGCGCCGGACACCTCACCGACGAGCTCGGAGTCGAACACCCGGCCCCACACGGCAGCTGCGACCAGCACCTCACGCGTGGCCGCGGCCAGGCGGTCCAGCCGTTGCCCCAGCACCAACCGGATGCTCTCCGGCACCGACACCTCATCCACCTCCATGTCAGGACGCACGCGACCATGCTCGTCAAGCAGCACGCCGGACTCGACAAGGTGCAGGTAGACCTCCTCCACGAAGAACGGGTTGCCCTCGGTCTCGCGGCCGATCACGCGCACCAACTGCTCGGGCGGCGGCTGGCCGGCCAGGGCCCGCAGTATCGTGCGGACGCCGTCGAAGGACAGTCCGCGCAGGCTCACCCGTTCCACCAGGCGCCGGCGCCCCAGCTGGCCGATGACGCGGGCCAGCGGCTGGGAGAGATCCACCTCGAGGTCTCGGTAGGTGCCGATCACCAGCACCGGCATCTCGGGCAGCAGCGGTGCCAGGTACTCGGTGAGCAGCACAGTCGACTCGTCGGCCCAGTGCAGGTCCTCCAGCACCAACAGCAGCGGCTGACCCTGAGCGGCACGGCCCAGGAACTCACTAAGGCTGTTCCACACATAGCGGCGGGCGAGCTCCGCTGGCAACTCGACGGGCGGCGGGATGTCCGGAAAGATGCGCCGCAGCGCCGGCGCGATACGAGCAATCTCAGCCGCCACGCCGCCAAGCGCCTGCCGCAGCGCCAGCGGGCTGCGCGGGCTGCTGATCGCCTGCTCGATGATCTCGACATACGGCAGGTACGGCTGGGCGCCGCTCATCTGCACACAGTGCCCGATAAGCACCCGCATCCCGCGTGCCTGAGCCTCGGTGCCGATCTCAGTCACCAGCCGCGACTTGCCGACGCCTGGCTCGCCGGCGATCAACCCCAACCTGCCGTGCCCGGCCAGTGCATCGTCTACCAGCCGGCGCAGGCTGGCCCGCTCTGCCTCGCGCTCCACCAACGGCGTCAGCGCTGGCGCATCACTGGTCTGGGCACCCCTTAAGGTGTCGTCCCACGACACCTCGTACAGCCGCCAACGCTCCGGGAACCCCCGCAGCCAAAACAGCCCCGAGTCGAGGAACGGCCAGGCAACCTGCGGCTCGGCGTGTTTGCGCACCTCATCGGAGGTCAGGATCTGCCCGCCGACCGCCTCGGCCATCACCCGCGCGGCGGCGTGCACCGCCTGCCCCTGCAGGTCGCCGTCGTACTCGGTGATCTGGCCGGTGTTGATGCCAATGCGGATCTCGACGGCACCCTGCGGGTCGGCGGTGTTGTGCTCGCGCAACGCGTGTTGGATGCCGGTTGCCGCACGCACCGCTGCCACGGTGGACGGGAAGGAGATGAGAAACCCGTCGCCCAGGGACTTGCGCACTCGGCCACCGAACGCCGCCACCTGGTCGTGCACGATCGCGGCCTGCAACGCCAGTAAGTCGTCGGCGTCCCGGTCGCCGCGCGCCCGGCGCATGGCGGTCGAGCCAACGACGTCGGTCATCATGATCGTAAGCACCTCGGCTGCACGGCTGCGATCCGACAAGGGCTGCCTTCCTGTTAGCTGCTCAGCAGCGGACCTGCACGTTCAGACTACGGCGGCCAATGCGTCAGCGACATTGCCCATGGTGACTGGTCATGGAGCGATGTGGGACGCGGCGCGTTCGGGAGTTGGACAACCAGAGCTGATGACCTGTGGCACATGTTCACGCGCATTGGGCATCCCACACGGCCAGCACATTGCCATCTCCTGGTATCAGTGGAACTAGGCCGTCGACGGCCGTAGCGGCGGCCGGCTAAAGGCCCCTGCCGCCGCGCGACCCGCTCACAGGCACCGCCTCGGTGCGACAGCACGATTCTTGTTGCGCTGCCCGATTTGGCTGCCGCAGATGATCTTGCTCGGTGTGCGCGGCAGCTGGCAGCGCTCCCCGAAAGTCGACCACGGATCGTCAGATCCGACGCTCGGTCTCCGGGTTCGGGCCGTCGCAGTAGTGGTCGATCATGTCTCTGAAGACCGCTTGATCTCTCACGGGATGTGCTTCGCGATCAAGTGCCATGCTTGTTCGGATCGTGGGGACGAGGAGCACCCAACGAGCAGGAAACATCGCGATGAACGAGGGGTCTGGGATGACGGCCGCGCGGTGGTTTGCCATGCCTGACCCTGCCCAACGACGGTGCACTAACCCGCCAGCGGCGCCTCAGCCGTGGCCGCGACAGATTGCCGGTCACCTGGACGACGACTGACACTGGGGAGGAGGTGCGGCAAGTGACGCGCTGTGCCGCCCAGTGCACAACCCCGCTCAGCGGCGGCCGATGAGCGCGGCTGTCAGTGCGGCCGCTCTTCCGACGCGGCGGTGTAGGGCGTAGAAGATAGTGGCGTTCCCGGCGGGTGCCTCGAGGAACGTCCGCAGCTGGTCAGCCGTCCACGTCAAGGACTCGAAAGGCTCCGGCGCCCGAGCTTGCAGAGTGTCTGCGGCGTCGGCCGGGTCGCGCGACAGCCGACCTTACTCCAACGCATCTTTGAAGGCACGGTGCGCGATAGTGCATGTAGCGGACGGTAGGTGGCGAGAGCCCACCCCGGCGTAGCCGGCTCATAGTGCCCGCATCGACCGCCGAGAGCTGCGCAGTCCCGAGGTGGGGCAGGACATGCAGTCACAGGTCCGATGCGGAGTGAGTCGCCGGCCGGACTGTAGGTCAATGTCCTGCAGCCACACTCCGACGTACTCGGCGGACGGTTTAACCGCCGTCTCCCTGGGCGGCCCAAAGATCCGGGCCGAACACCTCGTAGCGGATGTGGTGAGCCGGCACGCCCCGCTGCATCAGCTCCGACCGAATGTGGTGCATGAAGGCCAGCGGACCGCAGGTGAAGACGTGGAGGTCATCAGGCAACGGAATATCCGATAGGTCCATGTGGCCTTGGCGGGAGCTGGTGTCGCCCGGGTCGGGATGCTCATACCAGGTGTAGGAGATGAAGGTGTCCAGCTGATGCCCCATGCGCTGGACCGTCTGGCGGAGCGCATGATCTTGAGCGGTACGGTCAGCGTGGGCCGCGATCACCGGTCGCCGCGGTTGTGTCCGGACTATGTGCTCCACAATCGGGAGCACGGTCGTGATGCCAGCGCCGGCACTCGCCAACAGCAGCGGGGAATCTGAGGGCGTCAGCACAAGATCTCCGGCAGGCGCGCTGACCTCCAAGATGTCGCCAACCTTGGCTTGGTCGTGCAGATAGGTGGAGACCCGACCGTTTGGTGCGCCGTTTTTGCCGAGCACCCGCCGAACCGTGATCTGGAGCCGTGTGCCGACCGCGGTCGAGGAGACGGTGTACTGCCGTGGCTGGCGATCACCGTCGGGCAAGTCGACGAATACCGAAACGTATTGGCCGGGCACGATCTCTGGTAGCGGGTGGCCATCGGCGGGTTCCAACACCAGTGAGATGACGTCGGCCGTTTCCTCGATCGTCTTGACGATTCGATAGGGGCGGGTGGGCTGGGCCGGATCGACGGCGGCATGCTGATAAAGCCGCGCCTCTTCACCGATCAGTTGAACGGCAAACAGCCAATAGACTTCCTCCCACGCTG
>Ga0126307_10000938_pt1 | contig 19233 bp, 26 predicted proteins | sample Plot28_FD_89955 | JGI IMG/M metagenome (GOLD analysis project Ga0126307, IMG submission 89955) | Serpentine soil microbial communities from UC McLaughlin Reserve, CA, USA - Plot28 | ecosystem: Environmental > Terrestrial > Soil > Grasslands | place: USA: UC McLaughlin Reserve, Lake County... | reverse complement strand
TGGGCGTTCTCCACCGTGAAGTGCTCGCCATAGTGACTCTTCTGGCCACCCTCCCACAAGAGGCGCATCACCTCTAACCTCACATCGGTGGGAGACCAGCGGTCGCCTAAGATGTGCTCGTTGAGGTTCTCCCCGCTGCCAACGCCCAGTGCGAAACGCCCTTCGAGCATCACCGCGGAGGTTGCGGCGGCTTGGGCTATGATCGCCGGGTGGAGGCGTACGGTGGGACAGACCACACCGGTTGTAACCGGCAAGCGTGAAGCAACCGAGAGGCCCCCGATCACCGATCAGACGAACGGGCTCTGGCCCTGCTCCGAGATCCACGGGTGGTAGTGGTCGGAGATCCAGAGCGCCTCGAAACCGGCCTCCTCGCCCATACGGGCCTGCTCGATAAGCTCGCGTGGCCCCCACTCCTCGTACGACAGAAAGCAACCTATCTTCGCCACAAACCCAACCTTCCCGCAGGCTACAAGCCGGGCATTTCGCCTCTACACCCCAGCCGTGGTATCCCGCCAAACCCAGCTACTTTTCGGACCCGTCACCCCGGATAACGGCGAGCACGCCTTGGTTCTCCGCCGGCTTCTTTCTAATCTCGTCGGCAGCCTCGAGCATGCGCTCGTTGTCGCCGGTTCTACGTGGCGCTCGCTCGGTCTCTCCGAGTCGCTGGTTCCTCCCTCTCGATGCCGAGCACGTAGTCGAGCGACAGCTTTCCCGGACCCGCCAGGAGGACCACAAGGAACCCAGCGATGAGCGCCAGGTCGAGTTCCGCGCCGGTCCCGCTGTCCGGAGGCGCGATGAGCCTGACGTTGACTTTCACGAGCAGGGTCGCGACGACGAGGTTGATCGTGAGCGCGAGGGCGGCCAGCCGCGATAGCAGCCCGATCATTAGTAGGATACCGCCAAAGAACTCCGTAAAGGTCACCACGTACCCCATGAGCACCGGTAAGGGGATACCCAACCCCGCGAGCGCCTGTTGGCCGAAATTCGCCGGCCCGCCTTGAAGCTTCTGCCATCCGTGCGCGGCCATGATTACCCCGACTATCACCCGTACGACGAGCGGAGCGAGGCCCGCGAGCCGGGCGACCGGCGAGAGACGGAGTATCCTCATTCGACTCTGCTTCCTTCCGTTGAGGTGGGCTCTGGCGTTGGATCGTAAAGAAGCGAACGCCGTTCAAGCAATTATTAGATCGTACACTAAAAAAGGCTGTGGAATACAGTAAGGGCGAAGCCCTCGAACAGGAGACCGATATCAGTTAGGGCTAAACAACGCCCGTTGAATAGGCCAAACTACGGCTTCAAGACACACTTGATGGCGCCGTCCTGCTTTTTCTGGAAGATCTCGTACCCCAAAGGGGCGTCTTCGAGCGGCATGGTGTGGGTAGCAAGATCTTCGGTGCCCAAGGGGTCATCGTCGCCGAGTAGCGGCATAATGCCATCGATCCACATGCGCACGTTGGCCTGGCCCATTCTCACCTGGATCTGCATGTCGAAGAGGTCCCCAAGCTCGAACATCTGAATCGGACCGGCGTAGACGCCGCTTATCGAAAGGGTTCCGCCACGCCGGATGGAGGCCATGCACTCGCGCAGGGCATTGGCCCTGTCGAACTGTATCTTTGTCGTCTGGAGGATCGAGGCGACCAACGACCCGGACGCCTCCATACCAACCGCGTCTATGGCGGCGTCCACGCCCCGACCCTCGGTCATCTCCAGAACGACCTCCTTCACGTCGTCCACAACGGAGAAATCTATGGTCTCTACGCCGTACTTCGAGGCGAGCGCCAACCTCTCGGGGACTCTATCCACCCCGATTACACGCCCCGCGCCAAGGTGGTAGCCGATCCTGGCGCACATCTGGCCGATCGCCCCCAAACCCCACACCCCTAGCGTCCCACCCGCGGGCACGTCCGCGTAGGCCACCGCCTGCCAGGAGGTGGGCAATACATCCGAGAGGTAGAGAAACCGCTCGTCAGGAGGCCCCTCCGGTACCTTTATGGGGCCGAAGTGCGCCTGCGGGACACGCAGGTACTCGGCCTGGCCGCCGGGAACTGCGCCGTAAAGGTGCGTGTAGCCGAAGAGGCTCGCACCCTTGCCCCGCCCAAGCAGGCTCGCGGCCTGAGGTAGCTTACCCTGGTTTTGCGTCGTCTCGCACTGAGAGTAGAGCTGTTGATCGCAGAAGAAACAGTGCCCGCAGGAGATGTTGAAAGGGACCACAACCCGATCACCGGGGCTTATGTGCTCTACGTCCCTGCCGACCTCCTCGACGAGGCCCATCGGCTCGTGGCCGATGATGTCGCCTTCTCGCATGACGGGGTAGAGCTTGCTGTAGAGGTGGAGGTCTGAGCCGCAGATGGCTGTCGAGGTTATACGAACGATGGCGTCGGTGGGCTCCTGGATGATCGGGTCCGGCACGTTGTCTACCCGGAGGCCTTCTTTACCATGCCACACTACGGCCTTCACGGCTCCCTCCTTCCGACGCCGGTAAGTAGTTCACGGATCCTGAACGGTCCGCTGGTCTCCCGCGAGAGCACCGGCGTGTCGAGCCCTGCCCCCTCGCGCAGCCCCGCCAGCACGTCTAAGAGGGTATCTTCGGCGCTATATCGGGGCGTCCAGCCTAGCTCCGTACGGGCCCGAGACGTCTCCATGATCGGGAGTTCGAGCGCCATATCTAGCCACCCCACCGACGCCGGCTGCAGGTGCAACCTCCATGAGAGGTCGGCACCCGTCCTCGCGAGCCAGGCGGGGACCGGCACCGGACGGGCGTTGAGGATCCTACCGATCTCTTGGGCGTCTAACACCGGCTCGGTAGCGAGGTTGAACGCCCCGCGCACGTCATCCCGCAAGAGGGCGAGCCGGTAGGCCTCCCCCACGTCGTAGGAGTGGACCACCTGCGAGCGCAAACCTTCGATATGCGGCACGAAGCTGATGAACTCTGACCGGGCGAGGAAACTCGGGAAGAGCGGCCCCGCAAAGAGCCGGCGCTGGCCCTCCGCCGACTCGCGCTTGAAGACCAGCGCCTGGCGAAACCGTACTACCCGGACGTCCGGGCTCTGGCTCTCGAAGTAGTCCAGCCTCCTTTCGACCTCCGCCTTCTGCCGCGAGTAGTAAGAGGTCGATACGCCGCCCGTCGGCCAGCTCTCGTCCACCGCCCGATCCTTGGGCCCTGGCGAGTACGCGCCGATCGACGAGGCGTATAGGAGCGCGGACACCCCGGCCTCCTTGACGGCGCGTGCCGCCCGCATTGTTCCCTCGACGTTCACCATCCATAGCTTGTTCAAGTCCCGCGAGGGCTGTATAAGCCACGAGAGCAACACTACGGCGTCAGCCCCGCGGAAGTGCGGTACCAAGTCGTCCCGGCTGAAGTCCGCTTCGGCCCACTCGACCTTCGGCATATGGAGCCCAGGACGGCGCCGGGCCAGCCCCAAAATTGACTCGACCCGTTCCTCGCCCTCCAGGGAGCGAAGTACGCTCGTCCCGACGTTTCCCGTTGCACCTAGCACGACTACCCGCATGCGTCGGTCTTACCCCGCGCACCCGCCCGCGAAACTACACCTCGGCGCAGGGGGTGAGATAGGGTCGGGTGAAACCCTACCTGCGTTCGAGGTTACGTTCTACGGGGCCAGTTGGTTCGGTGGAGGTTACGGCGTAGCCGGCGGCGGCGAGACTCCCCGCGATACCCGAGGGGTCGGTGGTCTCGAGGCGAAATACGATGGTGCGGTAAGTGGCCCTGCCCGCCGGGGCTAGGAAGACGCTGGCTATGTTGACGTGGCGCTCTCGGATGACGTCGGTCACCTCGGCCAGCATACCCGGCTCGTTCGGTACTTCGACCTCGATCCAGCTGCCCGGTCCATGCGCGCCGACGAGCTCGACAAGGGTGTGCATCATGTCCGAAGAGGTGATAATGCCGACCAACTCGCCCTCGGCGACCACGGGGAGGCAGTGAATGTTGCGGTCGGAGAGTTTGCGCGCCGCGTGCTCGATAGTGTCTAAAGGGTGCACGGTCACGAGATCAGTTGACATTATGTCTCCTACCCGCACCTCCCTCAAGGCTTCTTCCCTGTCGGCGTCGCCCCGCGGAGGGCTCACGTCCCTCAAGTCTCTGTCGGAGACAAGCCCGACGAGCCGCCGGCTCTCCACGATCGGCAAGTGCCTTATGTTTCTCTCCCTACAGAGATCAAAGGCCCTGGCCGCGCTGTCCTCGGGTCCCAGCGTTATGACCCCCCGAGTCATGGCATCCCTCACTCGTAGCATCCCTCGTCCTCCTCACGCGATAGCCAAAGATCTATCTAGCCGCGAGCTTACCAGCCAGGCCCAGCTCACGCCAGCCCACGGCCGAACCCGCTACTAGCGGAGTTGCAATGGATAGCTCAGTTTAACCTGCCTTAACTTGGATCAGCAGAGCTCAAAACCGAGATATGGGAGCGGAACTTACGAGCGTTTAACGCTGGCTAATCCTCGAGGCTCTAGGTTTCGTTCTGAGCCTTGTTCTTATCCTCAGTCCTGCAAGGGGGTACAATAGCTATCGGTGGCGATCTTCCGGAGGGACATGGGCTAGATGCAGATCCTCGACGAACGTTGGCGGCGACTCGTCGATCGTGAGCGATCCCTACTTGAAGGCCTAGTCGGGTTTCTTGAGGACTTCGGAGCTCCGGCAGAGGACACATCTCTTGTACGCCGAAAGCTTGCTGATGTCGAGGAACTCTTTCTGCTCGTCATCGTCGGCGAGTTCAACTCCGGCAAATCAGCGTTCATCAACTCTCTGCTCGGCGTGGATCTCGCCGAAGAAGGCGTCACGCCGACGACCGACAGGATCACGCTCCTCAAATACGGGGAGCAGCCCTTCGAGCACGAGCGGCGCGAAGGCATACTCGAAAAGAGTACCCGAACGACTTTCTGCGCCAGGTCGCCATCGTAGACACGCCGGGGACGAACGCGATCATCCGCCACCACGAGGAGCTTAGCCGGGGCTTCGTCCCCCGCTCCGACCTCGTCCTCTTCGTCACCTCCTCCGACAGACCCTTCACCGAGAGCGAGCGGGAGTATCTGGAGCTCATCCGCGACTGGGGCAAGAAGATCCTGCTAGTCGTCAACAAGGCAGACCTGTTAGGAGGAGAGGAGGATCAGGAAAAGGTGCGCTCCTTCGTTGAGGAGGGTGTGCGTTCGATGCTGGGCCTGAGGCCCCCGATCTTCTTTGTCTCATCCTACCTGGCTCGCAGAGCAAAGGCCGCGGGGTCTGGTCTGGAAGCCAACGCCCTTTTGCAGGCGAGCGGCTTTGAAGAGCTGGAGCGCTATATCACGGACCTTCTAGATGAGGAGGGCCGGGTGAGGTTAAAGCTCGAGAGCCCGCTAGGAGTCGTGGAAGAGCTTGCCAGACGCTATGGGAGCGCGATCGAAGAGCGGATGAGCCTGCTTGAGGACGACTTCAGGATGTCCGAGAACGTCGAGTCGCAGCTAGAAGTTTACAAAGAGGATATGAAGCGCGACTTCGAGGCTCGGATGGCCGAGATCGAGAACATCATCCTCTCGATGAACGAGCGGGGAGACGAGTGGTTCGAGGAGAACATTCGCCTCGCCAACGTCACAGAGCTGGTGCAGCGCAACAAGATTCAGGCTCGCTTTCAAAAGGAGGTAGTTGCCGACACCGAGAGCCTCATAAACCAGCGCGTAGACGAACTAATAGATTGGATAGTCGATCGAAACCTGAAGCAGTGGCGGGCGATCGTCGAGTACGTCAACCGCCGCAGGCAGGCCAGGTACGACGAGCACATAATCGGGGAGGTCGGCGACAACTTCGAGTATAACCGGAGCCAGCTTTTGCGTTCCGTCGGCGAGAACGCCACCAAGGTGGTCCGGCGCTACGACCACGAGTATGAGTCGCAGCAACTCGCCCTCTCACTGCAGGGCGCCGTTGCCCAGACGGCGGCGGTCGAGGTCGGCGCTTTGGGCCTTGGGGCGGCGGCGGTGGCGGTCGCTACGACGGCGGCGGCGGACGTAACGGGGATAACGGCGGCGCTCCTTATCGGCGGTTTGGGGCTCTTTATCCTGCCCGCCAGACGCCGCGAGGCCCGCTCCGAGTTCCGGGAGAAGACCGAGAGTCTACGCAAGCGTCTCGGCGAGGTGGTAAGGAGACAGTTCGACGCGGAGATGGAACGCTCTATCGAGAGTATGCGCGAGGCGATAGCCCCCTACACTCGCTTTGTCCGCGCCGAGCACGGCCGTATGAGAGAGGCCCGCTCGGCCTTGGCGGAGATAACTACGGAGGCCGAATCCTTGCGCGCCGAGATCAGAGCGCCCGGAGTCGAGTCCCCCTCTTAACCCTGGCGTTCTTCCGGACGCGGTTCGTGGCTCATGTCTGGGGCGCCGGTGAAGCTACCCGGCCTCTCTCCCGAGAGTCGCTCGGGCTCCTCGACCCACGATAGGGCCCGATTCAGGACCTACTCGTCTACGGGGTAGGGCAAGTCGAGCCGCTCGGCGAGCATCATGTCCAGCTCCTCCCCTGGGAGGTCTCGTACCTCACCCTCCATCTCGGCCATCTTCGTCTCTTCGGTGTCGGTCCGAATTCACAAAAGAAAGTGAGCTAAGATTTCACGCCCGGTTGGCCAATCACGAGGTGGAGATGACGTTTGAGCGTATATCTGAACAGTCGTCTTGAGCGTACCTAAGTAGTTTCACCTTCTTAGACGTCCTTAGCTCCTGCGCTCCTCAGGACGTGGCTCGTGACTCATGTCTGGAGCGCCGGTGAAGCCACCCGGCCCCTCAGACGAGGGACGCTCTGGCTCCTCGACTCGCGACAGGGCCTGGTTCAAAACCTCCTCGTCTAGTGGGTAAGGCAGGTCGAGCCTTTCAGCGAGGGTCTTATCTAGCTCCTCGTCGGGAAGGGCGCGTACCTCGCGCTCCATCTCGACCATTTCCGCCTCCTTGATATCAGCAACTCCCATGTCATTGACCATTAGAGCTACCAACTTAAGCTCTCTTGTCCTGCGATCTGCCATATCTACCCTCTCGATCCTTTGATGATCTCTACCGGCTCAACAGTTCTCACTCGCCACTCCTCTATCAGCCGGCTCGGTGTCTGTAGATATGTAGACTAGCGTATCTCGAGTTGGAATTGATTCTCGTATAGCTCGTCAAGAGAAGGTCTAATGATGACGTTGAGCGCTATAAACGCTTCTGCTCGAACAACCATGCAGGTCGCCGGAGGACAGGCCTGGGTGTCCCCATTCTTTCGCTCGCACGCCTTCTGGCTCGTGTCCTACACCTTCGTCGTCGTCATGCTCGGGAGCACGCTCCCTAGCCCCCTATACGTCATCTACCAGGGCAGGCCGCTTGTGTGTAAGTCACCTAAGATTCCCACCCTCCCATCGGCTCACGAGCACGGGGGCGTCCTCGCCCTCTACCGCACGATGGATCACTACCTCTTGCAGCTCGTTCTCCTCGAGGAGCACGTTAAACTCGCTCATGATCTTCCTCCTTTCACATAAGGATGTGAGTTTAGTTCTACTAAAAACTTGAGACTTGCTTTTCGAGGTCGAGTAGGAGACAACGCCGAGGGTAGCCTAGAGTTGGTCTACTAACACACTAATCAGCCGAGTAGAATATCCGAAAACCGATAGAAAGGAGGCGCGGCGCGGGCCTTTTTGGTCTTGGCGGATGTCAAGGTCCGCGCCACACTATATGGGCAGTGTATCAAAGCGCTACTGTGCCAGAGGGCAGTACTGCACCCAGTATAAGAGCTTGCACGCGCCTGCGCAGTTACGTAGTTCTAGCAAGAGTGACCTCTGCGATCGATGCGTACAGGAGCACCCAAGAGATGTCCGGGCTTCAAGAGCTAATGAGTGGAAGACTGAGGTGCTTGGCGCGATCGAGGCAGTGCGAGTTGAAAGGACGAAGTCAGAGTATGTCGGCAAAACCTCATTATGGGATTTGTTTACCTTGGATTGGGATAACGGCGAAGCCGGCAAACTCTCCGACCGGGGAGAGTGCTTAGGCCGTCTAAAGCCAAGGACGCTGGTCAAGCTCAGGGATTGGCTAGATGCAAACGAGGGAGAAGCAAAACATGGTGCGAAGACAACAAATTAGGGCGCAACCGCTTCGTAGGAGTGAGAGCGCACGTTGGTGTACTCGCGATGCTGCCTGCTTTACCGCCCGACGAACCGCTTTGGCCCGAAAAGCAAGACGTGGTTCTACCGTTCGATGCTGTTGGGTACAAGCGTAGCGGTCGCGCTGTAGATGTGACTATTCCCATCCGGCTGGAGCTTTTGCGGCGAGGGCGACGCTACAAGTCTGAGCGTGACCTATCGAAGGAACTCGGGGTACCTAAGTCAACGCTACGGGACATCTCTTCGCGCATGAAAGAAATAGGCTTCTCCCTGGAGAAGTTCTATATAGCGCTATCAGTTATGTATATATACATATAGGCAAAGAGCTTAATTCAGAGAAAAACTGTAAGGAGCTACTCCTCTTTATCCCGCTGCGACAAGTAGCGATGCTTCTCCAGGTACTCTGCCAGATCGGTACGCTTGACCTTGGTAGAGCCTCCTAGCCTAACGCTCGGGATATCCCCGTTTCGTATATGCCGGTAGACCCAACTCTTGCTCATCCCTAGCACCTCACAGACCTCGTCAACCGAAAGTAATCGCAGGTCGTGGTCGCCCCCCGATAGCTCTGTCAGTGCTTCTTCCTTGCGTAGAGCCTTTCTCACTGCTTCTAGACCCTGCTCGTCCGGTAGCCCTGTCGCCTCCCCTTCGAGAGACAAACCTTCGCTAGTAGATACGAGCCTACCACTGAACGTCCCGCGAAGAGCCGGAAGGATTGCTGCCAGGTTTTGCTTAAACCACTCTGCCGCTAACCTGTCGGACTCGTCTGCCCCATCTCGATTCTCGAAGAGGCTTATCGCGATGATCACCCCGTCTTCCTCCAGGATGTAATGGGCGGCGAATCCGTCAACTTCTTTTAGAAGAGGCACGAAGGTCTGGGTGACTTGTTGGATCACTTCAGCACTCGAATCAGGTTCCACTCGATAGCGTCGTATCGATGCGTACATCAGTATTCCTCTCTACAAATGCTGTGGTTAAGCATCGCCTCCGGACTGACGGTCGTTAGGTTATACCTCACGCCTGCCGTATTCGAACTCGCGCCCTCTAAGGGGCTGCCCCACCGTTACCTTTATCCGCGTAACCCTTCTACAAAAACCACTATCAGCTGCGCCTCCGAAGGCCCCGAAGTCCCTTACAGAAGCTCACCGACCGAGTGCGTTTTGGCGGTAATTCATTCGAGATTTCTAATGTAAGGCAGTACCAGAAGGGTGTCTAGGAAGCTTTTGGCACTTTTGTAAGCCCGCGAGTTGGCTTATTTGAAGAAACTACACGCCATCCTCGCTCTTACACATGTGAGAGGAACGTTCTTCATCCCTCCCCCTCACTCCCACTAAGGTTGTCTGCGTTATCAATAAATTATGGATATATTCTCCAGATTCGTCTATAATTTCTGTATGATCCCGCTCATGGTCAAGGAGGCCGATCTAAACCGGATAGAGGTGCCGGAGGACTACGAGGTCCTGGACGCGACGGAGTTAGGCAGGCGGTTAGGATTCAAGCGGGACACGGTGCTTGCGTACCTATCCAGAAGGAACTTTGGGCGCATACCTCGCCCTAACCGTCAGCTTGCGATGGGGCCTATCTGGTACGAGAAGAGTGTCAGAGAATGGGAAGCGAAGGAGGGTTAGGCGCGTAGTAAGTAGAAGTCGCAATGGCCAGGCCAAGAGCTAGCTAGAGGTATAGGTATAGATCAAAAGAAGGCTAGGATCGGGGGAGGTTAAGAGCTATTGAGCGTTTGTGCTGCTATTAAGCAAATGGGGCTATATGCAAGGCAAGGGCTATGAAGGGCTCCCAGTGGTGCTTCAATCACCACCCTGACCACTCAGAAGAGCGACAGCGCAACGCCAGCAAGGGTGGCAAGTGCGGAGGCCGGATAGACCAGGCACTCACCCTACTACTCAAGGCTGGTCGCGTACGTGGTGTCACCGAAGACACCGGCGGTCGGCCTACTGAGAGATGGTTCATCACGTGAAAGCACTGCGACAAAAGCGACATAAGCGCGACAAGGTGTGGGGCTTAGGGACTTTTGTCGCTTCGGTCGCTTGTGTCGCACCTCAACCGGCCGGAGAAGGGGGGTAGATGGGCCGTTACTTGGATCTGGCCCGATGGGCAGCCACACGGGAAGAGCGTCACGAAACCGCCGAAAGTCAAATGCCTAGAAGGGGTAGCGACTATCCTCCTATGAGCGAAGGTCCGACGCTTGCTCACGAATCATACGGAGAGCCGAACTCTTCTGTACCGAACCGCGACCAAAGCGACCAAAGCGACCAAAGCCCCGACTACGGAGCTGTGCTCGACGTCTTCCGGGACCCACCCTACTGGCTCAAAGATTCTTACATGGCCGGGTACCGCTGCGGCACTGTAACGCTCCCAACGCTTTCGGCTGCTGTAGCCGCAGCCCTCGGTCGTTCACCGTACGAGTGGGCGCAGAGGTTAGTGCCGCTCGTGAAGCGAGCGATGCAGGAGGAGAAGGGCGGATGAGCAGGGGGCCGGAACCGGTACAGTGGCAGGCGCTCAAAGTTCTGGAAGAGAAAACAACAAGGGGCTCCCGGTGAGCGAACTCAACACGACGTACGGGGCGGGTGCTGGCTGTGCAAGAAGTACGGCGACGACCAGGAGGAGAGATACTGACCGAATACATTAAAAAAATGCGAGCGAAGGACAGAGTCACTGCTAGACGATGAAATTGAACGTTCAGAAACTAAAAAGGAGGCGTAGCGGCCGACCTACGAAGTACACCGCCAGCGTGGGCCGGATGCTTACCAGACTCGTCATGGAGGGCCGCACAACGGACGAGGCTGCCCGAGAGCTCGGTGTCCACCCCACCACCGTCTACCGCTGGCAAAATCGCTACCCAAAGCTTTACCAAGCGATGATGGAAGCTCGGAGGATCAGTTTCCGGCTGCGTCACCCGCCCGGCTACTACCACCGGCCATGCGTGTTGTGGCGCAACGACTGCCCCGCGTGCGGTGCGAACGTGGTGGTGCGGACCACTCGGGGACTCCTCAAATTTTGGACATGCGAACGGTGGCCGTGGTGCCGTTTCTCGAGCTGGAGGCCACCAGCCTACGGGAACTGCCCACAGTGCGGCAACGTGCACCTCTGGTCGCACAGCCGCAAGAGCGTTGGCTGCGACTGGTGCGGCTACCGGGAGTGTATATGACAGTTGAGGCGGGAGTTAAGAGTGCAAAAACTCGCAAAAACTGGCCTTGCACCTGCAGTGTGCCGTCCTTTCCTTTACGCCCTATTTCTCCGCCTGATGGATAGGGGAGTGCGGGAGAACAAGCTAGATCCTGTTCCCCAACCTAAGGTCTGGGGAACAGGATCTTTAAGGGGATTTCTAGGCTGAGTAATTTTTTGGCAATAATATACTAGACTCAGAAGACTGTGGTATAATTAGGGTGTGGAAAGTCCTGCAAATAGCCCAAAAACACTTCTTGAAGCTGTTCAGTACTTCTCTGATTTAGACGTTGCTACAGAGTTCTTTGCAGGGCTTCGTTGGCCCGATGGTCCCGTTTGTCCACGATGTGGTTTAGTAAAGGACCACTACTACGTAAAGCCCCGCCGCTTGTGGCAGTGTAAGGGCTGTAAGAAGCAGTTTTCTGTAAAGGTCGGGACTATTTTTGAGGACTCACCTATCGGCATGGACAAATGGCTATCAGCGGTGTGGATGCTGGTCAACTGCAAGAACGGCAAAAGCTCTTATGAGCTGGCTCGTGACCTCGGGGTAACGCAAAAGACGGCTTGGTTCATGCTGCATCGCTTGAGGCTCGCTATGCAGACCGGAACCTTCGAGAAGTTATCCGGCGAGGTCGAAGCGGACGAAACCTTCATCGGGGGCAAGGCCCGAAACATGCACAAGAAGAAGCGGGAAGAGAAAATCCATGGGCGCGGCTCGTCCGGTAAGGTGGCCATTATGGGGTTGCTCGAACGCCCTGGTGAAGTGAGGGCTAAGGTGGTACCGGATACTAAGAGCCGTACCCTTCAAGTAGAGGTCCGCGAAAACGTAGAGCCGGGGTCTGCAGTTTACACGGATGCCTTGCGCTCCTACAAGGGATTGGACCCCGAGTACGTGCATCAGGTAGTGGACCACGCGGAAAAGTACGCCGAAGGGAAGGTGCATGTCAATGGCTTGGAAAACTTCTGGAGCTTACTGAAGCGCTGCTTCAATGGAACTTACGTGAGCGTTGAGCCGTTCCACCTGTTCAGGTACTTGGACGAGCAGGCATTCAGATTTAACGAGCGAGAGGGCGAGGATGCTGATAGGTTCAAGAAGGCACTCGGGTCTGTGGCAGGGAGGCGATTAACTTACTCGGAGCTTACAGGTAAGTGAGACCGTTCAAGGTTGAGGACTTAGAAGCAATGCCTGAGGGCGCTATCGTTAGATACCGATGTGGGATGGATGGCGCTGTTTGGTACGAGCCCGTGAGGCAAGTGCTGGAAGGAGTCCAACTCTCTTCCGTTGGTCCAGGCGAGGCTCACTATTGCCCCTTTTGCGATGACCCAGCATGGCCATCTGGTTACTTGGTAGTCATGAAGAGCTAGAATCGTGGTTTCAGCTAGGGGAGCCGAAATGCTTTTCGGCGTCCTCCACTAAACGCCGTAAATATTGTACGTAGAGCTGACAAATATGCTCTAGGGAATCGTCTGTAATTGGAGCCCCGAGGTGTTCGCTAGGGGGATCTTCAAAGGCTACGTAGGCGCGCACATTGTCGTTTTCTGGGAGTGTGACGTACATTTTCTGAATAGAGCCGTCTTCAAGCTGCACCTTCCAGCCACTACCGCCATTCGCATCACCAAGGAAAAACCCACCTTATTTGGGGGAGGTGGCCCGAGAATGTGTTGTAACTCGCCAAGAGAGGCGGACTGAATTTTCGTGACGTTCGTGGCCCCTTCCCTTACCTTCTTTAGGAGGTCGGTTCGGAGTTTGTATAGGTAACGCATAAGAGGGTCCTGTTCCATCTGCGCCTTCCATGGCTCATACCAAGTATCGAAGTCCGGTACTTTGGAGCGGAGGTTTTGCAGAACATTGGTTACGCTGCGCCCAAAGACAACAACGCTATGCATAGCGGCTATCGCCCGCTCTCGATCTGGGGTGCTTGGGAAGTTATCGAGAGCTAGCTCCGCTGTTCGCAGGTTACCTCGCGTCCTGGCAAGAACACTTGCGATTTCGGTATCGCTGCCGTGGGGGGAAGGTGTAGAATGAGTCAAAGCTGCACCGCCTCTTCGGTGTAGAGCCTGTGGGCGTTGGGGCGCCGCGACAGGGCAATTTTGTATTTGAGGTAATGTTATAGCATGAATAAAGAGGGGAGGTTAGTGAGTAGTTACCCTGCCCGCTTTTCCTTCTTCTCCCGCTCGCGCTCGGCTAGCTTTTCGTCTAGTTCCCCTTTGGGGACTTGCGCTATCTTCTTGACGAAATCCTTGAAGTCCTCCCAATCGGAGTCTTGCTTGTTCTTTGGGGATTCGTCCTGGGGTTTCTCTTCGGCCATCGGCTTTGTGTCACCTCGCTAGCAAAACGCCATTCTGACTACCATTCTACAAACAATTTGTTGTTGAGTGCTAAACACATAGCGAGGAAATGTCGAGTAAGTGCTAAGAGCGCAGGCCGGATGTTTCTGAGTAAAGTATGTCATTGCCAAGCCTTAGGATAGTCTACTGCTGACGTACTGCTGACAAGGTCCCCGATATTCGTGTCGGGGGCTTTTTCTTTTTATGGGTTTTGCAGGAAAAATAAAGAGCCGACGAGCGGACTCGAACCGCTGACCTGCTCATTACGAGTGAGCTGCTCTACCTGCTGAGCTACGTCGGCCTGGTGAAGGGAGAGTATACCGCAGCAAAATCACCCTTTCACAGCCCAAACCGAAAGCAAAGAGAGCCCTAAAGGGTCGGATAGCTCTGGTTGTTAACTTACCTCGGAAGCGGCCGGAAGGTCCGGCGTACCCCTCGCGGAGCGGACGGCTCGGATGATGGCCTCCGCGAGCATGCGCGCCCCCCACGCGCCCACAACGTCAGGGGGTGCCGCAACGACGTCCTCGGGTACATCGGGAAGCTCGTCGGGTATGTCGCCGGTGGCTCCGCCTGCCGGCCCACCGATTGAAGCGGCAAAGATGATATCACCGTCTACGGAGGTATGGACCGGGTAAACGGTGCGGCTAAGACCAGCATGTGCCATTTGAGCGACCTTCGTAACTTCAGGCTTGCTGAGGCGCGCGTTGGTCGCCACGATTGCTAAAGTGGTGTTCTCTCCCCACCGTGCAAACGGCGCCGCCTCCATGAGGTGCTCTACCGAGTCGGCGAGCGTGCCGTCTTCATAACGGGGTCCGGCCAGGATTGCTCCCGTCAAAGGGTCGCGCACGTCTCCGAAGGCGTTGACGACGGCCAAAGCGGCGACCACTAGCCCTCCCGGAAACGCGACCGAGGCGCTCCCCAAACCGCCCTTCATCGCCCGCTCCATCCCCAAAACCTTGCCGATAGTCGCCCCTGTCCCTGCACCGACGCTGCCCTGGTCAAAGTTTCCGCTCTTTGCGGCAGCAGCGGCCTCGTAGCCCATCCCTGCGTCGGGACGGACTGTAGGGTCCCCAACGGCGAGGTCAAAGATGACGGCGGCGGGGACTATAGGTACACGAGCCACTTGGACGTCGTAGCCTATGCCCTTCTCCTCGAGCAAACGCACGACGCCGTCCGCGGCTCCAAGACCGAAAGCGCTACCACCGGTCAACAGCAGAGCGTGGGTCTCCCCGACTCGTCCTACGGGGTCCAGCAGGTCCGTCTCGCGGGTGCCCGGCGAAGAGCCGCGTACGTCCACGCCGACGACTGCCCCCGCAGGGACATCAAAGAGAACCGCCGTGCAGCCGGTTAAATTTACCTCATCGGTGGCGTGTCCGACGAGCACGCCCGGTACATCGCATAGGTTACTGAACAAGGAGGATCTTTAAAGGACCGGAGGGTCTTTTGACCCCTCCACGGCCGGTGGTGTCTGGTTTTCGGGGTCTGCCGGCACTATGTCGTGGTTCTCGGAGGCAAGGTGCTCCAAAGGAACGAGCTCCCAGTCGCTTCTCTTACGACCGAACTGGACGAGCACAGAGTCCTTAACCATCGAGTAGTCCACAACCCGACCTTCCCTGCCGTCGAGCTTCACGACGGTATTTTTGAAGGGTGCACGCTCCTTGAACTCCTTGTAGGTGTCGTGCTCGTAGCGCATGCAGCACTTCACCTCTCCACAGCAGCCGATGATTTTATCGTTTGGCGTGACACCCTGCTGCTTGGCGAGCCTGATGTTTACCGGCCCCATGCTCCTGGCCCCGCTCCAGGTCGCGCAGCAGAGGGGGAGCCCGCACGTATCGCATCCACTAGCTTCAGAGGCACGCTCGATGAACGTGAATCGCCGCAACACCACCTGGGCGTCGTAGAGGCGCTCGAGGCCTTCGTGTACCGGACCCAGGTCCGGCTGGTGGCCTTCGGTCCCGTATTTGACCTCGATATAGGAACCGTCTAAGGAGACGTCGCATCCGACAAATTCGATCTTCTTTATGCGGTGGTCGCGGGCGAGCTTTTGGGCTTCGTCGCGAATTTCACGCCCCAACTCCCTGTTGGCGTCTTCTTCTTTCTCGTCTTCGCGAGTCGCTATGCGTAGGATGTCGTAGGGGGGCACGTAAGGCTCGCGTCGGCGAGGCGTCAAGGCAACACGACCAATAAAGGCGCCTCTCTCGGTCTCAACGACGACCTTGTAGCCGACCCTGAGGTCGAGGTCGCGGGCGTAGCACAGCTTCGCCGGCCCCATACCGGGGATGCGGACGTCTACGAGCCGGGGGAGGTCTCTAATATCTTCCGTCGGGTCTGTGATAGCGTTACCTCCAGGATCGCCTCTGGAGAGACATTATACGTGAGCTTGTCCCGCTCTTCCCCAAAGACACGGGCCGCCCCCGTCCAATCCGCTCCCGGATGCTTTTCCACAAGGGCCCTTATCTCCACCACCCTGTCCGCATTCGCCGCGATCTCGGGGACGCCCGCCGCCACCACCGCCGCGTCTCGGTATAAAAATGCAAGGAGCTCCAGCGCCTCCCCCACCGCCTCGTCTCGCGCCGCTCGCCCCGCCCTTTTAGCCGATTCTTTAACTCGCCGGTCCGGCTCTGCACCTTCTACTTCTGAGCTCGCCAGGAGGTACACCCTCTCCCGAGCCGCCTCTACGGCCTCTGCTTTGCCCATAATATCCTCGACCACCCCGTGCCGATCCTCGAAGGAGCCATCGAGGAACAACCCTGCTTTAAAGACGGCTTTGCGCAGCTCCTTGAACTCCTCTTCCTCCGCGTACCGCAGCGCGAGCCCCACGCTCCCCCGTCCTAGAGCGCCCGCAAGGCGCGCCTCCTCTTCCGAATGGCCCCGCTCTATAAGAAAGGAGACGACCTGCTTTAAGGGTATCGGGGCGAAGCGCACAGTCTGGGCGCGAGAGACGACCGTCGGCAGAACACCTTCACGCGAGGCGGCGAGCAGGACAAACACCGCCCCGCCCTCCGGCTCCTCCAGCGTCTTGAGCAGGGCGTTCGCCGCCTGCACGTTCAAGGTATCCGCCTGCAAGACAAACACCCTCCGCGCTCCCTCGAAAGGCCGACTCGCCGCCTGGCGCACTATCTCTCGGACCTGATCTATAGTCGTGAACCGTCCCTCAGGTTCGACCTCTGAAAGATCCGGGTGGACGCCTCGTAAGGCACGGGTTTCAGCGTGCGCGCCTCCACCGGAGACCAGCGCCGCACCGAACCTGCGGGCCACGGTACTTTTGCCGACCCCGGACGGGCCGTAGAACAGATAGGCGTGAGACGGCTCTCCGGATGCCAGCGTATTCTCCAGCAGCCGGAGGGCCGGTCTGTTCCCCAAGATGCCGCTAAACGTTTCCACGGGCAACGCTCCACTTTTCCAGAATCTCCTGTCCGACGATCCAGGCGAGGTTCTCCGGCAAAAGGGCTGCGTTGAGCACTCTTATACGACCCGGCTCAGATCGCGCTATCTCCTCGAAGCCTTTCTCCACGCGCCGCATAAACTCTTCCCCGACCTTCTCGATGCGGTCCGGCGCGGTACCGGCTTCTCGTGCCCGACGCGCCCGTTCCTCCGATGACAAGCGCAGATAAAACGTCAGGTCCGGCCTCACCTCCTCAACAGCCCAGGCGTTAAGCTCCCGCACGGCCGCGATGCCTAGTCCTCGACCCGCGCCCTGGTAGGCGAGGCTGGAGTCAAGAAAGCGTTCGCAGAGCACGATCCCTCCTCTTTGTAGATGCGGCAGGATCTCACGGCGTACCAGATCCGCTCTAGCCGCCGCATACAGATATGCCTCGGTCCAAGGGTCCATCTCGAGTTCCGGGTCGAGGAGCACTTCTCGGATGCGCTCCGCCGCAGCGGTTCCGCCCGGCTCGCGGGTGAAGTAGGACGGCGGGTCCAGGTTTAAAAGAAGCGCCTTGAGGTTACCGACAAGGGTGGATTTGCCGGAGAAATCTGCTCCTTCGACGGTTACGAAGAGGCCTTGGTAGGTCCGCGCGACCAGAAGCTAGACTACGGCCCGGCGGAGGGCGTGACGTTCGGCGGCGACGACGTGAGCTTTAAATAGGTTGCAGTGCTCGGGACCTTCGTCGCGCAGGGCTTCCGCGTGCCATTGCACACCGAGCAGCCAGCGCTCGGAGAGATCACAGGACTCGACAGCCTCTATCACCCTGTCGGAGGCATGGGCAACTGCGACGAGATCGTCGGCGAGGTCTTTGATCGCCTGGTGATGATAGGAGTTAACCCGAAGGTTGGTCGCTTTCATTATTTTCGCGATGTTCGAGTCGCCCGCCACCTCAACCTCGTGTGTCCACTGCCACTTCGGCGTCTGCTGGAGGTGTGCGATCAAGCCGGGGTGAAGCTGGGAAGGCAAGTCCTGATAGAGCGTCCCGCCCAACGCCACGTTCAAGACCTGTAAGCCCCGGCAGATCCCGAACACGGGTATACCTAACTCAAGCGCGTATCTTACACATGCCATCTCGAAGGCATCCCGCTCGGGGCGAACCACGTTGAGGTCGGGGAGCGGCTCCTCACCGTAGTAGTGCGGGCCGAGGTCACTGCCCCCACTCAACAAAAGACCGTCTAGCCCCTGCACCATTACTTCGGCCGCCTCGGGGGCGACCGGTGGTAGAACTACCGGCACTCCGCCAGCCTGCTCTACGCCGGCCACGTAGTCCAGATCCGCCCGTACGAAAGTGCCTAAAGGACGCATCGCAACGAGCTCCGGGTCTTCCTTAAGGCTAGCCGTCACCCCTATTATCGGAGCCGCCAATGATGCTCATCCCCCATCTTCGGATTACCCTTATACCACGGTTGTGATTTCGTGACTATGCTGCCCCAGCGTAGCAGACGAGCGCAGCTATCGTCCAGAGGAGAAGGTGTCCGCTCGCCCGGGTGAGCGGCGAGGGCTCGCGCAGAAGAGGCTTCTCGGTAAGGTTCAAATCCAGGCGCTCCTCTACGTTGTGAACCTCTCCAGCTATTAAGACTTCGAGGTCGCCTTTCTTCTCCGCGTTGATGCGCGCTCACCCCCCTCCGTGCCGCCTTCGCCATTCTCCGCAGCCTGGCGCTGCTCCTCTTTCTTCGGGCATCCCATATTGATGCAGGTAATCCAGGGCCTCCTACCGCCGACGACCTTTATCTCCGGCGCCCCGCAGGCGTCGCATAGCGTGCCCAAGGGTATGATCTCACCCCGCGGCGGTAGCGAGTAGGTCATCGTGCACTCAGGATAGCCCTCGCAACCAGCGAAGCGCTTGCCGCTTTTGCGGTTGCGCCTGACGATGAGGTTCTTGCCGCAGTTCGGACAGGGTCCTAGAACCGAGTCTTCACGGATACCGTTCCGGACGATGTTCGCAAACTCCTCCTGCGAGCTCTCCAGGTGGCTGTACACACGCCTGAGAACGTCGCGCGACTTGTCCACCACAGAGTCCTTGCTGGTTTTGCCCTCAGAGATATCGTCCATGCTCCTCTCGAGCTCAGCGGTCATCTCGTGGGTCGCTATCTCCGAAGCGAAATCCTTTAGAGCCTGCGCCACGGCTATGCCGGTCTCGGTGGGTACGATGGGATCGTCGTGCACGTAGCCCCGGTCGTAGAGGTTCTGGATGATGGAGGGGCG
>Ga0126307_10000937_pt1 | contig 19238 bp, 16 predicted proteins | sample Plot28_FD_89955 | JGI IMG/M metagenome (GOLD analysis project Ga0126307, IMG submission 89955) | Serpentine soil microbial communities from UC McLaughlin Reserve, CA, USA - Plot28 | ecosystem: Environmental > Terrestrial > Soil > Grasslands | place: USA: UC McLaughlin Reserve, Lake County... | reverse complement strand
GGATCGACCACAACTGTTGTGGTCGATCCTCCCGCAACGGGTGCCCGTGTGGTCAGACGTGGGTCAGGCCGGCGCCGTCGCCACGGTCCACACGACGAGGGGCAGCAGGGGGTCGTCGCGGAGGGGGCGCCAGGGGCGGTGCGGGGCCCAGTCCCTGAGGTTGCGCACGACGGCGGGGCGGTTGCCCCAGCTGCGCACCTCGGGCACCTCGAAGCCGGCGCCCTCCAGGAGGAGGCGGAGGCCGTGGGGGGTGAACCGCCAGAAGTCGTCGGGTGACGGGTGGATGCGGATGAGGAACGGCGTGCTGACCACCAGCCGCCCGCCGGCCGCGCACAGCGCCCGCAGGGTGCGGGCCGCCGCCCACGGGTCGGGCACGTGCTCGAGCACCTGCTCGCAGAACACGACGTCGTAGGTGCGCTCGATCGGGCCGGGCGCGCACAGGTCGAAGTCCGGGAAGGGGAGCGATGTGTAGGAGCGCCACGGTCGCTTGCGGTGCCAGTCGCCGCTCACCTCGGCGGCGTCCAGCTGCTCGCACGGCAACCCTTCGAGGAAGGCGCCGACGTCGCGGTTCATCACGACGCGGACCCAGTGCTTCGCCGGGTTGCGGAACTGCCGGCGCCACGCCCGCCGGGCCAGCGCCCCCGCCTCGCGCAGCCGCGCCGCCGCCGGCCGGGGGGCGCTCACGGCCGGAGGGTACCCCGGCGCCCGCGCGCTGTTGACAAGGGCACCACCACCCACCACGCTCCCCCGGCCGGGCGTCGACGAGGACGGCCGCCCGCCCGCGGTCACCACGAGGAGGTCCCATCGGCTCGGCGCTCCGCATCGCTCGGGGGCAGCGACCGACGCTCGAGCGGACCGGCTCGCGGCGGCGACGGACGGGCTGGTCGCTGACCGACCAGGGCCTGTCGAGCCTCACGAACTTCGCCCTCACGATCCTGGTGGCCCGCTCGGCCAGCGCCGGCGGCTTCGGCGCCTTCGAGCTGACGGCGTCGATCTACCTCTTCTTCGTGGGCGCGTCGCGGGCCGTCGGCGCCGAGCCCCTGATGGTGCGCCACAGCGACGACCCCGAGGGCGTGGTGGCCGGGGCCGCCGTCGAGGCCACCGGCGTCGCCCTCGTGGCCGGGCTCGTCACCGGCCCGGTGTGCCTGCTCGTCGGCGCGCTGCTCGACGACCCCTCCGGCCCCGCCATCCAGGCCCTCGGCGTGTGCCTGCCCGGCCTGCTGCTGCAGGACTCGTGGCGCTACGTGTTCTTCGCCGCCGGGCGGCCGGCCAAGGCTGCGGCCAACGACGCCCTGTGGGCGCTCTGCCAGCTGGTGCTCGTGGGCTGGCTCCTCTGGCGGGGTGACCCCTCGATCGCCGCCTTCGTGCTGGCGTGGGGTGCCTCGGCCACCATCGCCGCCGCCGCCGGGGTGGTCCAGGCCCGGCTCGTCCCCCGCCCGCTGGCGGTGGCCACCTGGCTCCGGCGCCACCGGGACCTGGCCCCCCGGTTCCTCGGTGAGTTCGGCGTGGGCCTGGGGTCGGCCCAGCTCGCGCTGTGGCTCATCGGCGTGCTCGGTGGGCTGTCGATCCTCGGCGCCATCCGGGCCGCCACCGTCCTCATCGGGCCGTTCCGGATCCTGCTGATCGCCGCGCCGGGCGCCGCCATCCCCGAGCTGGTACGCATCCGCAACACGTCGCTGCGCCGCTTCACCCGCGCCGTGGCGGTCATCTCGACCGCCCTGGTGGTGTCCATCGGCGCGTGGGGCACGGCGGTCTGGTTCCTCCCCACCTCGGCGGGCGAGGCGGTGCTCGGTGACAGCTGGGAGGCCGCCCACCACGTGCTGCCGTGGGTCACCCTCAGCTGGTCCGCCCTCGGGCTCGCCACCGGCGCCCTGATCGGGCTGCGGGTGCTGGCCGCCGCCCGGCGCAGCTTCCGGGCCCGCCTCGTGATCGCCCCCACGGTCCTCGTGGTGGCGGTCGTGGGCGTGGAGGCCGGCGGCCTCGAGGGCGCGGCAGCCGGGCTGGCCCTCGCCTCCTGCGGGTCCGCCGTCGTGTGGCTGATCCAGCTCCGAGCCGCCCTCGGGGACGTGCAGGACGGGACGGCGGCGCCGCCGTCGCCGGACAGCTCGCCCGAGGTCGCCTTCGTCGACGCCCCAGAGCCGATGTGAGCGGCCGGGTCGCGGACGGGCGCCCGGGTGGTATGCCCTAGATTCCGAGCTGATGTCCGCCTTGACGGTCCGACCTCGGCCGCAGCCGGACGCCCTGGACCCCACCCCTTCCCCCGGGCGCATGCGGCGGGTGGACCAGGCGGTGCTCGTCGTGGCCGTGGTGCTCGGCGTGGCGCTGCGCATCCGCACGCGGGAGGACCTCTGGGTCGACGAGGCCATCAGCGTCAACATCGCCCGGCTGTCGGTGCCGGACCTGCTCGAGGCGCTGCGCCACGACGGGCACCCGCCCTTCTACTACCTGCTCCTGCACGGGTGGATGGACGTCTTCGGCGAGAGCGCGGCCGCCGTGCGGACCTTCTCGGCGGTCGTCTCCGTGGCCGCCCTGCCCGTCGCCTGGGTGGCCGGGCAGCGCCTCGGAGGGCGTCGCTGTGCGATGGCGGCGGTCGTGCTCATGGCCGTGGCGCCCTCGGCCGTCCGCCTGGGCAGCGAGACGCGCATGTACTCGCTGCTGGTGCTGCTGGCCCTGCTCGCCTGGCTGGCCGGCCGCCGCGCCTACGAGCGCCCGTCGCCGGGCCGACTGCTCCTGGTGACGTTGGTGACGGGGCTCCTGCTCCTCACCCACTACTGGGCCTTCTTCCTCGTGGGCGCCGCGCTGGCCGTGGTGGGGTGGGCGGCGATCTGGGGGCCGCTGCCGCGGCGGGGGGCGGCCCGGCGGCTCGTCGTCGCCCTGGGCGCCGGCGCACTGCTGTTCGTGCCGTGGCTGCCGGTCTTCCTCGACCAGGTCGACTCCACCGGCACCCCCTGGGGCATCCCGGCCCGGCCGGCGCAGATGGTGGCCAGCTTGCTCGTCGGCGGGGGGCAGTCGGGCGAGGCGCAGGTGTTCGGCGTGGCCCTCGCCTTGCTGGCCGTGCTCGGCCTCCTGGCCCGCCCCCTCGACGACAGCCGCGTCGAGCTCGACTTGCGCACCCGTGCCGCCACGCGCGTCGAGGTGGTGCTCATCGGTGGGACGCTGATCCTGGCCACCGTCGGGGGCTACGTCGGTGACGTGGCCTTCGTGGCCCGCTACACCGCCGTCGTCCTCCCCCTGCTGGTGCTCGTGTGCGCCTTCGGCGTCACGCAGCTGCCCTCCTGGCGCTGGCGCGACGCGGTGCTGGCCGTCGTCGTGGTGCTCGGCCTCGTGGCCTCGTTGGAGGAGTCGCTCGAGACCCGCACGCAGGCCCCGGACGTGGCCGCCGCCATCGAGGCGGGGTCGACGCCGGGCGAGCTCGTGGCCTACTGCCCGAGCCAGCTGGGCCCGGGGGTGAGTCGACTGCTGCCCGACGACCGCCAGGAGGTCACCTTCCCCGACTTCGACCGGGCGTCACGGGTGAACTGGACCGACTACCTGGGGCACGTCCGCCGGGGCGACCCGAGGGCCTTCACCGCCGAGCTGCTGGACCGGGCCGGGGACCGTCCGCTGTGGGTGGTGTGGGCCAGCGGCCACTTCGGGCTGGGCCGGAAGTGCGAGGACGTGGTGCAGGCCATCGAGGCGGTCCGGCCGGAGCCCACGGTGGTGGTCACCCCGAAGGGAGACCGGGAGGCGGCGTGGCTGTACCGGTTCCCGCCGCCCCTGAGGGGGGGCTGACCGCCAGGCGCGGCGACGCCAGGAGCGGCGTCGCGGGGCGGGCCACCCGGGCGTCGACGGCGGCCATCCGCCACTCCAGCCGGGGGGCGGCCACCACCCACCCCGCCAGCAGGAACAGCCACACGTTCTGCACCGTGGCCGCCTGACCCAGGCCGCCGGCGGTCATGGCCGTGCCGGCGAGGGCACCGACCACGCCGACGAGGAGGGGGCCGTCGGGGAGCCCGGCGCGGGCGGCGCGCACGGCCCCGGCCACCACGAGCACCACGAGGGCGATCCACCAGGCGGTGCCGAAGACGCCCGAGTTGACGAGCACCTCCACGAAGGCGTTGTGCGCGCCGCCGAGGCCGAAGGTCTCGAGGAACGCGCCACGAGCGGACATGAACCCGTGGCCGAGGAGCGGCTTCTCCCCGAAGAGCTGCCAGGCCTGGCTCCAGACCTCGGTGCGGGAGTTGAGGCTGCCGAGCTGGGCGGCGCTGTCGCCCCGGTCCCAGAAGGCGACGAGATCCGTGGCCGCCAGCAGCCAGACGATGGTGACCACCGACGTGGTCACCACGACGACGTCCAGCCGCTTCCGGCCCCGGCTCCCGGCGATGAGCACGGCGCCCATGCCGAGGGCCACGGCCGTCATCGACCCGCGTGAGCGGGTGGCCAGCAGGCCGCCGACCTGGATGAGCAGCAGCACGGTGTAGGTGCTCGGCCGCCACGGCGCGGCGAGGAGGTCGCCCAACCGCCGGCGCTGGAGGAGGGCCAGCGTCACCGTGGCGCCGATGGCGAGGAAGCCGCCGGCCACGTTGGGGTGCACGTACAGCCACGAGAAGCGGCCGGCGGCCCCGGGGAACGAGCCGAACGGCAGCACGATGCCGATCCCGACCGACAGCACCATCACCACGGCGAACGTGTGGCAGAGGCGGGACAGCGCGCGGGGGGTGGCGTGCTGGGCCACCAGGTGCCCGAGGGTGGCGACGACGACCAGCTGGACGCCACGGGCCACGGCGAGGCGGGTGAAGGGCGACCAGAACGCCGAGAGCAGCATCGACAGGGTGAAGCCCCACAGGGCCACGATCACCGGCGCGGACCGGCGGCCCGTCGGCGGCCGGACCAGAGTCAGCAGCATGAAGGCCGAAGCCACGGCGTAGACGGCCAGCTCGATCACCACGGCGTTGTCGGCCGTCCCGGACAGCGACGCGCCCTGGGCCCGCCGGCGGACGCTGTACTCGCTGGCGACCATCAGCGACACCCCGATGGTCGCCACCCACGAGGGTGGCAGCGCCCGGCGCCGGGCGCGCAGGCGGTGCATCGCCGCGGTCACCGGCGCCCGCTGCCGTCCACGGCGGTGCGGCACACCTCGAGCACCCCGGCGGCGTAGGCGGCACGCGAGAACCGGGCCCGGGCCCGCGTCGCCCCGCGGCACCCCATTCGGCGGCGCTCGGCGGGGTCGCGCTCGAGGGCGCGCAGCGCCCCTTCAAGGGCAGCGGCGTTCCGGGGCGGCACCACGTACCCAGTCTCGCGGTCCACGACGACCTCTGCGGCACCGCCCGGTCCGGTGACCACCACCGGGAGGCCGAGGGCCGATGCCTCCAGCGCCACCAGCGAGAACTCCTCGGGGACCACCGAGGGGACCACGGCGACATCGGCGCCGGCGTAGAGCCGCACCGGGTCGTCCACGAACCCGTGCCAGTGGACCCGGTCCTCGAGGCCGGACGCCCGGATCTGCTGCTCGATGCCCGCCCGCAGGCCCTCGTGCTCGGCCAGGGTGTCGCCGTAGAGGTGGACCTCCCAGTCGGCGCCCCCGGCGAGAGCGGCGGCCGCTGCCTCCACGAGCACGCCGTGGCCCTTCTTGGGGTGGATGCGGCCCACGCAGGTGATCCGCAGCCGGGAACTCGGTTCGGGCGGTGGGGGGGCCGGGGGCAGGTCGAGCCCGTTGTGCACGACGACGGCCCGGGACGCCAGGGCGGGGACGAGCTCGACCACGAACCCGCGGCTGTAGGCCGAGTTGCACACGACGGCGGTGGTCGTGGCCCGCGCCGCCTGGAGCAGGGCCCGCGCCAGCCAGCGGGGCTCCGGGCACTCGTGCACGTGGAGGACGCCCGGCACTCGCCACCGGCGGGCCAGGAGGCCGGCCAGGGGGACGGCCAGCGTGTTGCCGTAGACCAGGGCGAACGGGTCCCGGCGGTGGAGGGCGTGGAGCTGCGAGCCGGCGGTCCGCACCCGCGCCAGCCACGGCCCGAGCGCCCGGGCGCCGAGGTGGCGCCGGCGCAGCACGTGGTCGGGCACCTGCACCACCGAGACCCCGAGGGCATCGGCCCGGTCCGCGGCAGGGCCGGCGGCGGGCACGGCCAGCACCACCGAGAAGGCGTCGGCCAGCTCGGGCAGGGCGGCCAGCAGCGCCCGGTCCGAGCCGTACAGCTCGGAGCTCGGCGCCACCACCAGCAGCCGGGGGCGGGCCCTCACCCGCTCCACCGGGTGGCCACCCGGACGCCCCGGCGCCGGCCCGCGGCGGCGGTGGCCCGGAGGGCGTCCTCGTAGGCGTCGACCACGTCGTCCACGCCGAAGCGCTCGCCCACCCGGGCCACGGCCGCGGCCCGCAGCCGCGACCGCTCGGCCTCCGCCGACGTCCGCACCCCCTCGAGCACCTCGGCCACGTCAGCGCACCCCCGGGCGAAGTAGCGCCCCGCATCGCCGAGCGTCTCGCGGTTGAACGGTGTGTCCATGGCGACCACGACGGCTCCCGCCCCCATGGCCTCGACGAGCGAGGGGTTCATGCCTCCGACGGAGTGGGCGTGCACGTAGGCGGCCGCGGTCGCGAGCAGGCTGAGGAACGCCTGCCGGTCGCCGACGTGGCCTTCGAGGCGGATCCGCTCGTCGGCCGCCGCCAGCTCCTCGAGGCGCCGTTGCACCGGTGAGTCGTAGTTGGCCACCCCGAGGACGAGCAGCGGGAGGGGCACGGCCGACGTCGCGTAGGCGGTGGCCACCGCGTCGATGTTGTTCTCCGGGTTGAACCGCCCGGCGATGACGAAGAAGGCGCCGTCCTCCACGGCGAAGGCGGCGGGCACCGAACGGTCGGGCTCGAAGGAGGGCGCCGGGAAGCAGTACGGGATCACCGTGGAGGCGGCGCCGAAGTCGTCCTCGTAGAGCCGGGCCATCTCCGCGCAGTCGGAGACCAGGCCGGTGGCGCTCCGGCCGGCGTGGCGGGCGGCGAAGTGGAAGTAGTTGCGCGCCCGCGGGCCCCACTTCCCCCGCAGCCACTCCTGGCCGTCGGTGTTGAGCAGCACGGGCTGGCCGCTGGCGGTGTTGAGCCGGCACATCGGCGCGTTGGCCACGTTGACGACGAGGAGCACGTCGTGGCGGGCGGCCCGGGCCCGGGCGGCGGCCAGGGCACCGTGGCTCAGCGTGTTGAACGACTTGCCGCGGATGGCGGGGAGGACCACCCGGCGCACCCCCTCGTAGGGGCCGTTCCCGTCCACCTCCCCGGTCCGGCAGTACATCGTCACCCGGTGCCCCCGCGCCGCCAGCCGCGGGAGCAGGGTCGTCAGGAAGGTCTCGTAGCCGCTGTACGTCGAGGGGATGCCGCGGGCCCCGAAGACGCCGAGGTCGAGGGAGCTCACGCGACCACCGCCGCCGGCGGCGCCGTCCGGGCCCGGACCCACAGGAGGGCGGCGCCGAGGGCGGCGCCGACGGCCAGCCCGTACGGCGCCAGGCTGGCCGAGACGAGCACGAGGCCGACGGCCACGGTCAGCCCCACCCCCGAGTCGAGGATCCGCAGGCGGAAGACCAGCGCCGAGCGGCCGCGGGCCAGCACCAGCGTCCCGGCGGGGATGCCGACGGCGAAGGCGGTGGCGAACAGGCCCCATCCGGCCACGGCCACCCGGTCGAGCTGCACGTCGTCGCCGGTGAGGACCACGGACAGCTGGGGGGCCAGCACGGTCACGACCGCGGTGTAGGCCAGGGCCACGGCGGCCAGCCCGAGCGCGGGCCGGACGAGCGGCTGCACGTGGCCGGCGGCGGCCCGGTGGCGGCGGGCGTAGTGGGGCAGGAGGAAGTTGCCCACGCCGTTCGTCACGATGAGCATCGGCGCCAGGGCCAGGCGGGCGGCCTCGAGCCGGCCCAGGCTGGCCGCCGAGGTCAGCGCCCGCACCAGCGTGCGGAGCACGACGGTGGCCAGGGGGCGGATGCCCGACTGGGCGGCGCGCCAGCCGCCGAACCCCGCCACCCGGCGGAGGCCCTCGGCGGTGACGGGACCGCCGGCCCACTCCTCCCTCGGCAGCTGCAGCCGGGCGGCGACCACGGCGGCGCCGGCGCCGATGGCCATGGCGGCGAGGAAGGATTCAAGCCCGAGGCCCCCGGGCGCCACCGCGGCGAAGGCCACGAGGGCGGCGAGCGCCACCGCCCCGTAGACGACGTCGTTCGCCACGCAGCCCCAGAACTCCAACCGGGCCATGAAGAGGCGGCGGCCGCCGTCCTCCAGGACCCACAGCACGCAGAGCACGAGGAACAGGGCCGCTCCTCCGGCATCGAGCAGGCCCAGCAGCAGCGCGCCGGCCGCGGCCAGGACGCCACCGCCGAAGGCGAGGGCCAGCGAGGAGGCCCGCAGCGCCCCGCGGAGGGCGGGCTCGGTGCGGTCGAGGACCATGCGGGAGTCGCCCACCCACCCGCCGTGGATGGCGACGAGCAGGACGATGGTCCCCAGGAGGATGGTGAAGGTGCCGTAGCGGGCGGCGCCCAGCGTGTGGGCGGCGGCCACCTGCACGGCCATGCTGCTGGCCGCCGCGGTGGACTCGGCCACCACGGCGCCCGAGGCACCGCGAGCGCTCTGACCCGGTCCCCGCACGGGCGGCGGGCGATCAGGCGATCTGGGCGGACGGCGCAGCCGCGCCCGTCACGGCAGATGGACCCGGGTGGAGCCGTCCACCTCCTGCTGCGTCGCGCGGCTCCCGTTCCGACCGCCCACGGGGACGTGCCCGTTGGCCGCCCGGCGGCGGCCCCAGCCGCGGCGCCCCCCCATCTCGTCCGAGGGCCCCGGTCCGTACGGCACACCCTGCTCGACGCGGGTGAAGACGTAGCCGACCAGCGGGGCCGGCACGAGCTCGAGCCGGGACCGGACCTCGTCGAGGAAGGAGAGGGGCGTGCCCCGCCGGATGGTGAGGAGGATCCCGTCGGCATGGGCCGACAGCGAGGCGACGTCGGCCACCGGGAGCAGGGCCGGGCAGTCGACGACCACGAGGTCGTACGACTCGCGGAGCAGGCGCACGGCGGCGCCCATGCCGGCCGTGCGGAAGAGGCTGCCGACGTTGCCCCGCACGGTGCCACCGGGCAGGAAGGGCAGGGCCACGTCCTGGGCCAGGGCCACCAGCCGCACCGCCTCCTCGGGGCGGGCGCTCCCGGCCGCCAGGTCGGTGAGGCCGGCGTGGTGCTCCCCGCCCGGCCCGAGCACGCGTGCGGTCAGGCCCACCGCCCGCACGTCGGCGTCGACGAGGAGGACGCGTGTGCCGTCCCGGGCGGCGGCGGCGGCGATGCTGGCGGCCGAGACCGTCTTGCCGTCGCCCCGCAGGGGGCTGGTGACGAGCAGCACGCCCCACTTGAAGACGTACTGGAGGGAGGCGGCCGCGAACTGGTAGGCCTCGCCGGCCGCCGAGGTCCCGTCCGTGAGGGCGGCCAGCTCCTCGCCCCTGCGCAGCTCGGGCACCGTCCCGAGGAGGGGCGCCCCCAGCACGCCGGCGGGGGCGTCGCTGTTGTCGGCCGCCCGGTGCCGGTCGGCCCGCAGCCAGGAGAGGGCGCCGGCCAGGAGGATGCCGAACAGGGCGCCCACTGCGGCGTTGCGGAACGGCTTGGGCTCGGTCGGGACCTGCGGGCGACCGGCGTCGTCCCGGAAGTCGATGCCGTCGCCGAAGGCGTCGGCGTTCGTCCGGACCTGGCTGATCTGCTCGTTGAGGTCGGTGAGGACGTTCTCGGCGGCGCGCAGCTCGGCCTCCGCCACGGGGTCGTTCGGCGTCGTGATCAGCGCCGCGGCCCGGTCCCGCACGGTGTCCTCGGCCTCCAGCCGCTGCCGGTCGATGGCGGCGAGGTCGTCCTCCGCCTCGTTTCGGGTGGTCTCGGCCACGGACTCGCCGTAGGCGTCGGCCACCAGGTTGGCCTTCTCCTGCGCCTCGCCGCCGGTGGTGCCGGAGGCGGTGATGACGATCTCTCCCGGGCTGCTCCCGTCGGCCTCCACGTCGGCCCGGAGCCGGGGGATGGACCAGCCCTCCACCTGGCCGAGGACGGTGTTCGAGGTGACGATGTTGGCCTGCCGCGCGGTGTACACCTCGAGGTCGCTCGGCAGGCTGCCGGCGCCCTGGAAGACGTCGTCGCGCCGGGGGTCGAGGAGCCCGAGCCGGGCCGTGGCCTCGTACCGCTCGGGCAAGAGGAGCGAGGCGGCGTAGGTGATCGCCGCGCAGAGCACGACGATGAGCAGCGCCGACCGCCAGTAGCGCAGAATGGACAGCACGAGGCCCGGCGCCTCGTGCTCCGTCTGGAAAGGTTGCGCAGTGGCGGTCACTCGGCACCGATCGTGCGATTCGGGTAGATCGTGGGGTTCGAGGCGATGTGGGAGGCTAGGAGCACGCTACCAGGCGACCTGACCGGCCCGGTCCTCACCCCGCACGCCCCGCGACCTGCTCGGACGCGGCGGGCGCCGGCCGTCCGCGTGGCCGCCCGCACGGTCCTGCGGGGCGCCGGGGTGGCCACCGCCCCCCTGCGCCCGCCGCCCGACTACCTCATCATCGGGGCCAAGCGCAGCGGGACCACCTCCCTCCACCGGTGGGTGCTGGCCCACCCCCAGGTCCTCGCCCTCTACCCGTCGGCCCGGTGGCTGCCGCTCCGGTCCGACATCAAGGGCGTGCACGGCTTCGACCGGGCTCGAGGGACCTGGTGGTACCGCTCCCACTTCCCCACCCGGGCCACCCGGGCGCTGGCCGCCCGCCGGTCGGGCGGGGGGCCCGTGGTGGCCGGCGAGGCCACGCCCTACTACCTGCACCACCCCCACGCCGCCGACCGGGCGGCTGCGGTGGTGCCGGGGGCCCGGCTGGTGGTGCTGCTGCGCGACCCCGTCGAGCGGGCGTGGTCGCACTGGAAGGAGCAGCGCCGGAGGGGCTTCGAGCCCCTCGAGACCTTCGAGGAGGCGCTCGAGGCCGAACCCGCCCGACTGGCCGGTGAGGCCGAGCGGCTGGCCGCCGATCCCCGGTACCGGAGCTTCGCCCACGAGCACCAGTCGTACGCCGCCACCAGCCGGTACACCGAGGCGTTGGCCCGGTGGCAGGGAGCCTTCCCGCCCGAGCAGCTCCTGGTCCTGCGCAGCGAGGACCTCTTCACCGACCCCCAGGCGACGTTCGGCCGCGTGCTCGCCTTCCTCGGGCTGCATCCGGCGCAGCTGGCCGAGGCGGCGCCGTTCAACCGGATCGCCGGCACCCTGGCCCCCGCCACCCGGGCTCGGCTGGCGGCCGAGCTGGCGCCCGACACGGCCGCCCTGGAGGACCGCCTCGGGCGGTCGTTCGGCTGGTCGACCTCCGCGTCCGACCCCGCCGCGGTGACGTCCCGGTGAGCGAGCCCTCGGGCGAGCCAGCCCAGCCAGTGGAGCGGTTCGGCGCGGAGCTGGCCGCCGGGCCCTTCGTGCGGGTGCCGCCCCGGCGCCGCAACATCCGCGTCCCCGTGCCCTCCCGCCGGGCCGCCCTGGCCGGCCTGGCCCTGTACGCGCCCTGCCGGTTCCGCACCCTGGTCGCCCACCACGCCGGCTGGGCGCTGGTCAGCGTCCTCGGCCCCCGCGTCCTTCCCAGTGGCCGCGGGTCGTGGTGCCCGCCCATGGAGCCCGAGCGGTGGGAGACGGTGTGCGAGGCCTGGCGCCGGGACATCGGGCCGTTCGACGCCGTGGCCGTGTACGAGCGCCCGCAGGCGTCGCGGTCGGGGGTCTCGGCGCTGCTGCTCGACGACGGACGGCCGAAGGCCTTCGTGAAGCTGCGCCACGAGGGCGCCCGCCTGGAGCTGTCCGAGCGGGTCCTGACCGCGCTGGCGGCCGCCCCGAGCCGCCACTTCCAGGCGCCCGTGCCGCTCGCCTCCGGTGCTGACGACGCCTGGGACTGGCTCGCCGTGTCCCCGATGCCCCTCTTCCCCCACCGGCCGCCCCGTCGCCCGCCGCTGCCCCGGATCGTCGAGGACCTGCAGGACCGGCTGGCGCCCGTCCTCGACGGCCGGGGGGTGCCGTCGCACTGGCGGCCCATGCACGGCGACCTCACGCCCTGGAACCTGCGGCGGGTCGGGCCGTGGGCGCTGTGGCTCCTCGACTGGGAGGAGGTCGCGTGGGGCCCGCCCGGCGCCGACGAGGTGTACTACGCGGCCACCGCCTCGGTGCTCCTCGGCGCCCGCCCCCCGGGCGTCGCCGCCAGCGCCGAAGCCGTTGCCTTCTGGCGCCGCCGCGTCGCGGCCCGCCCGAGCAGCGACTTCGACCGCGTCTTCAACGACGCCCTCGCCGGGATCCTCGCCACGATGGCCGGCTCGGAGGGTCAGTCCGAGGGCGGCGTCGAGCGCCGCGACACCGCCAGCACCGCCGACAGCAACCGGTCCCCCGCCGACGTCTCGTCGAACGCCGACTCGACGTGGCGACGGGCGGCGCCTCCCATCCGGGCCCGCAGCGCGGGGTCGGCCAGCAGCGACTCGACGGCGGAGACGAAGCCCTCGTCGTCGTCCGGCGGGACGAGGTAGCCGGTCACGCCGTCGACCACCATCTCACCGATGCCCCCGAGGGCCGACGTCACCACGGGCAGCCCGGCGGCAGCCGCCTCGAGCACCGCCCAGGGCGACATGTCCTTGCGGGTGGGCAGCACGAAGAGGTCCGACGAGGGGAGCAGGTGGCCGCGGACCTCGGCGTAGGGCAGGGAGCCGTGGTCGACGACGCCGGCGGGCACGCGCCGCCGGGGGCTGCCCGCCAGGTGGAGCTCAGCCCGGTCCCGCCACCGCTCCTGGTGCCAGCGCAGCAGGCGGTCGCCGCCCTTGCGGTGCCAGTCGCGCCCGACGAAGGCGATGCGGGGCGGACCGGGCCGGCGATCAGGGGCGGTCGCAGGCGCGACGGCGGGCGCCGGGGGGAGGCCCGGGGGGACCACCACGACCTTGTCCTCGGGGACGCCGAAGGCGTCGACGACGCCCGCGGCGGCCCAGCGGTTCATGGCCACCAGCCGGGCGGCGCCGGCGTAGACCTTCCGCTCCGCGTCGATGAGCGGGCCGAAGCGGCGCGCCACCTCGGCGGGGGTGGCGCCGCCCAGCTCGCCCTTGGCCTGGAGGACGGTGGCGTCGAGGCCCACGGACAGCGGCGTGGCCGTCCGGGCCGCCTCACCGAGGAGGCCCAGGGCGTACTGCTGGGGCGTCACGTGGACGACGTCGAAGCGACCGAGGTCGACGGCGGCCGCCCATCGCGAGAGGAGGCGGGCGGCCAGCTGGATCCGGCGCACGTGCGCGTCGAGCCGGCCCCGCCCCCCGGGGACCGGCACGCTCCACAGCCGGTAGGCCCCCCGGGGGCCGAAGGCGACGTGCACGGCGTCGACGTCGGGGCGCCGCGCCGTCGCCGCCGCCAGGGCCCGGTGGTAGGTGGACCAGCCCATGCCGTCGAGGGTCACGCTGAGCAGACGGGTGGCCGCGCCGGGACGTTGCGGGGGCAGCTGCGCGATGCTGACCGCTTCGAGCCCGGAGCGCGCGCCGACGAGCGCCCGGCGCGCGAGCGGAGGAGCAGGGTGGCGCGAGCTGAGGAGTACGGGGGCTCGTTGTACCAGCGCCCGCCCCCACCCACCGGGGGCCGCCGGCCGGCCGCCCTGGTGGTGGCGCTGCTCGCCGCCCTCGTGGTGCTGGCCCCGGCCGGTCCGGCCGCCGCGGAGCCGCCGGGCGGCCCCGACCAGTTCCGGGTGGGCGGATCCGTGTACCGCCCCGACGGCACCACCGCGGTGACGCTCGTGGCCGGGCCGTCCTTCGGCCGGGAGCCGCCGCCGGCCGACCGGATCGACGTCATCGACGCGGCCGACGGCTCCAAGGTCAAGGCGAAGGTCGACCGGCTCCCGGCCGGGCGCCTGGAGGTGGTCCTGGTGGCCGACGCCAGCGGCGGCCCGGGCACGGTCGAGGCCATCCAGGGCGCCCTGCGGGCGTTCATCGCCTCCCTGCCGGAGGACGCTGCGGTCACCCTCGTCTCGGCCGGCGAGCGGCCGCACCTCCTGGCCCCGCTCACCCGGTCACGCATGACCGCCCTCGCGGGCCTCGCCCTCCTGGCCCCCACCGCGCCGGGCCTGCCGGAGGCGGCCATCGAGGTGGGGCTCGATCAGCTCACGGGCGCGCCGGGCACCCGGCCGGTCGTCGTCGAGGTCCGCAGCGGCGGCTTCCGCACCCCCACCGAGGCGGCGGCGCCCCTCGAGCCCACCCGCGACCGCCTCCGTGACCTCGGCGTCGACGTGTTCGCCGTCGAGCTGGGGACGCTCCTGGCAGGGCAGGACGATGCCCTCCCCGTCCCCCTCCGGGACGGCTTCGTGATCGAGGCCCGCAGCAACCCCGACCTCGTCGGGACGCTCGACACCATCGCCACGGACCTGGCCATGGCCAGGTACCGCGTGGTCGTGCAGCTCGGCGAACCGCACTTCGTCCGCTTCCAGGCCGAGTGGCCAGGGGTGACCCCGACGGAGGACGAGATCCTCGGGCCGGCCTACGTGCCGAAGCGCGCGCCGCTCCCCGATGCGGCGGGCCCGCGCCTCGGCCGGCTGGCCGCCGCCGTGGCGGGAGTGGCCGTGATCGCGGTCGTCGTGCTCCTGCCGCCGTGGTGGCGCCGGCGGCGGGTGGTGAAGCGGGCCGCCGTGCCCCCGGCGGGCGCAGGCCTGCGCCTCGACCCGATCCCCGCCGCGACGACGGCCACCCGGCCCCCGGCCGAGGTGGTGCCCGAGACCGGTCTGGGGGGCGAGGACGTCGAGGGCGCGGCCGCCGTGCGGGCCCTCCTGGAGGTCGGCACCCGGCCGGTGGCCGAGCTGTGGCTCGGGGACGGCCTTGAGCCCGCGGTGCGAGCGGAGCTGGAGGCACTCGCCGCCCGGCGGCGGGTCCCGATCCGGAGCGGGTCGCGGCCGGGCGCCGCCCTCCCGGTGGCGGCTCGGGCGCTTCCCCTCGTGCCCGTCCGGCTGCCGCGCTCCTGTCGGCCGGCCCGTCCCCCGTCGTGCTGGCCGTCGCCGGGTCAGCGGCACCGGTCGAGTTGGGCCGGGCCCTGGCCGCGGCCGACCCGGGTGGCGGCGTCGACGGCGAGGTGCCACCGATCACGGGGGTGGTGCTCTCGCGCCGGCCGACCCGGCTCACGGCCGCCGCCACGGCGGCGGCGGCGGGGGCCGTCGACCGGCTGCCCCTCGCCCTCGTCCGCGACCTCGGCGCCGCCCTCGCCTCGGCGCGGGTCGCCGGGGCCCGCGTGGTCGGCGTGGTCCCGGGACGGCCCGGTCGAGGCACGGACGGCCTGCAGCCGGCGGTGGCGGTGGCGGTGGCGGGTCCCACCGTGTTCGTGGTGGCCGCCGGCGACGACCTCGAGCGGCGCCTGCGGGCCCGCTGCGACGAGGTCGTGCAGGTCCCCGGCGCGGGGCTGGCCGAGCGGGTGGCGGCCCTGGTGGCCGCCCTGAGGCCGGAGCCGGCGGTGGACCTGCGGTAGCCCGCCCGGCCCCCGCTTGGGCGGATCCGTACGCGCATCCCGCAAGAAGCTCCGCCCAGACTCGAACGAACGACCGGTCGGGGAGCGCCCGTGCCCGGGCGAGTGGGCACGGGCGCTCCGACCGGAGAGGTCAGCGACGGGGCGAGCCCGCCTCGACGTCGCCCTCGACCTCGATCTGCTCCTTGCGGACGCTCTCGTCGACCGTGCGCTCCTCGGTGACCACGTCCTTGTCGAGGCGCACCCGCTCCTTGGGCACGACCCGCTTGTCCACCGTGACCTCCTCCTCGGAGAGGGTCAGCTCGTGCTCCTCCTCGGACAGCTCGGGGCCGCTCATGGCCGCGCCCACGTTGGCGTCGGTGATGGCCTCACGCTCGATGCGCACCTCCTCGCGCTGCACCGGGACCGTGGCCGCCACCTGCTCGGTGGTGATGTACTTGCGCAGGCGCACGAGGCCCGAGGGGCGGCGGATCTTGTCGATGCGCAGCTCCTCCTCCGAACGGGTCATCGCCTCGTCGGTCTCGGGGCCGCTCACGTCCTCGCCCACCGGGCCCCGCCCGGTGGTCCCCGAGGGGGCGCCGCCGACGGGCAGGCCCGAGTCGCTCGGGGCCTCGGAGTACGACATGCCGTAGTGCTGCGACAACAGCAGCTCCTCGTCCTCGGACAGCTCACCGTCGTCGTCGAGGCGGGGAGCGTCCTTCACCTGGTCCTTGGTGAAGGGCACCTGCAGCCCCTCGCCGGTGGTGGTGGCGTTGGTGATGGGCACGAAGCTGTGCTTGGTGCCGAACAGGCCGGTGGTGACCAGCGCCCACTCGGGCTGGCGGGTGTCCTTGTCGAAGTAGACGTCGGCCACCGTGCCGATCTTCGAGCCGTCGGTGCCGAGCACAGGGCGCCCCTCGAGCTGGTCGAGCGTCATGTCAGTCATGGAAGTCCTCCTGGGGGTGGTGGTGCGGGATCACCGACCGCAGGAGGGCCTGGACCCTTCCCGCTGCGGCGGTGTCGGTCTTCCGCAGGGTCAAGGCGGATGCATGGGAGGCCTTCGCGCGCCGGCCCCCTCGTCGGCGCGCTCCTGCCCGCCGCCCGAGCGCGCGAAACCTGCAGTGCCGGTGTCAGGCGGGATCGAGGGACTCGCCCTCGAGCAGCCCGGCGGCGAGGTCGGCCACGTGCCGGCGCGAGCGCCGGGCCGCCTGTCGCAGCCGCTCGAAGGAGGCGCGTGCATCGCCCTCCCCCGACGCCATGAGGTAGCCCACCGCCCGCTCGACCACGACCCGGTGGTCGAGGGCGTACTGGAGCTGGGCCACGACCTCGCTGCGGTACCGGGCCTGCAGCGCCGGCGCCAGGACCACTTCGACGAGGCGGGCGTAGCAGTGCACCGCCTCCACCGCCTCGGGCGCCCACTCGACCGCGACGTCTCCGTGCACGTGGAGGGTCCCCGCCACCTCGCCGCCGACCCGGACCGGCGCAGCCACCACGCCGGCCGCCACCACCACGTCGCCGGCGGCGACGGCGTCGTGCCCCGGCCCCGTGCCGGCCCGCTCCTCCGAGAGGAGGAGGCGGGCGGCCTCGTCGTCCGAGGCGGCCACGTAGCGGAGCGCGCCGGTGCCGTCGACGAGCAACAGGCCGGCGCCGGAGCAGCCGCACAGCGCGTCCACCACGTCCACGGCGGACCGAACGGCAGCCTCCACGTCGGCGTCGTCGGGCACCGCGCCCTGGAGCCGCCGGATGCTGTCGTCGAGCGCTGCCCGATCGACGGGCACCGGGCCTCCTCGTCCTCGTCCGCCCCGCCGCACGGCGCGGCGCTCCCCGAGTTCTGCCCAGGAACGGCGACGGGCTACCCCGCGGCGATGACCTCGTCCCCGAAGCGGGCCACCGCGTCGAGCTGCGTGGACAGCGCCTCGGGGTCGCCGCCGTAGAAGAACCAGGGGACGACCTGGGCATCGGTGACGCCGAGCTCCTCCATCCGGCGGAACCCGTCGGGGCCGAAGGCGTCGATGGCGAGGGCGGACACGGCGAAGGGCGCGCCCGCCCGACCGCACTCGGCGAGGTGCCGGTGCAGCTCGGCGATGAGCGGCCCCAGCTCGTCGAGCGTGGAGTTGGCCGAGATCCACCCGTCACCCAGCCGGGCCGCCCGTCGCAGCGAGGGCTCGGCGTGGCCGCCGACGTAGATGGGCACGGGCTGCTCGGGGGCGGGGCTGATCATGAGCCGGTCGAAGTCGCAGTGGCGGCCGTGGTACTCCACCCACTGCGGCCCGCCGCCGGCGCACACGGCCTTGATGATCTCGATGGCCTCGTCGGTCCGGGCGCCACGCGTGCGCTTCTCGGTGCCCGTCCACGCGAACTCCTCCGGCATCCACGAGAGGCCCACGCCGAGGGCGAAGCGGTCGTTCGACAGCGCGGCCATGGTGCTCACCTGCTTGGCGACGAGCAGCGGCGAGCGGATGGGGAGCTTGACGACGTTCGTGTAGAAGCGGATGCGCTCGGTCACCGCCGCCATGGCGGCGACGGAGACGAAGGGGTCGACGAAGGGCGTCTCCGCCGCCCAGAAGCGGGACCCGTCCGGCGTGTACGGGTAGTCGGCCGAGACCGCCTCTGGGTAGAAGACCGAGTCGGGCACGGCGATGGCGTCGAAGCCCGCCTCCTCCGCCGCCCGCGCCAGGGGCAGCAGGTGGTCGGCCGGCAGCATCGGGAACGGAACGGTGAAGCGCACGGCTGCCTTCTAGGTGCCGGGCCGGCGCAGGACGTACTCGCTGGTGGGGACCACGTCGATGGACTCGTTGGCCCCGAAGCGCGACACGCTCTCGCTCATGCGCTCGAGGTGGCGGGTGAGGCGGTCGTCGTCGCCGACGGCGTCGAAGAAGGCGTGGAGGTCCGACAGCGCCTCCAGGGGGAAGCACTCCTCGACGATCCCGGCGACGCGGGGCGCGTCCGGCGTGAGCGCCCGCACGACCACGTCCTGCACGTAGCGGAAGGTCGACTGCGTCTCGATGGCCACGGGCGTGTGCTCGTCCTGCCAGCGGGCCAGCCAGTCGGCCGGGTCGAGCTCGGCCGGCCGGCGCAGGAAGGCGAGGTTGGCGAAGCCGCTCGTCCGCTCGCCGGGCGCCGGGGGCGCGGGATCGGGCAGGGGCTCGGACTCGGTCACCAGGTACGCCGCGCACCACCCCGCCGGCGCCACCGCGGCGTCGAAGGGGCGGCGGGGGCCGGCCGCGGCCGAGTCCACCCACGCGCCGAGGACGGCCTCCATCTGCGGGTCGGTGTGGACCAGCTTCATGATCCCGCCGGCCACCGCCTCGTCGGCCACGTTGACCTGGAGCCCGCGGGCGCCGGCGGCCAGCAGGGCGTCGGCCACCGGGCCCAGGAGGGCCTCGGCGAAGGCACCTCGATCGGTGCCGGGCGGGCGCCAGATGACGTAGTCGACCTTCTCCACGGCGGGGAACTTAGGTTGCAGGGCATGCAGCGAGCGGGCGACGGGTAGCCGACCGGCGATGGCGGCGGACAGCTTCGGGGCCCGGGGGACGCTCGACGTCGGCGCACGGCGGTTCGAGGTGCACCGCCTCGACGCCCTGACGGGGGTGGGCGACGTGTCCCGCCTCCCCTACTCGCTCAAGGTCCTGCTAGAGAACCTCGTCCGGCGGGAGGCGGACGTGGTGACGGCCGAGGACGTCGAGGCGCTGGCCCGGTGGGACCCCGGCGCGGCCTCGGACCGGGAGCTCTCCTTCGCCCCCGCCCGCATCCTCATGCAGGACTTCACGGGCGTGCCGGCCGTCGTCGACCTCGCCGCCATGCGCGACGCCAT
>Ga0126307_10000936_pt1 | contig 19247 bp, 24 predicted proteins | sample Plot28_FD_89955 | JGI IMG/M metagenome (GOLD analysis project Ga0126307, IMG submission 89955) | Serpentine soil microbial communities from UC McLaughlin Reserve, CA, USA - Plot28 | ecosystem: Environmental > Terrestrial > Soil > Grasslands | place: USA: UC McLaughlin Reserve, Lake County... | reverse complement strand
CGTGTGCGCCCTCCAGCCTCCGCCCACTAAACGCGCCATACGGAGCCCTGTGTGAGCGTTCCCGCCGCGGGGCTGATCCCGCGGAAGTCCGTCCTAGGGCGAGGCCCAATCCAATCGACCGCATCGGCGTAGTCCGGGCGGTCGGAGTCGTCCAGGAGCAGCATCCCGCCGGGCCGCACCTTCGGGAGCCCGTGGTGGACGCAGGAGGAGCGAGCGCGACCGTCGACGACGACCAAGTCGAAGCTGCCGTCAGGAAAGGCGTCGATGGTCTTGACGTACCCATCAAAGACGAACCCGGCGAAATCCCGGTCGGTCGAGGTGTACAGGTCCCACCTGTGCTCGGAGGGTCGATCGGGCGGGGCCGGCTGAGGTTCGCGCAGCAGGTACTCGCAGCTGGTCACGCCACGCTTCTCGAGTACCTCGGACACCTGGGTGTGCCAAGCCGCATCGTGCTCGACGGAGACGAGCCTGTGCACGCGGTTCGCGAAGAAGACGGTCGACCCGCCGGAGCCGTACTCGAACACCGACATGTCCTTCCGCAGATGGCGGTCGAGCCAGCGGGCGGCCTTGTAGGTCATCCACGGCACCTCCGCCGCGAGGGGCGAGTAGCTCGGCCTGAAGGACTTCACGAACCGCACAGCGTCCGGCGCTGAGCGCGGGTCACGCGGCAGGAGCCGGATAGCTGCGAATACGCCCGTGGCGATCGACGTCACGGGGTGCCTACCGTCGCAGAGTGCCGTCCGATGAGGCGGCGGATCGGATCGAGGAGCGGCGCCCATTCGCTGATCGATACGTACCGGAGCGCTTGGAGCGCGGCTGCATAAACGCAGGCGGAGAGAAGGCCCGCCGCCACATCCGACCACTCCGCCAGCGCGAGCCCGCAGAGTGCTCCGAGCGCGACCGCCGCTAGCGGCTTGGGCAGCAGCTCCCGGAGCGGGAAGGCAAAGATCCGCCGGTGGATCAGGGCCGCCTGCCAAGCAACGATGAGCAGGTCGGAAAGCACCAAGGCAATCGCTGCGCCAGTGGGCCCGTATGGAGGAATCAGGAGGAGGTTCAAGCCGACGTTGACACCCAGCCCGACGGCGACGATCAGCAGCTTGCGGCGTTCCTGGTAGGCGGCGAGGAGCCCGTACCACAGAAGGTAGTTGAGGAAGCCAAGGACGATCGAGATGCCAAGGATCGCGAGCGGCTCCCCGGATTCCCGATAGCGGTCGCCGGCGACTGCCGTCACCAACTCGGTGCTTGCGAAGGCCAACACGAGCGAAACCGGGACGCTGATAAACAGAAAAATCCTGAGCATGAGGAAGAACGAGGATCGGGCCTGTTCAGGATCGTCGCGCAGCGTGGGCGCGAGCAGCGGGAAGAAGGCCGGGACGATGATTGCGGGCAGGATGAGGGCGGTCGCGACGACCGTGAGCGGCACGCCGTAGATGGCTGCCGCCGAATGCTCGTCGAGGCTGGCCAGAAGCAGGAGATCAAGCTTGTCGTAGACGATCACGAGCCCGAAAGTCGCCGCGATTGGGATCGCTGTGCGGATGAAGGGCCAAGTTCCTCGGCGCGCTGCGGCGAGGATCGGCCGCATGCTCAGCCCCCTCTTCAACAACGCAACGGCGACTGGGACGGCCAAGGCATATCCGACTGCCACGGCAATAACGAGTGCGGACGGACCCACGCCGAGCGAGATAAGCAGGAAGCCCGCAACCGCCGCGAGACCCGTGTGAAGCGACGCGAGCACAGCGGAGTACAGCAGTGTGCGACGGGCTCGAAAGGGAGCGTCCAATGCCGTGAGTACGCCCTGGAAGAAGATGTAGGCGACACCGATCGCGAGCATCCCGAGGATCTCCGTGGAGTACCCGAGCACCAGTCCGATGGGGACCATTGCTGCTCCAACGACGATGGAGGTGGCGCACTCCGCGACGAGCGCAACCCCGAGCTGCCGCTGTGCGTCGCGCGGACGCATCGCCATCTCCCGAATGGCCACGGTCTGCAAGCCCATCTCAGACATCAGCGCAAAGATGCTGATCAGGGCCCAGGCGATCGAATAATTCGCGTACGCGTCCACGCTGAACTTCCGAATCGCATAGATGGCGAGTGCACTCGTGACGATGACATTGAACGTCGCGGCGACGAGCATCGCCGAGGAGTTGAAGACCAGGCTCGCCGGTCGCGCCCGGCCCTGCGACTGAGGACGCTCAGTCGGCATCTCGCTGTGAGCTCGGACTCTCACTCGCCGGCAGCGCCAGGCAGTGATAAACACGCTCGTCCGAAGCACTCAGCCGGCGGCCGTCGCTTGCGTCGAACAGGTCGTAACCGGCGGCCAGAAGGTGACGGCGGCCGCCCCAGCCAACCTCGTCGTGGAACTCGATGAACACGGCCGGACGGACCTCGTTCAAGATCCGTGTCATCCCGGCGAGCACCTGCGGCTCGGCCCCTTCCACGTCGATCTTGACCAGGTCCAGTGGCGGGCCTTCCGCGAAATAGTCGTCGAGCGATGCGGCGGGAACGCTCAGCAACGGACGGGCGGCGGTCCGGGGCGCCACCGTCCACTCGGCCGAGCGCTTGAAGCGTCCGGCGTAAAGCTCGAGCGTGGCGGAGGAGCCGTCTGAGATCGCGAGGTTCTCGACCACGACGTCGGCCGGCCGGTCGGGCATGCGCTTCTTCAGCTTCCGTGCGTTGGAGGGATGGGCCTCGAAGGCGAACACGCGTCCACTCGGGCCCACCGCCGCCGCCAAGTGCGCCGTCGCCACCCCGCGGTGCGCTCCAACGTCGGCGCAACTCCACCCCGGCTTGACCAGCTCGCCGATCACGCGCTCGAGCGCCGGCTCCGTGGGCGTGCGCCCATCCAGGAGGCGTTCCGCGACGGGCGCGGTCAAGCGCTCGGGCAGCAGACGGCCAATTGATCGGACCAGGCTCATCGCGTCCCCGAGCGATCGTGGGCCTTGCTGCGACGTGCGCCCAAGGCCTGGTCGAGCGTCGCGTCAAGTAACGTGAGGTCCACGCGGTAGTCGCGGGCGCGGCTGTGCTTTCCAAGCATGTACCAGTACTTGTGACCGAGCGACTCCGCCAGCGTATAGCAGGACCCGTTGACGTAGGCGGGCTGACCAGCTCGACGATAGTGGCGTCGTGGGCCGTGACCATGTTCGCGAGGCCCGCCCGTGCGGCCCCACGATCACGCCGGCTGTGGCGAACGCTGCTCGTTGCTCCCCGAAGCTCATCTCGGCCGGGTCAATCACATCGAATCCCCGCTCGCGCAGGAAAGCGCGCTGCTGGCGATCATTCACGACGCGGCGCTCGTCGGTGGCCCGCGGGGCGACGTAGAGCCGCCCCTCGTCACCGGCTGACCCGCCAGGGACCAGCCGCCCGCGTAGTCGCTGCGTGGCCGAGCGAGGGGGGTGACCCGTCTCGCCGAGCAGTGAGGGCCAATGCAACTCCTCGATTTGCATGTGGGGATGTTGAAGTGGACGCAGCCGTGCCCGGTCTATCCAAACCAGCTCGAGCGAGTCGAGCTGCACCCGCGACGGTCGCGGAGGAACGATGACGGGCAGCTCGGGTTCGTCGTGCAGCAGTGGGGCGCGGCTGAGGTGGTCAACCAGCCAGTGGTAGTGGTTGTAGTAGCAGGGCGTCACTAGCGCGATGGCGGCCGCGGCGACCGGTCTCGGCCGTGGCAGCCTGCGAGTCCCGACGCGGCTCTTCTCGACCTGGGACGGGTGATAGTGGGACCGCACGGATACGCACAGGTCGCGCGTGACAATGGGGGGATCCGGCGCAACGACGCGTCCGCCCCTGAGTACGGCCTTGAACACCTCAGGCTGCTCGTAGTGCCGAAGCGAGTCGAAGACAGGGTGGAGTCGTCGTGAACCGTTCGCGGCGGGCGTCTCACCACTCGCTCCGCCGGTTCACCAGCGTATAGTCGCCGGCTTCGAGCCCGGCTTCGGTGGCGACCGAGTCCACCAGCCCGCTCACGCGCTGATGCTAGGACGCGCAAATGTCGGTCAGCGATCTCGCGCCGCGGGGGCCGACGCGCGCGAGTCAGCGTCCGTCGCATTCAGCGGGCCGGGCGATCGGCACACGAGGCCAATCCCGGGCATACGGTGATCTTGCTTTCCGGACCCGTTCGAAATCGTTGTGGCTCATCGCCAGTGAAGAATGCATGCGTTGAATCCTTTCCCTGCAGCTCGAGCGGGACGTTTCTAGCGCATGGCCGCCACGACTGCGGCCCCCGGGGGGGTCGAGCTGGACACCTAGGACGTCGGCTTGAGCAGGCTGGCTGACGCGATTTCGGATGCGATCCTTCTAGCATGGCGGCGCCTTGAGGATCGTGATCGTCGACACCTACTACGCGGCCTTCCTCGCGAACCACTACGGCGCGAACCCCGGCTTGGCCCACACGAGTTACGCGCGGCAGAATCGGGCGCTGCTCGACCGCAGCTTCGGTACCGCGGACGCGTACTCGCGCAACCTGAGGCAGCTCGGCCACGACGCGACGGAGCTGGTCCCCAACTGCCGTCCCATGCAGCTCAAGTGGGCCGAGGAGCGCTCCCTTGCCTTGCCGATCGCTGCGAAGCTGCGGCCAGCGTGGCTCAATTGGGGCACGCTGCGCCGCATCCTCGACGCCCAGATCGAGGAGCTCGACCCAGATGTTGTCTACGTTCAGGACGTGACCTACGTCGAACGGCTGCGGCCGAGGGCGCTCGAGGGCAGCGGGCGCTACCTGGTGGCGCAAGTCGGATCGCAGCTTCCGAGCCTCGAGGTGCTCCGTCGCTACGACCTGGTCACGACGCTTGTGCCGCCGCTCGTAGGGCGCCTGCACGCCTTGGACCTAGACGCCGAGTACCTAAGTGCCGCGTTCGACGAGGCCGTGCTGGCTCGGCTGGAGGCCGAGGACGTGAGCGCCGGTGCTGACGCCGAGCGCCAGCACCCCGTTTCGTTCGTGGGCAGCATCCATTCTGACGGCGTGCACCGTGGGGGTGTGCAGCTGCTCGAGCGCCTCTGCTCGGACGTGGACTTGGAGATGTGGGGGCCGATCCACGCCAAGCTCGCGCGATCGTCGCCGATCCGCTCTCGTCATCGCGGCCATGCCTGGGGGCTCGACATGTACCGGGTGCTTGCCCAATCCCGCATCGCGGTCAACCGTCACGGTGACTTCGCCGGCGGCTACGCGGCGAACATGCGGATGTTCGAGGCAACAGGGGTGGGGGCCCTGCTCGTGACCGAGTCCGCCACGAACCTTCCCGACTTCTTCGAACCGGGCCGAGAGGCCGTCGCCTACGACGGTGTGGACGACCTGGTGGAGAAGGTTCGCCATTTCCTCGTGCACGAGGACGAACGGCGCCGGATTGCCGCCGCGGGGCAGCGCCGCACGCTCACCGAGCACACCTACGGTCAGCGAATCAGGCAACTCGTCGGGATGCTCGAATCGAGGCTGGCCTAGCGGAACCCTATCCTCCGCCAGCGATCCGACACCATGAACCCTGTGATCCCAGTTTATGAGCCGTTCGTCGGCGAGGAGGAGGCCGAGGCGGTCGCGGACGCGCCGCGGCGCGGCGAGACGTCAGGCTCTTTCAGCCGTCGCCTCGAAGTCGTGCTTCGGCGCCGGACGCGGAGGCTGCTCGACGTGGCGCGCGGCACGGGGCGGCATGCGGTCGAGTTCGTTGCGAGGGGAATCGAGGTCCCGGGTGTGGATCTCAACGAGCAGCTGCTGGCCCACGCTCCCAAGCGCGCACCCGAAATCGAGTTCCTAGCGCAGGCCGCCGGCAAGGCGCGCACCCGTCGCGAGCACACGTACCGCCATCGCCTAAGGGAGCTGCTGGAGTTACTCAAGGCGAGGATGTGATGCATCGCGAGTTCTGCACGCTGTTTGACAGCAACTACCTCATCAAGTTCGTCGCGATGCACCAGTCGCTCCTTGCGCGCCGCGACGACTTCCGTATCACGGCGTTCTGCTTCGATGAGTATGCCGAGCACATGCTTCAGCGTCTCCAGCTGCCGTGCGTAGAGACGGTGGCCCTCGCCGCGCTCGAGGCGCACGATCAGGCACTCCTGTCTACCAAGGCCGAGCGGACCGCAGTTGAGTATTGCTGGACGGCGACCCCGGCTCTACCTCTGTTCATGCTTGAGGTCCAACCCGCGCTGCCCGAGATCACCTATATCGACGCGGATCTCATGTTCTTTGCCGACCCTGAGCCCCTCTTCGAGGAGATGGGGAAAGCGTCGATTCTTATTACCCCGCACCGCTATCCGCCTCTGTATCGCCACCATGAGATACATGGCCGCTACAACGTCCAATTCCTCACGTTCCGTAACGACGACCGCGCGCGCACGGCTCTGGGTTGGTGGCACGATCGCTGCATCGAGTGGTGCTATAACCGCTTGGAGGACGGGAAGCTGGGCGACCAGAAGTATCTCGATGATTGGCCCGCGCGTTTCCCTGGAGTGCATGAGCTGCGACACAAGGGGGGCGGGCTCGCTCCATGGAATCTGGTGGGGCACCAGGTGCGGTCCGTGGGCTCAGAGATTCTGGTGGACGACGACCCCATTATCTTCTTCCACTACCACAAGGTCCGATTGCACTCCGACAGTACGTACAGCTGGAGGGCGCCCGGCTTCAAGATCTCCGGCGCACACCGGCAGCTGCTGTACGAACCCTATTTCCGAGCGCTCGCGCGCGCCCGTGCGCTGATCAATGCGGTCGAACCAGGCTTCGCGGCCGGTGTGGAGCGCCCCCCGAGAGCTCGAGACCGACTACGGATGGCACGGATCGAGATGGTCGAGCGCATGATCATCCTGGTCCCCGTGCTTTCGCGGATGCGCGGCTCAGGTTGATGCCGCCGCCTCGGCGGCCGCATGAGTCGCGTGCTCGACTTGGGCGTCGCTCATCTCCGGGTAGAGCGGCAGGCTCAGGATCTCCCGCGCAAGTCTTTCGCTGTACTTGAGCGACACCGGTCCCTTGGCGAGGTCGGCGTATGGCTCATGTCGGTGCACTGGAATGGGATAGTGAATCAGCGTCTGGACGCCCCGTTTGGCGAGCTCGGCGCGAAGACGCTCGCGGCTCTCCGTTCGCACCACGAACAGGTGGAAGACGTGGCGGCGGGAAGGCAGAGCCGGAAGTGGACGGACGGCGGTGTCCGAGAGCGCCTCGAAGTAGGCGTTCGCTATCGCAGCTCGGCGCCGGTTGGCTTCCTCTAAGCCGGGCAGGCGCACGGACAGAACCGCTGCCTGCAACTCGTCCAGGCGGCTGTTCACTCCTCGCAAGACGTGGCGGTAACGATCGACCTGTCCGTACTGACGTAGTGAGCGCAGGCGCTCCGCGAGGCTCGCGTCGTGGGTAACTATCGCGCCGCCGTCGCCAAGCGCACCGAGGTTCTTCGTTGGGTAGAAGCTGAAGGCTCCGGCGGTGCCCATCGTTCCAGCGAGCTCTCCTTGGAACGCCGCCCCGTGTGCTTGGGCGCAGTCTTCTACAACGTGAATCCCGCGTCCCTCGACGACCGCCCTAATCGCCTTGGTGTCTGCGCACTGGCCATAGAGATGGACTGGAACAACGGCGCGGGTGCGTGGCGATAGCGCGCCCGCGAGCGACGTCGGATCCATGACTGCCCCCTCCGGGTCTACGTCGCAGAGCACGGGGATGGCTCCAGTTCGCTCGATGCCCGCGACGGTTGGTACGCAAGTGTTCGCCTGCGTGACGACCTCGTCGCCAGGACCGATGCCGAGGCCTCGGAGCGCAACCTCAATGGCGTCCGTGCCAGAAGCGACACCAACGGCCTGTTCCGCCCCGATCCAATCCGCGAAAGCCGCCTCGAATCGGCGTCCTGCATCACCGAGCACGTACCACCCCGCGTCGAGAATCTCCGCGATTGCCGCGTCGATCGCACCGCGCCGAGCGGCGGTCGCGGCGCGGAGATCAACGAAAGGCACGATCGTCTCGGGACTCACGGGCAGCGCAGTCTAGGAGTGCCGCGCTAGACTCGTCCGCCGCCGATGCCGCGTCCGCCGTAATTACCCACGGCGCTAAACCAGGCCAGGTACATCGCGGGGCGCTGGACAGCGTCGCACGGGTTTCGATTTCCCACGACCGTCTGTCTACGTTGCCTCGGGCGTCGCGGAGGCGGTCGAGCGGCTAGATGCCCACCTGAAGTGCCGCGGTCCACGGGTTTCATGGACATCGTCGATGACGCCAGCCGGCACACCGCTACCCCACCAGCTTCGGTCGATTAGGTGGGTACTGGAGCGCTCCCCGCGTCTGTTGACGGTTCAGGCGGCCGCTTTTTGTAGTGGTTCTCCTGCATCGTCCCAGGTCTGTCTGACCTCGGACGGTGTCTTGTAGTTGAGCCGGCTGTGGGGCCGGTCGTGGTAGCGGTTGATGTAGGCGGGGATCACCTCCCTGGCCTGGTCGAGGGTCTCGAACTCGTGGCGTCAGACGCAGCGCTCCTTGAGGTAGCGGAACCAGGACTCGATGAACGCCTGGCTCTCGGGGTCGCGGTAGCCGCCGCGGCGATGGGCGATCCCGAGCCCGGACAGAACGAGCCGGGTCGCCTTCGCGGTGAACACCGAGCCGTTGTCGGTGCCGAGCGTCAGCGTCCCGGGCGTGATGCCCTGGTCGGCAACCGCGTCCTCGAGCACGGCGATCGCTTCCTTCGCGCGGCAGCGCGTGTCGAGGCCCCAGCCGACGATCTCGCGGGTGCAGCAGTCGATGATCGCGTTGAGGTAGACCCAGCCGTGCTCGGCGACCCAGATCGCGGTCATGTCGAGATGCCAGAGCTGGCCGGGCCGCTCGACCCGGAAGAACCCGGGCCGCCGCCGGCGCGGCTCACGCGTGCGGCGCTGGATCAGCTGGCGCTCGCGCATCACGCGCAGCACCCGCTTGCGGTTGACCGGGCGGCCGAGCTTGCGGACCACCCAGGCGGTGACCATCCGGTAGCCGTCGGTCGGGTTGTCCTCGGCGACCTCGACGATCGCGGCCTCGACCTCGCCGGCCGGCGGCGACGACCGCGCCTGGCCGGCCGGCTTGGTCTTCGGCGTGCGATGGATCGCCTGCCGGGTGATCTGTGCCACGCGCGCCACCGCCGAGGGCCGGTAGCCCTCGGCGACGAGCTCACGAGACCGGGTGACGCGCATGCCTACTCCCAGTCCCGCAAGAGCTTTCCCGCGATCTCGAGCTCGTAGGTCTTGCGCCCCACGACCCGCTCCAGCTCCGCGATCTTGCGCCGCAGCTCCTTATCGCCGTTGCGCTCGTCCTTGCCGGCGAGCGCGGCCTGGCCGCCCTCCAACAGCTTCTCGCGCCAGCCGTAGTAGAGCGTCTCGGCTATCTCGTGCTGCCGACAGACCTCCTTGATCGAGACCTCGCCGCGCAGCCCCGCCAGCACGATCTCGGCCTTCTGCTTCGCGGTGAACTTCCGGTACTTGCGCTGCTCTGCCACTCGAACTCCTTCGGTCGAGCGGCCGATGCTCAAGCGCCCGCCGGACGGACTCGTCGCCCCTCCGGGGCTCCTCGTCCGACCGGCGCACCCAAGCTCCTAACCTGTCAACGCGCTACCGGGGAGCGGACCAGTACCAGTGGCTTGGGCCGGTGTCCCAGTCACGACGAAGCAAGGCCTCTTCGCCGTGGTGCCCCGGGCCACCAGGCCCGTACCGCTACTCAAATCGCAGATCTCGTATATCAGCGACGCGGGCGAGTCTGGAGTTTTTGCGGTGACAGCTAAGTCCAGTAGTGGTCTCCGTAATGCCTATAGAAGTCGAAAGTCATCTCCAACCCCTGGCGTAGCCCAACGGCGGGCTTCCACCCTGTCAAGTTCGTTAGGCGAGTGCAGTCGACGTAGATGGAGCCGATGTCGATTCTCTTGCGTTCCGGCGGCCAAGGGACGGTCTCGACCTCCCCGCCTTGGCCAGCGATCTCCTGACACATGTGAGCGACCTTGAGTAGGGATACGGGCTCGATCCCGCCAACGTTGAACGCCTCTCCGAAGGCGTCGTCAGTAGCACCGGCGGCCAAGAACGCGTCGACAGCGTCAGAGACGTATGTAAAGTCACGCAGTTGGGTTCCATCACCAAAGACCTTGATGGTTTGGCCCTCGAGGGCTAAACGAATAAACACTGTAATGAAGCCTTGGCGCCCGTGCTTCATGAGTAGGTGCGGGCCGTACGTGTTAGTGAGGCGAAGTGAACATGAGCGGATCCCATATACCTCGTCGTAGAGGAGGTGGTAGCTCTCGCCTGCGATCAGGTTGATGCCGTTGACGTCGATTGGGACCAGCGGGTGATCCTCCGTCACTGGGACCGTGCGCGGCCGCCCATACTGTTGGCGCGATGCGGCAAAGACGACGCGGACGTCGGGATTGTTACGCCGGCACGCCTCGAGAAGAGAAAGCTGTGCCTTGCAGTTTATGTCGAGGTCTGTCTCGGGATCCTCCATCGAGTCAAGGTGGGAGACCTGACCAGCCAGGTTAAAGATGACGTCCTGGCCTCCGACTAGGTGACGGATCGACCACGGGTCGCGGATGTCGGAGTAGTTGATCCGAACCCGGTCGGCGATCGCGCGAACGTTGAACGGGTTGCCGCCGTAGTCGGGGATTAACGAATCGACGAGCGTGACGTCCGCGCCAGCATCTACTAGGCGTGCCGCCAAGTGCGATCCGATGAAGCCAAGGCCGCCGGTGATGAGTACCTTGGCGTTGCGATAAGGGGCGAGAAGGGAATCCGTCATGAGCGCCGGGAGACTAATGTCTTCTGTTTTGCGCTCGCCTGCGGCGGTGGGCCTTAGGTCCGAGCCGCTCAAGTCTGCAGATGGCGTGGGCGTCGCCGTGCGCGCGTCGGACCGAGGCTGGGAGGGGCGGGAATCCTGCTCGCTACATGTAGTGAGCCCCTGCATGATCGCCCCAAACCAAATGCTCCCCTCGTCGTCGGACGTCAGTCAAGTCCCAGCACGTGGTGTAGGAGTTGGCGCCCACGTTCGTCGGTGATGCGGTAGCTGCTCAGGCTGCGGTGACTCTCGCACCTCCTCTTGATCGATGGTGTCGTCGCGATGGAGCCGCGTTCTCGAGGAGCGGCTCCATCGCGGCGGCTGACAGGTAGCGGCGGCCAACGAGCCACTCGTCAGCTCGAGGCAGAGCATGCCGACGAGCCGGATCAGCGAGCGGTCGTCGGGAAAGATGCCCACGACGTCGGTGCGCTGGCCGATCTCCTTGTTGAAGCGCTCGGGCGGATTGGTGCTGCGCAGCTTCGGCCAATGCGCCGCCGGGAACGAGTAGATGGCGAGGATGTCTTCCTCTGCGTCGGCGAGCATGCCGGCCACCTTGGGCAGTCGCTGCTCGAGTGCGACGATCGCCTCGCCCAGTCGCTGCCGTGCCTGCTCGGCCGAGTCGGCTTGGAAGATCGGCCGGCTCAGGGCGGCGAGCAGGCCGTGCTGGTCCTGGCGAGCGTGTCCGAGGCAGTCCCTCAAGAAGTGGAAGTGCAGCGCTGCCATGGGCAGTCCAGGTGGCGGGCGATTGCGGCCTTGAGCCCCTCGTGGGAGTCCGAGACAACCAGCTGCACGCCAGTCAGGCCACCAGCGATCAGCGACTTGACGAACTCGCGCCAGAACGCCTCGGTCTCCGCCTCGCCGACATCGATGCCGAGGATCTCGCGGCGGCCGGTCTGGTGCACACCGTAGGCGATCACCACGCACCCGTTGACGACCCGGCCGCCGTCTCTGACCTTCTCGGCCTTCCCTCGAGCCACAGGTACGGGTCGTCGCCCTCGAGCGGCCGCTGGCGGAAGGCCTCGACCTGCTCGTCGAGCATGGCGCAGATGCGCGAGAGCTCCGAGCGCGAGACCTGAGCCCGAGCGACTCGACCAGCTGGTCGACGCGCCGGGTCGAGACCCCACACACATACGTCTGCTGGACCACCGACACCAGCGCCTGCTCGCCGCGCTTGCGCGGCTCAAGCAGCCCACGCGGAAAGTAGGAGCCCTGGCGCAGCTTCGGGATCTGGAGTTCGATCGTCCCCGCGCGCGTATCCCACTGCCCGGGCCGGTAGCCGTTGCGCTGGGTCATCCGCGCCTCGGGGTTGCGCTCCCCGTGGGCGGCGCCGATCGGCTCCGACACCTCCAGCTCCATAAGCTGCCGGCAGACCAGCCTGACCGACTCGCGCAGGGCATCGGCGTGCTCGCTCTCCATCACCCCCCTGACGACCTGCTCGATCGTCATGCTGTTGCCTTCAGCCATCGCGGTTGCTCTCCCTTCGTCGACCTGCTGGAACAGACCGACGATCATGGGCGCCGGCAGTGGCCGGAACACCTACGAAGGCCCGACATCGGGACGACCCAAACCCTTCGCCGCCTCCGCCGAGCCCCTTAGGACGGCTTACAGGGCCTCGTCTCCGTCCGGACCGCCGGCGATTCCGTCCGACCGCGTCCTACACCACGCTACGGGACGCGACCCGGACGTCGGACCTATCGTCGGCGGTTCTCGCCGAGGCGTGGCGGTTCGCCGGTAGCTCGAAGGAATCCGAGGTCTGAGTCGTCACTACCCGCCGACCCTTCGGGGACCCGACGGCCTCGGCGGCAAGGCGGCGCTCGGTGCCGAAGTCGACGTGGTCGCGGGTTACAAGAGCATCTGCCGTCTCTCAATTATCAAACGAGACACGATTTGCAGGCGCGAAGGTCACCAGCCGGGTCGTCGCCGCTCCGACAGCGATTCGCCAGCTGGATGTGCTCGGCCGAGGACCCGTTGATGATCGCGAAGCTGCTGTTTCGCGAGATGCTGATCTTCTCGAGGACGCCGGCTACTGCCTCGTCTCGTTGGGAGCTCGCATATGCCGACCTGCGGAGCGGTCACGTCTTGCAGGTGGACGGCATCCTTTAGGTGTGATCTGTCACGATGGGGGTCAGCAGCCAACCATCGAGGTCCGCGAACCGCAGGGGGATGGCTGTATGCGTTGTGCTCCAGAGCACCTTGAAGGCGGCCCGATTCCGTAGCCAGCCCGCGCGACTGGCTGATCGGTGCGTAAGACGTGTTCGCATTTCCCTGATTAGCGCTCCGGGGCGAATGATCTCCGTCGCGACCAGCAGCACGCGAACCTCTGCGAAGCGCCTCAGGATGGCGCGCCACTGTTGGTTGTTGAATTCGGTGTCGACGCGATGGAAGAGGTGAACCTCCGCTTCGACTGGAGGGTCGGCCAAGAGATCGTGCTGGCGGACATCCGCCTGCTCGAAGTGGCTGCTCAGGCGAGCCACCGTTTTCGGCGCATAGTCGGTGACGACGAGTTTTCGGCCTGGCGCGAGCCGGTACAGCCATAACTCAAGTCCGGCGGCTCCCACTCCGTAGGACGCCAGGCGCTCCACGTGGTGCTGGTCGAGCCAGCGGGTGAGCGCCTCCGCTCGTGCGCGCAATTCGGGGTTGTTGTCTACGGCCGCTCTCCAAGCCTCGCAGTCGTCGGACAAGGCGAACGGGCCGGAGGTCTGGGTCCGTAGCGCATCCCATGCCTCGGGCCGAACGAGGTCGGCACCGACGAGGCCACGCTGGGCCCCGAAGTCAAAGTGATGACGGATGGTGATCGGGAGCATTTGCCGCGGATCCGTTACGAGAGTTACGGTACAACCGTCGGTAGGATGACGACGGGTGAGCTCCGGGGCCCCCAGACCTCTGCCTGGACAAGGCGGTTGTCGCGACCGGCGGGGCCGGTTTCCTTGGGCACGCCCTCATTGCGCGTCGACGACAACAACGCGTTCTGGGTAAGGGAGGACGTCCTCGGTGATCTGCCCGGGGCGCGCGTAGGCGAGGGATACGCCGTGAGCCGCTTCCGCGAATCGCGGGACGAGTCCCACGCGCCGAGTTACGTGCGCGACCAGCGGGCTCGGCTCGCGATCATCCGTAACATGCCGCTTTGGGACGTCGAGGCCGAGCGCAGCGTCACGATCTCCGAGAAGTTTGGGGCGCTGGGGGACCGCTACGATCCGCGCGCGATGCGGACGATTCTCGCTTCGCTTTTGCAGCGTGATAGGTCGTACGAGCCTGAGCTTCAGGCGTCGGTTTCCGCAGTCGTCCGCGGTGGTTGGACATGCGCAGACGTCGGTGCGCACCACGGCGTCTTCACACGGCTCCTGGCCGACCTTGTCGGGGAGAGCGGTCATGTGGTTGCCTTCGAGGCCATCCTGGGAATGCTCGTCGGCTGCGTTGGTCACTCCCGGCCGGCAGTCGTGCAAGGGTCACCGTCGTGAACCTGGCGGTGACAGACGGCGCCTCGAAGAAGGTGAGGCTGCACCGGGGTCGCGGGCGTGCCTCCGCGGAGTGGAATGTTGTAGGGGCCGATCTGGAAGGCCGCCCGACGCCCGCCGAGTTCGAGGTGAACGCCACGTCACTCGACTCGTATTTCGCTGACGGCAACTTCGATTTCGCCAAGCTCGATGTCCAGGGCGCGGAGGCGAGCGTTCTACGCCGGATGCGTCGTCTCCTTAGCGAGTCAAGGCCGATACTCGCGATCGAGTTCCATACAGAGACCGGGTGGGCTGGGCGGCACGATCTTCTGGATGCCGGCTACGAGCTGCGAACGCCGGGAGGCGTGCCGATCGACGCCGGCCCCGGCGCGCAGCGGGTTTACCACTGCCTCGCGCGCCCTTTGTGAGCCTGGCAATCTACTCGGATCGCTCTCTGATCCCCCAGGGCGGATCGCACGTGGTCATGCTCTACCCGTTCTGGGGGAAGAACCCGGAGGATCCTGGGGACCCGAACAGCGGCCGCTTCGACCATTACACCGAGGTCGGGTCGAGGCTCTTCCAGCTTGCGCCACTCGAGCAAGCCGAGCTCGCCGTCTTCCCCTGCGGATGGCGGCGGGACATCGCCGCCGACGTCCAGGGTTTCATAGATGCAGCAGCTCAGATCGGAACACGCACGCTCATCTTCGTCGGAAGCGACGATCACGAGGAGGTCACCGACGACTACTACGCGACGGTATTCCAGACCTCCCTCTATCGCTCGTCAAGGCGGGAGAATGAATTCGCGCAACCGGCGTGGAGCGAGGACTTCGTCTCGGCGCACCTCGGCGGGCGCCTTCCTACGCACCGCAAGCGTCCGAAGCCGGTGGTCGGCTTCTGCGGGCTAGCGCCGCGGCGGCGGGATCTCCTGCAGCGACTGAGAGCGCATCCGAGCCACACCACGGTCCGGGGCCGGGCGCTTCGCTTCCTCCGCCGCCACCAGGGAATCGAGACAAACTTCGTCCTGCGCGAGCACTTTCTCGGCGGGGCAACCGCCGGTGGCCGAGTCGACACGGCGGCGATGCAGCGTGTGCGACGTGAATACGTCCAGAACATCGTCGAGAGCGACTACGTCGTCTGTACGCGGGGCGCGGGCAATTTCTCGTACCGTCTCTACGAGACCCTGAGCTGCGGGCGCATTCCCGTCTTCGTGGACACTGACTGCGTTCTGCCCTACGACTTCCTCGTGGACTGGCGCGAGCATTGCGTCTGGGTCGAGGAGGACGACCTTCCACAGATCGGGGAGAGGGTTCTCGAGTTCCACGAAGGGCTAGGCGAGAAGGAGTTCGTCGAGCTCCAACACCATTGCCGCCGCTTCTGGGAGCAGTACATCTCGCCGGAAGGGTTCTTCTCGAACTTCCACCGTCACTTCAACGGGCTCCTGTAGTCGGCTCACAGGAGCCTCAGCCTTCGTGGCTGTACCGCACCACCTTGCCGGCGAGCTGGTCCTCCAGCGCCGTCACATCGGCATCGACCATCAACCGCACGAGCTGCTCGAAGCCGACCTTCGGCTCCCAGCCGAGCTTCTCGCGCGCCTTCGATGCGTCGCCTAGCAGGACGTCGACCTCCGAGGGACGGAAGTAGCGCGGGTCGATCTCGACGTACTGCTCCCAGCCGAGCCCCGCGTAGCCGAAGGCCGCCTCGAGGAACTCCCGCACCGAGTGCGTCTCGCCGGTGGCGACCACATAGTCGTCCGGGTCCGAGGCCTGCAGCATCATCCACATCGCCTCGGCGTAGTCGGGCGCATAGCCCCAGTCACGCTTGGCCTCGAGGTTGCCCAGATAGACCTTGTCTTGAAGGCCCGCCTTGATGCGGGCCAGAGCCCGCGTGATCTTGCGGGTGACGAAGGTCTCCCCGCGGCGCGGGCTCTCATGGTTGAAGAGGATGCCGTTGCTCGCGAAGAGCCCATACGCCTCCCGGTAGTTCACCGTAGCCCAGTGGGCGCTGACTTTCGCGACCGCGTAGGGGCTGCGCGGATGGAACGGCGTGGTCTCGGACTGTGGCGGGGGCGCCGAGCCGAACATCTCCGAGGACGAGGCTTGGTAGAAGTGCGCGTCCTCGACGCCAGCTTCTCTGATCGCGTCGAGGAGCCGGAGCGTGCCCGCCGCCGTGATGTCAAAGGTGTATTCCGGGATGTCGAACGACACTCGAACGTGGCTCTGCGCCGAGGTGGTAGATCTCGTCCGGCTGCAGCTCGTAGACCAACCGTGTGAGCGCGACCGAATCGCTCAGGTCGCCGTAGTGGGTGAAGATGCGCACGTCCTCTTCGTGCGGATCGCGGTACAGGTGGTCGATCCGGTTGGTGTTGAAGCTCGACGAGCGGCGAACGATGCCGTGAACCTCGTAGCCCTTGTCGAGCAGCAGCTCGCTGAGATAAGAGCCGTCCTGACCTGTGATGCCGGTGACGACCGCCGTCTTCCCCTTGCCTGGTTCCTTCATGGGCCGCAGGCTATCTCCCCGTCGTCGCTAGACTCACCCGCCGCCGATGCTTCGTGACCGCGACCGGGCGCTCCTTCGGGCGCAGGCTGCCGTGCGCCGCTGGCTGCATCTCGACGTTCGCCGCTGGTCGCCCGCCGGCCTCGCCCTCGCTCGCCGCCTGCAGATCCTGCACGATAATGGCGTAACCGTGGTGCTCGACGTTGGCGCCAACCGCGGACAGTTCGCCTCCGAACTACGGATCGGCGGCTACGAAGGCCGGATTGTGTCGTTCGAGCCTCTGGCCACGGCCTACGCCGCCCTGCAGCAAGCGGCGGCCGGTGACGCACTGTGGGACACCCTGCGCCTGGCGTTGTCCGACTCGGATGGTGAAGCCGAGCTGCACGTCTCGGAGAACGCCGTCAGCAGCTCACTGCTCGACATGGAGGCGCGCCACCTCGACGCGGCGCCGAAATCACGCTATGTCGCCACGGAGCGGGTGCCGCAGACGCGTGTAGACGCCATCGAGGACGAGCTTCGGCTCGGCGGCGACGGCGTCTATCTGAAGCTCGACGTGCAGGGGTCGGAGGCCAAAGCGTTTGAAGGCGCCCGCGACACCCTGCCGCGAGTGGTCGCGATCGAAACGGAGCTCTCACTCGTACCGCTCTACCGCGACCAATTCCTCTTCCGCGAGATGCTCGATCTGCTCGACGATGCCGGCTACGACCTCGTGTCGCTGGAGCCGGCGTACGCCGACCCCCGCAACGGCCACGTCCTACAGGTGGACGGGATCTTCCTCAGGCGCGCCCAGGCCGGATAGGCGTCAAGAGCCAACCGTTGAGGTCTGCGAAGCGCTAGGCGTTGCCGCGTGGCTCGTTCGCCACAGCGTCCTGAAGGCGGCCCGATTTCGCACCCAACCCGCTCGACTCGCCCGCGGCGAGTCAGGCGCCTCGCAATTCGCCCAGCAGGACTCCCGGGGAGAGGATTTCAGCTGCGGCGAACAGCACGCGCACGTCCGCAAATCGGTCCAGGATGCCGCGCCACTGCTTGTTCTCGAACTCCGTGTCAACACGATGTAAAAGGTGAAGGTCAGCTTCGACCGGCGGATCGGTGAGAACGTCGTGTGCGCGAACCTCCACACCCCGGAACCTTCTGGGCGAGGCGGGCGACGGTCTCGCGCGCGTACTCGGTTACGACGAGCTGCGGGGCCGGAGCGAGCCTGTGGAGGCAAAGCTCGAGACCTCCGGTACCGACCCCGTAGGAGGCGAGGCACCCGACGCCGAGCTGGTCGAGCCAGGTGCTGAGCGCTTCGGCCCGTTCACAGAGTGTCGGGTTGTCCGCCTCGAACGCGTTGCGTCGGCGGGCAGGGCGACAGGGCCCGACGTCTGAGTCCTTAGGGCATCCCACGCCTCCGGGCGAAGCAGATCGTCGCCAACGAGGCCGCGCTCAGCCCCGAAGTCGAAGTGGTGCCGGAGCGTGATCGGAAGCATCTTCGCGTTGGTAGCATGACGGCGAGTGAGCTCCGGCGCGCCCACTCCAGACTTCTGGCGGGACAAGGCGGTCGTCGTAACCGGCGGCGCAGGCTTCCTCGGAGGTGCCGTGATCAGGCGCCTCGAGGATCTCGGCGCGGACGCTCGAGTCGTGCGCTCCGCCGACTTCGACCTGCGCGATCCCGCCGCTGCTCGAGCCGCCGTCGACGGAGCGGAGCTCGTGCTGCACCTGGCAGCGAGCGTCGGGGGAATCGGCTTCAACCGGCGCAATCCCGCGCCGCTCGTGTACGACAACCTGATGATGGCCGGCAACGTCTTCGAGCAATCGCGCCTGGCCGGAGTGCGCAAGCTCGTATCGGCCTGCACCGTCTGCGCCTATCCGAAGTTCACGCCCGTCCCGTTCAGCGAGGACAAGCTCTGGAACGGATATCCGGAGGAATCGAACGCGCCGTACGGTCTGGCCAAGAAGATGATGCTCGTGATGTCCGATGCGTACCGGCGCCAGTACGGCTTCAACTCCTGCGCCCCCATCGTGGCCAACCTGTACGGCCCGAACGACAACTTCGACCTCGAGGACTCGCACGTGATCGCTGCGATGATCCGGAAGTTCGTCGAGGCGGTCGACCACGGCCACCGCGAGGTCGTGCTGTGGGGGACCGGCAACCCGTCGCGCGAGTTCCTGTATGTGGATGACGCGGCGCGCGCGCTCCTGCTCGCCGCGGAGTGGCTCGACATCTCGGAGCCGGTCAACGTGGGCACTGGGCAGGAGACCAAGATCGCCGATCTCGCCGCGATGATCGCGGAGATCACGGGCTACGAGGGCGAGCTCGTGTGGGACACGTCCCGCCCGGACGGTCAGCCTACGCGTTACCTCGACGTGACGCGCGCCCGGGACCTGATGGGCTTCGAGGCCGAGGTGCCGCTCGCCGAGGGCCTGCGCCGTACGGTCGACAGCTTCCGCGCCCAGATGGCGCCGATCGGCTAACCGAGCGCCTTCTCGGCCTGGTCCGCGATCACCCGGGCGATCGCAAGCGACGACGTGGCCGCGGGCGAGGGCGCGTTGCGTACATGGAGCGCACGCTCGGTGTGCGAGATCACGAAGTCGTCCAGCAGGCT
>Ga0126307_10000935_pt1 | contig 19250 bp, 23 predicted proteins | sample Plot28_FD_89955 | JGI IMG/M metagenome (GOLD analysis project Ga0126307, IMG submission 89955) | Serpentine soil microbial communities from UC McLaughlin Reserve, CA, USA - Plot28 | ecosystem: Environmental > Terrestrial > Soil > Grasslands | place: USA: UC McLaughlin Reserve, Lake County... | reverse complement strand
TGAACCAGCGCCTGATCACCTCCTCGCTCGTCCAGGCGTCGAAGACGTCCTCTGCCGGAGCATCGAAGGTCCTCTCGATCCGGACCACCCTCGCCGCTTCCTCGGCCACCCTCACTCCTTTCGCTCCTCGAGATACTCCCCGACGACGTCGAAGAGCCGCTCCCAGCGAGCCCTCTGACTTTCTATCCAATCGGAGGTCTCGGCAAGCGTCTCGGGCCTGAGGGCGAGGCGGTGCGTCCGCCCATCGATCACCCGGGTGACCACGCCGGCCTCCTCGAGCATCTTCAGGTGCCTCGATATCGTCGGCTTGGAGACGCCGAAGCCCCGGGTCACCTCCCCCACCGTTGCAGACCCCCCACTGAGGCGCTCGACGATGTCACGACGGAGCGGGTGCGCCAGGGCTTTGAACGCATCGTTAGCCACTTTGCTAACTATATAGGTGACGGGCAAGACCGAGGACAAGGAGGAGCCAATGCCGCAGCACGAGACTGGAACCCATGAGGAATGGCATACGGCCAGCAGCGAGCTGGTCGCTGCCGAGAAGGAGCACATGCGAGCGGGCGACGAACTCGCCCGGAAGCGACGCGAGCTGCCCTGGGTCCCGGTCGAGAAGGAGTACGAGTTCGAGACCGAACAGGGAACCAAGTCTCTGGCCGACCTCTTCGCCGGCCGTTCGCAGCTGCTCGTCTACCACTTCATGTTCGGCTTCGGCTACAACGTCGACGAGCAGAATCCCGGGTGTACCGGCTGCTCTTTCGTCGCCGACCACTTCGACGGAGTCAGGCCCCACCTCAACGGCCACGACGTCGCCCTGGTGGCCGAGTCGATCGCGCCGCTCGAAGAGCTCCTCTCGTACAAGCAACGGATGGGCTGGGGTTTCCCGTGGGTGTCATCCCTCGGCAGCGACTTCAAGTACGACTTCGGCGCGGCCTTCACCGAGGAGCAACGGGAGAGTGGCGCCGAATACAACTTCAAGTTCAACGACCACCCCGAATGGCCGCAACGGGAGGGGATGACTGCCTTCGCCCTTCAGGACGGCGCGGTCCACCGCACGTACTCCAGCTACGACCGCGGGGTCGAGCGGTTCATGGGCACCTTCGGATACCTGGATGTGGCACCGCTGGGGCGCAACGAGAAGACCGCCAGCGACTGGTGGCGACGCCACGACGAATACGAAACGGAGGGAGCGCAATGACCGAGCACAAGATCGCAACGCAGGAGGAGTGGCAGATGCAGCGGGACGAGCTGGTGGCCGAGGAGAAGGAGCTCACTCGCCGCGAGGACGAGCTCGCCGAGAAGCGCCGGGCCCTGCCCTGGGTGCCGGTGGAGAAGGAATATGAGCTCGAAACAGCCGACGGAAAGAGGTCGCTGTCTGACCTGTTCGACGGCCGTTCCCAGCTCCTCATCTACCACTTCATGTTCGGCCCGAGCTATGAGGCGGGATGCCCGACCTGCTCGTCGATGGTGGACGGCGTCGATGGCCTACTGCCGCACCTTCATGCACGCGACGTGACCATGCTCCTCGTTTCCCGTGCGCCGCTGGAGAAGCTGCAGGCCTACAGGGAGCGGCTCGGCTGGAGCATTCCGTGGGCCTCATCGGCGAACAGCGACTTCAATTTCGACTTCGGCGCCTCCTTCCACGAGGAGGAAATGCGCAAAGGGATGCCGCCCGAGGACCAGCTGCCGCCCATTGCCGCTCGCAACGCGAAGGAGACGGGAACCGATCTCGTCTCATATATCTCGGAGATGTTCGGAGCGACGGCCTTCAAGCTCGAGGACGGCGTCATCTACAAGACCTATGCGACCACCGGGCGCGGGGTCGAGTTCCTGATGGGCTACTACGGGATCCTCGACCGGGTGCCAAGGGGCCGCGATGAAGGCGATGCGTTCCAGACCTGGATACGACGCCACGACGAATACGAACAGGAGGAGGCACGCTGATGCCTGAGCACAGGATCGCGACGCAGGAGGAATGGCAATCGGAGCGCGACGAGCTCCTGAAGGAAGAGAAGGAGATCACCCGCCGCGGCGACGAGCTCGCGGGGAAGCGGCGGGAGCTGCCGTGGGTGAAGGTCGAGAAGGAGTACGAGTTCGAGACCACTGAGGGGAAGAAGCCGCTGGCCGACCTCTTCGACGGCAACTCCCAGCTGCTCGTCTACCACTTCATGTTCGGGCCGCCCTACGAGGCGGGTTGCATCGCCTGCAGCTCCATCACGGACACCCTCGCTCCAAACGTGCCTCACCTCGCGGCCAAGGACACCAAGCTCATGCTCGTCTCCCGGGCGCCGCTCGAGAGGCTCCAGGCGTACCGGGAGCGGATGGGCTGGGAGATCGACTGGGTCTCCGCCGGTGACACCGACTTCAACCTGGACATCGGATTCACGTCCACCGAGGAACAGCTCAAGCCGTTCCTCGAGGGAGAGATCCCGCCAGTCGTCGAGCAGATGGCGGAGGCGAGCGGTACGGACGCAAAGGGTTACGTGACCGAGGTGCCCGGCCTGAGCGCCTACACCCTGGATGAGGGCGTCGTTTACCGCACCTATGTGACCACCGCCCGCGGACTCGAGCCGACCATGGCCTACTACTTCCTGCTCGACCGCACCGCGTCGGGTCGGAATGAGCGGGCAGGCGAGCCGCACTGGCTCCGCCGCCACGATGAGTACTAGAGCGAGGCAGGTGGCCTGAGGATCAGCCCCCGGCGTCGGGTGCGGCGGCGCGGTCCGCCAGGATCAGCGATTCGCCGCCGGGCCGAACCCGGCCGGAAGGGGTCGAGGGGTCCTGGTCGATCAGCTTCTTGAGCGCGTCGACCTTCGACTCGCCGGTGACGACCCAGAGCAGGCTGCGAACCTGCTCGATCTCCGGATACGTGAGGGTCATCCGGCGAACGCCCTCGTACTCGCCTGACGTCACCGCAACTCGCTTGTCCGTCACCTCGAGCACCGGATCGCCGGGAACGAGCGAGGCGGTGTGACCGTCCGGGCCGATGCCGAGGTGAGCGAGGTCGAGCCGCTCGGGAAGCGACTGCGCGTAGCGCTCCGCGGCGGCCTCCAGGTCCTCGTCGGTGACCGGCATCGGCTTGATGCTTCCCTGTGCGCCGATCGAGAGGCTCTCGATCAGGTGTGTGAGATTTCGCTCGTCCGAGCCGGCCGGGGCAACGCGCTCGTCCACCTGGAAGACGTCGGCCTTGTCCCAATCGCCGAAGAGATCCTCGAGCTGAGAGAACATCGGCCAGGGATCGCTGCCGCCGCTGACGGCCAGCTCGGCTCGGCCTCGCTCGGCGACCGCCTCCTTCGCCGCCTCCGCCATCAGCTCCGCGCCGCGCTTGTGGACCGCCTCGGGCGAGTCGAAGACCTCCAGCCGGTGGGGGCTCACTTCGGCTTCTCCTTGTGTCCTCCGAACTGGTACCGCATCGCGGAGAGGACCCGGTCGGCGTAGTCGTCCAGGTTGCGGGAGGCGAAGCGCTCGTACAGCGCAGTGGTGAGCACGCCCGCCGGCACGCCTTCCTCGATCGCTGCGATCGAGGTCCAGCGGCCCTCGCCGGAATCCGAGACACGGCCCTCGAAGTCCGAGAGATCGGACGACTCCTGGAAGGACGCCGCGGTCAGGTCGAGCAGCCAGGACCCGATCACGCTCCCGCGCCGCCAGACCTCGGTGACCTCCGGGATGTCGAGGTCGTACTGGTAGTACTCGGGGTGCTCGAGCGGGGCCGTCTCTGCGTCCATCTCCCGCTCGACCTTCCCGGCGTTGGCGTTCTTCAGGATGTTGAGGCCCTCGGCGTAGGCCGCCATCACGCCGTATTCGATCCCGTTGTGGACCATCTTCACGAAGTGCCCCGCGCCGTTCGGTCCGCAGTGCAGGTAGCCGTTCTCCGCCGTATCGGGATCTCCGGTGCGGCCGGGGGTGCGCTCGGCCGACTCGACACCCGGCGCAATGGTCTTGAAGATCGGGTCGAGGCGCTCGACGGCCTCATCCGGGCCACCGATCATCAGGCAGAAGCCGCGGTCGAGGCCGAAGACGCCGCCGCTCGTCCCGCAGTCGATGTAGTCGATGCCCTTCTCCCCCACCATCTGGGCGCGGCGGATGTCGTCGCGGTAGTAGGAGTTGCCGCCGTCGATGATCGCGTCGCCCTTCTCGAGCACCTCGGCCACCTCCTTGACGGAGCTCTCGGTGATCTCGCCCGCGGGAACCATGATCCAGACGGCGCGCGGCGCATCGAGCTTCTCGGCCAGCTCCTTGAGTGAGCTGGCGGGGGTCGCGCCCTCGCCCTCGAGGCGCTTGATCGGATCGGCGTTGACGTCGTAGACGACGCAGTCGTGGCCGTCGCGCATCAGGCGCCGCACGAGATTCGCGCCCATCCTGCCGAGGCCGACCATTCCGAGCTGAGCCATCCGTCTCTCCTCATCCTCGATTGACGCGAGCATCCTATGCCCGTCCAGTAGGTTGCCCAACGTGGCGCAGACACACCTATCCGGCAGGAAGCTGGGACCGCCGGCCGACGCCCTGGTCATCTTCGGCATCACCGGCGACCTCGCGAAGAAGATGACGCTGAAGGCGCTCTACGACCTGGTCGAGAACAACACGCTCCAGGTCCCAGTGATCGGCGTGGCGCGGAACGACTGGTCGGACGATGAGCTCCATCAGCACGCCCGAGACGCTGTGCAGAGCAAGTCCGAGGAGGGAGACGTCGAGCTCGACGAGGACGTCTTCAAGAAGTACACGGACCTGCTCACCTACGTCCAGGGTGATTACACCGACGAAGAGACCTACAAGAGGCTCAAGGAGAAGCTCTCCTCGGCCAAGCACCCCGTCTTCTATCTCGAGATCCCGCCCTCGCTGTTCGCGACGGCGATCGAGTACCTCGGCAAGGCCGACCTGACGAAGGGCGCCCGGGTTGTCATCGAGAAGCCCTTCGGTCACGACCTGGCCTCGGCGCACGAGTTGAACGACCAGATCCACGAGATCCTGGAGGAGGATCAGATCTACCGGATCGACCACTTCCTCGGCAAGGAGCCGGTGATGGACATCACCTACCTCCGCTTCGCCAACTCGATGCTCGAGCCGGTCTGGAACCGCCGTTACGTGGAGTCCGTCCAGATCACGATGGCCGAGGACTTCGGCGTGGAAGATCGCGGCAGCTTCTACGACGCGGTGGGCTGCATGCGCGACGTCTTCCAGAACCACCTGCTCCAGGTCCTGGCGCTGGTCGCGATGGAGCCCCCCTCAGCCGGCGCCGACCCCGACCCGATCCGCGACGCCAAGCTCGACCTCTTCAAGGCGATCCCCGACATCAACCCGAACCGCTACGTACGCGGCCAGTACGAGGGCTACCACGAGATCGAGGGCGTCGATCCCAAGTCCACCACCGAGACCTTCGTGGCACTTCGCCTCGACATCAACAACTGGCGCTGGTCGGGGGTCCCATTCTTCATCCGCGCCGGCAAGGAGCTTGCGGAGAAGGTCACGGAGGTCCGGGTGATCCTCCAGAACCCACCTCCCATCGGGATAGGCGGTGGCCCGACGCCCGCCACGGACGAGATCGTCGTACGGATCGATCCCGATCCCGGGACCAGCATCATGCTGGAGGCAAAGCAGCCGGGTGAGGAGGCGCTGCGCCGCGTGCACCTCGACCTGCTCTTCCAGCAGCAGTTCGGCGACCAGCCGGGCCCATACGAACGGCTCCTCGCCGACGCCCTGGCCGGTAACCAGCAGCGCTTCGCCCGCGAGGACAGCGTTCTCGAGACCTGGCGAGTCGTGCAGCCGCTGATCGACAATCCCTGCATGCTCGAGCCCTATCGCAAGGGCAGCTGGGGGCCCGAGGGGGCATCCAACCTTCTCCACGGATACGGCGGCTGGCGGCGGCCATGGCTCCCGGAGGCTCCGCTCGAGGCTGTCGGCGCCGGCTGACCATCCGCGACGGCCCATGTCGAGCGAGAACATCGAAATCGCCCTACCGCACTTCCCCGAGGGCCAGATTTACCGAGGCCACGAGGGCGTCAGAGACATCGATGCGCGCGATGACGAGGTGATCCTCCTCGTCATGGGGCTGAGCAAATAGTTCGGCCGCACGCCGCTCGATAGAGTGCGCCCCCATGTCCCAGGCGACCCTCCACACCAACGCCGGCCCGATCACCGTTCAGTTCTTCGACGATGACGCACCCAAGACCGTCGAGAACTTCCGCAAGCTCGCCGGCGATGGCTTCTACGACGGGCTGATCTTCCACCGCGTGATCAAGGACTTCATGGTCCAGGGCGGCTGCCCGGAGGGCACCGGGACCGGCGGCCCGGGATACACCTTCGAGGACGAGTTCAACGACCACAAGATCGTCCGCGGCGCCCTGGCGATGGCCAACGCCGGGCCGAACACGAACGGATCCCAGTTCTTCATCGTCACCACGGACGCCGCGCCCTGGCTGGACGGCAAGCACACCGTGTTCGGCGAGGTCACCGACGGCATGGACGCGGTCGACGCGATCGAGGGCACCGAGACGGGCCCCGGCGACAAGCCGAGCGAGCCGCAGGTCATCGAGCGCGTCGAGCTCACTGATTAAGCGCGTGCCGCCGGGGGAAGGCAGGAACCGTGGCTGAGCGGCGAACGATCGTGATCACCGGGGCGACGGACGGCCTCGGCAAGGGACTCGCCTCAGAGCTGGCGACCACCGGCGCGCGGCTGATTCTCCACGGACGCAATGAGAAAAAGGGTCAGGCGCTGCTCGAGGAGCTGCGCCCGAAGGCGACGGGCGAGCTCGAGTTCCGACGCGCGCACTTCAAGTCGCTCGACGAGGTTCGCGAGCTCGCGGACTCTCTGCAGGAGGAGGACCGGATCGACGTCCTCGTCAACAACGCCGGAATCGGCACGGCCGGTCCTCGCGAGGACAGCGAAGACGGCTACGAGCTCACCTTTCAGGTCAACTACCTCGCCCCGTTTCTGCTGACCAGACGGCTGCTGCCGCTGATCAAGAGCACCGCCCCCTCTCGCATCGTGAACGTCAGCTCCGCGGGCCAAACGCCAATCGACTTCGACGACGTGATGCTCGAGGACTCCTACAGCGGATTCCAGGCCTACTCTCAGAGCAAGCTGGCGCTCGTCATGTTCACCTTCGACCTGGCTGAGGAGCTGGAGGGGTCGGGCGTCACCGTCAACTGCCTGCACCCCGGCACTTATCTGCCGACCAAAATGGTCAAGGCAGCTGGGGTCGACCCGGTGACCCCGCTGGAGGACGGAGTCGCGGCGACCATGCGGCTGATCACCTCGCCCGAGGTGGAGGGGACAAATGGGCACTACTTCGACGGCACCAGCGAATCGGCGCCGCACCCGCAGGCCGAGGATCCCGAGGCCCGACGCCAGCTGCGCGAGCTGTCCGAGGAGCTCACCGGCATCCAGGCCACCGCGTAGCCTGACCCGGGTGGGAATCGGCGACAAGTTCCGCGAGCTCTTCGGCGTCGGCGATCACGCCCTTCACCCGGACGGCCTGGATGAGCTCAAGGTCGGAGACGCGAGCTACGACGACTGGGACGTGGTCCGCGACTTCGACGACCTCGAGACCGCCCGCGCCTGGCGCCAGCAGCTCACCGACGCCGGGCACGAGGCCGTCATCACCTCGGACTACCCGCTGAACGAGTACGGCCGGGGCGACATCGCCTTACGCGTCCCGCCCGGCAAGTGGTCCGAGGCGAACGAGGCTCTGGACGAGCCCTAGAGCCGGCTCGCCCTACTTATCCCTGGCCCAGGTCCTTGTCCAGTTCGGGATCCGCGTAGCAGACGACCGTATGCGCACGTCGATCGGGCCAGGGGCGCCGTTCGGCGTCGAAGAGGACGCCCCAATAGCCGAGGAAGAACGGCAGCGCCGCGATCCCGTTCCAGATCGCCCGTCGAAACGCCTGCCCCGGCCTGACCGGCTCGGCGTCCGCGGAGAGCATCCGGATCGCGACGAACGTCATCCCGAGCGTCCGCCCAGCTCCCGACCAGAAGACCACCAGATAGGCGATCGCGACCGAGGACCAGGCGAGGAAGCCGAAGGCGAAGACCACCGTGCCGGCGTGCTGATCGCCCGTCGAGAAGGCGTTGATCAGGGCCGCGATCGCCGCAGAGATCAGCAGCAGAGTCCCATAGACCACGCCGGCGTCGATTGCCAGCGCCAGGACCCGGCTGAAGGCGCCGGCGAAGATCGGGCGGCTCTCGCGGCGCTGCTTGCGGAGAACCCGTCGCGCGCCGTTTTCGAGCACGGTGTCGATCTGTCGCGTCGCCCGCCGGACGGCGCGTCTCAGGTCCTCGAGCAGCCCGATCCCTTGGCTGGTGATCGCGGCTCGCACCTCGGGAGCCTCGGCCACGCGCTCGACAAGCTTCTGGGCCTCGTCGCTCTCGAGCACCTTGTCCCAGACACGGTTGGCAGTGTCGGTCTTGAGCAGCTTCTCGGTCGCTTTGGCGGCGGTATCGCTGTCGAGCGCCCGCTCGACTCCCCGCTCCGCGGCGCGGTCGAGGCCCAGCGTTCGCCCCACCCGCTGCGCGCCCCGCAGCCCGGCACGCGCGATGGGCGCGACCGCTCGCTGCACGGGATTGGATGGGGGGCGCTCGGAAGCCATCGGTTGCCTCTGACCCACCGCGGAGAGTAGTGTCGCGGCCGATGGCGTCCGGGGACAAGCATCCCAATGCAAAAGGGGCTGGCTTCAACCGCGCGCGATTCATCACGGAGCCGGCGCCGGACCACAAGCTCCCCGACGGTCCGATGGATCCCTCAGACGCCAGGCTGCTGATCGAGCAGGAGCTGCTCCTGGACGGCGATCCCGAGAAGAACCTCGCGACCTTCGTCACGACCTGGATGGGGCCGGACGTCACCGAGCTGATCGGTCAGAACCTCTATCGCAACTTCATCGACCACGCCGAGTATCCCCAGACCGCCGAGATCGAGCAGCGCTGCATCCGCATGCTGGCCGACCTGTTCAACGCCCCCGGGGAGACGATCGGCGCCCGGACGCAGGGCTCATCCGAGGCGATCATGCTCGGCGCGCTGGCGATGAAGTGGAAGTGGCGCGCCCGCCGGGAGGCCGCGAAGAAGGACACGAGCAAGCCCAACCTGATCTTCGGCGGCGACGTGCACGTGGTCTGGGAGAAGTTCTGCCGCTACTTCGACGTGGAGCCGCGGATCGTTCCGCTGCAGGAGAGCAAGATCGTGATCGGGCCTGAGGACGTCGAGCCGCACATCGACGAGAACACGATCGGGGTCGCGGCAGTCCTCGGCACCACCTTCACCGGGCACGCCGACGACATCGTCGGGATCAACAAGCTGCTGCTGCAGGTCAAGGAGGAGAAGGGACTCGACATCCCGCTGCACATCGACGGCGCAAGCGGCGCGTTCGTCTGGCCCTTCGTCTACCCCGACTCCGAGTGGGACTTCCGGCTCGAGCAGGTGGCCTCGATCAACGCCTCGGGCCACAAGTTCGGTCTCGTCTATCCCGGCATCGGCTGGCTCATCTTCCGGGACAAGGAGTCTCAGCCGGACGACCTCGTCTTCTACGAGGACTACCTGGGCAAGCGCGACGCGACCTTCACCCTCAACTTCTCGACCGGCTCGGCGATGGTGCTGGCCCAGTACTACAACTTCATCCGCTTCGGCCGTGAGGGCTATGCGTATCTGATGGGCGAGATGAAGCAGAACGCCGATCGGCTCGCCAAGGCGATCCTCGACATCGGCCCTTTCGAGCTGATCGGCGAGGGCGAGCAGCTGCCGCTCGTCGCCTTCCGCCTTGCCGGCGAGCAGCCCTACGACGAGTTCGACCTGGCCTCACAGCTCGCCGCGGAGCGCGGTTGGCTGGTCCCCGCGTACCACCTGCCTCCGAACGCGGAGAAGGTGAAGCTGATGCGGGTGCTGGTGAAGCTGACGCTCGGCTACTCGCTGGCCGAGAAGCTCGCCGAGGACCTGGACCAGGCGTGCAAGACGCTCGCCGACAAGGGCGGGGTGCACCCGTCAGAGCGCAAGCGGGTTCACACGGCGACCGGGTACTAGGCAGGCAACCAGGTGAAGCGAACCGACTGGCCGCTCTGCGTGCAGGTGACGAACCGGGCGTCGGAGGTCACGTCGCGCTTGGCGGTGCAGCTGTAGCCGTTCACCGTGCAGGTCCGTTGCGGGCCGATTGGCGATTCCGGGTTGTCGACCGTGTTGCAGGTCTTCCCGTTCGAGTCCCATGCCTGGGCGACCGTCAGCGCCGCCGTGCAGTCGAGCCCCGTGTACTTGAAGTCCTGGAACGCGTCCGGGATGGCGCAGGCCGTTGCCCCACCACCTGCCGACGTGGTCGTCTGCCCTTTCTTCTTGCCGCCGCCCGCCGTCGTGGTACTTGGCGTCGAGGCGGTCGGGATGGGCGAGGTCGCCGCGGGGATCGACACCTCCGTGTCGGTGCTGCTCTCGCCGCTCGAGTCCGAGCCGCAGCCCGCGACCAGGGCGATCAGCGCCACGGCGGCGAGTGCAACGAGTGTTCGTCCGGCTGTCATGGACGCAGCAATCTATCTCGGGCTGGTCAGGTCCGTAGCGCGGCCAGCTCTTCCGCCAGGCGCTTCATCGCCTTGCGGTTGATCCGCTTCACGTACGCACGGTTGAGCGGGCCCATCAGCTTCTCGCTGGTCGCCATCTCGACCATCTCGAGCTCGAAGCTGATCCGCGTCCCGCCGTCCGGGATGGCCTCGAGCAGGTACGTGCCCCGGGTCCGCCGTTTGCCGCTCGGCCCGCCGAGCGTCTCCTCGACCAGCCGGCGGCCCGCATCGGCCTCCACGATCTCGACGTCGGTCCAGTCCTTCTCGGCTGTGGCCTTGACGCGGACGTTGGCCTTGGCCCCCACGCCCCGCTTCGGCCCCGAGAGCTTCCAATCGATCATGAAGTGATCCATGAACGACTCGTGGTTCCCCAGCACCTCGAGGAACTCGTAGACCTGGTGGGCCGAGTTCGGGACCTCGACCGAGACGTTGACCGCCTTCACGCCACCATTAAACGGGTTGCTCCTCGGCTACGCCTCGGAGCACCCTCGCATCTAGGGCAGCGGCTCGAGGCCCTCGTCCAGCTCGACGCCGTAGCTGTTCAGCGCGAAGGCGACCATGTGGTAGTGGCCGACGACCATCGTCGCCTCCATCAGCTGCTCGGTGTCGTAGGTCTCCGCCAGCGTCTTCCAGGTGGCGTCGGAGATCCTCGAGTCGTCATGGAGCTCGTCCGCGGACCGCAACAGCGCCGCCTCGTGGGGGGTCCAGCCGTCGGCGTCGGGCCCCTCGAGCACGCGGTCGATCACCTCGCGCTCGATCCCGCCGTCCAGCGAAATCCGCACGTGTTGTCCCCACTCATATGAGGACTCGGTGCGGACCGCCGTCCGCAAGATGAGCAGCTCGCGGTCGCGACCCGAGAGCTTGCCCGCGGTCAGCAGGAAGCCGCCGAAGGGCAGCCATGCCGTGAAGAGGCCGCGGTGCCGCGCAAAGGTCGGGAAGATGTTGTTGTCGCCGAGACGCCTGTCGATGCCGGGCGGGACGGTGTCCAGGATGCGCTTGACGTCGCCCTCCCACTCCTCGGGCGGCAGCGGCGGAATGCGGGGATCGGGAGTCACGCTTGCACCCTCGGGCCGACCGTGAGGCCGCCGTCGACGACCAGGCTCTGCCCCGTCACGTAGCTGGACTCGCCGGAGAGCAGGTAGAGCGCGCCGTATGCGACCTCCCAGGCGGTGCCCTGGCGACCCGCTGGGATAATCACCTGGTCGCGTAGTGGGCTGATCTTCGACGCGAGCCGGCCCAGCGAGGTGTCGATCAGGCCGGGCAGCAACAGGTTGGCGCGCACCTTCGGCGCGCCCTCGACCGCCGACTGGCGGCAGAGCGCCTCGAGCGCTGCTTTCGAGGCGGCATATGCGGGAAAGGGCATCACCTCGCGGGAGGCTATTGAGCCGGCGAGGACGATCGCTCCTCCCCCCTCCTTCATCGCCGCCAGCCCGTGCTTGCAGCCAAGAAAGTGCGAGCGCAGGTTGACGGCCATCACGCGGTCCCAATCCTCGACGCTCGTGCCGCCGATCCCGAGCCCGGCTCCGATCCCGAGGTTCATGACCACACCTTCGAGGCCGCCGAGCGCCTTGGCGGCGGAGTCGAACATCTCAGCGGAGGCCCCCTCGTCGGCGGCGTCGGCGACGATCACCTCGGCACTCGCGCCTTCCGCCCGGACGAGCTCCGCCGTCGCCTCGGCGCTCTCGGCATTCAGGTCGGCGACGGCTACCGAGGCCCCCTCGCGCCCGAAGAGGACGGACATCGCGCGTCCGTTGCCGATCGGCGGGTCCTCGAGACCATGCTCCTCCTGGCCCGCGCCGACGACCAAGATGCGCCGGTCCTCGAGGCGGCCGTGCCCAGGCGCCTCGCCACGGCCCTCCTGCGAGGAGACCGGCTGAGATCGGTCGGCGCTCACGCTAGGGTGCCGGGTGTGAGGGGATGGAGGCGCCTCGCTGCCGTCCTGGTGACGGCGCTACTCGCCGGTCTTGGGGCGACGCCCGCCACTGCGGCCGACCACGGCATACAGATCCTCTCCTCGCAGCGGCTCGACGGTCGACTCACCGAGCTGACCCTATCCACTCCGGCGCTGGCGAAGCCCACGCACGTCAGGGTCCTGCTGCCGAGCGGATACCGGAAGCAGAAGCCAAGGCGCTATCCGGTCCTCTACCTGCTCCACGGCGCCTTCGGCAACTCCGCGGACTGGACTCAGGTGGGCGCCGCCGAGAGCATCACCGGCGGCAGGAAGCTGATCGTGGTGATGCCCGACGGTGGCCAGGGGGGCTGGTACACCGACTGGGTGAACCGCGGTCAGGGAGGCCCTCCGGAGTGGGAGACCTTTCACATCGGCCAGCTCATCCCCTGGGTCGATGACCGCTATCGCACCGACGCACGCCGTGGCGAGCGGGCGATCGCGGGGCTCTCGATGGGCGGCTTCGGCGCGATGAGCTACGCCGCCCGCCATCCGGCGCTGTTCTCCTGGGCCGGCAGCTTCTCCGGCGCCGTCGACATCGTCAACTACCTGCCAGTGGCCGCGGTGATCGATCTCGAGGCGCCGGCGGACGGCGGGCTACCCGGCGACCAGTTCGGCGACCGGGTCTTGGCCGAGCCGAATTGGCGCGCGCACAACCCCTGGGATCTGGCCGAGAACCTGAGGGGGATGACCCTGGTGGTCGACACCGGCAACGGCCAGCCCGGCCCGCTCGACCCGGCCGACAAGCCCTTCGATGCCATCGAGTACGGCGTCCACGACATGAGCGTCCTCTTTCACCAGCGCCTGCTCTCCCTCGGCATCGCCCACACGTGGAACGACTACGGCCCGGGCACCCACAGCTGGCCGTACTGGCAGCGTGACCTCGCCGAGGGCCTGCCGTCGATGATGAGCGGCTTCAAGCGCAAGCACAAGCGCCACTAGATACTGGCTGGCTGGCCAGTAAGCTGGGCCGAGCCACCGCCGCCCGAGGAGAGGATCGAGGATGAACAAGCCGGCCCAGTCAGAGCTCGCCAGCAAGACACAGGAGGACCTCGAGGCGCTCGACGTCACGGATCGCGAGTACTGGGAGGACGGCCCGCCCCACGAGATCTTCACCGAGCTTCGCGGACGGTGTCCGGTTCACTGGTCGGAGATCAACGAGTACCCAGACGAGGAGGGCTTCTGGTCGGTGACCAAGGCCAAGGACGTCCGCGAGATCAGTCTCGACTGGGAGACCTACTCCTCAGAGCGCGGCGGCGTCACAGGGCTCACCCACGCGATCCCGCTGGAGCTGGCCCGCGGCATGTTCATCGCCCAGGACCCGCCGAAGCATGATCGCCTCAAGATGCTCTTCCAGAAGGGCTTCACGCCGAAGCGAATCGCTGAGCACGAGGACCGTATCCGTGCGATCACCGAGGACGTCCTCGACGGCGTCGCGCCGAGCGGCGGCTGCGACTTGGTCAACGACGTGGCGCAGCCGGTCGTCTCGCGGGTGATCGGCAGCTTCATGGGCATCGCCCCCGAGGACGACGCGATCTGGGCCCGGCTGATGAACTCGGCGCTCGGGCTCGGCGACGACGACCTCAATCCCGGGGGCCTCGACGAGATCCTCCAGAAGGACATCCCCGAGATCTTCGAGCGCTGCAGGTTGCTGATCGAGGAGCGCCGCGAGAACCCCACAGACGACCTGACCAGCGTCCTGGTCCACGCCGAGATCGACGGCGAGACTCTCGAGGAGTATGAGATCGTCATGGGCTTCTTCCTGCTGATGGCCGCCGGCAACGACTCAACCAAGGCGACCTACACCAGCGGCATGCGCGCGCTGCTCGAGAACCCGGAGCAGATGAAGATGCTGGCGGACGACCCATCCCTCATCCCGGGCGCCGTCGAGGAGTGCCTGCGGATGTACCCGGCCTTTGCCCACTTCCGCCGCACCGCGACCACGGACACCGAGGTCGCCGGCTGTCCCGTGAAGGAGGGCGAGAAGGTGGTCATGTGGTACGTCTCATCGAACCGCGACGAGGACGTCTACGAGGACTCTGATCGCTTCGACGTCCAGCGCAACCCCGAGCACCAGGCCTTCGGCGCCGGCGGCCGCCACTTCTGCCTCGGCGCGGCCCTCGCCCGCCTGGAGCTGAAGATCCTCTTCGAGGAGACGCTGAAGCGCTTCCCGAGCATCGAGCTGGCCGGCAACCCCGATCCCGCGGTCTCCGCCTTCCTCAACCAGCTGAAGAAGCTGCCGGTCAGCTGGCCGACGACCTGACGCAGTGTTCTCCGCTGGCCGGCATCCGCACGGCCCGCCAGGACGAGGCTGACTCGCTCAAGCAGATCCACCGCCGTGCGTCCTACATCTGGCCGGAGGACGCGGCGCGCGCGATCTCCGATCAGCGGAATCGCCAGGCTAGGCGTCCGGCGAGGTGTCGATCGCGACGTAGTCGTAGTTCCCGGTCCAGCCGTCCTGATCGCGCGGAATGAACCCGGTGCAGTTGTGATCAGGCGTGCTCGGCGGGTCCGGGCGCATCGCATCGGGCCGGATGTCCTCGCAGTCGAAGCGGCCGCCGCCCGCCAGGCCGATGTCGAGCCGGGAGCGGTAGTAGCGGGAGAACATGTTGCCGTCGCCGTCAGGGTCGACCGCAGCCTCCTGGGCGTCATTGAACCAGCGGTCGCTGAGCAGCCTGCGGTCGGCGGTCGGATCACCCTTGACGTACTTGTCGAACCAGGCTGTCGTGTACCAGTCGGTCTCGTCCGCTCCGCGGAGGCTCGCGCCGAAGGCCGGGTTTGCGATCCAGCTGAAGTCGAGGTGGCTGCCGCCTCGGATGATGATCTCGCCGGAGTCGACGCCGGCCTCCGAGTACTTCACCGACTGCGCTGCCTTCGACTCCGGGTCGGGCTGGGACGTGTTGGGAGTCGGCGGTAGGAAGTAGTCGGCGGAGATCCCGAGAGCGGGCTTGGTCAGCGGAGCGGCGGTGCGCTGCGAGGGGTCCGCCGGGCAGGGCTTCGCCCCGGGCGGAAATGACCCCGTCTGACTGTTCGGGTCAGCATCACCCAGGTTGTCCCACGCGACCACCGCGTCCACGCGCGGGTCCCATTGGCCGATGTAGGAGACGCCGGCCGCTCCATATGAATGACCGGCGAGCCCCAGGCGGTTCGGGTTGAGCAGCTTGGCGAGCGGGTTGTAGGCGGTGTCCAGGCCGGCGGCCACGCGCCGGTTCTGCTTGGCCGCGTGGCTCGTGCCGGTCTCGCAGCTCGGGACTGGCTTGTACGGGTTCTTGGCGCTGGACAGGAAGAAGTTGATTGCGTCCTCAGTGCCGTCGAAGAACGGGCGACCATCGGTCTGCGACGGGACGCCCTCGAGCCGATCATCGCCTTCGCCGAAGATGTCCGACTGTCCCTGGCCCTGCGGGTCGAAGGTCATCACGACATAGCCGGCCTTCGCGAGCGTCTGGGCCGCGTACCAGTAGTGCTGCTCGGCGGCCTGGACCGAGCCGTTGGTGATCACGATCCCCGGCCGGCGCGTGGGCCCGGCCTTGGTGGCCCAGACGTGCCCCGAGAGGGTCGCGCCGTTCCGGGCCGTGAAGAGGATCGGCTTGACGATCCCGTAGCCCTTCGGGCCCCAGTCATAGAGACGGACATCACCGGCGCAGCCGTCCTCGCCCGTGGCGCAGAGGTTGGCCATGAAGTTCCGCTCCGGATCCTTGAGCTGGGTCGTCGTCGCGTTGATCCGGTTCTGCAGGCCGATCGTTCGCAGCTTGAGCTGATAGTCCGGCGTCGAGTAGATCCGCGCGCGCTCGAGCGTCTTCGAGTAGTCCTTGGCCTCGTAGACGGGGTCGAAGGCACTGGCGGTCGCGGAGAACCCGAGTAGGCCGGTTGCAACCGTCAGCGCGGCGATCGCTGGCCCTCTCCTCCACAATCGGGTTCCCATGAGCGAGGCGAGCACTATACATATTTTTAGGTATGTCTCAAATTAGTACCGGCAAGGCCCGAGGACGTCCTGCGGCGGCCAGCCGCGAGGACGTTCTGGATGCCGGCCTCTACCGCTACCTCCGCGGTCAGCGGGTGGACGTGCAGGCGATCGCCGCCGAGCTCGGCCTCGGCCGGGCCACCGTCTACCGCTGGTTCGGCTCCAGGGAGAAGCTGCTCGGCGAGGTGATCATCCGCGCGACGGAGCCCGTGCTGGCGGAGGCCCGCTCGGGCCTCGCGGGCAAGGGCGGCCCCGGTCTGCTCGACACCTTCGACCGCTTCAACCGGGCCCTCGCCGACGCTCCAGCGCTGCGCGCCTTCGTGGAGCAGGAGAGAGACGCCTCCCTGCGGATCATCGCCTCGGGCGCCGGCATCGTCCAGCCGCGGATCGTCGAGCTGATCACCGCGCTGATCGTCGAGGAGGTCGAGGCGGGCACCTACGAGCCGCAGGTTGAGCCATCAGTGCTCGGCTTTGCGATCGTGAAGCTCGCCCAGGCCTTCCTCTTCAACGATGCAGCCGTCGGCATCCGCGGAGACGTCGACCGCCTGCGGGAGGTCGAGGCCGCCCTGCTCGGCGTCCCGTCGTAGCGCTCGCAACGCCCGTTCCGCCGCAAGAAGTTGTTAAGGACGGGTGAAAGTTTTTCCCTAGGCTCCCGGCATGAGCGAGACAGCGGTGGCCGAGGCCCGCACCGGCCCGGCGATCGACCGAGAGAGGGATCCGCGCCGGGGATGGCGGTCGCACTGGGCCGCGCGCCTCGTCCTGCCCGCCATCTACCTGCTCGCCACCGCGGTCGCGGTCGATCGAGTCGGTCTCCCCTACTCGCAGGACTGGATCTTCGTCTGGATAGTCGGGCTGATGCTGGCGCTCTCGATCGGGGATGGCCAGCACAGCATCCGCCGATTGATCAAGGACTGGCTGCCGATCATCGTCGCGCTCCTCGCCTACGACCTGCTGCGAGGCATGGCCGACGGCAACCTCTTCCCGATCCACTGGGCCTCCCCCATCCACGCCGACGAGGTGCTGGGGCTCGGGCAGGTGCCGACCATCCGGCTCCAGGATGCGCTCTACACGCCCAGCCATCTGCACTTCTGGGACTACGCGGCCTTCTCGTTCTGGTTCTCCCACTTCTTCGCCACGTTGCTGGTGGCCGTGGGGATCTGGCTGTACAGGTATCAGTGGTTCCACCGGTTCGCGGCCTGCATCGTGCTGCTGGCGGCGATGGGCCTGATCACCTACGTCGTCTTCCCCGCCGCGCCGCCCTGGCTCGCCGGTCAGCACGACTACCTCGATCGCACCTACCGCATCACCCACGCGGTCGTGAACAACCTGCCGGTGGCGAAGGCCGGGGCCCTGTTCCAGAGCGGGACGGACTGGGGCAACGACGTTGCGGCCGTGCCCTCGTTGCACGCCGGCTACACGATGCTGATCTGCCTCTTCCTCTGGCCGCGCCTCGACCGGCGCTGGCGACCGCTGCTGGCCGCGTACCCCATCGGGATGGGGCTCTCCCTCATATACCTGGGCGAGCACTACCTGATCGACATCCTGCTCGGCTGGGCCTACGCCGCGGTCACGGTCTACGCCGTGGACCGGGGCGCCGAGTGGCTGCGGAAGCGCCGGGCGACAGCGGTCGAGGACGCCGAGGCACAGCCTCAGCCCGGCTGACCCGCCGCGGCGCTCCGTTACCGTCAGGGCCGTGCCACGACCGCTGCTCGCAGTCGATGCTCCCTCGATGTTGTTCCGAGCGTTCTACGCCCTCCCCAAGTCGATCAAGGGGCCGGACGGGAAGCCCGTCAACGCGCTGCTCGGGACCGCCAACCTGATCCTGCGCGAGGTGGAGAAGCACGACCCCCGAGCGGTCGTCCTCTGTTTCGGCCCGGACGCGGCTGGGTACCGGCTCGAGCTCTTCCCCGCCTACCACGCCGATCGCGAGGCGGCCTTCCCCGACGCGCTCGGCCCCCAGTGGGAGGACTCGGCGGATTTCTTCGGTGCCTTTGGCTGGACGGTCACCGCGTCGCGGGACCTCGAGGCCGACGACGTCCTGTACAGCTACGCCGAGAAAGAACGGAAGGCCGGCGGCAAGACGCTGCTGATGACCGGCGATCGTGACATGTTCCAGTGCGCCAGCGGCTCGACGAAGGTCCTCTACGTGAGCACTGGCAAGCAGGGTGGGCAGCCGATGGGACCGGCCGAGGTGAAGGAGCGCTACGGGATCCCGCCCAAGCTCGTCCCCGATCTGATCGCGCTGCGCGGCGACCCCTCTGACGGAATCCCCGGCGCGAAGGGAGTCGGCGAGAAGACGGCGGTCGATCTGCTCCGCAAGCACGGCTCCCTGGAGAAGGTCCTCGCCTCGGCGATCCGCGAGACACGCCCGGCTCTGCGGACCGCGCTCACCGGCGACCGCGACCTATTGCTCGCGTTCAAGGACATGGCGACCCTCCGCACCGAGAGAGTCAGCCGGCCGCGCGACAAGCGAACCAACTACCACGGCGCCGCAAGGGCGGCTCGCGAGCGGGGGATGAACAGGCTGGCCGAGCGGCTCAAGGAGATGGGCCGCGCCCGGAAGCGCTAGCTCGCCGACGCGGAGTACGCCGGCTCGAAGCTCTCACCCGGGTCGAGGACGCGAACGTCATACGAACGCGCGCCCGTCGCGGCCTCGAAGCGCCCCACGGGCCCGTCGAGCGGCAGGTAGAAGGGGTCGATCTCGAATCCGCCGAAGTGGATTGGGATGAGCGTCCCCGCCCCGAGCAGCTCGCCGGCAATGGCGGCCTGCTCCGGCTCGAGCGCCGCCGCGAGGGGGCTGGGCGGCTGCAGGTGGGGGA
>Ga0126307_10000934_pt1 | contig 19253 bp, 18 predicted proteins | sample Plot28_FD_89955 | JGI IMG/M metagenome (GOLD analysis project Ga0126307, IMG submission 89955) | Serpentine soil microbial communities from UC McLaughlin Reserve, CA, USA - Plot28 | ecosystem: Environmental > Terrestrial > Soil > Grasslands | place: USA: UC McLaughlin Reserve, Lake County... | reverse complement strand
GTCGCGCACCTCGTCCGGGATCGCGACCTCCGGGTCCATCGAGACCTCCTGGCCGATCAGCTCCATCGGGAAGATCGGCGTCAGATCGTCGGGCCCCGCGGGCTCCATGGTGGCCGGGCTGAGCGGCGGCCTGGGATCGCCCGGCAGGTCGGGGAGGAGGTTGACCCAGTGGGTGGGGATGCGCTCCTCGTCGAGGGTGTACTTGACCTGGCCGTCGCTCATGGGCGGAAGATTGGCGGATTGGCGGGATTCGCGGATTGGCGGCCAATCTGCCAATCAGCCGATCCGCCAATCACGGAGTGTCGTCCGCGCCCGCGGCCGCCGCTTCGGCTTGTGTCGGCGCATCCGTCGCCTCGGGAAGGCTCCACAGCCGGATCTTCGCCTCGCGCCCGCGCACCTCGAACTCGTCGACGAAGATCATCTCGTCGACCGGGTTCTGCAGCATGTCCTTGGTCGACTCCGCGATGAACAGCATGTGCGGCGTGCCCTTGGTCATCCCCTCGAGCCGTGCCGCGGTGTTGGTGGTGTCGCCGATCGCGGTGTACTCCAGGCGCCGCTCGGAGCCGACGTTGCCGGACATCACCGGGCCGCTGTTCAGGCCGACGCCCATCCGGAAGCCGTCGTCGTGCAGCCCCTCGTCGCGCAGGTACTGGTTGAACGTCGCCAGGCGCGGGCCGAGCATCTCGCGCGCCGCCGCCAAGCCGCGGTCGGCGTGGTCCGGCTGCTCGATCGGGGCGCCGAACACGGCCATGATCCCGTCGCCCATGTAGGCGACGAGCGTCCCGCCGTGGTCGAGGATCGCCTCGCTCATCTCGCCCAGGTAGCGGTTGAGCACCTCGATCACCCGCGTCACCGGCAGCGACTCGGCGAACGAGGTGAAGCCGCGGAGATCGCTGAACATGACGGTGCCCTCGCGCTCGACGCCGCCCAGGCGCAGGTCGTCGTCGGTGCGGTCGAGCACCTGGTCGACGACGTTCTCGGGCACGAAGCGGGCGAACAGCGCGCGGGTGCGCCGGCGCTCGCGCGTCTCCGTGAAGTAGTGGACGCCTAGCGCGGCGACCATCGACACGAGGCCGGTGCCCAGCGGGATCAGCATCGCGACGATCCAGCCGGCATTGAACAGCACGACCGCCAGCGCGAACCAGATCAGCTCCAGCACCAGCGCGATGCCGATCGCCACGCCGGGCTTCAGGCGCACCGACAGGAGCGGCGCCGATAGCGCCAGCAGCACGATCGCCAGGACGTTGATCCAGCCGGCCGCGGGCTGGAGGGGCAGGCCGCGGCGGATCGTGGAGATCGCGTGCGCCTGCACCTCGGGACCGGACATCACCTCATCACCGCTGGTCGAGGTGGGGAAGACGTCCTTCAGCACCGGCGCGGTCGCGCCGACGACGACGATCTTGTTGCGGAAGGTGCCCGGGCGGAACTGGCCGCGCAGCACGCGCGAGAACGGGATCTCCGGGATCGACCCTGGCTCGCCGGCGAAGTCGATCCACTCGGTGCCGTCGTCGCTGTCGAAGTCCTTCGGGTCGACCTTGGTACCCGCGTGCTCGGCCGCGACGACCGAGAACAGCTTGAGCTTGTCGAACGAGTACTCGAACCGCCGCTTCACGCCGCCGGGATCGTCGGGCAGGATGCCGTTCGCGGCCTCGGCGCGCAGCTCGCGCAGAAGCTCCTCGCCGCCCAGGACCGCGGTCGTGCCGTCGTCCTCGACCTCGGTGGTCGCGAACACGACGTTGCCCGCATTGCCGGTCGCCTCGATCAGCGCGTTGTCCTCGTCGGGCTCGGTCGGCTCGGTGAACTGGACGTCGTAGCCGATCACCTTCGCGCCGTCGGCCTTCAGCCGGTCGATGACCTTGCCGTGCATCGAGCGCGGGAACGGCCACTGCTCGCGCAGGTCGCTGAACGTGTCGTCGTCGACGCCGACTACGACGATGTCCTTCGGCGGGTCCTCATCGCCGCGGATGCCGAAGCGCAGGTCGACGGTGTCGAGCTCGGCGCGCTCGAACCAGTCGGCGGAGTAGGCGATCAAGCCGAGCGCGACCGTCACCGCCGCCACGCCGAGCAGCAGGAACATGCGGATGCGGCGCCGCTTCTTCATCGCGTCAGGCCCCGGCCGCCAATGCGATCCCGAAGAGCGTGACTATGTGGAAGCTCTGGTCCACGGGCGTGTAGATCTCGGGCACCGTCGCCTCCGTGGCGCCCTTGACCTTGACGATGAACCAGGTCAGGAGCCGGCCGTCGTCCTGGATCAGGTGCGGCACGAAGATCAGGCCCGCGACCCAGATCACTCCGGCACCCAGATCGTCGGCCAGGAAGATCAGTGCGGGCACGAACGTGAGCGTGTAGACGACGACGTGCGACAGCAGCGCGCGACGCTGGACCGAGTCCCCTTCCAGCCCGTACCGCTTGTTGCGCGCCTGCCAGTCGGTTTGCAGCAGATAGTCGCCCACGAGGTGCGATACCACGAAGGCCGCGAAGATCTCCACCCACGACACGCCGCGAGCCTACCGTTACCCTCGGCGTATGCCTGAGGTGACCGCCTCGCTGCCGCCGGGCTTCCAGCTCGGCCGGTACGCGATTGACGCCCCCATCTCGCAGGGTGCGATGGGCGCGGTGTATCGCGCGACCAACCGTGTCAACGGGCAGGCGGTCGCGGTCAAGCGGCTGCTCGACACCCGGCACGCCGCTCGCTTCGAGATCGAGGCCCGCCTTCTCTCGCAGCTCAAGCACCCGCGCGTCGTCGAGGTGATCGACCACTTTCAGGACCAGGAAGGCGTCTACTACCTCGTGATGGAGCTGGTCGAGGGAGTCGACCTGGGCGTGATGGTCGAGAAGGACGGCAACCCGGGCCTCCCCGTCGAGGACGCGATCGAGTACACCCGGCAGGCCTGTGAGGCGCTCCAGTACGTGCACGACCAGCGCATTGTCCACCGTGACGTCAAGCCGCAGAACCTGATCTGCGGAGAGGGCGAGGGAATCGTGCTCGTCGACTTCGGCGTGGCCCGCGAACTTGGCGCCTCGGAATCCGGCACGGTGGGCGTGGGAACGCCCCGGTACATGGCGCCGGAGGTGTTCGCCGGCGGCGCGGTATCGGCCCGAGCCGACGTCTTCGGTCTGGCGGCGACGATGTGGACGCTGATCACCGGGACGCCGCCGGTCTACGGCGACCCGACCCAGCTGGCCGAGGAGTTCCCCGGCGTGACGCCCGAGCTCGAGCAGACGCTGCGCGCCGGGCTGGAGATCATCCCGGAGCGGCGGGTGGCGTCGGTGGGCGCGTTCGCCAACGCGCTGGGCGAGAAGCTCAAGACCAACGAGGGCGAGTCGCTGGCGCTGTCGCTCAACAAGGTCGCGGGCGCGCCCAACCTGATCGAGGCCGTGGTTCGGGCCGGCGCCGGCGTGTTCGAGGCCGCCGCCGCGTCGATCGCGTTGACCGACCGCACCACCGGCGAGCTGGTCTACCAGGCTGCCTGGGGCGCCGGGGCGAACGAGATCGTCGGCGTGCGCCTGCCGCCCGGCGTCGGGATCGCGGGGTCGGTGATCGCGGGCGGCGAGGGCGTCGCCGTGCCCGACTGCCGCAACGACCCGCGCTTCGCGGCCCAGATCGCGGCCGGCACGGGCTACGTGCCGAACACGATGCTGGTCGTACCCCTGAAGCACGGCGACGGGGCCGTGGTGGGCGTGCTGTCGATCCTCGACCGCCGCGACGGCGGGGCCTACGACCAGCGCGACGTCATGCGAGCCGAGTCGTTCGCGGAGCTGGCGCTGGTCGCGCTCGAGGTCGACCCGAGCGCGCTGGGGCAGCTGGCGGTGTAAGGGGCGCGGGCCTTCGGCCCTGCGGCGCGGCGCTTCGCGCCTGGGGCGCGGGCCTGGCGGCCCTGCGGACATTGGACGATCTTCCGCAGGGGCGAAGCCCCGCGCCGCAGGCGAAGCCGCGCCGCAGCGAAGCGCGCCGCAGGCCGAAGGCCGCGCCCGGCCTACCGCCGCCGCGCCGCCCGTGCCGTGTAGCTCTTCGGCGCCTTCACGCGCACGTTCTTGCGCTTGCCGAAGTCCTTCACGATCACGGTGCCCTCGCGCACGGTCGTCGTCGTCGCGTTGCAGCTGTCCTTGGTCAGCCAGGTGGTGCCGCGCACGGTTGCCGAAGAGCGCCGGCCGCGTGTGCGGAAGCGGCCCTTGCCGCGGCCCCACAGGCGCCGCGAGCGCCGTGCGGCCGAGCTCACTTCCTTGCCTCGCCGGTTCGGCTGGCAGGAGAGCGGCTCGCTCAGCTTGATCTCGGTGATGCCGCCTTCGCGTGCGCGCTGCGCCACCGTGAAGCGGCCCGAGTAGAACTGCGAGGTCTGCACGCCGGTGCCGCTGCCCGCCTTCGTGATCGACGAGGTCAGCTGCACGCGGCCGCTGCGAGTGTCGAGCTCGGAGCCGACCGGCACCTGCTGCACCTGATCGAGCTTCACGAAGCTGCTCTGCGCGGCGTGGGCCCACTTGCCCTTCACCTTCGCGTTGCGCGGCAGGCGGACGAGCACCCGGCCGCTGACGGGCTTCAGGTTGACCTCCTTGGCGAACTCGGGCGCCTCCAGGCCGGTCCAGGTGACCCGCGCCTCGCGCTGCGGCTCGTTCTCGTCGCGCACGCTGTTGTCGTTCAGGTCGGCGAAGACGGTCACCGTGTCGCTGCCGGGGTTCGCGCCGATGTACTCGAACGTCGCGGACCCGTCGCCGCCGGTGCGCGCGACGCCGGTCGCGTTGTTGATGCCGGAGACCGAGTAGCGGATCGGGACGTTCGGCTGAGCGGCGCCGCCGGTGTTGCGCAGCTTGGCCGTGAACGTCGCGATGTCTCCGGTGGTCAGGTTCGACTGCTGCGGATCCAGGTCGAAGGTGCGCGAGAAGCGCCACGCGACTTCGTAGTTGGCGTTTTGGCCCGGACCCAGCGTCCCGCTGTCCCACTGCACCGCGACGCCGTTGTCGACCTCGGTCGGCTCCACGGTGTCCTGCAAGTGGTCGGTGTTCGGGTCGGCATCCGCACGGCCGAGGACGTCCAGATAGCGCCCTTCCTCGAAGTGGGTCCACCCCGTGATCTCCGCCAGCCCTGCAACCGACCCGACGGAATCGTTGAAGCCGCCGACGAAGCGCGGCGGCCCCGCCTCGAGCAGCCCGGTGCCGACGTCGCTGCCGCCTCCATAGAGGTCGGCGCCCATCGACGCCCGGGTCGTGAGTCGATCCGAACCGATGTTGTTGACGTCGAGGCGGGCGCGGACGCTCGTCTCGCCGTTCACGTAGACGAGCTCCTGGCGCAGGTCGAGCTCGCTGCCGCCCCTGAACGTCTGGACGATCCGGAACGGGTTCCCAGCCGAGCCGTCGCCCGTCACCACCGGCGTGCCCGTCGGCGTGACGTTCCCCTGACGGCTGCCGTACTTCTGGATCACGCCGTTGCCGTTGACGGTGACGACGACGAAGCCGGCGTTCGATGCAGGCGTGAGCGCTCCGGTCTCCGCGTTGAAGAAGCTGCCGAAGAACTCCGCCGTATTCGACCCCGTGAAGCCGATGCCGAGGCGCCCCTCGTCGTCCGATGAGGCGACGGTCAACGGGTCACCCGTGATCTGCGCGGCGTGCGCGATGGAGGGGAGCAGAAGGAGCGCGAACGCGAGCACGGCGCCACGGAGCGGAAGCGAGCGAAGCAAGGGGCCTACCTGGGGTTCGGGGACGGCGTACTCCGGCGAACCCGGAGCTGTGTCCAAAGTAGCGCCGATGCGGGCAGACGGGGCCGTCCTGGCGTCACTCCGCTGACCGCCGCGAGGGCGCGTCAGGCGCAGGCGGTACAGCGGTACGCTTCGGCTCGGGGGAGATACGACCACGGGGGTTGGAGATGGCTGAGAGCGAGACGCAGAGCTCCGAGACCGAGGAGAAGGGGAGCGAGCCCGAGGAGGAGCAGAGCTCCGAGAACGGCGACGAGCAGACCTCCGCGAAGGCCGAGAGCGAGTCGGACGAGAGCCGCGACGGCGATTCCGGCGAGGACGACTCCGACGACGAGGACGACCAGGACGACGAGTCCAAGAAGCTCGAGCGCCATCTCGAGCAGCTCCTCGACGAGAACCCCACCTTCGAGCCGCCCGAGGAGTTCAAGAAGAGCGCCCACTGGAACGACGCCTCGATCTACGAGGAGGCGAACAAGGACTGGAAGGGCTTCTGGGCGGCGCAGGCCAAGGAGCATCTGCACTGGGTCCAGGAGTGGGACGAGGTCCTGGACGACTCCAACCCGCCCTTCTACAAGTGGTTCACCGGCGGCAAGGTCAACGCCTCCTACAACTGCCTCGACCGGCACGTCGAGGCGGGTAACGGTGACCGCGTCGCCTTCCATTGGCGCGGTGAGGAGGGCGAGGAGCGCGACGTCACCTACGCGGACCTCCTGGCCCAGACGCAGAAGTTCGCGAACGGCCTGAAGGACATCGGCGTCGAGAAGGGCGACGTCGTCGGGATCTACCTGCCGATGATCCCGGAGGTCGTCGTGTCGATGCTGGCCTGCGCGCGCATCGGAGCCGTGCACAACGTCGTGTTCGGCGGCTTCTCGCCGAGCTCGGTCAAGGAGCGCATGGAGGTCTCGGAGGCCAAGGTGCTGATCTGCGCCGACGGCGCCCGCCGCAAGGGCAAGACCGCCGAGGTCAAGCCCGCGGTCGACGAGGAGATGGCCGACGTCGACACGCTCGAGCACATCGTCGTCGTGAAGTCGACCGACACCGAGTGCGAGATGATGGAGGAGCGCGACCACTGGTACCACGACGTGGTCGAGGCGGCCGACGACGAGTGCCCCGCCGAGGAGCTCGACGCCGAGCACCCGCTGTTCATCCTCTACTCGTCGGGCTCGACGGCGAAGCCCAAGGGCATCCTGCACACGACCGGCGGCTACCTGGCCGGCGTGGCGATGACGACGAAGTACGTCTTCGACCTGAGGCCCGAGGAGGACGTGTACTGGTGCTCCGCCGACGTCGGCTGGGTCACCGGCCACTCCTACATCGTCTACGGCCCGATGCTGAACGGCGCGACGTCGGTGATGTACGAGGGCGCGCCGGACTACCCGGGCAAGGACGCGTGGTGGGAGCTGGTCGACCGCTACAACGTGACGATCTTCTACACGGCGCCCACGGCGATCCGCGCCGCGATGAAGTGGGGGGCGGAGTACCCGCAGGAGCACGACCTGTCGTCGCTGCGGCTGCTCGGGTCGGTCGGCGAGCCGATCAACCCGAAGGCGTGGGCCTGGTACCGCGAGGTCATCGGCGGCGGCAAGACCCCGATCGTTGACACCTGGTGGCAGACGGAGACCGGCCACATCATGATCTCGCCGCTGCCCGATCGTCGATACGTGGTGGCAGACGGAGACGGGCATGATCCTGATCTCCCCGCTGCCGGGCGCGATCCCGACGAAGCCGGGCTCGGCGACGATCCCGCTCCCCGGCATCGAGGCCGCGGTGCTGGACGAGGACGGCAACGAGATCGACGAGGGCCAGGGCTACCTGGTGCTCAAGCACCCGTGGCCGGGGATGCTGCGCACGCTGTACGGCGACGACGACCGGTTCGTCGAGACCTACTTCGAGAAGTTCGGCAAGGAGACGTACCTGGTCGGCGACTCGGCGCGCAAGGACGAGGACGGCTACCTGTGGGTGCTCGGTCGCATCGACGATGTCGTGAACGTGTCCGGGCACCGCATGTCGACCGCGGAGATCGAGTCGGCGGTCGTGGGATTCGAGCGGGTCGCGGAGTGCGCGGCGATCGGCAAGTCAGACGAGGACAAGGGCCAGTGCGTTGTCGTGTTCGTGACGCTCGAGGGGGACGAGAACGAGGGCGACGAGAACCTCGAGGAGTCGATCCGGGAGCACGTCGCGAAGAAGATCGGCAAGTTCGCGCGGCCCGAGCAGGTGATCTGGTCAGCGGACCTGCCCAAGACGCGGTCCGGGAAGATCATGCGCCGGCTGCTGCGCGACATCGCCGAGGGGCGTGAGATGGGCGACGTCACGACGCTGAAGGAGCCCGGTGTGATGGACGACCTGGCTCAGAAGTTCGACTCGGAGGACGGCGGCGACGGCGACGGGGACGGCAACAACTAGTCGACAGTCGACAGTCGACAGTCACCTCACTGTCGACTGTCGACTCAACACTGTCGACTAGCTCGCCTCGTACTTGAACGAGATCGCGAGCCGTACGCGATACGACTTGACCTGGCCGTCCTCGATGGCCACGTCCTGCCTGATGACCTCGGCGATGCGCAGGTCCCTCACGCTGCCGGCGGCCGTCTCGATGGCGTTCTTCGCCGCGTCGGCGAACGAGTCCGGGCTGGTCCCGATCACTTCGGTGACCCTGTAGACACTGCCTGCCACTGCATCCCCCTCAGGTTGCGGACCGGCCGACTCTCTCAGACGGCCGTCGCGGGGTCTACTCGGCGCCGGCCGCCTCGGCGATCGCGTGGTAGGCCGCGGCAGGATCGTCCGCGCCGAACACCGCCGATCCGGCCACAAACAGACGCGCGCCCGCCTCGGCGATCGCCGGTGCGGTCTTCGCGTCGATGCCGCCGTCGACCTCGACCGCGGCCTGGGGCAGCAGGTTGCGCAGCTGCTTGACCTTGCGCTCTGAACCCTCGATGTAGCGCTGACCGCCCCAGCCGGGGTTGACCGTCATGCACAGCGCGAGGTCGACGAGGCCCGCCAGCTGTGAGACGGCCTCGGGCGGCGTGTGCGGGTTGAGCGCGACGCCCGCGCGCAGGCCGGCCTCACGAACCGCCTTGACCGCGTAGTGCACGTGCGGGGTCGCCTCCACGTGCACGGTGATGCCGTCGGCGCCCGCGTCTGCGAACGCCTGGACCTGGCGCTCGGGGCGCTCGATCATCAGGTGCACGTCGATGAAGCCGCCGGCGTCGTGCACCTGGTCGCGGATCCCCTCGACGATCAGCGGCCCGATCGTGATCGGCGGGACGAAGTGACCGTCCATCACGTCCACGTGGATCACCCGCGCGCCCGCGTCCATCACCGTCGCGACCTGCTCGCCCAGACGTCCGAAGTCAGACGACAGAATGGACGGGGCGATCCGTCGGCCGCTGGGATACTCGCGAGCCATGCGGGAGCGACCTTACCTGCGAGAACTGACGGGACTCTCGGTGCCGTTGCGCGCGGCCATCGCGTTCGGGGCGCTGGCCGCTCTGACGTGGCTCGTCCTGGTGACGCTCGACCAGGCCTTCGACATCGACGTCGACGTCCTCAGTCCCGTCCTCCTGCTCGCGATGGGGGCGGTGGTGGTCAGCGTCGGCGTCGAGCTGAAGGACCATCGCAACAAGTGGATCCGGGCGATCGGCGTGCTGCTGATCGCCGCGGTCGCGATCGCTGCCCTGCTGATCGCCCTGACCATCTGGTTCGTGGCACAGCTCTGCGAGAACGGCTGTAGCTGATGGTCAAGGCGTGCCTGAACGGCGGCCGCTCGCGCGATGACCATCCCGCCGTGCCGATCACCGCCGACGAGCTCGCGGCGGACGCCGCGGCCTGCGTGGCGGCGGGGGCGGGAGCGCTGCACATCCACCCGCGCGACCCAGAGGGAGAGCAGACGCTCGAGGCCGAGGCCACCGCGGCCGCTTTGCAGGCGGTGCGGGCCGCCGTGCCCGGCGTGCCGGTGGGAGGGACGACGCTGCTCGACATCTGCGCGGGCGACGTCGAGCGGCGGCTGACGATGGTGCGGGCCTGGACCGTCAAGCCGGACTTCGTCTCGTTGAACCTGGAGGAGGCGGGCGCCGACGAGCTGGCGCGCGCGCTGATCGACGAGCTCGGCGTAGGCGTCGAGGCCGGCGTCTTCGCCGTCGAGGACGCCGACGCCCTGGCGGCGTCGAGCTTTCGCGACCAGGTCGTGCGCGTGCTGATCGAGGTCGAGGACGCGGATGGCGCTGCGGCGGTCGAGCGCGCGTGGGCTATCGAGTCCGCACTGGATGCGGCCGGAAGTTCCGCCCCCCGCCTGCACCACGGGTACGAGCTCGCGACCTGGTCGGTGATCGACGCGGCGCTCGCGCGCGGGCGCGACGTGCGCGTCGGTCTGGAGGACACGCTGGTGATGCCCGACGGCTCGCCGGCGCCGGACAACGCGTCGCTCGTGGCGGCGGTGCTCCAGACGCGTTAACCTCGTCGAGCGTACCGCGACTGGCGCCTGAGGTGGAGCAAACCATCGGGGAACGGTGCGCTGAGCAGAGCCGCGCGCCTGGGCCATCCACCCGCTCGATCGAGCACAGGAGGCCCCGCCGTGATCGCCACCGCCACCAATCCCGCCGCCGACACCGAGGTCGGCGAGCTAATCGCCGCCGAGGAGCGCCGCCAGCACGAGACGCTCTGCCTGATCCCGTCGGAGAACCACGTCTCGCCCGCAGTCCTCGCCGCGTCCGGGTCCGTGTTCGCCAACAAGTACTCCGAGGGCTACCCCGCGCGCCGGTACTACGAAGGCAACTCGGTCGTCGACTCTGTCGAGCTGCTGGCCGCCGAACGCGCCCGACGCCTCTTCGGCGTCGACCACGCCAACGTCCAGCCCTACTCCGGGTCGCCCGCGAACCTGGCCGTGTACGCAGCCTTCGCGTCGCCGGGGGACACGATCATGGGGATGGCGCTCGACGCCGGCGGGCACCTGACCCACGGCCACGCCGTCTCGGTGACCGGCAAGTGGTTCCGCGCGGTGCGCTACGGGGTGCGGCGCGACACGGGCACGGCCGACATGGACGAGGTGCGGGACATCGCGCTGCGCGAGCGGCCGAAGCTGATCTGGTGCGGCGGCACCGCGATCCCGCGGGTCATCGATTTCGAGGGCTTCGCCGCGATCGCCGACGAGTGCGGCGCCGTGCTGGCCGCGGATGTCGCGCACATCGCCGGGCTGATCGCCGGCGGCGCGCACCCGTCGCCGGTCGGCCACGCGGGCGCCATCTCCACGACGACGCACAAGACGCTGCGCGGGCCGCGCGGGGCGATGGTGATGTGCGACGAGGAGCACGCGTCGGCGATCGACCGCGCGGTCTTCCCCGGCTTGCAGGGCGGGCCGCACGACGCGACGACGGCCGCGATCGCGGTCTCGCTGCACGAGGCCACGCAGCCGGCGTTCTCGTCGTACGCGCACGCGATCGTGGCGAACGCGCGGGCGCTGGGGGAGGCGCTCGTCGAGCGGGGCTTCGACCTCGTATCCGGCGGCACCGACAACCACCTGCTGCTGGTCGACCTGACGTCGAAGGGCGTCGGCGGCCGCGCCGCGGCGGAGGCGCTCGACCGCGCCGGCATCGTCTGCAACCGCAACGCGATCCCGTTCGACGCGCGCAAGCCGATGGACCCGTCGGGGATCCGGCTGGGCACGCCCGCGGTCACGACGCGCGGGCTGACGCAGTCCCACATGGCCACGATCGCGGGCTGGATCGACGCCGGCGTGGAGGCGGCGCGGGCGGAGGACGAGGACGCGCTGGCGCGGATCCGCGCGGAGGTGCGCGAGCTGGCGCTGGCGTTTCCGCCGCCGGCGTAAACGCGGCCGGCCGATCGCGCTGGCTAGCGCTGCGCCTGCGCCGCCCGCGCCTGCGTGCGGATCTCGCTGAGGATGCGCTCCAGGCGCGGCTCGGTGTCGCCGTCCACGTGCGTCATCGTCGCTGCGACGGCTGGGTGCACGCGCGCGATCTCGGCGTGCAGCGCGTGCGCGACCGCGCGGTAGGACGGGTGGCCCTCGCGGCCCGAGCGCAGCTCGATCAGGTGCATCGCCGCGCGCGCGTTCATGTCGAGGACGTAGCGGATCCGGTAGCCCAGGCAGAGCGCGTACGACGCGACTTCGGGGCGGCCGATGTCGACCAGGCGCTCGTACTCCACGCGCGAGGCCTCGAGCGCGCGGCGGTAGTCGTCGGCCACGCCCGCCTCGACCAGCTCCTCCGGCACGCCCGCGCCCAGGTAAGGGGTCAGCGGCTGCCACTGCACGGTCATCGTGCGGTGGCGCTGCAGGTCGCGGAACGCGCCGTAGTCGGAGACGACCTCGAACCGGTAGGACAGCGCCTCGAACCCGCGGCCCGGGCGGTGGCGCCGGTTGGAGCGCTCGCCGACCAGCTCGCGCAGCAGCGTCGCGCGTTCGTCGGGCGGCAGCACGCGCACGGCCGCTCGGGCCTCTTCCTCAGAGGCAACAGCGGACTCGAACAGCAGCGCTGCGAGGAGCTCGTCCTGGCTGCCGCGCACCGAGAGCAGGCGGACCGCCGGCCCGGCCTCGGCGCCACCTCGCGTGCGGTCGAGGCCCAGGCGCGCCGCCCAGCGCTCGGCCGTGTCGCGGCGTTCCTCGAGATACGAGATCCACTCGCCGCCGCGCTCGGGCCGCTCCACGCGGGTGACGAAGCTCGGCACGACGGCCTTCAGCTGCTGCAGGATCTGGTCGCCGTAGAAACGCGCCTCCGGCAGCGGCGAGGCCAGCAGGTGGAGTACCAGCTGCTCGTAGGTCTGGCCGGTGGCGAACATGCCCATGTGCGACAGCGACGCGGCCGGCAGCAGCCCGCGCAGCAGGTCCAGCGCCTTCGCGCGGATCGACCGCCGGTGCGCCGCCTCCGGCTCACCGTCAGCGCGCGGGAAGCGCTCCGCCGCCCATGCCTCCACGCGTGGCAGCGACGTGGCATACGCCGAGAAGAGCCCGTCCATGGCCTGCTCGTACGAAGGGCCGAGCGACGGGTCCCGCCAGTAGCGGTACCGGCCGCCGCCGTCCATCGGCGCGTGGTAAGCGATGTACCGGGTCGACTGCTCGAGGTACGCCGCGAGCCGCGGGCGCTGCAGCACCTTGGTCATCACGTTCGACACCCACTCGCACGCCACATGCACGCCGCCCAGCTGGGCCACCGAGTCGTCGCCGTAGCCCAGGAAGATCCGCTCGTAGAGCTGAGCGGCTCGCTGCCCCTCCGCACCGTCGAACGCCTGCGCCGGCGCTTCTGAGAGGTCAGCCGCGAACTCGTCCAGGAACAGCCGCCGCAGGGTCCCGCCGTAGCGCGAGTAGCGCGCGAACAACGCGCCCTTCACGGTCTCCGGCAGGTTGACCAGCGCGAACACCGGGCCGTCCAGATTCGTGAAGTGGGGCGCGAGCCGGGCGCGCTCCTCGTCGGTGAATTGCTCGATCGGGTAGTCCATCGGGGCGTGCGAGTGTACGCCGGGTACCGGCGGATCGGGCGGCCCCACGCAGACGCCTATCCCGCCTCGTCGAGCGTCGCCCGGATCGTGTGCGCCAGGCGCTCGGCGTGGCCGGGATCGCGCAGGTCGGTCTCGGTCACGTCGACCTCGATCAGCGGCGAGCGCTCCCATCGGCGGCCGAACTCCGCGAGCCTCCGGTCGATGCCGCGGAGGAACTCGGCGTCGATGCCGCGCTCGAACCCGCGCCCGCGCGCCGCGATCCGCTCGAGCAGCACGTTGATCGGCGCCAGCAGGCGCACGACGCAGCCCGGCGCCGGCAGTCGGTCACACAGGACCGCGTAGTGGCGCGCGGAGACCTCGTAGTCGTCGCGCTCGATCGCACCGCGGTCGAGCAGGTGGCCGGTCATCACCTCGAACACCGAGTAGACGCTCTGGTCCTGGACCGCCAGGGCGTCGGCGGCCGCGATCGCGTGGTGCTGCGCGGCCACCTCGCCGAGGAACCACAGCTGCGACAGCCCGGCCCACCGCGCGGGGTCCGCGAACGCGCGCTCCAGGTACGGGTTGCGCTCGAACCGCTCGGCGTAGGGGGCGGCGCCGAGCGCGGCCGCCAGCCCACGCACCGCGGTCGTCTTGCCCGCGCCGATGTTGCCGACCACGATTACGTGCTCGCTCATCGCGAGCGGGTTGTACCGCCTCGGCCGACCGGCAGCGTGCGCGAACATACGACGGTGCCCTCCCTCCAGACCGACATCCGCGTGATCGGTGGCGACCTGGCTGCCGCGTTCCCGTCTCGCGCGCGTCATCCGCTCAAGGCACTCGATGCCAAGGCGATGGAGCTGAGCTCTCAGGACCAGGAGCTGAAGGCTGCGCTCTTCCGCTTCGTCGACGTGACGCCGGCCTGCCGATCGCTCGACGACCTGGCCCGCCACCTGACCGGATTCCTGGAGGAGGTCGACGACCGCCCGCCGCAGCTCGACCGAGCGATGAAAATGGCCGGGTCGCGCGCCGGCCGCACAGCGCTGGGCGCGGCCGCGGCGGCCGGCGTCCGCCACATGGCCCACCGGTTCATCGTCGGCGAGTCGCCCCGGGACGCGCTCGGCGTCCTGCGCGACCTGTGGAAGCGCGGCGTGGCGGCGTCGGTCGACCTGCTGGGCGAGGCGACCGTCACCCAGGACGAGGCCGACCGCTACGCCGCCCGCTGCACCGAGGCGATCGACGAGCTGGCGAGCGCCTACGCGAAGTTCCCCGACCGCCCGCAGCTGGAGAGCGACTCGACCGGCCCGCTGCCGCGCGCGAACCTGTCGGTAAAGGTCTCCGCGCTCACCCCGCTGCTGCGTCCCGAGGCGCCCGAGGTGGGCGAGCGCGACGCCGCCCGCCGACTGCGCCCGCTGCTCCAGCGCGCTCGCGACCACGGCGTGCACTTGCACATCGACATGGAGTCGCTCGACGCGCTGGAGACGACGATGCAGCTGGTGTTCGACCTGCTCGACGAGCCGGAGTTCGCCGACGGCCCGTCCGCGGGCATAGTCCTCCAGGCCTACCTGCGCGAGTCGCCGGACCAGCTCGACCGCATCCTGGCCTGGGCCGAGACCACCGCGCGGCGGCCGCCGCTCGTTGTCCGGCTGGTCAAGGGCGCCTACTGGGACCACGAAGTGGTCGCGGCCCGCCAGCACGGCTGGCAGCCGCCGGTCTTCGAGGTGAAGGCCGACTGCGATCGCAACTTCGAGACGCTGACCCGGCGCCTCCTGGAGGCGCGCCCGGCCGTGCGTGTGGCCATCGGGTCGCACAACCTGCGCTCGGTCGCGCACGCGATCGCCGTCAACCGGGAGCTGCAAGGGGACGACCGCGACCTGGAGCTCCAGGTGCTGCGCGGGCTGGGCGACGACCTGCAGCACGCGCTGTCCGAGCACGGCTTCCGCGTGCGCACGTACTGCCCGGTTGGCGATCTGGTGGCCGGCATGGCCTATCTGGTCCGGAGACTGCTCGAGAACACGTCGAACGATTCGTTCCTGAACGAGCAGGCGAAGGGCGTCGCGCTCGAGGAGCTGCTGGCCGCGCCGTGAAGCCGTTCGCCAACGAGCCGATTCTGGAGCTGCGCAGAGCGGCCAACCGTGAGCGGTTGACGGAGGCGCTGCGGGAGCTCGATGCGCTGTTGCCGCTCAGAGTCGACAGTCGACAGTCGACAGTCGACAGTGAGTTCGCCTCCACCGACCCGGGCAACCCGGACGGCGTGATCGCCGTCGCGCGGCGCTCCACCGAGGCCGACGCGCGCGACGCCGTCGGGCGGGCCGCCGAGGCGTTCCCTGCATGGGCCGCGCGCAGCGCCGCGGAGCGCGCGCAGGTGCTCGTCGCCGCCGCGGCCTGGCTGCGCGAGCGCCGGCCGCTGCTCGCGGCGCTGCAGGTACGCGAATGCGCGAAGCCCTGGGGCGAGGCCGACGGCGACGTCTGCGAGGCGATCGACTTCCTGGAGTACTACGCGCGCGAGGCGGTCCGGCTGGAGGAGCGGGCGCCCGAGCTGCTCCAGGCGCCCGGCGAGCGAAACACGATGCGCTACGCGCCGCGCGGAGTGGTCGCGGTGATCGCGCCCTGGAACTTCCCGCTCGCGATACCCACGGGCATGGTGTCCGCCGGCCTGGCCACCGGGAACGCGGTCGTCCTCAAGCCCGCGGAGCAGGCGCCCGGATCGGCCGAGTACCTGCGCCAGGCGCTGGCCGCGGCGGGCGTGCCGGAGGGCGCGTTCAGCGTCGTCAACGGCTTCGGCGAGGCCGGTCAGGCGCTGGTGCGCGACCCGCGCGTGCACGTGATCGCATTCACCGGGTCGAGTGCCGTCGGCCTCCAGATCGTCCGCGAGGCCGCCGAGACGCCGGAGGGCCAGCGCCACGTCAAGCGCGTCGTCTCCGAGATGGGCGGCAAGAACGGCGTGATCGTCGACTCCGACGCCGACCTGGACGAAGCCGTCCCCGCGATCCTGCGCAGCGCGTTCGTCTACGCCGGGCAGAAGTGCTCGGCCTGCTCACGCGTTCTGGCGCATGAGGCGATCGCCGACGCGCTGGAGGAGCGCCTGGCCGGTGCGGCGGCATCGCTGGCGGTGGGACAGGCGTCGGAGTTTGCCACCGACGTGCCGCCGGTCATCGAGCAGGAGGCTCAGCAGCGGGTCCGGGAATATGCGCAGCGCGGCGCCGCGGAGGGGCGGCTCGTGGCGGGCGAGCACGAGCTGCCGCCCGAGGGCTGGTTCGTCGCGCCGACCGTGCTCGCAGGCCTGCCGCCCGAGTCGCCAATCCTGCGCGAGGAGGTCTTCGGGCCGCTCGTCGCAGTCGAGCGCCACGCCAGTGTCGACGCGGCCTGCGCCGCCCTCGAGCAGTCACCGTTCGCGCTGACCGGCGGCCTTTTCTCGCGCAATCCCGGCACCGTCGGGCGCGTGTCCCGGCGGCTGCCAGTGGGCAACCTCTACGTCAACCGCCACATCACGGGCGCGATGGTGGCGCGGCAGCCGTTTGGGGGGAACCGCCGGTCCGGGATCGGCTCGAAGGCAGGCGGCCCGGACTACCTGCTGCAGTTCGTCGAGCCGCGCGTTGTCACCGAGAACACAATGCGCCACGGCCTCGTGGTGGATTAATAAACATCTCGTAGCCAACGGCGGGGGGTGGGCTTACGCTGACTCGTATGGGACTCGTGGCCCGCGCCGCCGCTTTGGCGCTTCTGGTGCTCTGCCTGGCTGCCCCGTCTGCGTTCGGGCAGGCCGCGCCGCCCGCGCAGACTTTCACCGTCACCACGACCGCCGACGACACCCCGGGCGCGTGTGACCCGAGCCATTGCACGCTTCGGGAAGCGGTCATCGCGGCGAACACGTTCACCAACGCGGACACGATCAGCGTTCCGACCGGCACTTACCTGCTGACAATAGGCGTGAACGGCGGTGAGCCGAACACGGCACACGAGGATCTCGATATCAGCCAGCCGGTCACGATCCGCGGCGTCGGCGCGCGCACGACAATCGTCGACCAGCAGCGGTCCGATCGCGTCTTCGAGGTGCTGCCGGGCGCCGGTAACGTGAGGATCGAAGGACTCGCGATCACCGGCGGCCAGACGGACGGGGACGCAGGCGGGTTCCGTTCCGACGGCGCCAACACCACGCTGACCGATGTTGCCGTCCGCGGAAACACGGCGAACGGCCAGGGCGGCGGCATCCAGAACATGAACGGCACGCTGACGATCGAGCGCTCGCTGATCGTTGGCAACTCATCGGGCTCCAGCTTCTGGGCGGCGGCATCCACAACGGGGCCTCCGGGATCCTCAACGTCAGCAACAGCACGATCAGCGGGAACGCCGGGGAGGACTCGGCCGCGCTCGCCGACGAGGGCACCACCACGATCTCGTATTCGACGATCGTGAATAACACGTCACTCGGTGGTGGAGCGGTGGTCGACGAGCGCGGGCCGCCGACCATCACCGTCCGCGACTCGATAATCGCGAACAACAGCCCTCAGAACTGCATCGCCCCGTTGATCTCCCAGGGCCGCAACATCGACTCCGCCAACACCTGTGGCTTCGACAGGCCCAACACCAATCCGCTGCTCGGCGCGCTGGCCGACAACGGCGGGCAGACCGACACCCACCACCCGCTGGCCGGCAGCCCGGCGATCGACGCGGCGAGCTCGAGCGGCTGCCCGATCGTCGACCAGCGCGGCTTTCCGCGGCCGTCCGGCGCTACCTGCGACATCGGGGCGGTCGAGCTTCAGGTCGCGCCGCCGCCCCCGCCCCCGCCAGCGACTCCCGCGGCGCTGTTCCTCGAGCCGGCCACAGCCGGCCGCACCCCGGGTGAAACCCACACCGCCACGGCGATCGCCCAGAACAACGACGGATCGCCGGCCGCCGGCCGCTCGCTGCGCTATGAGGTCGACGGCGTAAACGAGACCGCCGGCGCGCTCACCACCGACGCGAGCGGCCGGGCACAGATCTCCTGGAAGGGCGTCCACGAGGGCACCGACGTGCTGAAGGCCTACGTCGACGCCAACACCAACCAGACGCTCGAGCCGAGCGAACCCACGGCGCAGTCGTCCGTGAACTGGGTGCTGCCCGCGCCGGTGCAGGGCCGCACCGCCAACATCGAGCCGGTCAGCGGCCGCGTGCGGATCACGGTCAGGCCGCGGCGATCGCGCAGCGGCAAGGTCACCGCCGCGGGCGCCACCTCGGTGCTGACCGAGGCGCGCCAGGTCCCGCTCGACACCGTGGTCGACGTCCGCAAGGGCCGGGTGCGGATGACGACGACGGCGAACCGCGCCGGCGACGTCCAGAAGGGCGAGTTCTACGGCGGCGTGTATACGACGCGCCAGACCGGCTCCAGCGTCCGGCCGGTTACCGAGCTGCGCCTGACCGAGTCGCTGATCTGCCAGCCCAACACGCGGCGCGGCCGGATCACTGCCAGCCGGGCGCGGTCGCGGCGCCTGTGGGGGAATGGCCGGGGCCGGTACCGCACCCGCGGCCGCCACAGCACGGCGACCGTGCGCGGCACGATCTGGCTGCAGAAGGACACGTGCACGAAGACGACGACCGTCGTGCGGCAGGGCGTGGTGGACGTGCGCGACCTGGCCAAGCGCAAGACCGTCCGGGTCAGGGCGGGCAAGCGCTACGTCGCCCGGCGCGCCTCGCGCCGCCGCTGAGCGGACGCGCGCCAGCTCCACACGGGACCGCTACACATCGCCCGACCAATCGGTAGCTTGCCTGGGCGATGGCGGGGGAGCTGTCGCGGCGGACATTTCTTCAGCGCACCGGGCTCGCGGGGCTCGCGGCGGTCATGCCCGGGCTGCTCCAGGCGCGCGGCCTGATCGACGAGGCGCTCGCGCAATCGGCGGACGTCACGTCGGACACGCTGACCGCGCTCGTCGCGTTCATGGTCCCGGGCGACGACGCGTACTCGGTGGCCCAGGGTCAGACGGCGCCTGGGCCCGGCGGCGTCGCCGCCGGCATCGTGCCGAGCTTCATCAAGAGCCTCGACAACTACGTGCCCGCTGGCACCGCCAGCTCGGGCGACCGCTCGATCCCGGCGTCGTCGGGCATAGCAACGCTGCTGAACTCCTACGCGACGAACGTGAACCCGTTGGCCGCCCGTGGCGGGTTCCCCTC
>Ga0126307_10000933_pt1 | contig 19264 bp, 17 predicted proteins | sample Plot28_FD_89955 | JGI IMG/M metagenome (GOLD analysis project Ga0126307, IMG submission 89955) | Serpentine soil microbial communities from UC McLaughlin Reserve, CA, USA - Plot28 | ecosystem: Environmental > Terrestrial > Soil > Grasslands | place: USA: UC McLaughlin Reserve, Lake County... | reverse complement strand
TTGATCGTCTGCGCCAGCGCGGCGGTCTCGCCCTCCGCCTCGACGGTGATCTTCTGGGACAGGTCGCCGCGGGCGACGGCCGTCGCGACCTGGGCGATGTTGCGCACCTGGCCGGTCAGGTTGCCGGCCATCGAGTTGACGTTGTCCGTCAGGTCCTTCCAAGTCCCGGACACGCCGCGGACGTACGCCTGGCCGCCTAGCTTGCCCTCGGTGCCGACCTCGCGGGCCACCCGGGTCACCTCGTCGGCGAACGCGGACAGCTGGTCGACCATCGTGTTGATCGTCGTCTTCAGCGCCAGGATCTCGCCGCGCGCGTCGACGTCGATCTTGCGGCCCAGGTCGCCGCGGGCGACAGCCGTGGTCACCTCGGCGATGTTGCGGACCTGGGCGGTCAGCGTGCCGGCCATGAAGTTCACCGAGTCGGTGAGGTCCTTCCAGGTGCCGGAGGCGCCGGGGACCTCCGCCTGACCGCCGAGCCGGCCCTCCGACCCGACCTCGCGGGCCACGCGGGTCACCTCGCCGGCGAAGGCGGAGAGCTGGTCGATCATCGTGTTGACCGTCGTCTTGAGCTCGAGCAGCTCGCCGGACACGTCGACCGTGATCTTGCGGGACAGGTCGCCGCGTGCCACGGCCGTCGTCACCTGGGCGATGTCGCGCAGCTGCGCGGTCAGGTTGCCGGCCATCGAGTTGACGTTGTCGGTCAGGTCCTTCCAGGTCCCGGCGACGCCCGGCACGTCGGCCTGCCCGCCGAGGGTGCCCTCGCTGCCCACCTCGCGGGCGAGCCGGGTGACCTCGTCGGCGAAGTCCCGCAGCTGCCCGACCATCCGGTTGACGGTGACCTTCAGCTCCAGCATCTCGCCGGCTACGTCGACCGTGACCGTGCGGGACAGGTCCCCGTTGGCGACGGCCGTCGTGACCAGCGCGATGTCCCGGACCTGGTTGGTCAGCCGGCTCGCCATCGTGTTGACCGAGTCGGTCAGGCCCTTCCAGGTGCCGGACACGCCGCGTACCCGCGCCTGCCCGCCGAGCTTGCCGTCGGTGCCCACCTCGCGAGCGACCCGGGTGACCTCATCGGCGAAGTCGCGCAGCTGGCCGACCATGCCGTTGACAGTCCGGGCCATCCGCAGGAACTCCCCGCGCAGCCGCTGGTCGCCCGAGCGCAGGTCGATGGTCTGCGACAGGTCACCGGCGGCGACCGCACCGAGCACGCGGCCGACCTCGACGGTGGGGCGGACCAGCTCGTCGAGCAGGTCGTTCGCGGCGGTCACGGCGCCGGCCCAAGCGCCGCCGCCAGCGCCCGGGCGGAGCCGCTCGTCCAGCCGCCCGTCCCGGCCGACCACCCGCCGGACCCGATCCAGCTCGCCGGTCAGGTGACGGTTGCGCTCGACCACCTCGCCGAAGACCGCGGCTATCCGGGCCATCGGGTCGTCCGGGTCCGCCGGCGCCCGCAGCCGCACCCGGAAGTCGCCGTCGCGGACCGCCGTGAGCGCGGCCAGCAGCCGCTCGACCTCGGCCTCGTCCAGCCCGCGGGCCTCGCCCGCCGGCCTCGGGACTACCGTCGGTGCCGCCACCGCGACCTCCTCGACCCGGGCTCGCCGCGGTCCCTCCGCCGCCGGGCCGCCCGCCAGTCTGGCACGGTGCGCGGGCCCGTCCGCCGACGTGGCAGGGTGGGCGGCGTGCGAGGAGTCTGGCCGGTGGCCGAGGTGCGGGCGGCAGAGGAGTCGCTGATGCGGACCGTCCCGCCCGGCGCGCTGATGCGCCGGGCGGCGTTCGGCCTCGCGGTCCACTGTGTCCGTCTGCTTCGGACTCCGTACGGGGCACCGGTCTCGCTGCTGGTCGGCGCGGGCAACAACGGCGGGGACGCGCTCTACGCCGGCGCCCAGCTGGCCCGGCGCGGCGCCGCCGTGACCGCCCTGCTGCTCGTCCCGGAGCGGGCGCACACCGGCGGGCTCGCGGCGCTCCGGGCCGCCGGCGGCCGCGCGGTCCCCGCCGGACCTGGAGCCGAGCGCGCGGTCCGTGAGGCCCGGCTCGTACTCGACGGGATAGTCGGCATCGGCGGGGCAGGGTCGCTGCGGCCGGAGGCGGCGGCGCTGGTCGCCGCGGCGGCGGACGGGAGCGCGACGATCGTGGCGGTGGACGTGCCCAGCGGGATCGCCGCGGACACCGGCGCGGTCGAGGGCGACGCGGTGACCGCTGACATCACCGTGACGTTCGGCTGCCTCAAGCCGGGACTGCTCGTGGGGGAGGGTGGCGAGCGCGCGGGCGAGGTGCGGCTGGTCGACATCGGGCTGCTGCCGCACCTGCCGCCCCCGACCATCCTGGTGCTGTCCGACGCGGATGTCGGCACGCTGCTACCCGTGCCCGGACCGCGCGACGACAAGTACACCCGCGGGGTGCCCGGGGTGGCCGCCGGCTCCTCGGTCTATCCCGGCGCCGCGGTCCTCTGCACGGGGGCGGCGGTGCGTGGCGGCGCCGGGATGGTCCGGTATGCCGGGGGCGCAGCCGAGTACGTCCGGGCGCGGTGGCCGGAGGCGATCGTCACCTCGGGCGGCCCGGCAAGCGCCGGGCAAGTGCAGGCATGGGCCGTCGGACCGGGGATGGGGACGGACGACGAGGCCGACCGCGCGCTGCGCGACGTGCTCGCGTTCGACGTCCCGGTGCTGGTGGACGCGGACGGGTTGACCCTGCTGGCCCGCGCGCCCGGGCTGGTGCGCGACCGGTCCACGCCGACCGTGCTCACCCCGCACGACCGGGAGTTCGAGCGGATCGCCGGTCCGGTGGGGAGCGACCGCATCGGCGCCGCCCGGCGGGCCGCCGCCGACCTCGGCGCCGTGGTCCTGCTCAAGGGCAGCGCGACGGTGATCGCGTCCCCGGATGGAGGGGCGTATGTCAACCCGACCGGCACGCCGTGGCTGGCGACGGCCGGCAGCGGCGACGTGCTCTCCGGGCTGGGCGGGTCGCTACTGGCCGCCGGGCTGGCGCCGGCACTCGCCGCGGCGGTGGCGGCATACGTGCATGGTGTGGCGGGGTCGATCGCGGCGGGCGGGGCGACGACCTCGGCTGGCGGTGTGCTCGACGCGCTACCGGCCGCGCTGCGCGCCCTCGCGCGCCCGGATGGTCAGCGGAGGGTGAGGCCAGCCGGATCGGCCAGCAGGTAGGCGCCGGCCGAGCGCAGCTCCGCGGCCCCCTCCGCCGCGGTGAGGTTGATCCGGCCCGCGGTGCCGGGACGAACCGGGACCACCTTCGCGGAGAAGGATGCCCGCTGCCCGGGCCGGATCCGAAGCGCCGACTCGCCGCGGGTCTCGAACTGCACCCAGACGCGCCGCCCCGGGCCGTCGCCGACCCAGAAGCCCTCGTCCGCCGGCACCGACTCCACCCGGACGTCCCGCGCCACAGCGGTCCGCCCCGCGTACGCACGCAGCGACCCGACCCGGGCCGCCGGCAGCAGCCGGGCAGAGCCCACGGACAGCTCGGCCGGCATGGCCGGCGCGGCGACCGGAGGCGGCGGCGGGGCCGGCGCCGGCGGATCGGCGCCCAGCAGCGTCACCGCGACCACGGTGACTGTCGCCGTCCCGGTCGCCGACGCGGCCGCCTGCAGCGGATGCGCCCGCACCCAACCGGCAAGCTTCGAGGCGAGTGCGATCAGCAGCGCGACCGGCGCCAGCGCGGTCAGCCGGCGACGGCGCGCCAGCAACGGCTCGGCGAGCGGGCCGCAGGTCGAGCAGTCGAGCAGGTGCTCGGCGGTCCCGAGCACGCGCTGCCGGTGCCGGTCGCCCAGCGACACCGCGTCGAGCACCGCACGGCAGCGGGGAGTGGGCAGCTCGATCCGGCGCAGCGCGAGCAGGTGGTCGACCCGCAGCCGGGCTCGGGCGCGGGCGAGCCGTGCCGCCACCGCCCCGCGGCTGATCCCGCGGTCGGCGGCGATCTTCTCGGTGCCGATCCCGTGCACCTCGTGGTCGAGCAGCAGGCCGCGGTCGTCGTCGCGCAGGGCGGCGAGGGCGGCCAACAAGGCGATCCGCTCCTCCTCGGCCAGCACCGCGAGCACGGGGTCGTCCTCGGTCGAGGCCGGACCCGCGAGCCGATGTGCATGGCGGCGCTGCAGCTCCCGGCCCCGCTCCGCGGAGGAGACGAGGTTGCGGGCGACGACCATCCCGTACGCCAGCAGCGCCCCGCGCTCGAGCCGCCACCGGACCTCCCACAGTCGCGCCAGCGTCTCCTGCACCACGTCGTCGACGTCCGCCGGGGAGTCGAGGCGAGCGGCGACGAGCCGGCGCACCGGGGCACCGACCAGCAGCAGGTCCGCCTCCGCGGGCGGCACCTGCGCGGCTCGGGTTGTTCGGGTCAATTCGGGCTCCCGGCCGGTGCGGACTTCCCCGACGATGCCCACTTGCCGGAGAGGAAAACCGTGCGTCATGCGGCCGCCGAAAACTCGTCCCCCGGCGTTGCGGTGTCCCCGCGACGGCCACGGGGAACAGAGCAATGCGCCGGCCGCCGTAGCCGGGCCTGCCCGATCCGAGGAGTTCCCGTGGTCCTAGCCGTCGATCTCGGTCGTGGCGTCGACGCCCGGCCGACCGTCGCGGGCTGCGACACGGTGTCGCCGAATGCCGGTCCGCAGAGTGGGTACGGGCGCCGGGGGCGACGGTGACGCAGGACCAGTACGGCGCCGGCCATCCGCAGCGCTGAGCTCCACGCGAGCTCGACGGGGGACGGTGGGCGGCCGGACGTTGGCACCATCGTCGACAGGCTCGCCGACCCCATCCGGTACGACACCCAGGGAGAGGGATCCACAGTGGACCAGAACGACGTGACCAGGCTGTCCGGCGCCACCGTGCGCGACAGCAGCGGCAACAAGATCGGGAAGGTCGCCCAGGTCTACCTCGACGACAGCAGCGGCGAGCCAGAGTGGGTGACCGTCCGCACCGGCCTGTTCGGCACCAAGGAGAGCTTCGTGCCGCTGGCCGCCAGCCGGTTCGACGGGAACGAGATCGTCGTCGACGCCACCAAGGACAAGGTCGCCGGCGCGCCGAAGGTCGACCAGGACGGCCACATCTCCGAGCAGGAGGAGGCCGAGATCTACCGCTACTACGGCATCTCCACCGTCGGCTACGGCACCACCGCCGGGACCGGCTATCCGTCCGGGACGACGTACGCCGGGCCCACCGGGACCACCGGGACCACCGGGACCGTCGACCGGGACGGTGACGGCCTCAACGACTGGGTCGAGGGCAGCGCGGTCGGCCGCGACACCTCCGGCCCGACCACGGACGACGCGATGACCCGCTCCGAGGAGCAGCTGCGGGCGGGCACCGAGCAGGTCGAGACCGGCCGCGCCCGGCTGCGCAAGTACGTCGTCACGGACACCGAGCAGGTGCAGGTGCCGGTCAGCCGCGAGGAGGTGCGGGTGGAGCGGGAGCCGATCACCGACGCCAACCGCGACGCGGCGTACGACGGCCCGGCGATCAGCGAGGAGGAGCACGAGGTGACGCTCCGTGCCGAGCGTCCGGTCGTGCAGACAGAGGCGGTGCCGGTGGAGCGCGTCCGGCTCGACAAGGAGACGGTCACCGACACCGAGACGGTGTCCGGCGAGGTCCGCAGAGAGCAGGTCGACGTCGACGACCCGACCGGCACCTCGCGCGACCGGTAGGTCGCAGGGGCCACCAGGAGCGGGGGTTGGCGGCCGCCCGGCGTCTGTGAGGGACGCCGGGCGGCCGTCGTCTTTCGGTCAGCTCGCCGCGCGGCGGAACTCGTCGAGCTGGGTGGCGAGCCGGCCGGCCTGCCCGGCGGGCGGCAGCCTGCGCAGCGCCCGGTCGAGGTCGGCCAGCCGGCGGACGATCGGGTCGATCCGGAAGTCGGGCGGCAGCGCGAACACCGAGTCCAGCCGGGCCGCTGCGCTGTCCAGCTCGCCCGCGGCCAGGTGCGCGATTGCCGAGTCGACCAGCGCGATCGACACCGGGGCGTAGGACCGGTCCCGGGGCGCGCTCCCCTCGAACAGCCACACCGCCCGATCGGCCTCCTGCTGGGCGATCTCAGGCTCCTGCAACCACAGGTGGGTGGTGCCGGCGAGATAGTGGTGCTGCGCCTCGCCGAAGGCGAACACCCCGCGCACGTCCTCGGCCGGTGGCCGGTCCAGAGCATCGGCACCGGTCCGGAGGTGGGACCGGGCGGCGGAGGCGTCCGCGATGCGGGCCCTCGCCCGCGCGGCGAGGCCGGCCAGCAGTCCGCCGGCGCTGTCCCGCAGCGCGTACCGCAGGCCGTCCTCGGCCAGCTCCGCGGACAGCTTCGGCCGCCCGTCCCAGTAGGCGAGCTTGCTCTGGGTCGCCCGGATCCACCCGCGCAGCGTCGGGGAGTCTGCGATCTCCGCGCAGACCAAGGCCGTCCGGCCGTGCGTCTGGGCCTCGACGGGCCAGCCGAGGTCGCCGACCATCCAGGCGGCGAGGCCGCACAGCCGGCCGGCGAGCAGGTAGAGCTCCCGGGCGTGCGCCGGTCGCTGCCGTCCCTCCAGCAGCGAGAAGACCCGGTTCCGGCTGCGCAGCACGCGGCGCAGGAGCGGCAGCGGGGGCTGGGTGAGGTACAGCCGGGCGACGTGGCGGACGTCCTGCTCCAGCTGCGCGAGCGTGGACGGGCCCTCGCAGGTCGCCTCGGCCCACTCGCCGAACTCGGCCGCCTCGACCGCGGCCGAGGTCATCAGTTGACTCACCCGGTCCCGCTCCGCCGTCCGGTCGAGCATCTCGTCGCGGCCGCGCGCGGGACCGGATCAGGAGTTCCTCGCCAACCGCGACCAGCTCGGGCGGCCGGGGCTCGACTGGGCGCAGCACCGTCACGCCGCCCGCCGAGTCCATGGCGGCTCCGCGTTCGTCCGGGCCGTCGGCCGGCCGGATCGGGACCACGTCGGTGCCGCGGAGGTGCCCAGGATCGGCGGCCGCGAGTTCCGGCTCGTCCGGCGCGGCCGGGTGGAGCGGATCGGTGGCGGCGAGTGACGCCTCGCGATCGGGCGGCAGTTCCGGCCCGTCCAGCGCGCTCGGGTCGAGCGCCCGGGCCACGGCGGGCGAGATGGCGGGGTCCACCGGGGCCGGCGGCGGGAAGAGCGCGGCGATGCTCGTCGGCACCGGCCGGCGCACCCGCCGCGGCACCGGCCCGTCGGACCCGGCGCCGGTCAGCGCCGCGAGCACCGCCCCGTCCTGCTCGGGCATCGCCCGCCGGTCGTCCGCGTCGAGCAGCCGGCCGACCTCGGTGCCGTACACCGCGGCCAGCACGGTGAGCACGTACGGCGAGGGGCGCCGGCCGCCCTGCGGCCACCGCTCGTACTCGCCGATCCTGGTCCCGATCATCGGCGCGAAACGCCTGCCGGGGCCGCGCCGCGCCGCCATCTCGGTGAAGCGCGCAGCCACCTCGTCCTGGCTCCAGCCGAGCGCGTGCCGGTAGGACTCCCGAGGCCGGAACCGCCACCGACGCCGCATCTCGGCGGCCACGTCGTCGGGCGTGGTGCCCGCGTCGAACATGCGCTGACGTAACGCGACGCGGTCAGCCTTCGCTCCGCTCTTCAAGGCCCGTTCACCACGGCGCCACAGCATCCGCCGATCCAGTCGACTGCGCAGCGTCACCAAACCAATATCCGGATGCCTCTCTGCTAGTTCCGTACCCCCGCCGGGCACGCCAGGCCAGACGCGCGGCTCTGAAAGGATGAGTGGCATGGTCCGGTCGGAGGCGGTCGTCGACCTCGGCGCGATCCGGCGCAATGTGACGCGGCTGCGCTCGGGCACGACCGCCGAGGTGATGGCCGTCGTGAAGGCGGACGGGTACGGGCACGGTCTGGTGCCGTCCGCCCGTGCCGCGCTGGCCGGCGGGGCGAGCTGGCTTGGCGTCGCTTTCCTCGAGGAGGCGCTCGCTCTGCGCACCGCCGGAATCGACGCTCCGGTGCTGTCGTGGCTGGCTGTGCCCGGCGAACGGGTCGGCGAGGGGGTGGCGGCCGGGGTCGACCTGTCGGTGAGCGCGCCGTGGGGGTTGGCCGAGGTCGCGGCGGCGGCGCGCGCGACCGGTCGCCGGGCACGCGTGCACCTCAAGGTGGACACCGGGCTGTCCCGCGGCGGCGCCACCCCCGCGGACTGGCCCGAGCTCGTCACCGCCGCGGCCAAGGCCGCCGCGGATGACGAGGTCGAGCTGGTCGCCGTCTGGAGCCACCTGGCGTACGCGGACGCGCCCGGACATCCCACCATCGCTGCGCAGGTCAGGGACTTCGGCGATGCGGTGGCGGCGGCCAGGCGACTCGGCGCCGACCCGCCGCTGCGGCACCTGGCCAACTCGGCGGCGACGCTCACCCTGCCGGCCGCGCACTTCGACCTGGTCCGGCCCGGGATCGCGGTCTATGGGCTCACCCCGGTCCCGCCCGAGCCGTACGGGCTGGAGCCGGCGATGACGCTGCGGACCACCGTCGCGCTGACCAAGCGGGTGCCGGCTGGCAGCGGCGTCTCGTACGGCCACGTGCACGTGACCGACCGGGAGACCGGCCTCGCGCTGGTGCCGCTCGGCTACGCGGATGGGGTGCCGCGGGCGGCGACATCGGTCGGCCCGGTCCTGCTCGGTGGCCGCCGGCGGACGGTCACGGGGCGGGTGTGCATGGACCAGTTCGTCGTCGACGTCGGGGACGATGACATCCGGGCGGGGGACGAGGTCGTCCTCTTCGGACCGGGCGGCGGCGGGGAGCCGACGGCTCAGGAGTGGGCAGACGTTCTCGGCACGATCTCATACGAGATCGTCTCTCGGGTGGGTGCCCGCGTCCCGCGCTCCTATATCGCAAGCGACGGCTTGCCTAGCGAGCAGTCAGATACCGCGAGCGACGGCTACGGCGGCCGACCGTGAAGACCGCCACCCGCCGGGCCGGGATCGTCGCCGGTCTCGCCGGTCTGGTCGCTGCCGGCGCGGCCGTCGGGTTGGCGGCCGAGCGGTACGCGATCGGCCGCATCCGCGGCGGCCCCGACCCCGAGGCGGACGAGCGCTTCGGCCGGCTGCCGGCCGACCGCACCCGGACGGTCACGACGAACGACGGCCTTCCGCTGGCCGTCGAGGAGGTGGGGCCGCGGGACGCACCACTGACGGTCGTCTTCGTGCACGGCTACTGCCTGACCATGGGGTCCTGGCACTACCAGCGGACCGGCCTGGCCGACATGACCAACCCGCGGATCCGGATGGTCTTCTACGACGCCCGCTCGCACGGCCACTCCGGCCGCGCCCCGACCGAGACCGCGACCATCGACCAGCTCGGCGACGACCTGTTCCGGGTGCTCCAGGAGCTGGTCCCGACCGGCCGGATCGCGCTCGTCGGCCATTCCATGGGCGGCATGACGGTCATGGCGCTGGCCGACCGGCACCCGGAGCTCTTCGGCTCCCGGGTGGTCGGCATTGTCCTGCTGTCGACTTCCACCGGTCGGCTCGACGAGGTGACCCTGGGCCTGCCGGCGATCACCGCGAGGCTGCGCCCGCCGGTCCTGCCGTACGCGCTTCGGGTCATGCGCTCGCGCGCCGCGCTGATCGAGCGGAGCCGGCGGATCGGGAGCGATCTGGCCTGGCTGCTGACCCGGCGCTACTCGTTCGGCTCAAGCGACGTCAGCCCGGCTCTGGTGGAGTACGTCGGGCAGATGATCTCCTCGACGCCCGTCGAGGTGGTCGCGGACTTCTTCCCGGCGCTGCACGCGCACGACAAGATCGCCGCGCTCGGGGTGCTCCGCAACCTTGAGGTGCTGGTCGTCGTCGGCGACAAGGACCTGCTCACGCCGGTCGACCACAGCCGGCGGATGGCCGAGGCGCTGTCGGACGCGGAGCTGCTGGTGCTGGAGGGGGCGGGGCACCTGGCGATGATGGAGCGGCCGGCGCTGGTCAACCTGCGGTTGCGGGCCTTCCTGCATCGCGCGTACCGGGCGGCGATGGGCGGGCAATCCCGCGGGATCCGCTGATGGCGGGTGCGATCGGCCCGCATGGGCCCGGGCAGCCGGCCGGGCCACGGTTCCGGCTGGTGCCCGGCTCGCTCGAGGTCGCCGAGCGGGCGGCCCGATGCGGGAGCTGGGACGAGCTCGCGGTGGTGTCTTCGGCGTGCGTGGCGTGCGCGGAGCTCGCTGCGACCCGGCGGTCGGTGGTGGTCGGCTCGGCGCCGGCCACGCGTCGTGCCCGGCTGGCGGTGGTGGGCGAGGCGCCTGGCGCCGACGAGGACCGGGCGGGGGAGCCGTTCGTCGGCCGGGCCGGGCGGCTGCTCGATGAGCTGCTCGCCGAGGCCGGGCTCGACCGGTCCGGCATCGCCGTGCTCAACGTGCTGCAGTGCCGGCCGCCGGGGAACCGGGCGCCGAAGCCGGGCGAGGTCGCGCGCTGCAGCGGCTGGCTGGAGCGGAAGCTCGAGCTGGTCGGCTCCGAGCTGGTCGTCGCGCTGGGGCTCACCGCGGCCGGATGGTTCCTGGGCCGGGGGGTGCGGCTCGCGTCGGTCCGGGGCCTGGTGCATCAGGTCGGCGGGAGGAGGGTGCTGCCCACGTACCACCCCTCGGCGGCGATCCGGTACGGCCCGGCGGGCGAGCCGATGGCCGGCCTGCGGGCCGACCTGGCGCTCGCCGCCCGGCTCATCGACCGCGTCGGGGACGCCCGGTGACCGTCCGGCTGGAGCTCCCGACCACCGAGGACACCCGAGCGCTCGGCCGCGCGCTCGCGGACGTGCTCGAGCCTGGTGATCTGGTCGTGCTCGCCGGCCCGCTCGGCGCGGGCAAGACCGTGCTGGTGCAGGGGATCGGCGCGGGCCTCGGCATACGGGCGCGGGTGACGTCGCCGACCTTTGTGCTGGCTCGGGTGCATGCGGACGGGCGGATCCCGCTCGTGCACGTCGACGCGTACCGGCTGGGCTCGGTCGCGGAGATCGACGACCTCGACCTGGACGCCGACCTCGCCGACGCGGTGACCGTCGTCGAGTGGGGGCACGGGCTCGTCGAGCGCCTCTCCGACGCCCACCTGCTGGTCCGGATCGAACGCCCGGACGGCGGCCGCCCGGACGACGGCCGCCGGGAAGGGGACGGCCGCCGGACCGCCGAGCTCGTCCCGTCCGGTGGGAGCTGGGCCGACCGGCTGGGCCGGCTCGAGCCCGTCCTCACTTCACGGTCTTGACCTGGAGCGTGTCCAGCACTGACGCGCAGCCCTTGCCGATCTCGGCGGCCTTGTCCTTCCACTGGCAGTTGACCTGGATCTCGGTCTTCCCCCTGAAGAGGAAGTACAGGTCCGACTCGAGCTCCTGCGCCTCCTGGCGGGCGTGGTACCGGAAGGTGCGTGCGCCGTCGACCGTGCTCGTCTTCGCCGTGGTGGAGTCAAATGTGAAGCCCTGCTTGGAGAGCTGGCCGAGGACGGTCTTCAGCTCGGCCTGGAGGGTTTCCCCGGCAATAGTGTCGGTGTCGACCATGACTTCGTAGACGGTAACGATGATCAGGTCACGGGGGGCGACAGCGACGGCCGACCGGTACTTGTCGCCGCGGCCGGTGCTGGCGCTGATGCTCACCGAGGACGACACGTCCTGGAATCCCGGCGGCGAGGTGAAGCAGTACGGCGCGCCGGTCGGCGAGATCACCGTGCCGCCGCACTTGAGCTGGCTGCGTCCCGGCGAGGCCGTGCCGCCGCTCGCGGATGCGGACGGGGATGCGGACGGCTGGGCGGTGGCGCGCGGCCGAGCCGCCCCGGCCGCGATGCTGCCGGAGCCCTCCACCGTGGCGGCGCACCCACCGGCCAGCAGCAGCCCGCAGAGGCCGAGGAGGGCGGCGGTGGTCCGGCGCATGGGCGCCACCGTAACGAAGGGCCGGGAGCGCAGCCGATCCCGGCCGCGATCGACCTGCCGACGTACGCGGTCCCTGCGGCGGCGCCGTACGGTGCCCGCCCGAGCGCGGACGGGGAGCCCACTGCCGCGCTGCCGGACTACCCTCGCCCGGTGCCCGACGTGCTGGTCCTCGACACCGCCACCCCGGCCGTCACGGCCGCGGTGGTCCGGGTCGTGCGCGGGCGGGCCGAGCCGCTGTCGGTCCGGGTCGCGCGGGACCGGCGAGCAACTCGCCGGCACGGCGAGTTGCTCGCACCCGAGGTGTCGGCCGCTCTCGCCGATGCCGAGATCGGCCGCGGCGACGTGTGCGCGGTGGTCGCCGGCACGGGGCCGGGCCCGTTCACGGGCCTGCGGGTCGGTCTGGTCACCGCCGCCGCGCTCGCCGATGCCCTGCGCATCCCCGCATATGGGGTGTGCTCGCTGGACGGCCTCGCCGCGCCGGTCCGCGGGCGGGTGCTGGCGGTGACGGACGCGCGGCGACGCGAGGTGTACTGGGCCGCGTACGCGGACGGCATCCGGACCGCGGGTCCCGAGGTGACCCGGCCGGCCGACCTGGCCGCGCTGCTGGCGGACCTCGGCGTCGATTTCGCGTGCGGTGCGGGCGCCCGGCAGTACGCGGACGTGCTCGGCCTGCCGGTGACCGGGCCGGAGTCGCCGGACCCGGTGGCGCTCGCGGCGCTCGCCGCGGACCGGATCCTCGCCGGTGCGCCCGGCGAGCCGCTCACCCCGCTCTACCTGCGCCGACCCGATGCGGTCGAGCCCGGCCGGCCCAAGGCGGTGACGCCGGCGTGAGCGTGGCGCGTGATGGCGTCAGCGTGAGCGGCGCGCGTGATGACGCCGGCGTAGGTGAGCTGGGTGAGCCCTCGCTGAGCCGGATGCGGTGGTGGCACATCCCCGCCGTGCTGGCGCTGGACGAGGAGCTCTTCGGCGCGGAGAGCTGGTCGGAGGCCACGTTCTGGAACGAGCTCGCCGAAACGGAGACCCGCCGCTACGTGGTGGCCACCGGCGAGGGCGGCTCGGTGGTCGGCTACGCGGGACTCGCTGTGTACGACGACGAGGCGCACGTGCTCACCCTCGGGGTGACCCGCTCGGCGCAGGGCCGCGGCATCGGCACCGCGCTGCTCGTCGACCTCCTTGCGGCGGCCGACGCCCGCGGCGCCCCCCGGGTCCTGCTGGACGTGCGGGCGGACAACGCGGCAGCGCAGCGGCTCTACGCGCGGCACGGCTTCGTCCCGATCGGCCGCCGCCGCCGCTACTACCAGCCGAGCGGGACCGACGCGGTGGTGATGGCGCGTGGCTGAGCCGCTGATCCTGGGCTTCGAGACGTCCTGCGACGAGACGGGCGTCGGCCTCGTCCGCGGGCACTCGCTGCTCGCCGACGCGGTAGCATCCAGTGTGGACAGTCATGCGCGGTTCGGCGGGGTCGTGCCGGAGGTGGCGTCGCGGGCACACCTGGAGGCGATGGTTCCGACGGTGCACCGTGCCTTTGACACGGCAGGGGTCGCACCGTCCGATGTGGATGCGATCGCGGTCACCGCGGGACCGGGCCTTCCGGGGGCGTTGCTGGTCGGCGTCGCCGCCGCGAAGGCGTACGCGCTGGCACTGGACAAGCCGCTCTACGGGGTCAACCACCTCGCCGCGCACGTCGCCGTCGACACGCTCGAGCACGGACCGCTGCCGGAACCGTGCGTCGCGCTGCTCGTGTCCGGCGGACACTCGTCGCTGCTGGTCGTGGCCGACCTCGCCGAGGACGTCGAACCGCTCGGCGCGACGATCGACGACGCGGCGGGAGAGGCGTTCGACAAGGTCGCCCGGCTGCTCGGGCTGCCGTTCCCCGGCGGGCCGCCGATCGACCGCGCCGCCCGGAACGGCGACCCGGCCGCCGTGTCCTTCCCGCGGGGGCTGACCGGCCGCCACGACCCGCCGTATGACTTCTCCTTCTCCGGCCTGAAGACGGCCGTCGCGCGCTGGGTGGAGGCGCGGCAGCGGACCGCGTCGCCGGTGCCGGTGGCCGACGTCGCGGCGTCGTTCCAGGAGGCGGTCGTCGACGTGCTCACCGCCAAGGCGATCCGCGCCTGCAAGGACCGGGGCGTGGATCACCTGCTCATCGCCGGCGGGGTCGCGGCGAACTCCCGGCTGCGGACGCTGGCCGTCGCCCGGTGCGAGGACGCGGGCATCCGGCTGCGCGTTCCGCGGCCCGGACTGTGCACCGACAACGGGGCGATGGTAGCGGCGCTGGGCTCGCGCCTCGTCGCCGCCGGCAAGCCACCGTCCACTCTGGACATCCCCGCCGACTCGGCCCTCCCGGTCGACCGCGTTCTGGTGTGAAACGGCGGTCAGACTAGCCGGCGGTCGGTGGCCCAGCGGGACAACTCGTACCGGTTGGACAGCTGGAGCTTGCGCAGCACGGAGGAGACGTGCGTCTCGACCGTCTTCACCGAGATGAACAGCTGCGACGCGATCTCCTTGTACGCGTAGCCGCGGGCGAGCAGCCGCAGCACCTCACGCTCGCGCTGGGTCAGCTGGTCGAGCTCGGGGTCGTGCACCGGCGAGTCCGGGTGCCGGGTGAAGGCGTCGAGCACGAAGCCGGCCAGCCGCGGGGAGAAGACCGCGTCGCCGTCCGCGACCCGGCGGATCGCCGCGGCGAGGTCGGGTCCCGAGATCGTCTTGGTCACGTAGCCGCGCGCCCCGGCACGGATGACGCCGATGACGTCCTCGGCCGCGTCGCTCACCGACAGGGCGAGGAAGAGGACGTCGGGCTGGGCGGGGCGTACGCGCTCGAGCACGGCCCGCCCGCCGCCGTCCGGCATGTGCACGTCCAGCAGCACCACGTCCGGCCGGACCTTGGCGATCGCCGCGACGGCCTCACCCACCCCGCCGGCCTCGCCGACGACCTCGACGCCGGAGTCACCGGCGCCGGAGAGCTCGGCCCGGACCCCGGAGCGGAACATCGAGTGGTCGTCGACGAGGAAGACGCGGACCCTCGCGCCCACGCCGCCGCTGCCGCCCGTGCCGCCGCTGCCGCCCGTGCCGGTGCCGCCCGTGCCGCTCGTGCCGCTCGTGCCGCTCGTGCCGGGCGGCTGCGCCGTCGTCATGTCCCGCTCCCGTTCGTCTGCAGCTGCGACATCGTCAGCTCGACCTCAGTCCCGGCGCCCGGCCGGCTGCGCACGGCGGCCTTGCCGCCGTACCGCTCCATCCGGCCGACGATCGAGCCCCGCATGCCGTGCCGGTCCGCCGCGATCAGGTCCGGGTCGAAGCCGCTGCCGCGATCGCGGACGAAGACCGTGACCTGGTCGGGCTCGACCTCCGCGTACAGCGACACCGTCGTCACCCCGGCGTGCTTCGCCGCGTTGACCAGCGCCTCCCGGGTCGCCTGGACGACCGCGTCGAGCCGATCGTCCACCTCCGCGTCGCCGACCACCACGCTTTCCACCTGCACCGCGTACGCGTCCTCGACTTCGCCGGCCAGCGCCTCGACCGCCGCTGAGAAGCGCGACCGTGCCCTGCCTTCTGGGCGGTAGAGCCAGGTGCGCAGCTCCCGCTCCTGCCCGCGGGCGAGCCGCGTCACCTCGCGGGGTGCGTCGGCGTGCCGCTGGATCAGCGCGAGCGTCTGGAGCACCGAGTCGTGCAGGTGCGCCGCGAGCTCGGCCCGCTCCTGGGAGCGGATGCGCTCCCGCCGCTCCTCCGACAGGTCCGCGCCGAGCCGCCACCACAGCGGCAGCGTGATCAGTGCGAGCCCGACGACCACGGCGAAACCGGCGACGAGGCCGTCCCGCGCGGCGCTCCAGGCGCCGAAGATCGCGACGGAGGTCGCGACGCCGGCGGCGACCAGGATGACGCCCCCCGCGATGCGGGCGACGGCGATCCACCGGGACCGTCTCGACTTCGGCTCCGCGCCGCCGTAGAGGGAGATCCGCCGCCACCGGTCGCGCTGGCTCTCGTCCGCCTGACGCCACATCACCGCGAGGCCGGCACCGCCGAGCAGCAGCGGCACGATCAGCGGGTGGGTGCCGAGCACGGGGGTGCCGCGCAGCAGCAGGAGCGCGCCGAGGGCGAGCACGCCGAGGGCGACGGCCGAGCCCCGGTCCCGAGCGCTGCGCCTGGGGGCGGGGTCGCTCGCCGTGACCACCGGCTGCTGCGGGACCACCGCCCACAGAGCGAGGTAGACCAGGATGCCGAAGCCGTTGACGACGGTGAGCACGACGAAGGCGACCCGCACGGTCGTCGGCTTCAACCGGAGATGGGCGGCCAGCCCCTGGGCGACGCCGGCCACCACGCGACCGTCGGCCGCGCGGTAGAGCTTCGGCGGGGCGGCCGCCGCGGTGCGCTGGATCGTCGGACTCCATTCCGGGTGTCGGTGCTGATCCGATGGTGGCACCGCGTCGGCGGGCGCGGCCACGGGGACTCCCCTGGTTGTGGGGTCGCCCGCGGACGAGGGTGTGATCAGGGGCATCCCCCATGCCGGCTGTCCCCGCCGCCGGACACCATCGAGCCATGAACGAGCACGATCCCTCTGCGCCGGTCGGGAGACCGGGCCGCGAGCGGCCCGGCGCCGGCGACGCGATCCCCTCCGCGGCCGGCGCCGGGCTCCCCGGTGCGGACGCCGGCCGCTCGGACGCCGCCGGGAAGCCGACGGAGGCGTCGAGCGAGCAGGATCTCGGCCCTCGCGCCGCTCCCGCCGAGGACCCGACCCGCGTCGAGGGTCCGGGCGACGGCCCGGGCCGCATCGGGGCCGACGAGCCGGTGGAGGAGCCGATCGCGGGTGGTGGCGGCGCCACAGTGGTCGGCGGTGCGGGCAGTTCCGCCGAGCCGACCGGGGCGACCGCCGCGGACACGGGGATCGACGAGGGGACGTCCGACGAGCCGACCCGCGTCGATGCGTCAAGCGGCGAGGGTCCCGGCGCTCCCACCGGTCCCGGCGACGAGACGACGCGGGTCGACGGTCCGGGGGAGGCCCGCGGCACCCCCGCCCCCGGGTCGGAGATCGGCGGCCCAACGGTCGGCGGCCCAGAGGTCCGCGGCAGTGCGAGCGGTTCAGCCGGGCCTACCGCGGCGACCGCCGCGGCGGCGGGCGGGGGATGGGTTCCTCCGCCGCCGCCCGGGCCGCCGGGACCCGGCGGCCCGGCAGGTCCGCACCTGCCCTACCCGCCGGCGGCCCCCCGACGACGCCTCACCCGCAGCCGCGAGCGGCGCGTCCTGGCCGGCGTCGCCGGCGGCCTCGGCGAGTACACCGGCATCGACCCGGTGCTGTTCCGCGTACTCTTCGCGGTTCTGACCGTCTTCGGCGGCGCCGGCATCCTGCTCTACGTCATCGGCTGGCTCTTCCTGCCCGAGCAGGACCAGCCCTCCTCCCCGGCGGAGGCGCTGATCGGCCGCGGCCGTGGCTCGGACGCCGTGCAGGCGATCCTGCTGGCCATCGTCGCGCTGGTCGTCGCCGGCGTGCTGGTCAGCGGCGACGGCCGGGACGTCGTCCTGCTCGCGCTCGTCGTGGTCGGCGCGGTCCTGCTCGCCAGGCACCTCGACGAGACCCGGGACCGGCCCGCTGCGCCGGTCCCCGCTCCGGCCCCGCCGGCCGTGCCCCCGCCGGCTCCGGGCCCGTACGAGCCGTACCAGGCGTACCCGCCGTACCCGCCGTACCCGCCCTACCAGGTCCCGCCGCCGGGCCTCTCGCCCGTCGACCCGTACGCCCCGGCAATGACCACCGTGACCTCCACGCCGGAGACGACCGGGCAGAAGCGCGAGTCCTCCCTGCTGGGCCGGCTCACCCTCAGCCTGCTGCTGCTCGTCCTCGGCGTCACGGCTGCGCTCGACGCGGCCGGCGCCGTCGAGCCGCAGGCGCGGCACTACCTGGCGCTCGCGGTCGGTGTGATCGGGCTCGGCCTGCTCGTCGGCGCCTGGCGTGGGCGCGCCCGCGGCCTGATCTGGCTCGGCCTGCCGCTGACGATCGCGCTGGTCGCGGTGGGTGCCTCGCAGGTGCGGCTGTCCGGCGGCGCCGGCGATCGGCAGTACGGGCCGCTGTCCGTCGCGGAGATTCAGGACCGCTACGAGGTCAGTGTCGGCAACCTCGAGCTCGATCTCTCCGATGTCGACTTCGCCGGCGAGTCGGTCTCGACCACCGCGGCTGCGGGCGTCGGCCACGTCGCGGTGACCGTGCCGCGCAACGTCGATGTCGACGTCCTCGGCCGGGCCGGAATCGGCGAGGCCGACCTCTTCGGCGAGAAGGCGAACGGCACCTCGCCGGAGCGGACGGTCGTCGACGAGGGTCCGGACGGCGAGGGCGGCGGGCATCTGCGGCTGGTGCTCGACGTGGGTGTCGGCAAGGTGGAGGTGGACCGTGAGACGGCATGACGTGGACGTGTTCTCGCTGGTCGCCGGGCTCTTCTTCGTCGGCGTCGCGCTCGTCTGGGGAATCGCGGACGATCCGGTGGCGACGCTCGAGGGCTGGCCGCTGCCCGTGCTGCTCATCGCCGTCGGCGTGATCGGGCTCGTCAGCAGCCTCGGCGGCCTGCGGGGACGCCGGTCGACGGCGACCGAGAACTCCGAAGCCGAGCCGGCGGACGGCGGTCTGCCGGGCTGAGGAGGCCCGCCGGCGGCGTTCCCGCGGCGTCCTAGGCTTGGGGGCCGCAGGGCCGGCGCGTGTCCGGCCGCGGTTCGGAGGAGGGTGGGGATGACGTCCCAGGACGACCTCACCCTGCTGAGGGAGATGTACCGGCGGGGCGAGATCGATCACGAGCAGTACGACGTGCTGCGCCGGCACGTGATGTGGGGGACGCCGCTCCCCCAGGTCACCGAGGAACTCCGCGGAGCCCCCCTCGCCGACTACCCGACGAGCCCCGGCTGGTCCCCGCCTGCCGACCACCCCGCCGGGAGCCCTGGCGCGGCGGCGCCCGGCCCGGCGCCTCCGGCAGGGCTCTTGCCGGCGTTCCCGCTGGCGGACGCACCCGAGCGGACGCGCGCCCGGCGGGACGAGCCGCGGACGGCGGCCCGCCGCTCCCGCGGCTCCGAACGGCCGCCGGCGGACACGGACCTGACGAACCCGACGGCCGCCGCGCGACCGTCCGGACGGCCGGCGGGCGGGGTTCCGTCCGGGAATGGCGTGACGGGTCCGGCCACGGGCCCGCGACCGTCCGGGCGGGTGGCGGCCGGGGTTGCGACCCACAACGGCAAGAAGGCTCCGGCGGGCACCGGGCGAGCGTCGGGACGGCGGCCGCCAGGGGAGTCGCCGGGCAACGGCGGCATCGGCCCCACGACCGGCGCGCGAGCATCCAGGCGGACTGCAACAGCAGCTCCGGCGGTGCCCGACGCTCCCGCGCGGAAGGGCCGCAAGCGCCGGGCCCCGCACCTGCTCGCCGCGCTCACCTCGCTCGCCCTCGCGCTCGCCCTGGTCGCCGCCGGCGTCTGGTGGCTCGCGCTGCGGGAGACCGGCGTGAACGC
>Ga0126307_10000932_pt1 | contig 19268 bp, 22 predicted proteins | sample Plot28_FD_89955 | JGI IMG/M metagenome (GOLD analysis project Ga0126307, IMG submission 89955) | Serpentine soil microbial communities from UC McLaughlin Reserve, CA, USA - Plot28 | ecosystem: Environmental > Terrestrial > Soil > Grasslands | place: USA: UC McLaughlin Reserve, Lake County... | reverse complement strand
CCGCAACGAGATACTGGGACGTGCCTCCACGCCCGAAGAGCTGGAGTACCTGAGGACCGAGACACCGCCGCACTTGCGCCGACCGCCTTCTTGAGGTCTATTCACCCAACCTCGTAGAAGGGGTATTCTCCGAAGTTCATATACAGCATCCTGCATGGATCACTCCCCCGGACCGGGTTCGTGGCTCGTCTCCCGGCACGGCGCACACCAGTCGATACGATATCTTGTGCCGCCGCATAAAGATTCAGGAAGCCGCCTAGACTAGCCTTCCATCACCGCCTTCACCGCTCCCGTATCGTAGCCCTGCGCCTCCATCGCTGCCGAAACCTCTCCCACCAGCTCTTCCCTCTCTCGCTCCAGCGCCTTAAGCTCCTCTATGCGCCCGAGCACCTCCACCGTGAGCTCCGCGACGACGAGACCCGACCTCAGGGGCTTCTCGGCCGTCCGCATCCCTAGCTCCGCCACTCTCGGGTAGCATTGCAGGAGCTGGACGGCGCTCTGTGGTTCCTAACCAGCTCCGCCTACACTGTAGTCACATAGGGCAAAGCCGAGCGTATGGAGGTCGAGCGTGGAGCACGAGGTTATGTGGACTCCTTGGGAGGGACCGGGGCTAGAGCACCTGCGCCTCCTGACGAGCGATGGCGCTGTCGTGGCCAACGGGTTGGTGATCGGCCTGGAAGCAGGTCGCCCGTTTCGCATAGGCTACGAGGTCCGCTGCGACAGCCTCTGGCGAGTGCGGGAAGTCAGGGCGGCTGCCCCAGACTTGGGGCGGCCGGTCCTCGAGTTGCTCGCCGACGGGAAGGGCCACTGGAAGAGAGGTGGCGGAAAGCCCGTACCCGAGCTCGACGGGTGCATCGACGTCGACATCTCCGCGACGCCCTTCACCAACACCCTACCTATCCGCAGGCTAGGGCTAAAGTCCGGTGAATCCCAAGAGCTTACGGTCGCCTACATTCTCGTGCCCGAGCTGCTGGTAGGAGCGGAGAGGCAGAGCTACCGATGCCTGGAGGCGCAAGCGGACGGCGGACTCTACCGCTTCGAGGCGCTACCAAGCGGGTTTACCGCAGAGCTACCGGTCGACGCCGAGGGGTTGGTGATCGATTACCCCGGTCTCTTCCGACGGGCGTGGTCCGGGTAGCGCGAGCGGGTGAAGACATCCCCCTGCGACGGTTGCCTACTCCAATGTCTCCAGCGCCGCCCTCGGGTCTTTGCCGACGGCCTTGAGCCTCCCCACGAACTCCGCCCGCTGCTTTTCCCTCTCTGCCTCGCCCTCGGCCCACTTCCTCGCCTTCTTCGACGTGTCCTCGGGCAGGGCCACGTAGCCCTTACCCGGGAACCTTGGCGCCTCCCCGGAGCCGATCTCAAGCTCTGCCAACCGTGAGTAGACCTGGAGCAGGCCCACGATGTCGCTCAGGCGCTTCTTGACCGTCGGGTGCAGATCGCCGGAGACGGTCGTCTCCACGAGGTCGCGCACCATCAGACGCACGCCCTTGATCTCCGCACCGGCCTTCGAGTTGCCGAGCGTGGCCGCACGGGAGGCGTTGCGGCTGCTACAGTAAGCACCAAGAAAAACCCCATGTCGGGGCGGCCCTTTTCGTCGGTTCCGCTCAGAATCCTAGCTTGATACGCGCAACCTTGCCTGGGAAAGATTCAAAGGCTACTTCGAGCTCAAACCCCGAGGCGTCGAGCGGAACGAAGTATTAGACTTGCGCCTCTTGGGAATTGCCAGGTTCAAGCCACTTTCGCTCGAATATGTCTTTTCTGTTGCAAATGCCGCCAAACATGTTCTGAGGTTTGTACTGACCACCCTTGCTATCGTACAAGTGCAGCCCAAGGTCGCGGAACTTGATGCGCTCGTTACTATCGTTGGTAAAGCGGATCTCTGCGGCAATCGCGTTCTTAGTCACCCGAGGGCCACCCGGACCATGTGGGTGATCCTGAACTCTACATGTGTTTCCTTTAAGGGAGTTGGCAAGCTGTACGTCAGTGACGGTGTAGGCGATGTCGCCTACCTTGATCTTCTCACCTATATTGTAAACATCTGCGCGGCTCCGGTTGTTCTTATTGTCATGGTTCGCTGGCTCGGATGGCGCACTCGCGGATGCGGTGGCCGTAGACGACGCGCTCGCCGTAGGCGACGCGCTCGCCGATGCGAATTCCGGTCGTTCGCCGCTTCGTACGAGTTGTTGCACATAATCAGACTTCACAGCTTTCGTCTGCCCTATTTCTCGTAGGTTTTGCTCATTTTGAGATGCCAACCTATTGGCATCCGATTCTTCTAACCCCTTCCTCAATACGCGCCCATTACCTGGTTTATAGAAGAGGTTGCAATCTATTTGTGACGAAGCAAAGAGCACATCCTTATTCACTTGCTCGTTATCTTCACCGTATATCAAGGAAAGGGTTGCAAAAAACACGTAGTCGTTGAAGGAGACTTGCTTCAAGTTGTTGTAGTCGAAGTGGATGGTGAATCTGTCAACGCCGCCCGATTTTACACTTTGAGACAGCTCTTTCTTCCGGACAAAGGGAGCACCCTTCGTCGGAAGTTCCACCTGATATTTGTGAGAAATGTCTACAAACGCACATTGCCCGCCACGCGAGAGATATGGAGGTGTCAACGTCCAAATCTTCTCGACTCTCAAGTCAGCCTGTTTGATCAAGGCTGTACCCTTGCCAGAGTTTCTTAGTTTGATGTCCACCGGGTAGTCTTGCTCAGCTGGTTTATTGAGGAACCCAACATCCACGTAAGCCAACTGAGGGGTCGGCTCCTCGTAAGTTAGCTTCTCATACCAGCCAATAAGCAGGTCGGTAATCGTTACTAAGCCACTAATGATTGTAACTATTGCAACTATTCCTCCGAGACTCACTCCAATTTTTTTCGGGCCACTTAATCTATTGAACAGAGACACGGCACCTAGACCTCTCCTGTGTCCCAAGGGAGGCGGTTCGGCCTCTTGCTGCGGCGACGCAGCGTCTCCGGCCTGTTGGGGCGGCGGCGCGGGTACGTCTGCTTCTGGGGTTGGCACATGGGCGACCTCGTGGACAGGTTTTCCACAGCTGGGGCAGTAGCGGTCGTCCTCCGCCAGCTCGTGCCCACAGTTGCGACAATACCTATCAGCCATGATTCCTCATCCGTGGTGTCAGTACGGTGAAGGACAATGCTACATTCTCCGAATTGACTGGCACATACCTCGCATTCCTCCAATGTGACCTGACAGCCCATACTGGCAGTCAGTGATGAATTCCGAATGAATTCTCCGAAGGGCGCCCGATGCAGACACACAGTGCTGTGTGGAACAATGGCTCCTGTGCATCAGGTTGACTACTATGACGGACGCTCTAGAAGACACATTTTCGGAAGTGCGCCTGCAGGCTCGCACAATATCTTGGCTTTAGAGACCACACCACCTGTACAGGCGGTGTGCAACACAAAGGCCCTCCCAAGATGTAACGCCGCTGCATAGGTACCTGGCCGCGCGTTTATGGAGCGGCGATCATCCGCCCATCACGGCCTTCAGCGCCCCGGCGTCAAGCCCGTGTTCCTCTGCCATAGCCGTTATCTTGTCCAGCATCCCCTCCCTCTCTCGCTCCCGCGCTTCCAGCTCCTCTATGCGCCCGTGAACCTGCGCCTTGAGCCCGCCGAGGTCGAGCTTGCCCTGTACTAAATGGTAGTGTCTTCGGCTGCTGCGTCCTCGGCGAAGCGTGGGCGCTCGTCCATCTCCCGCAGCGCGGAGTTGAAGAGCATACTGAGCGTCGCCACCAAGTAACCCGCCGCCACCCCTATCAGGATGAGACGCAGGCCGAGCGCTTCCAGCAGGTAGCCTGTGAGCACCACGCCCAGCGGCGAGGCCGCCAGCGCAAGCGCCCAGAGGGCTCCGATCACGCGACCGCGCAAGTGCTCGGGGGTTCGTTCCTGCACGACAGTGAAGATGAGAGGGTTCAGCGGACCGGCGGCGAGGCCCGTGATGAAGAGGGCAACCACGGTGACGGGCAGAGAGGGGGTCGTCGCCAAAACCCAGAACGGGAGCCCGACCACGACCCAGCACGCGATGAGCGTCGCCCGGCGCGGCAGGCGGTGGCCCAAGGCACCAAAGAGCAACGTACCGATAAGCGACCCGGCACCGAACCCCGCGAACATGATCCCGAGGACCACGGCGCTGCCGAAGTTGGCGTCGGCATACACGGGGAGGATCACCAAGAAGATCGGGGAATCCAGGAAATTGGTTATCACCGCGACGATGACGATGGAGAGAATGAGCTGCTCACCCCGGATAAAGCGCAGGCCTTCAAGGAGATTAGCGAAGTACCCGCCGGTCGTGGCTTTCTCGACGGGCATCAGGACGGGTCGAGGAACGGCCGCGGCTATCATTGCCGCGGATAAGGCGAAGGTCGCGGCGTCCAAGAACAGCACGTTGCTTGGCCCGAGGAGGGCAATGAGGATGCCCGCGAGCGGTGGGCCCAAGAGGTCCGACAAGCTTTCGATGGCCTGGAGGGCAGAGTTGGCACGCTCCACCGGCATCCCGGCTCTTCCAGCGAGGTCGGGGATCAGGCTCTGACGGGCCGTCATGCCCGGCGTGTCCAAGCAAGTCCCCAGCAAAACGAGCACGAGGAGCTGCCAGAAGGCGAGCCCGACCGTAAGGTAGAGCAAGGGGATGAGCGTGACGGTGACGCCGCTGGCGAGGTCGGCGACGATGCTTGCCCGCCTGAAGCCGAGGCGATCAACGAGAGGGCCACCGAAAAACCCTCCAAGGACCATCCCCAGGAGCACGACGCCGCCGGTAAGGCCGGTTCGTGCTGCGCTGCCGGTAGTCTGCAAGACGAACCAAGGTACCGCCAGGAACGTGATGACGTTGCCGGCCATAGAGAGCCCGGTCGCCCCGAGCATCGCGAAGAGGGGCAGCCGTTGCGTCGGTCTGGCCCGCTGGGAGTCATCCACGGGGCCACACCCTACCATCCACGGGTTGACGCTGTTTACGCACCTGAATCATGCACCACGAGCCCCCGCGCGTGGGAATAGTCCTGCGACTCTCTCGCCTAGTCTTGAATGTGGTTGAGGGATTACCTGCCTACCACCGCCTTCACTGCCCCAGTGTCGTACCCTCGCGCCTGCATGGCTTCGGTGAGCTCCCCCACCAGCACCTCCCTCTCCCGGACCTTCGCCCCCTCGCCCTCGGCCCACTCCCTCGCCTTCTCGGGTGTGTCCTCCGGCAGCGCCACGTAGCCCTTACCCGGGAACCTGGGCGCCTCCCCGGACGCGACTTCAAGCTCGGCGAGTCGGCAGTAGGACTGGATGAGTTGCGTTATCTCCGTCAGGCGCTTCTTGACCGTCGGGTGCAGTTCCCCGGAGACAGTCGTCTCCACTAGGTCGCGCACCAGAAGCCGAGTGTTTCGGATCTCCGCCCCGATCTTGGAGTTGCCGAGCGTGGCCGCCCTTGAGGCATTGTGTCTTCGCCTCTCGGCCACCCTAGGGTCGGGATCGTGCAAGTAGCACCAGTCGCTGCCCTTTGCGGCGGGCATGGTGCAGCGTGCGCCCTTCTTCGTCGTCCCGGCGCATGCGGCCCTCACAACGCACCCTCTCCCACGGGGGTATAGGGGTGCGCGGCCGTCACGACTGCTTTCCCAGTTCTGCTCATCGCTCTACTCGCCTTTCTAGTCGCCCCACGTTTGCGACACCGACGTCTCGACCTCGATTCGCACATGAGGCTCGGCCGCGTTCACGACGGCATCCATGCCGTCAACCATCGCCTTATTCAGCCAGGCCTCGACCTTCGGAGCGCCCGCGAGCGCGAGAGGGCCGAGCGCTACCGGGGCGTGTACACTACCCTTGGCCTCAGGGTCGTCGCGCACGAAGACGGGACGCTGGAGCTGACCTGGAAAGCCGGCGAGGGCGTTAGCGAGAAATGCGTTTCACCAAGATGCAGGGATGTGGCAACGATTTCCTGATCTTCGATCCTGGCGAGGTCGAGGGGACGGACCTGCCTGACCTAGCCCTCAGGGCTTGCGACAGGCACTTCGGCGTCGGGGCCGACGGGATCCTCATCCCTGCTTCCTCAGGCACCGCCGACCTCGAGATGATCTACCTGAACTCAGACGGCTCACCGTCTGAGATGTGCGGCAACGGCCTGCGATGCCTCGCCCGCTACGCGAAGGACCGCGGTATGGTCGAGGACGAAGCCATGAGCGTCGCCACCGGCGCAGGGATCAAGAAGGTCCTCCTCCTAGACGAAGGTTCCTCGCGGGTGGACATGGGGGCGCCCCACTTCGACACCGAGGTCGGGGTCGGCGGCTTCCGCTTCCTGCGCGTCTCGATGGGCAACCCGCACGCTGTAGCCTTTCTCGAGAGCGAGGCTGCAGTCGAACAACTGGACCTCCCTAGCGTTGGACCACCCGTCGAAGAGAGCCCCGTCTTCCCCGAGAAGACGAACGTGGAGTTCGCCTTCGCCAGGGGCGTGCATGACGTCAAAATGAGGATCTGGGAGCGCGGCGCGGGTGAGACACTCGCCTCGGGTTCAGGCTCGTGCGCCGTCGCGGTCGCGGCGATCAGAGAAGGTCTCGCCCTGAGCCCCGTCAGCGTACGTATGGACGGCGGCCTGGTGAAGATAGAATGGTTCGGCGAGGGCGAACCCGTATACATAGAAGGCCCCGCCGAGTACGTCTGCGATGGAGAGCTGCCGCCGCAGGGTCATGCGTAATCCGATAGATCGGTCGCGGTCGAACGTGCGGAGCGCCTGGCGCGGTGGATTCCCGCTTGCGCGGAAATGACGGGAGAGGAGGCGGCAATGGCCAGAGAGCCGGTGGGAATGACGGACGCTCTCATGCTGAAAGGAAGGTAGTAGAGGTTGCGTTCGCCCAGGAGATTCTACACCTCAGAAGAGGTCCTGTGGATTTCGTATGGGGACTCGGTTATCCAAGCTTATCCTGATGCCTGTAGCCTGGAAAACCGCTTAGCGGATCTCGACCAGGCCGTGGCGGGCGGCGAACACCAGGGCCTGGAGCCGCGAGTGCACGCCGAGCTTGTTCAGTATGTTCATCATGTGGGTACGCTCGGTATCCACGCTCATGTGCAGCTTGGCCGCGATCTCCTTGTTGGAGAGACCTTCGGCGAGCGCCTGCAGGACCTGGCTTTCGCGGGGTGTTATCTGCTCGATGCTCGCGCGCGCCTCTACCTCTTCCTCGCGGTTCTGTCCGGCCAGGCGGAGCAGTTCGATCAGTTCATCCTCGGAGAGCAGGGTCTCGCCTTCGCCTAGGCGTCGCGTGGCATCGAGTATCGCGTCGACATCGGCCGACTTGTGCAGGACGCCGGCGGCCCCGGCCTCGACCGCCCTGGCGTGCTCTGCCCTATCAAGGCTCGCGGTCAGGACGAGCGCCGCGAAGTCCGGGTTGGCTTCGCGCAGCTCCTCGATCAGCTCGGTTCCCTCTCCGTCAGGTAGGGTGAGGTCTATAACCCCGAGGTCGGCCTCGATGCCGTCCATCTCCCGGCGTGCCTCGGCGAGCGTACCGGCCTGGGCGGTCACCTCGAACTCGGGCTCCTGATCGAAGATGAACGCGAGCGTCTGACGGAACGATGCGTGGTCCTCTACAAGCAAGATTCGCTGCATCTCTTCCCTTCGCGGACTTCTCTTGCGATTCCGCGCACGAAAACAATATACCAGCTTTGGCGGTGTAGATACCGCCCGTTCAGGTGCTCGAGCGTTCTCCCTCCCCGCCCGTCAGGACGCCCAGCCCCACCCTGAGAAACACGTGGGTTCCCACGCCCTCTCTACCCTCCACCTCAAGCCTCCCGCCGAGTACGTGGACGCGCTCGCGCATCCCCGTGAGCCCCATCCCGTAAGACGCCTCGGGACCGAAACCCCTGCCATCGTCCTCGATCTCTACGAGTACCTCACCGTTCACCATACTGAGGGTCACCACCGCGTGCCGGGCGCCTGAATGGCGCCTGACGTTGGCCAGCGCTTCCTGTACGACGCGGACCACCTCTACACCGGCGGGCCCGGAGATCTCGGCCGGGAACCCATCGTCAACGACCAGTTCGAACTGGCACCCGCCGCCCATCTGGCGGTTCATTTCGACGATCGACTCCACAGCGCTGACCAGAGGCCGCTCCCTGACGCTCTCCAGCCGCAGGTCGTAGATGGCGTCCCGCAGGCCCCCTACCGCCCTCTTGAGCGCCTCTACCTGGCGTTCTGTCTCCCCGACGCGGTCCACACCCTCGGGCATCCTTAGGAGAACCTGCATTGACTGAAGTGCATATATAAGGTCCTGCAAGACGACGTCGTGCAGTTCACGGGCTATCCGACGGCGCTCGGCCTCCCGGATCTCGCGTAGGGCCTCCTCGGCCCGCTTGCGCTCGGTAATATCCTCTACGGTACCCTCGTAGCCCGAGAGATCTCCACCTTCGTCATAGATCGCGCGGGCGTTGGCCGAGATCCACACGGGGTTTCCGTCTTTACGATACATCCTTGTCTCGAAGGCGCTCACGAAACCATCCCGCAGCGCGAGGCGGTAGAACTCCTCCCTGCGTCCTGGCTCCACGTAGAGCTGGTCCCCGATGTTGGAGACGGCCCCGAGCAGCTCCTCGGGAGACTCGTAGCCCAACATCCTGGCCATCGCGGGGTTCGCCGTCAGGAACCGTCCGTCGACCGTAGACTGGAAGATCCCTTCGATGGCGTTCTCGAAGATCGAACGGTACTTTTCCTCGGCCTGCCGGCGTTCCTCCTCGGCCTCCTTCTGGTCGGTGATGTCCTCGTGGACCAGCACGACCTCCTGGATCACCTCGTCGGCGTCCCTTACCGGATAGATGAAAGCCCGTACCCAGCGGTGGTGGACGTCGCTCACGCCCGAGATGCTCGCGTCGGGTTCGTACCTGACCGGTGGTACGGCGGTGGCCTCCCCGGCGAAGCCTCGTTCGATGTAGGGCATGATGCCCTTCCGGACGAGCTGGGGGTCCTGCAAGACGTTGTACTCTGGTATCTGGTCGAGCGTCACGCCCCAGAGCTGCTCCCACGCCCGGTTGACCCGCAGCGTCCTGCCGTCGGGGGAGAATATCTGGGTGCTCAGGGGAGACTGCTCGACCATCAGCCTGAATCGCGTCTCTGAGGCCCGCAAGGCTACCTCGGCCCGCCGGCGCTCGCGGCGCACGTCAGCCTCCCTGATCTCCCGCTCGATGGCGCTGTTGAGCCTGGCGAGGTTGTCCTTCATCAGGTAATCGTGGGCCCCGGCCTTCATCGCCGCGACGGCAGCGTCCTCCCCGATCTGGCCGCTCACGATGATGAAGGGTAGATCCACAAATCCCTTGCTCCTGAGCAACCCGAGGGCCGCCGACGAGCTAAAGTTTGGCATGGAATGGTCGGAGATAACGAGGTCCCAACCGCGCCCGTCGAGCGCGGCCTCCATGGCCGCCGGGGTGTCGACCCGCTCCCAGGTGGGGTCGTACCCACCCCTGCGCAGTCCCCTCACCAGGAGCAGGGCGTCGTTCTCGGAGTCCTCGACGAGCAAGACTCTCAGCGGTACGCCCATTCAGGCACCAGTCCCGCGACGCCGGCGCAGGCCACAGCACACGCTACCAAGCGCGTATCGTCCGTCGAGGCCCGACCGCTTTTCCGCCGTCACGATGGTTTGTGTAACCCCCATCACATCGAGCCTGTATTCTATTGTTACCCGCGCGTCGTGGCAAATCGCCGCCGTGGGAAAACATCGGAAAATCACCCATTTGGGGGATACATTGGCATCCCACTTACGGCTATCATGGCGGTAACCGTACTCTTGTATACAAGCAAACACGGAGACAGGGACGGAAGGAGAGAAGATGCAACAAGAACCCAACCTCGGCGGCGAGCAGGAACACGTTTCGGAAGGGCAGGCCGGAGCCTCGGCGGGAACGATGAGCGCGCAGGACGAGCGAACCTGGTCCATAATCGCCCACCTGAGCGTGCTCGTGGCGCTGGTTGGCCTTATGCCTTTCGGGGCCCTGCTGGTCTGGCTGCTGTACAAGGACCGCTCCCAGAAGGTGCGCTTCCACGCCCTGCAGGCGCTCTGGTACCAGATAGCCTGGATCGTCATCTTCGTCGTTTACGCTTTTGTTACGGTGATCCTCTCCGTGGTGACGCTCGGTATAGCCGCCATCGTGCTGGTCCCGCTCGCGTTCGTACTCGCCATCGTGCCCCTGGCACACGGTTGCTACGCAGCTTACAAGATCAGCCAGGGCGTTGAGTACCGCTACCCGTACATCGCGGACAGGATAGAAGGCCCGCGGGGCGTTGTCTGAGAAGCTCCCTGCCGAGAGAGGCCTGAGAGCAAAGCGACATGCTATGCCGATACACCACAGTTCCCGAGAGAATCTGGGCGCGCGGGTCCTACAGCGGTGGGTCCAGGGCGAGATGACGGATAAGGTCATTCTCCTGGTCGAGGACAACCCCGACGACGAGCTGCTCACCCTGCGGGCGCTCAAGAAGACCGGCGTCCAGAACGAGGTCGTGGTCGCCCGCGACGGGGTCGAGGCCCTCGATTACCTGTTCGCAAGCGGCCCCCATGCGGGAAGGGATCCCGCCGTCACGCCGCAGTTGATACTGCTCGATCTCAAGCTGCCCAGGGTGGGCGGGCTCGAGGTACTCAAGCGCCTGCGGTCAGATGAGCGTACGCGGCTCTTGCCCGTGGTCATCCTGACATCATCCAGAGAGCAGCGGGACATGCTCGACGGCTACGGTCTCGGCGCCAACAGCTACGTTCGCAAGCCGGTAAGCTTCGAGCAGTTCGTCAAGGCTGCGGAGCTACTCAGGAGTTACTGGCTCGTACTGAACGAGGATCCGCCAGGGGTAGTGTAGCTTCTTAGCCCGCCTGCTTCGCCTTTGCTTGTCAGCCCGGCGGCTTCGCCGCCTTGTCAGCACGCTTCGGGCCTTACCAGGCCCTCGCTTGTCAGCTTTCAGCTTCTCCAGCTGTGGCCTCGCCCTGCCGCCCACGACGAACCGCTACCAGCGGCGGTCGGGTTCGACGCTGGTGGAGTGGCTCCGGGACGACTAGCTGAAATGCTGACAAGCCGCCCGCAGGGCGGCGTGCTGAAGTGCTGACGTGCTTAAGTTCCTTCAGCCAGTTCGGCTTCGAGCTCGTCCACGAACTGACGGGCGGTGCGTCCTGAACGCCCGGCGTGCCAGCGGTCCCACAGAAGGGCACGCTCCCGCAGGTGTTCCGCGCTAACGGCGAGATCGCGCTCTCGGGCGAGCCCGGCCACGATCTCCAGGTAACGTGCCTGGTCGGGAGAGGGAAAGGTCAGTCGCAGCCCGAAGCGGGCCGCGAGGGAGAGCTTCTCCTGCATGGTGTCGCGGGGGTGCACGTCGTCGCCTGCAGGGTTGTCGCCACGTTCGGAGAAGCTCTCGCGGATCAAGTTCCTGCGGTTGGAGGTCGCGTAGAGCCTGACGTTCTCGGGCGGCTCTTCGACGCTACCTTCGAGAAGCGCCTTGAGGGCCTTGTACTCGACCTCGTGCTCCTCGAAGGAGAGGTCGTCGACGAAGAGGACGAAACGCCCTCCACGACCGCGCAAGACCTCGAGCACTTTCGGCAGCTCCGCGAGGTCCTCCTTCTTCACCTCGACCAGCCGCAGCCCCTCGTGGGCGTACTCGTTCATGATGGCCTTGACGGTAGAGGATTTTCCGGTCCCTGGCAGGCCGTAGAGGAGCGCGTGGTGGGCCGGAAGCCCGGCGAGGAATCGCTCCGTGTTCCTGATCAAAGGCCGCCGCTCCTGCTCGTAGGCGATCAGCTCGACGAGGCTCACAGGGTCAGGACGGGAGACGGCCCGGAGCCGCCCTTCCCTCCAGAGGAAAGCCCTTTGGCGGCCGAAGGGCGCGGCGCCGTGCCTGGCGAAGTGGCCAGCCAGAAGCTCCGCGCAGGCTCCCCAGTCCCCCGCTCCGGAGAGCTTGCGCGCGATCGTGCGGCGTGGAGACCCCTCCCCGGGTTCGGGTTCCGTCCATGGGACCCAGATGCCTGCCAGAGCAGGCACGGCGGACTCGACCCTGCCGAGCAACACGGGCGCATCCAGCGCGAACAACCCTCCCAACGTGCGCAGATCCCGTTCCGCCTGCTCGAGCACGGAGGGCCTTATCTGTCTCTTTTCAGCCCCCAGACTGAACGGGTTCTCGTCGTCGAGGATTCTGCCCACGAGATATGACTGCCAGGCGTCAGGGAGCAGACGCTCCTCTTCGAGGGCGAGCCCCTCCCACAACCGTCCGAAGACCCTCGCGACGGCGCCAGCGTCAGGCCGCTCCTCCAGCAGCTCCAGGAGATCCAGGAAGTCCCGCGCCAAGGCCGAGTCCAGAACACCGCGTAACGTCGCGATACCCCGGGCCTTGATCAGAAGTGCCGCCGTGTCCCCACGCCCCATGGATAGCACTTTAGCATTTCAGCATTTCAGCATTTCAGCCCGCTCCGGCCTTTCAGGCCTACGCTTGTCAGCCCGCCGCCTCCCTTTGGTCGGCGGCTTGTCAGCACTTCAGCAAGTCGTCCCGGAGCCACTCCACCAGCGTCGAACCCGACCGCCGCTGGTAACGGTACCTCGTGCTGCGCTGCTGGGCTAGGCCGGAACGGGAGAAGCTGACGGCTGACATGCGAGGGCCTGGTAAGGCCCGAAGCGTGCTGACAAGGCGGCGAAGCCGCCGGGCTGACCAGCTTATGTATAAATGTCCCGCTGTTTGAAGACGAGCGCGGCAAGGAGTGAGAGCCCGAGCGCCACGAGGGTTATGCTGCCGAAGTGCGTCCAGTCTATGCCGTTCTCGATGGCCGAACCGTAGTAGTAGAACACGGAGACGGGCCGCCAGTCTTCGAGATCTTCTGAGGCCCGGCCTATGGTGTCTATCAGGTACATGCCGAAGAGCAGGAAGGCAGGGATGGCGATGGCGAGACCTCTGCGGTGGAATAGTGCCGAGCACAGCAGCGCGAGAGCGCCGAACACGAGGCACACGGGCCAGAGGTTGAGGACGGCCTCGGCCACCTCTCGCAGGGAGAGCTCTACGCCTGTGAGCACGGCCGTGCCCCACGTGAGCAGGCCTACGAGGGCGCAGGTCCCGAGTAGCGAGACGGCCACGGCGAGGAAGTTGCCGGCGACGAGCTGCCAGCGAGGCAGGGGGTTGCCGAGCAGGACGTCTATGGTGCCGCGCTCTTCGGCCCCTGCTATGGCGTTCGCGAGCGCGAGTATCGGGAAGAAAGACAGCGCAAGCGGCGCGAGCCCGAAGACCTGAGAATGGAGATAGTTAGCGGGGTCGCCGAGGTCTGTTACGCCGAAAGCCTCGAGCATCCCCTTCGGGTAGGCCTCCATCAGTTGGTTCAGCTGGGCCGCGCTCCCCTCGATGGCCGTGAACGAGGCGACCATCGCCGCGCCGTAGAGCCCGAGCGCGGCCCCCCAGATGATCACGCTCCGGAACTGCATCCTGACCGTGTGCGAGACGAGCGCGAACAGCGTCCCCCCTGGCGTCCTCCTCGCGGCATGCCTCCCCTTCTCGCCTCGGTTCATGACCACGCTCATCGCTCTTCTCCGTTCTCGCGCTCGTAGTAGGTGAGGAAGACCTCTTCCAGGCTGGGCCGCTCGTACTCCATGTTCACGAGTTTGTGGCTGGCCGCCAGCTTGACCATCTCGTCGAGGTCGTCGTAGAGGGTAAAGGAGATCCTCTTCCCATCACCCTTTAGGTCCCTGACCCCGGAGAGCGCCTCGAAGGGCTCTTTGTCGACGTCCTCTGCAAACGTAAGGGCTACGTGCCTGAAGGACTTGTCTATGAGCGTCTCCGTCGTCTCGACGGCGGCGAGCCTGCCGCCGCGGATGATCCCAACCCGGTCGCACACCCGCTCGACCTCAGCGAGGTTGTGCGAAGAGAAAAAGACCGTACGCCCCTCGGCCCTGACCTCCTCGATGATGTCGAGAAACTCCTCCTGCACCAGCGGGTCGAGCCCGCCCGTAGGCTCGTCGAGCATCAACAGCGGCGGCCTGTGGAACATGGCCTGCACGAGCCCGATCTTCTGCTTGTTCCCGCGCGAAAGCCTGCGCATCGGACGGTGCAACTCGGCCCCGAGCCTCTCGGAGAGCTCGTGCGCGTAGCTAAGGTCTCCGACGCCGCGCAACCTGGCGAAGTACTTGAGAAGCCCCTCTCCCGTCATCTTGTCCTCCAGGGCGAACTCCCCAGGCAAGTTGCCGACCCTAGCCCTTATCTCCACGCTCTCTTTACCGATGTCGAGGCCGAAGACCTCGCCACGCCCACCCGTCGGCCGCAAGAACCCGAGCAGCGTCCTTACCGTCGTGGTCTTGCCGGCCCCGTTGGGCCCCAGGAAACCGAAGACCTCGCCCTCCTCGACAGCGAGGTCCACATCCTCTATGCCCCGCGCTTTGCGGCCGTAGGTCTTGGTAAGCTTCTCAGTCTCTATCGCCAGGCTCATCTCTTCCTTCTCTCTCCCACCGCTCCAACACGGCGGGCATCTCCTTCTCCCAGTAGGTATAGAAGTCACGCATCTCCTCAAGGCTGCGCCTGGCGTCAGGATCTTTGGATCCCATTAACTCCAGGCCCCGCTCAGCCGTCTTGCGGAAGCTGCCTAGCGCTTCCATCTCGCGGCGCATGATCTCGTGCCACGCCCCAGGCTTTATCCTGAAATAGTCCCTCCTCTCCCCAGGCCTGGACCATCGCTGTACGAGGCTCATCTGGATGAGCGACCGCGTCGTTTGGCTTATGGAGCCTCGGCTCGCCCCCAACTCCTCGGCCAGCTCCCCAGCCGATCGCTCCGGCGGATCGGAGATCATGAGCACCCCCAATACCCGTCCTAGCATCCGCGAGAGCCCGAACTGCCCGAAAAGGAGCCCGAATTCTTCGATATACCTCCTGCGCTCTTCGTCCAACATACCTCCGTAGACGCGCCACCAAGGCCAGCATACTCCTATCTTTCATAAATTTCAATATCTACTGAAACTCTTGAAAGTAAGGTGTGTCGGGCTGGTTGGGCGAAGATCTTCTGAGGCTTCCCCGTCTACTAGTGGGGAGCGAAGTAGTGTTCGATGCCCAACCTGAGGGCTTCCGCTATCTGCTGCTGGCGTCCATAGGTGGGGTCAGCCAACTGAATTGCTTCGTTGGTATTTGTGATGAACACCGTCTCGGCTATGGTCGCGGGCATGTTGCTCTTGAGCAGGACCCCGGAGGCGAACTGGTAAGCTGTTCTCGTGGCGATGGTGCCCCACTGGGTTCCGTTGCCGTTGACTGCAGTCAAGGTCCGCAGGCCATAGGAGGGTTTCTCGTCCATAGTAACGCCACCGAAGACTGCGTTGGCCAGTGCCTTATCTTTCTGCCACTTGCCAAACAGCGTGGTGGTGTAGTCGGTCGTGTTGTTCGTGGAGCCGTTCATGTGGATCGAAACCAGCACGTACGTTCCGGGATGGTCAGCCTTCAGCGAGTTGGCGCAGACGTAGCGTTTGCTGTTTGAGAGCGTAGCGTCGTCGGGATAGCAATCGTCGCCGGGATCTTTGAAGACAGCGCCGCCATGGCTGCGATCTCCCCCACGTGTCATGTAGACGGTTGCACCTGAGGTTTGGAGCAAGCTTTTCAACTTGTAGGCTACATCGAGATTCTGATCCTTCTCGTAGAGTTGCTTGCCTGTCGAGAACGTGTAGGTTGCCCCTACATCTGTGCCGCCGTGTCCAGGGTCGATCACCACAGTCTTTCCAGCGAGGGGCGGCTCCAGCGCCCCTGCTCCCGTGGTGAAGGCAGCCGTAGAGAGAAGGATCGAGGCGAGGATTGCTGTCAGCACCGTCGCCCACATCTTGAAGTAATTGGCGTATGTCATTTCCCATCCTTTCCAAGGGGAGCGGGCTGCGCCCCACGTTACGTAACGGCTGACATCATACCCGGGTACGAAGGTCTGTGCATCCCCGACTTGGCTATCTGCTGTCAGCCGCCGAAGAGGCGGGACCAGAAGCCGCGGTTCTTCAGGGCGTTGAGCTCGGCTTCCAGGCGCACCCGGTCTTCGGAGAGGGCCGATTTCTCCTCCGTGAGGTCCATCTGTTCCTTGAGGAGGCGCTCGCGCTCGGACTGCAGGGTGGCTTTCTCCTGTTCGAGGGTCGAGATCGTCTTCTCCTGCAGCTCGCGCTGGAACTCGACGAGGTTGAGGCGTTCGATCTCGGACCAGAGGCGGTCGATCTCCATCCTCGCAGCGTCGCGCTCCTGGCGGACCTCTTCTATCCTACGGGTCCGCTCTTCGAGGCGGGTCTTGTAGTCCTGACCCTGCTGCAGGAGACGCTCGTAGCGCTCGAAAGGCACGGCGGGGAGCCTGGAGTCGCCGGTGGACTCCTCCCCCATCACCTCACCCTCGAAGATCTCCCCCTCCTCTGCGGAGACCGCGCCAAGCTCGCGCACGAGCCCGAGGACCTCCTCCAGGCGGAAGACGTACTCTCCTTCCCCCCCGCCTTCGGAGCGAAGTCTCCCCTCCTCAGCGAAGCGCCTGACCGTCTCCGGCGGGACGTCCAGAACGGCCGCCGCCCCGTTGAGCCCGATGGTCTCCTCGCCCCTGTTCATGAGCGCATTCTACTTGAGATTCAGGCATCAGGCATCAGGCAGCAGGCAGCAGGTTCGCCACGTATGCAGAGCATAAAGATCCAGGTCAGACCTCAACTGAATACAGTCCGGAACGCCCGGCCAACCCCTACCTGAAGCCTGATACCTGTCTTCAGGTCCTGACGATCTCGCCGCCTTCGACCTTTACCGGTATCTTGGGGAGCGGGCTGGGGGCAGGGCCTGCAACGACCTCGGCGCCTTTGGCTGAATCGAAGACCGAGCCGTGGCAGGGGCAGGCGAGCTTGCCGCCCTGGTAGGCTACCGTGCAGCCCTGGTGGGTGCAGACCGCCGAGTAAGCCACGAAGTCCCCGCTCTTCAGGTGGACCAGGATAGCGGGATTCCCCGAGTCCTTGAACTTGAAAGCGCTCCCAGGCGCAACCTCGGACTCACCCGCGATGGCCGCCCCGCCCGCCTTGGCTTCAGCGCCGGAAGCTTTCTGTGAGCCGCCATCGGTGCCACCGCCACTGGAGTCCTCGCCGCCACCGGAGCCTCCTCCGCCGTAGTTGCCGCCACCCGAGTCCCCACCGCCGGATTTTCCACCGTTCGAACCTCCGCCGGAGCTGCTTGCGCCTCCTCCGCAGGCGACCAGCGAGGCACAGGCGGCTCCCACTCCAAGCACGGTGCCGAGCCGGATGAACCTCTCGCGCGAAAATCTCTCCAAGGCTTCCTCCTCGTTGTCGGCAGGGGTCGTCATGATATACGCAAGGCATTCGGCAGTGGTTCAAATCAGGCATCAGGTTTCAGGTTGGTTCGCTCGAAACGCCTCTCCGAAAAGAACTGTCACAGCCCTATTCTCAAGAGCCGAGCCAAGAGATGGGAGACAGGCATCCTCAGCAAGGGACTAGCCACTGGAAATCCTGATACCTGATGTCGAGATCCCAAATTCTCTCCGGCGCGTATGTAGGATAGGAGAGCTTGGCGGTCTGTGAGAGGAGTCTGGCAGGTGAACGGCATGGTGTGGGTGCGCGTCCTGATCGGGGCCGTCTGGCTCAACGGGGGCCTGGAGAAGCTGCTGAACCCTGGTTTCCCCGACCAGTTCGCGGCGAGCCTCCAGGCCGGGGGCTTCGTCTCGCAGGCCCCTCCTTTCTTCCAGGACTTTATGAAGGGCTATGTGGTTCCGAACGCCGAGCTCTTCGCCCAGCTCATGCGCGCCGGAGAGCTGACCCTTGGCATCGCCCTCATCCTCGGCTTGCTCACGAACCTCGCCGCGATCGGCAGCGTGGGGTTGAGCGCCGTGATCCTGCTCTCCCAGGGAGGCGTGGGGTTAGGGACGGGCCTCGGCTCTCCCGAGTTTCTCACGATAAACGTGCTCGTATCTCTTTTCTCGGTGGTGATCCTGCTCAGTCCAGCGGCGAAGGCTATCTCCCTGGACTCCCGCCTCGCCTGGCGCAGTCCCAGGCTCTCCCCCTTCCTCATCAACCGTCGCCGGGAAGGCTAGTCCTCCACTCCTCGCGCAGAACGGCCATGATGACGTTGTCCACGTAGCGTCCGGCGAGCCAGACGGGCTCGCGCATCCTGCCCTCCTCGACAAAGCCGCAAGCCGCGTAGGCCCGGATCGCACGCTCGTTCGCCGCATGGGTCTCCAACCACACGCGCCTGAAGTTCCGCACCCGGAACGCGTAGTCCAGCAGCAACCTCACTGCCTCACGCCCGTAACCGCGCCCCCAGTATTCCCTATCGCCGATGGCGATGCCCAGTTCACAGTGGCGAGACGCCACATCGAAGTGGAAGAGGCCGCACTGCCCGATGCACGCGCCGTCAGCCTCGATAACGAAGTTGGTCTTGTCGGGGGTCCCTTCACGGGCCTCGCGATCGAACCTCGCCCGCAGTCGTTCGAGGGAGACGGGCAGCGGCGGATCGCCGCCCGCAAGCTCGACCTCGAGGTCGTTCCAGAACCGCCACAGGCGCTCCATATCCTCGCGCTCTATAGCCCGCAGCGTCACCTTCTCCCCCCTCAGCATGATCGTCCCGCCGCGACGGGATGGCGCATCCAGACGAAAGGAGCCCGAAACCTGATACCTGCAGCCTGAGACCTGTAGCCTGACACCTGAAACCTACAAGAACGCCGGAACCAGCTCTCCCTTCACGAGGTCGGCGCTGTGCTCGCGTTCGCGCACGACGGCCCAGCTATCCCCCTTGACCATGACCTCCGCGGGCCTGGGGCGGGAGTTGTAGTTGGAGGCCATCGAGAACCCGTAGGCGCCGGCGTCCATGATGGCGAGCACGTCGCCCTCGGAGGCGTCGGGCAACTCGCGGTCGCGGGCGAGGTAGTCGCCGGATTCGCACACGGGCCCGACGAGGTCGGCGTTCGCGACGGAGCCGTCTTCGTTTACAGAGAGGACCTCGTGGTGGGCGTCGTAGAGGCTCGGACGCAGAAGGTCGCTCATGCCCGCGTCGGCGACTATAAAGCTCTTCTCGCCGCTCTTCTTGCGGTAGACGACCTTTGTTATGAGCACCCCGGCGGCGCCGGCGATGTAGCGGCCCATCTCGCACAGGATCTTCGTCCCCGCCGCCTCTAGCATGGGCCTGATGGCGTCCACTAGCTCCCTCGGGGTCGGGGTCTCCTCGTCCTTGTACGGGATGCCAAGGCCGCCGCCGATGTTGAAGTAGCGGATATCGAAGCCGCGGGTCCCCAGCTCGTCCACGAGGCCGGCGGAGCGTTCGACGGACTCGGTGTAGGGGGCGAGCTTGGTGATCTGG
>Ga0126307_10000931_pt1 | contig 19276 bp, 22 predicted proteins | sample Plot28_FD_89955 | JGI IMG/M metagenome (GOLD analysis project Ga0126307, IMG submission 89955) | Serpentine soil microbial communities from UC McLaughlin Reserve, CA, USA - Plot28 | ecosystem: Environmental > Terrestrial > Soil > Grasslands | place: USA: UC McLaughlin Reserve, Lake County... | reverse complement strand
GAGCGCCCGATCGAGGTGATCGCGCTCGTGGGTCGCCATCAGGCTGGTCCGCAGAAGCGCGCCGCCCGGCGGCACGGCCGGGTGCAGAGCGACGTTGGTGTAGACGCCGGCCTCGAAGAGGGCCTTCCAGAGCAGCACCGCCTGCCAGTCCTCTCCGACGATCACCGGGACGACCGGGGTCGTCGCCTCGGTCCCGTCGGGGAGGGTCCCCGGCTCGACGACCTTCAGGCCCAGGTCGCGGAACCCCTGGCGCAGGTAGGCCGCGTTGTCGAGCAGGCGCGCCATCAGCTCGGGCCCCTCGGATCGGATGATCCGGAGCGCCCCGAGTGCCGCGCCGACCGCGGCGGGAACGGCCGAGGCGCTGAAGATGAAGGAACGCGAGGCGATCCGCAGGTACTCGATCACCTCCTCGGAGCCGGCGATGAAGCCGCCGCAGGAGGCGAGGCTCTTGGAGAACGTGCCCATGCGCAGGTCGACCTCGTCCTCCAGCCCGAAGAGCTCGCTGGCGCCGGCCCCGCGCTTGCCCAGGACCCCGACCCCATGCGCCTCGTCGACCATCAGCCGAGCGCCGTAGCGACGGCAGAGCTCCACGACCGGGGGCAGGTCGCAGACGTCACCCTCCATCGAGAAGACCCCGTCGACGACCACCAGGACGCCGCTCTCGTCCGCGGCCGCCCGCTCCAGCATCGTCTCCAGCTTGTCCATCCGGTTGTGGCGGAAGGGACGCAGGCGGGCGCCGGAGAGCTTGCATCCGTCGAGGATCGAGGCGTGATCCCCCGAGTCGCAGATCACGGTGTCGCCCGGCTCGAGGATCGCGCTGATCGCCCCCAGGTTCGACTGGTAGCCGGTCGTGAAGACGATCACGTCCTCGGTCCCCATCCAGTCCGCCAGCTCGCGTTCGAGCTCGACGTGCATCGGGGTGGTGCCGTTGAGCAGGCGGGAGCCGGTGACCCCGGTCCCGTATTGCTCCAGGCCGTCCCGAGCCGCCTGCTTGACCCGCTCGTCGGTGGTCAACCCCAGGTAGTTGTTGGAGCCGAGCATGATCGTCTCGCGCCCCTCCATCTCCACCACGGGGCCGGCCTGTGACTCGAGGATGCGGAAGTAGGGGAGGAGGTCGCCCTGCTTGGCGGCTTCGAGCTGTTCCGCCCGGTCGTGGGTGCGGGCCTTCTCGAAGACGTCCACCGGCGTTTGGGTGGAGTCGGACATCCCCGGGAAGTATGCAGCTTGTAGCGTCCCGCACCGATGCCAGGCTCAGTTGAGGTACGACCCGTGCAGGGTCGCCGCGAGCTCAGCAGGTTCATCAAGCTGCCCTTCGGGCTCCACCAGGGAACCCCCTGGGTGCCGCCCCTGACCTTCGAGCGGCGGCAGTTCCTGAACCAGGAGAAGAACCCCTACTTCAACCACGCGGAGGCGGAGTACTTTCTCGCCTGGCGCGAAGGCGCGCCGGTGGGTCGGATCACGGCGCAGGTCGACCGGCGCTGGGACCAGTTCCAGGGCGGCAGCGACGGGCAGTTCGGGTTCATCGAGGCCGAGGATGATCCGGAGGTCTTCGCGGCGCTGCTGGGCGCCGCCGAGGACTGGGTCAGGGAGCGCGGGCGAAATCGCCTGCTCGGGCCGATGGATTTCACGACCAATGATGAGTGCGGGATCCTGATCGAGGGCTTCGAGCGCAATCCGATGATCCTCGAGCCCTGGCATCCGCCCTACTACAGGGAGCGGCTCGAGGCGCTCGGCTACGGCAAGACCATGGACCTGCTCATGTGGTGGCTCGAGCTCGGCGGCCTGAAGCAGGGCGATCGCTTCCACGACGCGATCCACTCGGTCGCGGAGAAGGTCGAGTCAGAGCACGGGATCACGGTCCGCAACATGCGCCGGCGGGACCTGGAGGCCGAGATCGGCAGATTCATGGAGGTCTACAACTCGGCCTGGGAGAAGAACTGGGGATTCGTCCCGGTCACCGAGGAGGAGGTGCGCTTCCAGGCTCAGAACATGAAGCAGATCCTCGACGAGCGCTGGACCTTCATCGCCGAGCGCGACGGGGAGACGCTGGGAGCGGCCCTGACCCTGCCGGATTTCAACCAGGTGCTGAAGAAGATGAACGGTCGACTGCTGCCGATCGGCTGGCTGCGCTTCCTGCTCGGTAAGCGCAAGATCGACCGGGTGCGCGTCTTCGCCCTTGGCGTCAAGCCCGAGCACCAGCACACGGGGATCGCCGCGAAGTTCTACGTCGAGCACGTCGAGACCGCCAAGGTCACCCCCCAGAAGGCCGGCGATCAGGGCTGGATACTGGAGACGAATGAGTCGATGAACCGCGCCATGGAGGGGATGGGCGGCAAGATCGTGAAGCGCTACCGGCTCTACGAGAAGGCCCTGTAGCGGCTCACGCCCGCTCGTAGGTCCCCATCAGCTGCGCCTCGCCGAGCACGTGGCCGTCCATCGCGTCCTCGAGCTGCTCCCGTGCCGCACCGTGCTCGAGGTCAAGGTCGGTGTCCAACGCGTACAGGTTGAAGAAGTAGCGGTGCGGCCCGTGCCCCTCCGGCGGAGAGGGCCCTGCCCACCCCGGGCGGCCGAAGCCGTGGGTCCCCTGGCCAGGTGCCGGAGTGTCCTCCTCGAGCCCGCCGGAGTCCGGATCGATGTTCCATGCGAGCCAGTGGACGAAGTCGCCCGACGGGGCGTCGGGATCGTGGACGATCAGGGCGAGCGTACGGGTGCCTTCCGGCACGAAGTTCCACTGCAGCGGCGGCGAGGCCCCTTCACCGTCTGCCGTGTGCTTCTCGGGTATCGGCTCGCCGTCGTCGAAGGCGGGGCTGGTCAACTCGAGGTCGGGCATCCTCTCTCCTTCGCTCTCTGCGTCGGTTTCCCGCGAAGGACGCGGCGAAACCTCGAAGGGGTCTTGACCTGCCCTTAGGATGCGAACGGTGACGGAGTCGGAACGGATTTCAGAGGAGGAGCTGATCGAGGCGGAGCCGGTGCGGCCGCTGCCCGTCCGGGCCCAGGGCCGCACGATCGAGCTCTGGGGCCGCGAGGTGCCACTCGTCGTGGCTGCGGCCGGGGGCGCGGCGGCCAGCGTCGCGGCGGTCGCGATCGCGCGAGCCGCCTCATCCCGGGCGCCCAGGCGCCCGCCCCGGCGCGGGCTCTTCCGGCGGCGCGAGAAGGTCGTCGCCAGCCGCAGCTTCCTGGTCGACGTGCACGTCCTCGGGCGCTAACCGCCTTCAGTGTCGTCGGTCATCGAGGAGCGGGTGATGCCTCGCTGGCCGTACCGGCTGCCGCGAAGCAGCGGCGGAGACGGTGTGATCCGCTCGCGGGAAAACCTCGTGGAGCGGCTGCTGCATGTCGGACACGCTCCGGTCCGCGTCAGGGCCTGGCGCACCCGAGAGGGCTATGTGCACATCCGCGCGGAGCCGATCGACCCCGCCTCGGTCAGGCATCCCATCGTTCCCGAGGGGGCGCCCTCGCCGGACGAGATCCGGCCCGCCGGCGCAGGTGAGCTCGGGCTCGCGGTCGAGCGCATCCGCTTCTCGCTCGCCGTCGAGGACGACATGGGCGAGTTCTTCCAGACGTTCAAGCGTGATCCGCTGCTCGGCCCCGCGATCCACCATAAGCCCTGGGTGCGGCCCAGGCGCAGGCCATGGCCCTGGGAGGCTCTCTGCTGGGCGATCACCTCGCAGCTGATCCAGGCCTCGCGTGCGGCCGAGATCCAGCGGCGGATCGTGCGGCGCTGGGCGCCGAGCTATCTGCCGAACCAGCCCGCGCCTCGCAGGCGACGCGAGCGCTCCTGGGAGTTGCGGGATGTGCCCTCAGCTGCCGTGATCGCCGGGCGGGCGCCGGCCGAGCTCGCCTCCATGGACCTGAGCGCCGGACGCTCCGTCGCCATGGTTCGCTGTGCCCGCGAGGTCGCGCGGGGGCGGGCGAGGCTCGACGATCCGCAATCGGATCGACGGCTGCTCGCGATCAGCGAGATCGGTCCGTGGACCCTCCAGTGCCTCGGCCTGCACGGACGCGGCGATCCGGACTCGCTTCCGGCCGGTGATCTCGCCTATGTGAAGCTGGTCGGCCACCTCGCTGGCCTCGGCCGCCGCGCCTCCGTCGAGGAGGTGGAGGAGTACTTCGCCCCCTACGCGCCCTTCCGTGGGCTCGCGGGCGCCTTCGCGCTGGCGGGCTGGCACAAGGCGATGGGCGCCGGCCCGCCGGCGAGACTGGCGGCGTAGCGCGCGTTAGCCCTGCCCGCGGCCCGGGTAGCCCCAGAGCGATGCGCTACTGGCTGGGAATGGCACACGAGCAGTTTCCTCCCGAGGACCTCCTGCGGCAGGCGATCGAGGGTGAGCGTGCCGGCTTCGACGGCATTGCCTGCTCGGATCACCTCCAGCCATGGTGGGAGCCGGGAGAGTCCGGCCACGCCTGGGTCTGGCTGGGAGCCGCCGGTCAGGCGACCGAGAGGGTCGCCATAGGCACCGCGGTCACCCCGCCCGGCCCCCGCTATCACCCCGTGCTGATCGCGCAGGCCTGGGCGACCCTGGAGCGCCTGTTCCCCGGTCGCCCGTTTCTCGGCGTCGGTTCGGGCGAGTCACTGAATGAATCCCCGCTCGCCGCGATCTGGCCATCGGTGCCAGAGCAGGTGGAGCGTATGGAGGAGGGGATGGAGATCATCCGCCGCCTTTTCGATGGTGAGCGCCTGACGTACGACGGGCGCCACTTCGAGACCGACGAGGCGATTCTTCACACCCGCCCGAACCGCCGGCCGCCGATCTTCGTCTCCGCCTTCGGCCCCAAGGCGGCCGGCGTCGCGGCCCGGTGGGCGGACGGGCTCTGGACGCTCGCCGATCCGGAGTCGGCGCCCGAAGTGATCGACGCCTACAAGGGCGCCTGCGAGGACGCCGGCAAGGAGCCCGGCGAGATCGTCCTACAGCAGCAATTCTCCTGGGCCGAGGACGAGGATGCCGCCCTGGAGGGCGCGCGCGTCTGGAAGGGCGCCCAGCCGGACGAGTTCTACACGGACGACTGGCACGATCCGCGCAAGATGTACGAGGAGGGCAAGAGGCAGATCTCCGACGAGGATCTGCGGGGGGCGCTGATCGTCTCCTCCGATCCCGAGGCGCACATCGAGCGCATCCGGGAAGCCGAGACACTGGGCGCGACCACGATGGCGCTGATGAACGTCTCCGGCGCGGACCCCCACGGTGCGATCGAGATCTACGGCGGCAAGGTTCTGCCGGCGCTCGCCAAGGCCCCCGCGCGTTAGGCGCGAACAGCAACCTCCTCCGCCAGCATCCCGACCAGGCGGTCGACGTCGTTGCGCTCCCAGGCCTCCGCGTGGCGCTCCACGAGCTCCCGCAGTCGGTCGTCCTCGAGCGCGCGCGATGTCTTGTCGCTCTGGAGGTCGTCCAACTCCTCGAGCCTGGCCCGAGCGCGTTGCAGCGAGCTGTTCGCCGCCGCCACGCTGGTGCGCAGCTTGGCGGCGGTCTCCCGCGCCGAGAACCCGAGCGCCTCGCGGAGGATGAGCACCGCCCGCTGTCTCGGGGGAAGCAGGCGCAGGGCGACGATCAGAGCTCGCTCGAAGTCCTCCCGGGTGAGGTACTGATCCTCGGTCGCCGGGCCCGCGGCCTCCATGTGCCAGTGCGTCGCTGACGGCGCCTCGTCCAGGTCGATCGGCACGATCCGCTTTGGGCGGCGGTGGATCTCATCCAGGGAGGTGTTGGTGACGATCCGGTAGAGCCAGCTTCGCAGCGAGCTTCTTCCCTCGAACCTGGGCAGCGCTCTCCAGGCCTTCACCAGCGCTTCCTGGAGGGCGTCCTCTGCGTCCTCTGGCGAGCGCAGGATGCGGCACGAGTGAGTGTGGAGCTCGTCTCGGTGGCGCTCGACCAACCGGGCGTACTCGCGCTCGACAGGCAGGCTCCGTTCGCGGGCATTCTTTCCATTGGTTGGCAAACCGACCGCCACCCTAACACAGCGTCACCAGTGTTTGCTATTTGCTGGTGACGCAGATAGACTCCAAGTCACGTTGTGACCAGGACCAATCGCCCCTCGACCCAGCGCTCCGTCGAGCGCCAGCCTGGAGACAGGGCTCCGGCGCCCGGAGACCTTGCGCTCATCCAGTCGTTCGTCAACACACGCTGGGACCTGGACCACGACCTGGAGGAGCAGCTTCGGACCCCCTCGGATCTCGCCGTGTGGCTCGCCGAACGCCGTCTCCTCGAGCCTCGCACGAAGCTCACGCCGGCGGATCTGAAGCGCGCGCTCGACGTCCGCGAGGGACTACGCGCCCTGCTCTTCGTCAACAACGGCGCGACCCGGGACGATGGCGCGATCGAGCGCCTCAACCGGGGTCTCGGCCGCACCACACTGGCCGTCCGGTTCGGTGCTGACGGCACTCCCCAGCTCACACCAAGAGGCCGCGAACTCGAAGTCGCCCTGGGTTCGCTCGCGAGCATCGTCGCGATCGCTCAGGTCGATGGAACCTGGTCACGCCTGAAGGCTTGCCCGGGGGTTCATTGCGGCTGGGCCTTCTTCGACCACAGCCGCAACCAGAGCGGCCACTGGTGCTCGATGTCGATGTGCGGGTCGCGCTCCAAGGCCCGCGAGTACCGTCGTCGGCAGCGACGGTGAGCCAGAGGCACCCGCACCTCAGGGCAGTAGATCGTTGGTGAGCACGTCGCTCGGATCGGGCCCGCTCGAGATCAGGTCGTGCTCGGCCATCCAGTTGGCGTAGGCCCGCCACGCATTCGGGTCCATGTAGCCGTAAGGCCTCCCTTGGGCCGGAGCGAGCAGCGGCAGCGTCGCAGCGACCTCGGCCCGTGTCTGCGTCGGGTCGAGGCCCTTGCCGGCGGAGATCACCGCGCTGGCCGCCTCCTGCGGGTGGGCCCGGGCGTAGTCCGTTCCCCGCGCGAGCGCTTCGATGAAGGCGCGGATCGCCTCCGGATGGTCGTCCACCGTCGATTTGCGAGCGACCAGCACGAGCTCGTCGTAGGTCGGCACTCCGAGCTGATCGACCGGGACCACCCGCGGGTCGAGTCCCCGCAGCCGCAGGTCCACGCCCTCGATGTTGCGGAAGCCGCCCAGGATCGCGTCCACCCGGCCGCTGATGACCGCCGGCAGCAGGTTGAGGCCGACGTTCACCTCCTTTGCCGACGAGGAGAGACCCGCGCTCTGCACGATCGTCTCGAGGTAGTCGCTCTGGTACGGGATGCCGGCGGTCCCCACGGTCTTCCCGCTCAGGTCCGCCGCCGAGGAGATCCCGCCTCGCGGCAGCGAGATCAGCGAGGTGAGGGGCGAGTTGACGACGGCCGCCACCGCCTCGACGTCGAGCCCCTGCTCCGTTGCGAGCAGCACCTCGGGCTCGTAGGAGATCGCCAGGTCGACGCGGCCCGCGGCGACCTCCTTGATCGGCGCCGAGGGATCCGAGGGCACCTGTGGCTTGACGTCGAGGCCGGCCTGCCGGAAGAAGCCCTTGTCGATGGCCGTGTAGATCCCGGCGTGGTCGGGGTTCACGTACCAGTCGAGAGCGAGCGCGAACGGCTGCGGATTGGAGGCGGACCCGGTCGACGCGTCGTCGTCGCCGCCGCAGGCCGCTACGCCCAACGCGGCCGCGGCCGCGGCCGCGAGGATCGACGCCAGGCGTGTGAGCCGTCCCCGGCTCACGCCCGCGTCACCCCGCGACTGTCCCAGCTGACCAGCCTGCGCTCGATCAACGACACAAGACCGAAGAGGGCGATCGCCATCGCCGAGAGAATCACGACTGCGGCAAATGAGCGCGCCGTCAGCAACTGGGCCTGGGACTGATTGATGAGATGGCCGAGTCCCTCGCTGGACCCGACGTACTCGGCGAACACAGCGCCGATCACCGAGACGGTGATGGCCACCCTCGCGCCGCTGAAGGCATACGGCAGCGAGGCCGGGAGCTCCGCCCGCCAGAGTCGCTGGAGACGCCCGGCGCCGAGGGAGCGCATCATCTTGGTCAGATCCGGGTCGACGGACCGGAGCCCGTCGAGCATGTTGACCGTGATCGGGAAGAAGCAGATCAGGGCCACGATCACGAGCTTCGGGGTCAGGCCGAAGCCGAACCAGACGACCAGGATCGGGGCGAGGATGACGATCGGAATCGTCTGGGAGGCGACCAGCAGCGGGTAGACGGCGCGGCGGGCCGTCTCGGAGAGGTGAATCATGAGCGCGAAGGCGACTCCGGCCGCAGCGGCGATCGCGAAGCCAAGCAGGACCTCCTGGAGGGTCACCCAACCGTCTGAGAGCATCAGTGAGCGGTCCTCCCAGAGGGATATTGCGATGTCGCTGGGGGCGGGGATCAGAAAATCCTCGACGTTGAGCGCGTTCGAGATCCAGTCCCAGCGCGCAGCCATCTCCCAGGCGCCCAGGAGGACCAGGATCACGGCGAGTGGCGCCAGGTATCTGCGCGCCGCGCTCATCGCGCCCCCTCCGCGAGGCTGCGGAGTGCGCGCTCCTTCAGCGCCGTGAACTCGGACGCCGTGACGGCGGCCGCGCGGTCGGGCGCACGCGTGGCCCCGATTTCGATCCGGTCGGCTACCCGCGCCGGCCGGGAGCTAAGGACGAGCACGCGGTCGGAGAGGTAGAGGGCCTCCTCGACGTCGTGTGTCACCAGGAGCACGGTGTGCCTGTCCGGGTCCAGCACTCGCGCGAGCCAGGACTGCATCTCGGCTCGGGTGATCGCGTCGAGCGAGGCGAAGGGCTCGTCGAGCAGCAGGACGGGGCGCCCCGCCATCAGGGTGCGTAGGAAGGCGACCCGCTGGCGCATGCCGCCGGAGAGCTCGTCGGGCCGGGTGTTCTCAAAGCCCTCAAGCCCCAGCCTGGCGAAGTGCTCTCCCGCGCGGGCGCGGGCCTCATGCCGCGGGACTCCCGCGATGCGCAGCGCGAGGGCCGCGTTGTCCAGCGCGGAGAGCCACGGCAGAAGCAGGTCGCGCTGCGGCATGTACGCGCAGCGGGCCAGCCTCTCGTCCTCCGCTTTCTTTCCGCCGACCGAGACCGTGCCCGAGTCCGACGACCTCAGTCCCGCAACGAGCTCGAGGAGGGTGGTCTTGCCGCACCCCGACGGCCCGACGATGCCAACCACCTCTCCGGGTTCGATCTCGAGGTCGATGCGCTCGATCGCCCGCAGCTCGCCGAACGAATGCCCGACATCTCTCACGTGGACGGGCGCGCCGACCGCATCTGGCGCCGCAGCCGCCGACTCGGCACGGCCTTCGCGGGCCGCGTCCGGAGTGCCTTCGCGAAGTCTCGTCAGCATGCTCCCTCCGCGCGCATTACCGCACAGGTTCAAAGGGTCAGCGGAGGGTGGGATTTGACCCAAGTCCGCTATCTCAGCCCGCTTGCCCGCGAGCCCCCCTGTCGGGTCTTCTCAGAGTTTACGGTGTTCGCGTGGAGATCGAGCGCAAGTTCCTGGTCCCCGACCCGCCCGCTCTGGACGGGACCGAGGCGGACGAGATCGAGCAGGGCTACCTGGCGATCGGCGCCGAGGGTGAGGTCCGGCTCCGCCGCAAGGGCGAGAACCTTCTGCTGACCGCGAAGCGCGGGTCCGGCCTCACGCGAGATGAAGCCGAGGTCGAGCTCGACCGGGACGCCTTCGAGCGGCTCTGGCCGCTCACTGTAGGGCGCCGGCTCCACAAGCGCCGCCACCTGCTCCCGCGCGGAGACCTGAAGGTCGAGGTGGACGTCTACGAAGGAGAGCTGGAGGGCCTCGTGGTGGCGGAGGTCGAGTTCGCCGGTGAGGATGAGGCGCGCCGGTTCGAGCCCCCCGAGTGGATCGGCGCGGAGGTCACCGGGGACGATCGGTACCTCAACGAGACGCTGGCCACGCACGGTATGCCGTAGGCGTTTTTACATCGTGCCCCGTTAGTTACGGACCCATGTGTGGGAGCAGTTAAGTAGATGAACCCCTCCCGCGAGCAGCTCGAGAAGGCGGCCCGGAAGGCGCTGTCCGAGGCCAAGGATCCGCGTAAGGCGGCCGGCCTGGTTGCGGCCGGCACCGCCGCGGTCGCGGGCTTCGGCCTGAGGCGGTTAAGGCGGGAACGTGATGGAGCGGTGTTCGACTCGTCGGCATACCGGCTCTTGCCGGGTGAGCCGGTGGGCGCGGGCCTGAAGCGAGTCCTCACCGCCCAGGTCGACGACGCGATCGCGCAGCTGCGGGGGGAGGCCGGCACCGACCCGGCCGAGGCCGTTCACGAGGCCAGGAAGGACATGAAGAAGATTCGCTCGGCGCTCCGCCTCGTCCGTCACGGGATCGGCGATGAGGTCTGGCGCCGGGAGAACGACCATTACCGGGAGATCGCGAGAACCCTGAGCGGCTTTCGAGACGCTGAGATCCTGGTCGAGGCTCTCGACGGGTTGGCGGAGCGCTTCGGGCCCGAGGCCGAAGGTCGCTTAGACAGCCTGCGCGAAGGACTCGAGAAGGAGAACCGCGCGGCACACGACGACGGCTCGGTCGAACGCGCGATGGTGGAGGCGGCCGCAGGACTGGCGGCGGGACGAGGGAGGATCGCGGGGCTGCCGCTGGACGGCGACGGCTGGGAGCTGATCGGGCCCGGTCTGCATCGCACCCACAGACGCGGCCGGAAGAGGCTGCGCCCCGTGGAGGAGGAGGCGAGCGTGACCAATCTGCACGAGCTCCGCAAGCGGGTCAAGGACCTCTGGTACCAGGCGCGGCTGATTCGGGATGCCGACAAGCAGCTGCTTGGGTCGCTGGCGGACCATGCGCACGATCTCTCCGATCACCTCGGCGACGACCACGATCTCGCGCTCTTGCGCGAGACCGTCCAGCGGCGCCGCGCCGCATTCTCCGACCCCGGCGACAAGCGCCGTTTGCTCGAGGAGATCGACGCGTGCCGCGGCGAGCTGCAATTCGCCGCGATCTCGCTCGCCGGGCGGATCTACGCCGACAAACCGAAGCGCTTCACCAAGCGCATTGAGGAGCGGTGGGAGGCCTGGCGCGAACGCAAGCCGGCCGCCGTCTAGCTCCTGTCACACTCAGAGACCTGCCTCGTCATCTCCTGTGAAGGCGATGAAAGGAGGTCGTCATGAAGATCTTTCTGGCAGGCGCCACCGGCGCGATCGGCAAGCAGCTGGTGCCGATGCTCGTGGAGCGCGGGCATGAGGTCACCGGCATGACCCACGCCGCTGCTAAGCAGGGCCTGATCCGGGAGATGGGTGCCCGCCCGGCGGTGGCGGACGGGCTCAACCCTGAGGCCGTGGCCCAAGCGGTGGCCGAGGCCGAGCCCGAGGTCGTGATCCACGAGCTGACGGCGATCGACCCGGGAAAGCTGGTCCGCAGCATCGACAAGATGTTCGTCGTCACCAACCGCCTGCGGACGCAAGGGACCGACCACCTGCTCGCGGCGGCCCGCGCCGTCGGCGCGAAGCGATTCATCGGCCAGAGCTTCGCGGGATGGCCGTTCGAGCGAACCGGGGGGCTGGTCAAGACGGAAGAGGACCCTCTGCAGAACTCGCCGCCCAAGACGGTCAGCGAGTCGCTCGGCGCGATCAAGTACCTAGAGCGGACGGTTACCGGCGCGGCCGGCATCGAGGGGCTGGCCCTCCGCTACGGCGGCTTCTACGGGCCGGGTACGTCACTCGGGATCAACCCCGATGGGGAGCAGGTCGAGATGATCCGCAAGCGCCGGTTCCCGATCATCGGCGATGGCGGCGGGATCTGGTCCCTCGTCCACATCGAGGACGCCGCCTCGGCGACCGCCGCCGCGGTGGAGCGCGGCGCACCCGGCGTCTACAACGTCGTCGATGACGAGCCGGCCCCCGTTGGAACGATCCTCACCGAGCTGGCGAAAGTGCTGGGCGTGAAACCGCCCCGTCGGATCCCCCGCTGGCTCGGCCGGCTGAGCGCGGGCGAGGGAAACACGATCATGATGACCGAGGTGCGCGGAGCGGCGAACGACAAGGCGAAGCGCGAGCTGGGCTGGGAGCTCCGCTATCCCAGCTGGCGACTGGGCTTCCGCGAGGGGCTCGAGCAGAGCGACGGAGAGCGAGTCGGGACCGCCGCATGACCGAGGCAGAGCTACTCGAGGACCTCCGGCCGAGGGCATTCGCGATCGCCTACCGGATGCTTGGCTCCGTGAGCGAGGCGGAGGACGTCGTCCAGGAGGCGCTGATCAGGGTGCACTCGGCGATCGAGAGCGGCGAGGTGATCTCCTCCCCGCGCGCCTACGTCGCCACCGTGACCACACGGCTGGCGATCGACGAGCTGCGCTCCGCCCGGGCGCGCCGCGAGAGCTACGTCGGCGAGTGGCTACCGGAACCGGTCACCGAGCGGCCGGAGGACGACCCAGCCCGGCAGGCGGAGCTCGCGGACTCGCTCTCGCTCGCCTTCCTCGTCGTCCTGGAGTCGCTGAGCCCCGAGCAGCGTGCGTCGTTCCTGCTGCACGACGTCTTCGACTACGACTACGGACACGTCGCCGAGATCGTCGGGACGAGCGAAGCCAATGCGAGGCAGCTTGCCTCGCGGGCACGGCGGCACGTCGACGAGGGCCGCACGCGCTTTGACGCCTCGGAGGAGCAACGCAATGAGCTCGCGGCGAGCTTCTTCGCCGCGATCGAGAACGGCGACTTCGAGGGGCTCGAGACGCTACTCGCCGAGGACGTAGAGCTGCACGGCGACGGCGGCGGTATCGCACCCGCGATCAGGCGCCCGGTGTACGGCCGAGCGAAGGCGGCTCAGATGTTCCGTAACTGGGGGCGGCTCACGGAGCGGATCGGTGGGCTTCAGCTGCGCCCGGTGAGGGTCAACGGCCAGCCCGGCGCGGAGTTCATGGATCCCGACGGCAAGCTGATCAACGTGATGGCGCTGGACATCGCCGACGGGCAGATCCAGACGATCCGCTCGATCGTCAATCCTGAGAAGCTCGGCCACCTCGGCCCGCTCGCGGATACCGAGGAGCTCTTCCGGCGGATAAGCGAGCCGCGGTAGGACTCAGTCCGCGACCCGCGGGGCGCCCGCGATCACGTTGACGAAGTTCTCGAGGTGCTTCGTCGTCCAGCACTCGAACGCTCCGTCGCAGTACGGCTCGTAGGCCGCCATCACCGAGTCCCCGTAGTTCCAATAGAGCTTCGGCTCGGGGTTGAGCCAGAAGGTGCGGCCGGCATGTTCCGCGATCGCGCCGAAGGTGGCGGCGTGCGGCTCCCGGCCGTTGGTGCGGGCGTCGCCGAGCACGATCACGGTGGATCGGGGGCCGAGCTCCTCGGCGATCTCCTCGCCGAACTCCAGCCAGACCCGGCCGTAGTCGGTGTAGCCGGAGACGTCGGCGACGCCGCCCTCGGAGGAGACCCGTTCCGAGATCTTCCTGAAGTCCCGCTCGTGTTCGAAGATGTCGGTCACCTCGCTGATCCGCTCGATGAAGACGAAGCTGCGCAGCTTGCGGAACGAGTCGTGCAGGGCGTGCAGCACGGAGAGGAAGAAGACGCTCGCCGAGCTCACCGAGGTCGAGACGTCGCAGAGGACGTAGATCTCCGGCCGTCTGGGGCGCTTCGGCCGGTAGCGCAGGCGAAGGGGAACGCCGCCGGTCTCGAGCGAGGCTCGCATCGTGCGCCGGACGTCGACCTGCCGGCCTCGGGTGCGCCCGCGTGCCTCGTGCCCGAGGGTTGCGATCCGCCGCTTGAGTTGGGCAACGGCGCGGTGTACGGCCGCCAGGTCCTGCGCCGGGCTGGTGGGGAGGGTGCGGTCCAGCTCGGCGAGAGGCCGGGAGGGCGGCAGCTTGCCGGTGCGCTCGATCGTCGCCCGCTCCAGCTCGCGGCGCAGGTAGCGCTCGAACTGCTTGACGTTCTCCGGGTCGAGGGCCTGCTCGGCGCCGTCGTCGCGGCGCCCGCTGGCCTGCAGGCCGAGCGCTCGGCGAATCCGCTGCACGTCCACGCCGATCACTCCCGAGCGCTCGCCCCGGCGGCCGAAGGCGGTCATCGCGAGGCGTGCCAGGTCGCGCATCTCACCGTCGTTGCCCTCGGTGATCGCGCGGCGGATGGCCTCGCGGAGCTCGTCGAGGTCGATCCGGTCGCCGGCACCCTCGAAGCGCTCGTCCTCGATCCCGCGCTCGAGCGCCTCGGACTCGGCGGCGCGGAAGAAGTGTCGGTCGAACAGCAGCTCAAAGATCCGCCGGTCCTCCTGAGACTTGGCGATCGTGGCCGCCAGCGACTCGCGGAAGTCGCGCTGATCGGTCCAGCTCACCTCATCCAGGGCCGCGAAGGCGTCGAGGATCTCCGAGGTGCCGACGGCGACGCCCTCCGAGCGGAGGTCCTCAAAGAAGGCGAGCAGGCTGCCCGCGGTGGTGCTCACCGGCTAGCTCCCGGTGGAGCGGGGCGGGGTGAGGCCACCCGTTACTCCGTCGCCCTCGAGCTTCACCGCGACGCGCTCGGCGACCAGGTCGATGTCGGAGCGATGCTTGACCAGGATGCTCATCGAGCTCTGGAAGGTCTCGCGGTCGATGTCGTCGGCGCCGATCAGGAGCAGCGTCCGCGCCCAGTCGATCGACTCCGCGATCGAGGGCGGCTTCTTCAGGTCGAGCTGGCGAACCATATGGACGATCTCGACCAGCCGCCGGGCCAGTCCCTCGTCGAGCTCCGGCGCGTGCAGCCGGACGATCTCGAGCTCGCGGTCGACCGAGGGATAGTCGAGCCAGAGGTAGAGACAGCGGCGCTTGAGAGCCTCGGTGAGCTCGCGCGAGTTGTTCGACGTCAGCACGACGATCGGCTGCGTCCGCGCCTCGATCACGCCCAGCTCGGGGATCGAGATCTGGAAGTCGGAGAGGACCTCGAGCAGCATCGCCTCGAACTCCTGGTCGGTCTTGTCGATCTCATCGATCAGCAGGACGACCGCATCCTCGGCGCTGATCGCCTCGAGCAGCGGGCGGGTGAGCAGGAACTCTTGGCCGAAGATGTCCGTACGAGCCTTCTCCCAACCCGCCTGCTCGTCTCCGCCTGATTCCGCCTGGATTCTGAGCAGCTGCTTGCGGTAGTTCCACTCGTACAGGGCCTTGGCCTCGTCGAGGCCCTCGTAGCACTGCAGCCGCACCAGGCGGCGGTCCGTGGCACGGGAGAGGGCCTTCGCGAGCTCCGTCTTGCCGACGCCCGCCGGCCCCTCGACCAGCACGGGCTTACCCAGGCGCTGGGCGAGGTAGGAGACCAGTGCGGCGGCCTCGTCGGCCAGATAGCCGACCTGGCCGAGGCCCTCGCGAACCTGGGCGACCGACTGCGGCTGGGGCTCCGGCATCTGGGGGATGATAGATAGCGCCGGATGCTCGCCCTCACCCTGCCCGACTCCCTTGGTCCCTACGCGGTTTTACTGGCGGTGGGCTTCGCTGTTGGTTGGTACGGCCATGGCGCCAAGAACAACTGGATCATCGCCTTCGGGATCGTGGTGATCCTGGCCGCGATCGGGCTTCTCCAGCTCGCGATCGCGACGCACAACGGCCGGGCACCGACAGGTTTCTGATGGGTGCCCTCGACGAGCTCGATCTGTCGCCGAAGCTCTCCAGGGAGGAGGAAGCCGAGCGGCTGGAGAGGGCGTGGACGCGCCTCACGCAGCTGCGTCTGACCCTCGGCGGCCTGATCGGCGGCGGTGAGCTTGGACCACCGGTCTGCGCAGTGTTCGAGGGCTGGGACGCCTCGGGCAAGGGGGGCGCGATCAAGCGCCTGGTCTACCCGCTGGACCCGCGGCACGTTCGCGTGGTCCAGTTCGCGGCGCCGACCTACGATGAGAAGCGCCACCACTTCCTCTGGCGGTTCTGGCCGTCGCTGCCGGGGTGGGGCGGGATGGCGGTCTTCGATCGTTCCTGGTACGGACGGGTGCTGGTCGAGCGCGTCGAGGGATTCGCATCCCGCGATGAATGGATGCGCGCCTACGACGAGATCAACAACTTCGAGCGTGGGCTCGCAGACGAGGGGATGGTCCTGATCAAGTTCTGGCTGCACATCTCGTCCGAGGAGCAGCTGAAGCGATTCAAGAAGCGGGAGGAGGACCCGTTGAAGGGCTGGAAGCTGACGGATGAGGACTGGCGGAACCGCGAGAAGCGCGGTCAGTACGAGGAAGCCCTCGAGGACATGCTGGCTCGCACCAGCATCGAGCCGCACGCATCCTGGCACTTGATCGCGGCGGACTCGAAGCGCCACGCCCGTGTCGCAGTGATCCAGACCGTGATCGCGGAGATCGAGGCCGGCATGCGGCGGCATGGCATTGACCCGCCGTAGCCGATCGAAGGAGATTGAGCCGAAAGCAGAGGAGTCCGACCCGCTCGCCGCACTGTCGGCTCTGGGCCGGCGCGGCTTAGCCGACTTGTGGCCTCATAGGGACCACAACTCGGCAAAGCCTCCGATCAGTCGGGGGCGCGGGGGCGCTTGGCACGCTCGCGCGGGCGCATTCGTAGCCCCGCGATGACGATGATCACGGCGCCGGCGAGCGCGACGAAGATCGCGTAGTGGAGGTCGTAGGGCTCGTCATGGCCGGCGAGCGTGAACCGCGGCCGGTCGGCGATCCGATAGAGCACGATCAGGGCCGCCCACGAACCCGCCGTCACGAACAGGCCCCACTCGCGGAGGGGCCGCGGTGGGACGTAGCCGCCCCCGCCCTGAAGCGCCAGGAATGTCGTCGCCAAGGCGATCAGGACCAGCGCCCCCTCTGCCCAGCTGAAGGCGCCGATCCCGGTCAGCACGAGATCGTTCGAGATCGGCGACTCATACCAGGGCAGTAAGAGGCTGCCGACCATCACAGCTGCGCCGATCACGGCGATGCGCTCGTTCCCACCGAGGCCGCGAAGATCAGTGAGCAGCTTCCTCGAAATCGAACGCAGATCAGTCGAGCGGCTCGCGGCCACCGTAACCGCCCTCGAGGTCGTGCCAGTAGCCCACCTCGTCCTCGCCGAGCTCCCAGCACAGGTAGACCTCCCGCCCGTCGATCAGCGCGGGGAAGTCGACCAGTCCCCGGTCGATGTCGCGGAGGACCAGCCCAGCCTGTTCGACGGTCTCCAGCAGGCGCCTCACCTCGAGGAAGGCCACGCCGACCTGCCGTCCCTCCTCGCCGCCGCCGTTGGTCGGCGCGGCCTCGGAGAGCGCCTCGTGAGCCTCGGCGTCGGTGAGCTCGTCCTTTGCTTCGCGGAGCTGGCCGAGCAGCGCTGTCAGCTGCGGCAGCAGCGCGTTCGCCTCCTCCCGCGTGAAGTGGCGCTCGTGGACGAGCTCGGTGCCCTCGTCGGTCACGCCGAGGCCGCGGGGATCTGAGACTCCAGACGTTCCCGCAGCAGCCGCGCGTCAGCCTCAGAGATGGTTCGCAGCTGTCCCTGGAAGGCGAGGTGCCAGTGATCCGCGGGCCACTTGCAGGCGTGCTCGAGCTCCGTGACGAGCTCCTCCGCCGGGACGAATTCCTTCTCGGGCAGGATCAAAACCGGCTCGGCCTCTACCCGCCACGGGTAGGCCTCCGCCTTGCCTTTCTTGCCCGGCCAGATCGGCGTCCGGTCCTCGAACATCTCCGACCGGACGCGCGCGATCCCGCCAAAGGCCTGGACACCGGTGATGTAGAAGAAGATCTCGTCGCCGGGCTCGAAATCCTCGGCCTGGCGACGGCGACGCTCCTTGAAGCCGATCACGTCGAAGCCGCGCTCGGCGTTGATGCGGAAGTTCTCGAGCGACCCGGTGAGGATCCAGTTGTTCGGGCGCTCCTCTGTCACGGCTCGATTCTATGAAGCGGCCGTGGGATCGCGGGAGACCGCGCTGCGCAGGCCATCGAGGAGCTTCTCGACCTGTCGCCTGAGATAGCTCTTGGTGTGGAGGGCAGCGCCCACGCGTCCCTTCCGCGACATCGACTCGAGTGGCTCGATGCCGAGCTCCACCTCCGCGAACGTGCCGTTCTGGGCCTCCGTGAGCAGCCAGTGCGAGTAGAAGCCCGAGACCTGGCACTTCATCTTCAGCTCGTGCATGTCGCGGAGCTCCTCGACCTTGAAGGTCGTCGTGGCCTTCATGTGCAGCGGCCCGCGGCCGGTGACCTCGAAGGTGGAGCCCTTTTCGATCCTCGTGGGAGCGCCGGTGACGGCGACTACATCTTCCTCCCACTCCGGGCTCCTCGCTGGATCGACGAGGATGTCCCAAACCTCGGCCACGGGTGCGTCGATCAGCGCCTGCTGCTTCCAGGAGGCCATCAGGATCGGACGGCTTCGCGGGCCCGCGCGGCGAGCGCGGGTGCCCCGAGCCCTTCGTATACAATGCCGGCGGCATCGAGCAGCTCCCTGGCCTGGTCGGGGTCGGCGTCGGACAGCAGCCTCCCGCGGAGCATCAGGCAGCGCGCCGCGTCCAGCGGGCGGCCGAGATCGAACCAGCGCTGGCGCGCCTGCTCGATCGCGTCGGCACAGACCTCGGCGTCCTCCGCGGCCGCCCCGGCGGCCTCCGCCTTGGCGGCCTGGCCGACCGGATAGTGAAGGCGTTCTGCCAGCCGCTCGGCCTCCTCCGCCGCGGCCCGGGCCTGCTCGTCCCGGCCCGCCAGCGCTAGGGCGACGGCGCGGGCCGAGATCGCCTCGACCGACTGGGCGATCAGCCCGGCTCGCTCGCAGATATCGAGCGCCCTGGCGAGCTCGGTCTCGGCGCCGGCGAGGTTGCCGCTGTCCCGCAGCGCCGCGGCCAGCCAGAAGAGGGACGAGAAGGCGACCTCGGAGCGGCCCACCTGCTCGCCCTGCTCGTGGGCACGGGTGTAGTAGCGGATCGCGTCGTCCCAACGGGCCGACCGCCAGCTCAGGATGCCGCGCATCAGGTCCGGGAAGCAGAGCTTGCCGTGCAGCCCCTCGCGCTCGGCGAGCCTCGCGCTCGCCTCGGTGGCCCGCTCGACCTCCTCCCAGTCGGCGCCGTGGACCGCGAGCTGGGCGAGCGAGGCATGGAGCTCGACCTGCGATGGCAGGTCGCCAACCTCCTGTGCGATCTCGAGTGCCTCGCGGTAGGCATCGGCGGCGCCGTCGTAGTCGGCCTCCGAGACCTCCAGGTGGTAGCCGAGGGTGAGCAGCGCGCGAACCGCCTCGGCGCGGTCGGATTCCCTGGCGAGGGCGACCGAGCGCTCCAGGTTCTCGCGCGCCTTCTCGGAGTCACCGATGCGGCCGAAGACGCGGCCGAAGATGCCATGCGCCCGGCTCGCGGCCCGGGCCTCGTCGAGCCGCTCGGCGAGCCGAAGCGCCTTCTCGGAGGCGTAGATGGCAAGCATGTTGTCGCCCGTGTGCATGTAGAGGGAGGCGGCCTCCTCGTAGAGGCGGACGAGCTCGATGCAGGGCGGGCCGTCCTTGAGCAGGTCGAT
>Ga0126307_10000930_pt1 | contig 19283 bp, 17 predicted proteins | sample Plot28_FD_89955 | JGI IMG/M metagenome (GOLD analysis project Ga0126307, IMG submission 89955) | Serpentine soil microbial communities from UC McLaughlin Reserve, CA, USA - Plot28 | ecosystem: Environmental > Terrestrial > Soil > Grasslands | place: USA: UC McLaughlin Reserve, Lake County... | reverse complement strand
TCGACGCGGCGCTCGAGGAACGCCTCGGCGGCTGCAACCGCGAGCGCGAGGTTCGACCGCGAGACGACCTCGACGCGTCCGGCGCCGTTCGCCCGCGCGAGCTCCTCCCACTCCGGCTCGCCGAGGATGACGGTCGCGCCCGGCGCGACGACCGCGAGCTTCTCGGCGGCGATCTGCTCGCGCGTCTCGCCGAGCACCTCCGTGTGCTCGCGCGCGACGTTCGTCAGCACGACGACGCGCGCGCCGAGGACGTTCGTCGCGTCGAGCCTCCCGCCGAGCCCCGCTTCGACAACGGCGACGTCGACGGCCCGCGCCGCGAACTCGGCGAACGCGGCTGCGGTGACGACCTCGAACTGCGTCGCGCCGAGCCGCTCGGCGTGGCGCCGCACCGGCGCGAGCGCCGCCTCGAGATCCGCGTGCGCGCCGTCGACCTGGATCCGCTCGCTCCAGCCGAGGACGTGCGGCGAGATCGTCACCCCGACGCGCAGCCCCTCCGCGTGCAGGATCGCGGCGGTCATCAGCGTCGTCGACCCCTTCCCGTTCGTACCGACGACGTGGATCGCGGGGCAGTCGCGCTCAGGGTGACCAATCGCCGCGAGGAGGCGCTGCATTCGCTCGAGCCCGTACTCGGCCGGCCACGGAGAGAGGCCCTCCAGCCAGCGCACGTGTTCCGAAGGGCGCGGCGCCTGCGCCTCGCCGCCGTGTCGGTTCACTCGGAGATCGCGGCGAGCTCGCGGCGGTAGCGCGCGAGCTTGTCGCGCTCGGCCGCGACGACGTCCGGCGGCGCGTTGTCGAGGAAGCGCTCGTTCGCGAGCTGCCGCTCGGCGCGCGCGATCTCCTTCAGCAGGCGCTCGCGCTCCTGGTCGACGTTGCCGTTTCCGGCGACGGGCGCGCGATCGGGCTTCACGACGGCGTCGAAGATGCGCTTCTCGTCGCCCTCGAGCTTCGCGAGCACGCCCGAGCGGCGGAAGATGGTGGCGGCCTCCTGTACGCGCTCCAGCGCCGCGGCGCTCGCTTCGTCGCTCCGCTCAGGCCACCGCGCGACGATCAGACGCGTCTCCCGGCCGGGCAGGTACGACCAGATCTCCTCCGTCACGTGCGGCATCACCGGGTGCAGGAGCTTGAGCAGGCACTCGAGCGCCGCGCCCGCGGTCGCGAGCGCGTCGGTGTCGCCGCCGTAGATCCGCGGCTTGATCGCCTCGAGATACCAGTCGCAGAAGTCGTCGAACGTGAGGTGATACAGCTCGGCGACGAGGTGCGCGAAGTCGAACTCGGCGAGGTATCGCTCGGCCGCGCCCTGCGTGGCCGAGAGCCGCGCGAGGATCCAGTGCTCCTCGAGTGATGCCGGCCGCGCGTCGGCCGCGCGTACGCCGGCTTCGATCAGGAGCCGGCTCGCGTTCCAGAGCTTGTTCGCGAGCTTCGCGCCCTCCTCGATCGCGCCCTCCGAGAACGTCACGTCCTGCGACGACGCCATCTTCATCAGGCCGTACCGCGTCGCGTCTGCGCCGTGCGCTTCGATCTGCGCGATCGGGTTCATTCCCGTCCCGAGGCTCTTCGACATGCGGCCGCCTGACGGTGCGTGGATCAGCGAGTGGATCACCACGTCGCCGAACGGGATCTCGCCCATCAACTCGAGGCCGGAGAAGATCATCCGGTTCTCCCAGAGGCGGATGATGTCGCGCGCGGTCGTGTTGAGGTCGCCGGGGTAGAACGTGCGCAGGTCGTCCGTGTCGTCGGGCCAGCCGAGCGTGGCGAACGGCCACAACGCCGACGAGAACCACGTGTCGAGGACGTCCGCGCTGCGGGTCAGGTCGCGCGAGCCGCACGTGGCACAGGCCTCGGGCTCGGTCTCCTCGACCGTGACGTGCCCGTCGGGGCACTCCCAGAGCGGCAGCTGGTGTCCCCACCAGATCTGCCGCGAGATGTTCCAGTCGGGCGCGTCCTCGAGCGAGGCGATCGCGAACCGGTGCTGCGACTCGGGGTGGAAGCGGACGCGGCCGGAGCGCAGCGCCTCGAGGGCCGGCTGCTTCAACTCGTCCATCGCGCACCACCATTGGAGCGAGATGCGCGGCTCGATCCGGCTCTTGCACCGGTCGCAGAGCGCGACGGTGTGCCGGTACGACTCGCGCTTCTCGAGCTGGCCGCGCTCGCGGAGCCAGTCGAGGATGCGCGCGTCGGCCTCCTCCTGGGTCAGCCCGGCCAGCTCGCCCGCCTCCTCGTTCATGCGGCCGTCCGGCCCGATCACGGTGAGCTCCTCGAGGCCGTGGTCGCGGCCGATCTCGTAGTCCTTCGGGTCGTGGCCCGGCGTGATCTTGAGCGCGCCGGTGCCGAACTCCATCTCGACGCGCTCGTCCGCGATCACGGGGACACGGCGCTCGACCCACGGGACGACGACGTCGCGGCCGACGAGCGCTCGGTAGCGGTCGTCCTCAGGATGCACCGCAACGGCAACGTCGGCGAGGATGGTCGCGGGCCGGGCCGTCGCGATCGTGATCTGTCCGTCGCCGTCGGCGAGCGGGTAGCGGACGTAGGTGAGCGCGTCGTCGACGTCCGCATGCGTCAGCTCGAGGTCGGAGAGCGACGTGAGGTGGAACGGGCACCAGTTGATGATCCGGTTCGCGCGGTAGATCCACCCCTTGCGGTAGAGGTGGACGAAGAATCGCGTGACCGCGCGCACGTACGCCTCGTCCATCGTGAAGCGCTCGCGGCGGTAATCGAGAGACGCGCCGATGCGGCGGAACTGGAACATGATCTTGCCGCCGTACTCGCGCAGCCATTCCCACACGCGCGCTTCGAACGCCTCGCGCCCGAGGTCGTGCCGCGTCGTCCCCTCGGCCGCGAGGTGCTTCTCGACCGCGTTCTGCGTCGAGATGCCGGCATGGTCGTAGCCGGGCTGGAAGAGCACGTTGTAGCCCTGCATCCGCCGCGTGCGCACGATCGTGTCGGCGAGCGAGAGTTGCAGCGCATGGCCGAGATGCAGGTCGCCCGTGACGTTCGGCGGCGGGTGCGCGATCGCGAAGCTTTCGCGCGAGGTGTCGGGGTCCGCGTTGTAGTGGCCCTCGGACTCCCACGTCTGCTGCCAGCGCTCCTCGACCCCATGCGGGCTGTACCGCGGCTCCATCTTCGGGGGCTCGGTCATCGGTGCGCCATCGTAGTGCGCAGGGGTCGCCGGTCGGCCGCTTGTGGGACGAGTTATGCCGGCTACCGCGCGATCGCGTAGCCCTGCATCCCGCGCGCGTTCGCGGCCGCACGGATCTGCCCGTCCTCGCGCTGGACAGCCGTGACGCGCCCGAGCGACCACGGTGGCATGACCGTGACGTCGTGACCGCGCCGGCGCAGGTCGTCGACCGCCCCCTCGCCCACCCGCTCCTCCACGAACAGCGACCGCGGCGCGAAGCCTCGCGGGTAGAACGACGAGATCAAATGATCGGTGTGGAAGTCGGGTGCGTCGATCGCCTCCTGGAGGTTGAGGCCGCGGTCGACGTGGCGGAGGAAGACGTGGAGCGCCCATTGCTCCTGCTGGTCGCCGCCCGGCGTCCCCCACGCAAGCCAGGGCTCGCCGCCGCGTAAGGCGAGTCCCGGCGACAGCGTCGTGCGAGGCCGCTTGCGGGGCGCGAGCGACGACGGCAGCCCCTCCTCGAGCCAGAACATCTGCGCGCGCGTGCCGAGCGGCCAGCCGAGGGCGGGAATGACGGGAGAGCTGTGGAGCCAACCGCCGCTCGGCGTCGCCGCGACCATGTTTCCCCAGCGGTCGGCGACGTCGACGTGACACGTGTCGCCCTGCGTCGGCTCGCCGACGCCGAGCGACGCCGGGTCACGAGGTTGCGCGACCGCCGGCAGGCGGCCGAGCCCGGGCCGGAGCTCGCCGGACGCCTCGTGGCCGATCAGCCGGCGCCGCTCGTCGTTGTACTCGGGCGACAGAAGGTGATGTAGCTGTACAGCTACATCACCGTAATTCGCGTCCCGATCGGCGAAAGCGAGCTTCGCGCACTCGGTCAGAACGTGGACGAACTCGCCCTCCGACAAACCGGCCACGTCAAAACCCGACAGGAGCGCGAGTTGCTGGAGAGCGACCGGCCCCTGTCCCCAGGGGCCGGTCTTACACACCGTTACGTCACCGTACGGAAAGGTCACTGACGGCTCGAGCGTCGGCTCCCATTCGGCCATGTCCTCGGCGGTCAGGAACCCGCCCTCGGCGCGCGAGAAGCGGTCGATCTCCTCCGCCACGAACCCCTCGTAGTACACGCGTCGCGCGCGCTCGATCTCCTGCTCGCGCGACCCGCCGCGCGCCTCGTCCAGGAGGCGCCGCCACGTTGCGGCGAGCGCCCGGTTCCGGAACGTCGTCCCCGGCCGGGGCGCAGGCAGGTACAGCTCCGCCGACGCCGGCCACTCGCGCAACAGAGGCTCCGCCTGCTCGATCCTCGCGGTGATCCCGGCGACGATCGGGTACCCGCCGTCCGCGTACCCGATCGCGAACTCGAGCACGTCCTCGAGCCGCCATGTCCCGAACCGCTCCAGCAGCAGCAGCCACCCGCCGACTGCTCCGGGAACGCACGCGGCGAGCACGCCTGTGCCCGGTACGTGCGCGTGTCCCTGCGACCGGAACGCGTCGATCGTCGCGACCGCCGGCGACACGCCCTGCGCGCAAAGAACGAGCGGCTCGCCCTCGTCGACCGCCCAGAAGACAGCCGGGAGGTCGCCGCCGGGCCCGTTCAGGTGCGGCTCGACGACCTGCAGCGTGAACCCCGTCGCGACCGCGGCATCGAACGCGTTGCCGCCGCGCTCCAACACCGCCATTCCGGCCGCCGACGCGAGCCAGTGCGTCGAGGCGACGGCACCGAAGGTCCCGCGGAGCTCGGGCCGCGTCGTGAAGTTCAACCGAGCTCCGCCGCGTCGAGCAGCTGCGCGTCGTCGTTACCCGAGCCTACGAGGTGGCACGCGACGAAGTGACCGCGGCCGACGTCGACGAGGGGCGGCTCCTGCTCGTGCGAGAGTGGGGCCGACTCGCGCTCGAGCGGACACCTCGTCCGGAATCGGCACCCCGAGGGCGGCGCGAGCGGCGACGGGATGTCGCCTTCCAGCACGATCCGCGTCCGCGTCCGCTGCACCTGCGGGTCGGGGACGACGGCCGCCGAGAGAAGCGCTTGCGTGTACGGGTGCTTCGGCGACGCGAACAGCTCGGCGGTCGCGGCGAGCTCGACGATCTGGCCGAGGTACATCACCGCGACACGGTCGCAGAGGTACTCGACAGTCGCGAGGTCGTGCGTGATGAAGAGGCACGAGAAGCCCATCCGCGCCTGCAGGTCGCGCATCAGATTCAGGATCGCCGCCTGCACCGAGACGTCGAGCGCGGACACCGGCTCGTCGGCGACGAGGAGCGACGGCGACACGCTCAAGGCACGCGCGAGACCGACCCGCTGGCGCTGCCCGCCCGACAGCTCGTGCGGATACCGGTGGCGCAGCTCCGGTCGAAGTCCGACGCGGTCGAACAACTCGAGGACGTTCGACTCGAGCTCGCGTCCCTTCGCCAGCCCTTGGATCCGGAGCGGCTCGCCGACGACGTCGCCGCACGTCATGCGCGGGTTGAGCGACGAGTACGGATCCTGGAAGACGATGTGCATGTCGCGCCGCAGCGGCCTCAGCTCGCGCCGCGAGAGGTGCGTGATGTCGCGGCCCTTGAGGCGGACCGTCCCGGATGTCGGCTCGAGCAGCCGCACGACGCAGTTGCCGACCGTCGACTTGCCGCTGCCCGACTCGCCGACGAGGCCGAGCATCTCGCCCTCGCCGATCGAGAACGACACCCCGTCGACGGCGTGGACGACGCCGCCGCTCCCGACGAGCTGAGAGCCGACGCGAAAGTGCTTGACGAGGTTTTCGACCTCGAGTGTCGGGGCGCCGTTCACTCCGGCCCCGGATGGAAGCACGCGACGACGTGGCCGCGGTCCACCTCGCGCAGCGCCGGCACCTCCGACCTCGTCTTCTCGTCGGCGCGCGGGCACCGCTCGGCGAACGCGCACGCCTCCCACGGCCCGACGAGCGACGGGACGCGGCCCGGGATCTCGCGCAGCCGCCCCTGGCGGTCGGCGGCGCCCGGCCGCGGGATCGCGCCCATCAGTCCCACCGTGTACGGATGCTGCGGGCGCGCGAAGAGCTCGGTCACGGGCGCCTCCTCCACCTTGCGCCCGGCGTACATGACGAGGACGCGGTCGGCGATGTCGGCGACGACGCCGAGGTTGTGCGTGATCAGGACGATCGACGTCCCGAGCCGCTCGCGGATGTCGCGCATCAGGTCGAGGATCCCGGCCTGGATCGTGACGTCGAGCGCGGTCGTCGGCTCGTCCGCCACGAGCACCTTCGGGTCGCACGCGAGCGCCATCGCGATCATCACGCGCTGGCGCATCCCGCCAGAGAGCTGGTGCGGGTACTCGTTCACACGCCGGTCGGGAGCCGGAATCCGCACCAGGTCGAGCAACTCGACGGCCCGCTGCTCTGCCTGGCGCCGCGTCAGGCCGAGGTGGCGCCGGAGCACCTCCGCGATCTGGCCGCCGACGCGGAACGACGGGTTGAGCGAGGTCATCGGCTCCTGGAACACGAACGCGATCTCACGCCCGCGCACGCGTCGGATGCGTGCTGCCGGCGCGGTCAGCAGGTCGCCGCCGTCGAACTCGGCGCGGCCTGTGACGCGCGCGCTCGGCGGGAGCAGCCGCAGGAGGCTCATCAGGCTCACGCTCTTCCCGCATCCCGACTCGCCCACGACCGCGAGCACCTCGTGCTCGTCGAGCGTGAACGAGAGCGCGTCGACGGCCTGAACGGTGCCGTCGTCGGTCTCGAACCGCACCGACAGGTCCTCGACCTCGAGGACGCGGCTCAACGGGTCGTGCGTGGGTCGAGGACGTCGCGAAGGCCGTCGCCGAGCAGGTTGAACGACAGCGAGCACAGGAAGATCGCCATGCCCGGGAAGAATGCAAGCCGCGGCGCCTCGCCGAGGTAGTCCTTCGCGTCCGAGAGCATCACGCCCCACGAGGTGTCGGGGGACTGAACGCCGAGGCCGAGAAACGAGAGCACCGCCTCGCCGATGATCGCGGCGGGGATCGTCACCGTCGCCTGAACGATGAGCGTCGAGAGCATGTTCGGCAGCACGTGGCGCCGCAGGATCCGCACGTCGCTCGCGCCGTTCGCGATCGCGGCACGCACGTAGTCCTCCTCGCGAAGCGAGAGCGCCTCGCCGCGCGAGATCCGGATCAGGGCCGGCGCGGCCCCGAGCGCGAGCGCGATCGTCGCGTTGCGCAGCGACGGCCCCAGGATCGCGGCGAGGCCGACGGCGACGATCAGGAACGGGAACGCGAGCATGACGTCGCTGAGGCGCGCGATGACCGGGTCGATCCAGCCGCGGTAATAGCCCGCGACGAGCCCGATCGGCACGGCGATCGCCATCGCGAGCAGCGTCGCGAACACCCCGGCCAGGATCGACGCGCGGGAGCCCCACACGATGCGCGAGAACACGTCGCGGCCGAGCTCGTCGGTCCCGAGCAGGTGTTCTGCCGACGGCTTCGCGAGGATCTGGCTGTAGTCGGAGGCGTCGGCCGCGTACGGCGCGACGATCGGCGCGAAGATCGCGACGAGCACGAAGGTGACCGCGACGACGAGCCCCGCGACCGCGAACGGCCGGCGCAGGAAGCGCTTGCGGACCAGCCGGCGCCGCCGGGCGCGCCCCGTGAGCTCGATCGAGACGGCAGGGTCGATCGCGCTCACCGGCCAACCTTCCGTCGGACGCTCATGCGGGCTTGCTCGACACCCGGATGCGGGGGTTGAGGACCGAGTACAGGACGTCGACGGTGAGGTTGACGACGACGTACCCGGCGGCGGCGACGAGGACGACGCCCTGCAGGAGCGCGTAGTCGCGCTGGTTGATCGCGTCGATCGTCAGCCGTCCGAAGCCCGGGATGACGAAGATCTGCTCCGTGATCACCGCGCCGGAGATGAGCGCGCCGAGCTGGAGCCCGAGGACCGTCGTGACGGTGATCAGGCTGTTCCGGAGCGCGTGCTTGAGGACGACCGTCCGCTCGGGCAGCCCCTTCGCGCGCGCTGTCCGTACGTAGTCCGCGCTGAGCGAGCCGAGCATCGACGAGCGCATCTGCCGCATCAGCACCGCGGAGAGTCCCGTCCCGAGGACGATCGCGGGCATCAGCATGTGCTGCAGGTTCTCGACCGGGTTCTCCGAGAACGGGACGTAGCCGCCGGCCGGGAGCCAGTCCAGGTGGACGGCGAAGAGGCTGATCATCATCAGCCCGAGCCAGAAGTGCGGCACGCTGAGGCCGACCAGCGCTCCAGTCGTCGCCGCGTAGTCCTCCGGTTTCCCGCGTCGGTAGGCGGCGACGATCCCAGCCGGGAGCCCGATCAGCGCGCCGATCAGGATCGAAAGCGCGGCGAGCTCGAGCGTGATCGGGATGCGCTCGACGATCGTGTCCGCGACGGAGAGCTCGCGCTGGTCGGTACCGAGGTCGCCGCGAACCGCGAGTCCGATCCAGTTCAGGTACTGGACGGGCAGCGGGTCGTCGAGGCCGTACTTCGAACGGACGGCCGCCATCACCTCGGGATCGCGGTTCTCCGCCCCGAGCGCGGTCGCCGGATCGCCCGGGAGCGCCCGCACCCCCAGGAAGACGAGCATGCTCGAGAGGACCAGCACGACGAGGGCGGCTCCGAGCTTTTGAAGCAGGAAGCCGCCCACGTCTCGTCCCGTACCGCGTGCCTTACTTCTTGAAGCCGGCGAACTGCGCCCGGATCAGCCCGTCGCTGTAGACCTGGACGCCGCTCACGGTCCGCGTCACGCCGAACCGGTTGATCGGGTGCCAGAGGTAGATCAGCGGCAGGTCCTTCAGCACCTGCCTCAGCGCAGCGCGGTAGCTCGCGATCCGCGCCTTCTGCGTCGCCGCTTTGCGCGCGTTGTTCGTTGCGCGGTCGACGACGCCGTTGACGTAGCCGCTCGTGTTCTGCGAGCCCTTCGAGTTGACGAACTGGTAGAAGTTTCCGTCCGGGTCGATGCGGCCGGACCAGCCGATCTGGAACGTCTCGTAATTGCCCGCGTCCTGGCGGTTGAGCGACGTCGTGAACTCCGTCGGCTGGAGCTCGACGTCGAACCCGATCGGCTTCACCATCCCCTGGATCACCTGCCCGAGCCGCGCGGCGATCGGGTCGGTGCCGAGCATCAGCTTCACCGTCACCGGCGCCCGCGCACCGGAGCGGGCGAACGCCGCCTTCGCCGCGTTGACGTTCGCGCCGAGGTGGCACGGGAGGCCGCGCGCTGCGGCGTAGTACGGGCTCGCCGGCGCCCACGGGAAGCAGTCGGGCTGGTTCGTGCCGCCGAAGACGACGCGGTTGATCACCTTGCGGTCGAGCGCGAGCTCGAAGGCCTGCCGCAGGTCCGAGGAGCGGGCGATCGCAGTCCCGACGTTCTCGTAGGCCCGCGTCACCCCGTTCTTGTTCCCGATGTTCAGCGTGATCCCCTGGTAGCCGATCGAGGTCGACTTGATCACGCGGAGCGACTTGTCCGCTGCGATCGCGCGGAGCTCGGTCGAGGGAATCGTGTCCTCGACGTCGATGTCGTGCGAGCGCAAGTTCTGCGACCGCGCGGACGGGTCGGTGATGATCTTGAAGACGACGGAGTCGAGGTGGACGTTCTTTCGGCCGTAGTAGTGCGGCGACTTCACGAGCGTGATGTGGTCGCCGGCCTGCCGCTCCTTGTACATGAACGGTCCGACGCAGACGGGGTTCGTCGCGAAGCGGTCCCCGAGGTCGTCGAGCGCCTTCGGGGACATCACCATCCCCGCGCGGTCGGCGAGCTGCGCCGTCAGCGGGGAAAAGCGCTCGTTGAGGTGCACTACGACGGTGTACCTGCCGCGTGCGTCGACGGATGTCACCGGCGAAATCTCGCTCGCGCGCGTCGAGCGCGGGAGCGTCTTGTGGCGGTCGAGCGACTTCTTGACGGCGGCGGCGTCGAAGTCGGTCCCGTCGTTGAACTTGATGCCGCGCCGAAGCACAATCGTGACCGTCTGCTTGTCACCGGACAGCTTCGGCAGCGACGCCGCGAGCTGCGGCACGATCTCGAGCTTCCGGTTCAGGTCGTACAGCTTCTCGCACATGTGCAAGAAGACGATGCGGCCGACGAACGTCCGCGCGAGCGTCGGATCGAGCGCGTCCGGATCGGACGCGAGGCCGATCGTCAGCGTGCCGCCGTTCTTCAGCGGCGGCGCGGCCGACGTCGCGGCGGTCGCGGCCGTCGCCGCCACAGCGAGCGCAGCGACGGCGAGGAGCGCGCTATGGGCGCGAAAGCGTTTCATCCGGATCCCCCTGACGTGGTGGCTGCGTCCCGTTCCTCCATGGCGAGGCGTCGAGATGAAGTACGTGGAGGCGGCAGACTCTAGATTGGATCCATTCTTTCGTCAAATGGATACAACCCTGCTATCGTCGCCATTCGTGACCGCGGGGGAGGCACTGGTCGACCGGTTGGCGGCGGCGATCCGCGCGCGCGTTGTCGCGGGCGACATCCCGACGGGTTCGCGCCTGCGCCAGGAGTCGCTCGCGACCGAGTTCGGCGTGTCGCGCACCCCCGTTCGCGAGGCGCTTCGCAAGCTGCAGGCCGACGGCGTGATCGAGTTGGAGCCGAACCGCGGCGCCGTCGTGCGCGGGCCGAGCGGGCGCGAGGTGCGGGAGGCGTACGAGGTGCGAGCCGAGCTCGAGGGGCTCGCGGCGGAGCTGGCGGCCTCGCGAATCCGGGACCACGAGATCCGTCGGCTCCACGAGGCGCAGGGGATGTTCCGCCGCGCCGTGAAGGCGCTCGTCGCGTCGAAGCGCCGGCGAGACAACGGCGGCGACCCGGCTGCCGAGGTCCACGACGAGTGGATGCGCGGCAACGACGTCTTCCACGTCGCGATCCACGAGGCGGCCGGCAACCAGCGGCTCCAGTCGACGCTGTCGGATCTGCACGTCAGCTTCCCGCGCGACCTGAGCTGGACCGTCCTCGGTGAGAGCTCGCGGCTCCTGGAGGAGAACGTCGCGCAGCACAACGCGATCCTCGACGCGATCGAGCAGCACGACCCGCCGCAGGCGCGGCGGCTGATGAAGGAGCACGTGCTTCGCGCCGGCGAGCTCGTCGTTCGGCGCTTCGACCAGCGCACCGCGTAGCCCAGTCGTGGCGACTAGAGGAGCAGGCCCATCACGATCGAGTCCCACAGCTCGCCGCTCGCGCGGCGATAGTGCTTGGCGCGACGCCCTTCCTCGACGAAGCCGTACTTCCCGTAGAGGGCGAGGCCGGCGGCATTGTGCGGGAAGACCTCGAGGCTGAGCTTGTGCAGCCCGTCGCCGCGGGCGCGCTCGATCGCGGCGTCGAGGAGCGCTGATCCGACGCCGCGCCCGCGCCACTCGCGGTCGACGAGCATCCCGATCTCGCCGACGCCGTGGCGCGGCTCGACGTGGATCGTGCCGACGACCGCCGACTCGGCGACCGCGACGAGCGCGCCGGCGATCGACGCGGCGAACGCGGCCGCGCGCGCGTCGACGTCGACCGGCGGCTCGGTCGCGATCCCGTCGCGTTCCTCGGCGACGGCGGCGAACAGCTGTGCGATCGCCCGCGCGTCCTCCGCCCGCGCCCGGCGAACCTCGCATGTCGTCAATGCGGACCGAGGTTCGCCGTGCGGCCGTAGACCTCTGCAGCCGCCTCGTGGAATCCGCGCGGCGCGCCCGCGGCCTCGAAGGTGGCGGCGATCTCCTCCATCTCGCCCACCCAGCGCCACCCCTTCGCGTCGGCCGACCGGCGCGCGCGCTCCCAGCGCTCGGCGAGCCCCGGCACCGACTCGGCCCACTCCGCGAGCAGCGGCTCCTCGACACCCTCGGCGCGCGCGACGTCGCGGATCGCGAGCAGCATCGCCGACGTTCCCTTCGTCCACGCGGCGTACGTCATCTTGAGCGCGGACGCTGCGCCGACGCCGCCCGCGAGGACGCGCGGCTGGACGGTGGAGCCCTCGAAGAGCGCCGCGACGGGCGGCGCCTCGCCGCCCGAGAGGAAGAGTCGCGGGTCGGGCGGCCCGCCGACGATTCCGCCGTCGACGCAGCGTCCGACGGCGGCGGCGACGGCGCGCGCGGTCGCCGGCGAGATCGCGTTCGCGTCGACGTAGACGCCGCCGGTCTCGCCGACGGAACGGGCGACGTCGAGCGCCGCGTGCGGCGGGCACACCGACACGATCGTCTCGCACTCGCGCGCGAGCGCCGCGACCGTCCCCACGTCGCGCAGTCCGGCCGCCTCGGCGCGCCTCCGGGTCGCGTCGCTCCGCCCGTCCGAGGCCCAGGCGACGTCGTGGCCGCGCGAGCGGAGCGCCGCGCCGATCGTCGCGCCCATCTCGCCGGGATGGAGCAGGCCGACCGTCACGCGCGCGTCACGGCAGGCGGTCGTAGGCGACGAGCGACGTGAACTCCGCGAGCTCTTGGCCGAGTGCGACCTGCGCGAAGACGTCCTTTGCCTCGGCGGCGGCGTCGACGCGCGCGATCTCCTCGCGCACGCGCGCCTCGTCGAAGCGGCCGTCCTGCACCCACGACCAGACCTGTGCGCGCGAGATCTCGGCGGTCGCCAGGTCCTCCATCAGGTTGTCGATCGCCGCGGCGCCGGTTCCGGCGAGCCACGCGTCGAGGTAGCGGACGCCGACGGAGACGTTCCTGCGCAGCCCGTCGGCGGTGATCTCGCCGCGTGCGACGCCGAAGTCGAGCAGCTGCCGCTCCGTGACCTCGACCTCGTCGCGCAGCCGGTCGAGCTGGTGCTCGCGCTCGAACTGCGCCAGCGCGACGGCGACGAGGTCGGGATGCGCGACCCAGGTGCCGTCGAAGCCGTCGCCGGCCTCGCGCCGCTTGTCCTCGGTCACCTTCTCGAGCGCGACCTCGTTCACCTCCGGGTCGCGGCGCGAGGGGATGAACGCGGCCATCCCGCCGATCGCGTGCGCGCCGCGGGCGTGGCAGGTCCGGACGAGCAGCTCGCTGTAGGCGCGCATGAACGGCACCGTCATCGTCACCTGTGCGCGGTCCGGCAGCAGCGCGCCCGTCTTCTTGATGCACGAGAAGATGTAGTCCCAGCGGCCGGCGTTGAGGCCGATCGAGCGCTCGCGCAGCTCGTACAGGATCGCGTCCATCTCGAATGCCGCCGGGATCGTCTCGATCAGCACCGTCGCGCGGATCGCGCCGCGAGGCAGGTCGAGCCACTCCTCGGCGAGGCGGCAGGCGTCGTTCCAGAGCCGCGCCTCCAGGTGGCTCTCGAGCTTCGGGAAGTAGAAGTACGGGCCGCTCCCGCGCTCCAGCTGCGCGCGTGCGTTGTGGAAGACGGTGAGCCCGAAGTCGAACAGGCTCGCGCTGACCGGCTCGCCGTCGACCGCGTGGTGACGCTCCACCAGGTGCCAGCCGCGCGGGCGGATCAGAAGCGTCGCGACCTGCTCGTTCAGCCGGTAGCTCTTCGCCTCCGTCTCGAGCGAGATCGTCCGCCGCACCGCGTCGTGGACGTTCCGTTGCCCCTCGACGACGTTCTCCCAGGTCGGCGAGCACGCGTCCTCGAAGTCGGCCATGAACACCTTCGCGCCCGAGTTGAGCGCGTTGATCATCATCTTCCGCTCGACGGGTCCCGTGATCTCGACCCGCCGGTCGACGAGGTCGGGCGGCGGCGGCGCGACCGTGAAGTCCTCGGGCGCGCGCACGAAGGTCCCCGGCCGGCGCTCGGGGCGCAACTGGAGAATCCGCCGCCGCTCGTCACGCAGTTCGCGATGGAGCCGGTCGACGAACGCGAGCGCCTCCCGCGAGAGGACGTCGACGTCGGTCCCGGCGGAGCTCACGTCCGCAGGCATACCACGACGCGTGTCAGCGCGCCGTCCAGCCGAGGTCGAGGATCACGGGTGCGCCCGTGAACGCGCGTCCGGTCGCGCCGAGCAAGAACGCGACCACGTCCGCGACCTCCGACGGCTCGAGGAGCCGCTTTACGGCCTGGCGCTCGAGGATCACGTCCTCGAGCACGCGCTCCGCCGGGAGGCCGTGCGCGCGCGCCTGGTCCGCGATCTGCGCCTCGACGAGCGGTGTCCGCACGTAGGCGGGACACACGGCGCTCGCGCTGATGCCGACATCCGCGCCCTCGAGCGCGACCGTCTTCACGAGCCCGAGCACGCCGTGCTTTGCCGAGACGTATCCCGCCTTGAAGGGCGAGGCGGTGAGCCCGTGCGCCGACGCGAGGACGCAGAATCGCGCGTCGCCCGACGCGGCGAGCGCGTCCCACGCGTACTTGGCGAGCAGGAACGGCGAGGTCAGCATCAGCGCGAGCAGCGCGTCCCAGCGGTCCTCCGGGAAGTCGACGACGGGCGACACGTGCTGGAAGCCGGCGACAGGCACGACCGCGTCGAGGCGTCCGAAGCGGTCGAGTGCGGCGTCGACGACAGTCCGGTTCCCGGCGCGCGTCGTCAGGTCGGCGTCCTGCATGTCGACGCCGTGGACGGCCCACCCGTCGCGTTCGAGGCGTTCCACGATCGCGGCGCCGATCCCGCCGCGCGCGCCGGTGACGAGTGCCGCCCTCATTCCTCGAACAGGCTCGAGATCGACTCGCGCCGGTCGATGCGGCGGATCGCCTCCGCGAAGAGGGGCGCGACGCTCACCGTACGCAGCTTGGCCGGCGGGGGATCCGGTCGCGCCTCGATCGTGTCCGTCGAGTAGATGACGTCGATCGGGCACGCGTCGAGCGCTTCGCTCCCGCCCGAGAACACGCCGTGCGTCACCGCGACGACGATCCGGCGCGCGCCGCGCTCGGTCAGGATCCGCGCGGCATCGACGAGGGTGCCGCCCGTGAAGACGATGTCGTCGACGATCACCGCGTCGCGTCCCGCGACGTCGCCGACGAGCTCGAGGACCTCCGCCCGCTCGTCGTGCCCGGTGCGTTCCTTGTCGGCGATGGCGATCGGCGCGTCGAGGGCGCGCGCGAAGCGGCGCGCACGCTTCGCGGCCCCGGCATCGGGCGCGACGACGACGGGCGACGCGAGCCGCTCGGCCCGCACTGCGTCCACGAGGTACGGCAGCGCGTACAGGTCGTCGACGGGGACTCGGAAGAAGCCCTGGATCTGCGGCGCGTGGAGGTCCATCGTGACGACGCGGTCCACACCCGCGGCCTCGATCGCGTCCGCGCAGACGCGCGCGCGGATCGAGACGCGCGGCTCGTCCTTCCGGTCGCCCTTGCCGTAGCCGAAGTACGGCACGACCGCAGTCACGGAGGCCGCGCTTGCGCGCTTGAACGCGTCGACCCAGAACAGCAGCTCGACGAAGTTTGCGTTCGCCGGGTACGACGTCGACTGAACGAGGTACACGTGCCGACCGCGCACGTTGTCGAGCACGCGCACGAACAGCGTCCCCTCCGAGAAGTGCATCGTCTCGCCGCGCGCAACCCCCACACCGAGCGTCGAGCAGACCGCGCCGGTCAGCTTCGGGCTTCCGGAGCCGGCGAAGACGAGCGGCTTCTCCGCCGTCTCTGCCCGCCGCCGCAGCTTCACGTGTAGTACCGGAAGACCACGTCGGCGACGCACACCGGCTTGTCGCCTCCCTCGCGCTCGACGGTCGCCGCCAGCGTCGCCTGCATCCCCCAATCCGCCTCCTCGATGACCGCCGCCTCGAAGGACGCACGCACGCGAGAGCCGACCGGCACCGGCGCCGGGAAGCGCACGCGGTTCAGGCCGTAGTTGATCGCCATCCCGTCGCTCTGCGGCGGAATCACCTCGTAGGACGCGGCCGGGAGGAGCGAAAGCGTGAAGTAGCCGTGCGCGATCGTCGTCCCGAACGGCCCCGCGGCCGCGCGCTCGGCGTCGACGTGGATCCACTGATGGTCGCCTGTCGCCTCGGCGAACGCGTCGATCGTCTCCTGCGAGATCTCGACCCAGCTCGACGGCCCGAAGCGGTCGCCGACGTTCACGGGACGGGCCCCCACCGCACGACCGACGCCGCCCAGGTGTAGCCCGTCCCCGCGGAGAGGAGCAGAACGAGGTCGCCGTCGGCGAGCCGCCCGTCGCGCACGGCGCGGTCGAGCCCGAGCAGCGGGTCGACGCCGCTCATGTGGCCGGTGTCGTCGAGGTACACGGCCTGATCCTCTCGCAACCCGAGCTCGTCGAGCAGGGCGAGGAACATCGAGCGCTTTGTGTGCAGGGGGCAGACGAGTGCGACGTCGGGCAACCTCGCGCCCGATCGCTCGACCGCGCCGCGCGCGGCGGCGACGAAGTTCGGCAGCGAGACCTCGTCGAGCCCGTCCTTCATCGTGGCCGGATCCGCGACGTCGAGGTAGCGGTAGCCGCCGTTCGGAGAGACCGATCCGCCCGACGGGACCTTCACCTGAAGCGCGTACGAGCCGTCGGTGATCGCGTGTGCACCGAGGATCTCGTTGCGGTCGGCGTCGCCGACGACGAGGCCGGCGGCCGCGCCGTCGCCGAAGTTGAACATGAAGCGCGAGCGCTCGTTCGCGTAGTCGAGGAGGTACGACTCGCGGCACGCCGCGACCATGAGCACGTTGCGCAGCTCGGGCTCGGCGCGGAGCATGTTCCGCGCGACGCGGAGCGCGATCGACGTCCCGTGCGAGACGTTGTCGTACTCGATCGCGAAGGCGTTCCGCGCGCCGATCCGGTGCGCGATCCACGGCGCCGCCTGCCAGACGGCGTAGTCCTTCCACGTCGAGCCGTAGTACATGACCACGTCGATCTCGTCCGCGGCGACGTCCGCCTCCGCCAGCAGCCGCTCGGCGGCCTTCACCGCGAGGTCGCTCGCGTGCTCGTCGACCGCCGCGATGTGCTTTCCGCGCAGCCCGAACTTCTCGACCACGACCGTCTCCGGGATGCCCGAGCGAGCCGCGACCTCGGCCGCGGTCATCCACCGCTCCGGGAGGTACGAAGCGGTCGCAGCCAGCCCGACGCGTCTCAAGCCTTCGCCTCGAGCACGCAGCGGATGATGCGCTGGAGCTCCGCCCAAACGTCCTGTGGCAACGCGTCGCCGCCGCGCCACAGGATCCAGCGCATGCCGAGCATCTCGCCGAGGCCCATCAGCGCCCACGCCGTCACCTCGGGGTCGATCTCGCCGACGTCCCCGTCGTCGACCGCCTGTGCGAGCGCCTCGACGTACCCCTGCGACAGGCGCTCGTAGTGGTACTCGAGCATCTCGGGCGACACGAACTCGGCCTGCCGGATGATCCGGTAGAGCGCCGGGTGCTCGGCCGTGAACCGGAAGTACGCGTCGAAGCCGAGCAGCTCGGACTCGAGGCGCGTCTTCCCCGCCTGCGACCCCTCCTTCATCGCGTGCCGGACGCGTCGGTTCAGGTCGCGCACGAGCTCGTCGAATACTGCCTTCTTCGAGTCGAAGTAGAGGTAGAACGTCCCCTGGGCGACGCCCGCGGCCTCCGTGACCTTCACGATCGACGCCTCGTGGTAGCCGAGCTCGCCGAACACGCGCTCGGCCGCGTCGAGCACGCGCCGGCGCGTGTCGAGCCCGCGGCGCGAGAGCGGCCGGCCGTCGACGTTCGTCAGGACGGTGTCGCTCACGCCGGGGCCTGCGCGCTGAGCTCCGACTTCTGGATCTTCCCCATCGAGTTCCGCGGCAGCTCGTCCACGACGTGGAAGGACTTCGGGACTTTGAACCGGGCAAGTCTGTCGGCGCAGAACGAGCGAAGGTCGAGGTCGGTCGCGTGGCCGCTGAGCACGACGAACGCGGCGCAGACCTCGCCCCAGCGGTCGTCCGGAACGCCGACCACGGCCGCGTCGGCGACCGCGGGGTGCTCGTGCAGCACGGCCTCGACCTCTGCCGGGTAGACGTTCTCGCCGCCCGAGATGACGAGTTCCTTGAGCCGGCCCCTGACGCGGTAGTACCCCTGGCCGTCGCGCTCGACGAGGTCCCCCGTGTGCAGCCAGCCGTCGCGAATCGCCTCGGCGGTCGCCTCCGGGTTCCGCCAGTAGCCGGGAAAGACGTTCGGGCCGCGGACGAGGAGCTCGCCTTCTCCGGAGACGTCGCAGTCCACGTACGGGTACGGCTTGCCGGCGAAGCCCGCCTTGCGCCGCGCGTCCTCGGGCGGGAGGCACAGGACGTTCGGCGCGGCCTCGGTGAGGCCGTAGCCCTGGACGATCTCGACGCCGCGGTCGGCCCACACGTCGAGCAGCGCCTCGGGCATCGGCGCGCCGCCGACGACGGCGAGCCGCAGCGACGAAAGGTCCGCGTCGGCGAAGCGCGGGTCCTGCGCCATGAAGAGGTAGTTCGCCGGCACGCCCATCGTCGTCGTGACGCGCTTCTCCTCGATCAGCTCGAGCGCACGCCGCGCGTCGAACCCGCGCTCAAGCACGACCGTCGCGCCCTTCCACCACGCGAGCAGCGCCTGGACGTTCCACCCCCCGCAGTGGAACTGCGGCAGCACCTGGAGCACGACGTCGTCGCCGCGGATCCCCGTCGCGAGGTCGAACGAGAGGTTCGTCCAGAAGCAGTTCGCGTGCGTGAGCAGCGCCCCCTTCGGCTTCCCCGTCGTGCCCGACGTGTAGATCAGCAGGAGCCCGTCGTCCTCGCGCGGGCCGAAAGGCGCTTGTGACACTGTGTCGCAACGGAGGGTCGCGGCGGGCTCGACCCTCGCCTGTGCGAGCGCCGCTTCGCCGAGCTCCCGGTGCTCTTCCTCGACGAGGAAGAACGACGGCTCCGCGTCGTCGAGCTGGTACGCGACCTCGGCCGGGGAAAGACGCCACGAGATCGGGTGCAGGATCGCGCCGGCCTTCGCGCAGGCGAAGAAGACGGCGACGTGCTCGCCGCTCGACCCCGTCAGCGTCGAGACGCGCTCGCCGCGCGGAAGCCCCGACGCGAGTGCGTCCGAGCGCTCGTCCAGCTCGCGGTACGTCCAGCGGCGTGCGCGCTCGTCGATCGCCACGCGGTCCGGCGTCGTCCGCGCTCGGTCGCGCAGCATCCGGTCGACGGTGTGCAACGTCATGCGAGGAAGTCCCGTAGCTGCTTCGCGAACCAGTCCGGCTCCTGCCACATCAGGAGGTGGCCGCGGTCGGGGTACGTCTCGAGGCGCGCGTTCGGGATCCGCCGCGCGAGCAGGTGGGCGTTCCGCGGATCGACGATCACGTCGCCCCCGCCGTGCAGGACGAGCGTCGGCGCCTGAATCTCCTCGATCGGGCGCGAGGTGTGCTGGAACGCCGCGCCCGCCGCGACCTGAGCGCCCCACGCCTCGAGCGGCGGCGCGTGCCCGAGCCGGTAACGGTAGACCT
>Ga0126307_10000929_pt1 | contig 19284 bp, 20 predicted proteins | sample Plot28_FD_89955 | JGI IMG/M metagenome (GOLD analysis project Ga0126307, IMG submission 89955) | Serpentine soil microbial communities from UC McLaughlin Reserve, CA, USA - Plot28 | ecosystem: Environmental > Terrestrial > Soil > Grasslands | place: USA: UC McLaughlin Reserve, Lake County... | reverse complement strand
GTCGGGGCGGCGGGATTTGAACCCACGACCTCTGCGTCCCGAACGCAGCGCTCTGCCAAACTGAGCCACGCCCCGAGGTTTGGGACCCGGTAACCCTAGCCCCTCCCGCAGGAGGCGCTGACATCCTTGGCGGCGGCGTCGCTCAGGCGGTCGCCAGGCCGGAGGGCTCGTGGTAGGTGTCGCCGGCGAGCAGCGCCCGGGACGCCCTGCGGAGCCGGAAGGAGTCGAGCGGCTTGACGAGCCAGCCCTCCGCCAACGAGCGGCGGGCGAGGAACACGTCGGACGGCCGGTCGAGCAGCAGCAGGATCGGCGGCCGCACCCGGATCGTCGCCTCGAACGACTGCTGGAGGGCCAGCGCGGTGGCCACGCCACCCATGTTGCCGATCTGGAGGTCGAGGATCACGAGGCCCGGCTGGAGGGCCTCGACGGCACCCTGGACCTCGCGCCCCGCGCGGACGCGGACCACCTTCGAGTCCTCGTCGCCGAGGACGGCGTCGACCTCGTCGTGGATCCAGTCGGCATCGGTGGCGAGCAGGACGTCCGGCACGGACGAGCAGGTTAGTGCCAGGCCCGCGCGGGGAACGAGGGCAGCGACGCGACGCCCCGCGGCGACGCTCGGACTGCCCGCCGGCCACTGTCCTCGCACGAGCGCTCTCGCGCTCCGGCGACAGCTACGATCCCCGGCTGGGCCCCTGAGGAGGAGCAGTGCTCGACATCCAAGTGGAGGACGCCGACACCTATACGGTGTGCCGTCCGGTGGGAGAGCTCGACGCGTACACGGTCGGACAGTTCCGTGACGCTCTCGGCGAGCTCGCCGACGCCCACTACCTGCTGATCGACCTCTCGGCGGTGCCCTTCATGGACTCCGCCGGCCTGGGTGCGCTGATCGGCGGCATCCGGCGGGCCCGCGAGGCCGGCGGCGACGTGGCGGTCGCCTGCAGCCGGCCAACGCTCACACGGCTCCTCCACACGACCGGGTTCGACCGCATCGTCCCGGTCACCGAGACGGTCGAGGCGGCCGTGAAGGCCCTCGACGAGACCGCCAAGTCCCTCGACGAGTAGGGAGGGCGGCCCCGCGACCTCGGGGAACGCCGCACCCGCCGTCAGCGGGTAAAGATGTGGTCGGCGACCTGCGCCATGCCGTCGATGTCGTGGACGTCACTGCGCAGGAACGGCACCCAGGCCATCGGCGCCGGGGCCACCGCCGCCGCCAGGCCCGCCACGTGGCCGTGCTCGCGGCTGGCGACGAGCTCGAAGTCGGCCAGGTTGGCGTAGAGCGCGCCGATGTCGCTGCCGGCCAGCGTGGCCGCCCGCTCGGCGACCGCCTCGGGCAGGCCGGCCCCGAACCGGGGGTGCACCCGGTTCACGATCAGGCCTCGCACGGTGATGCCGGCCTCGCGCAGCCGGTCGGCGAAGAAGTGGGCCTCGTCGACCGTGTCGCGGCGGGGCGAGGCGACGAGGACGAAGGCGGTCCCGTCGGCGGCGAGCAGCTCGTTCACCCGGGCCGCCCGCTGGCGGAACCCCTCCTCCATGCCCTCGAACGCCTGGAAGAAGGCGATGGCGTCGTCGACCACCTCGCCGCCGACCACCCGGGACACGGTCCGCAGGAACGCCTGGGCCGCCACGTTGACGGCCTTGAGCATCCCCCGGCTGGGGGCGACGAGCATGCGGAACAGCCGGTGCTCGAGGAAGCGGGACAGCCGGCGGGGGGCGTCCAGGAAGTCGAGGGCGTTGCGGGTCGGCGGGGTGTCGACGACGACGAGGTCGAAGTTGGACTCCTCGTGCAGCTCGTAGAGCTTCTCCATCGCCATGTACTCCTGCGTGCCGGACAGCGCCCCGGAGATGTTGCGGTAAAAGCGGTTGGCGAGGATCCGCCGACCCTGCTCCGGCGTCGAGGCGTACTTGGCGACCAGGCTGTCGAACGTCGACTTCGTGTCGAGCATCGTGGCCCACAGCTCGCCCGGCCAGTCGCCGTCGATCCGGCTCGGCGTGTCCGACAGGCCGGCGAGCCCCAAGGCGTCGGCGAGCCGGCGGGCGGGGTCGATCGTGACCACGACCGTGCGCCGTCCCCGGCGGGCGCCCTCGAGCGCGACGACGGCCGCCGTCGTCGTCTTGCCCACGCCGCCGGAGCCGCAGCACACGACGATGCTGCGCTCCCGGACCAGGTCGTCGAAGGCGGCGGTGTCGGCCGCCGCCGGCGTGGTCACGGCCCCGAGCCTCATCACAGTGGCAACCTGGCCAGGGCATCGATGTCGGCAAGGAGGGCGCGCGCCAGGCGGTCCAGTTCGGCGGGGCCGATCTCGGTCGTGAACAGGAACGGCAGGCGCAGCTGCGGCAGCGGGAGCTGGTCCGCCAGGCGGGACAGCTGCTCGTCCTGCAGCGTCAGGCGGTCCCGGCGGAACGAGGCCGCGGACGCCAGGGCCTCGGCCTCGCCGGGCCGGAGCGTCACGCCCGCGGCCGCCGCAGCGGCGACCGGATCGGTGTCGAGGCCGTCGACGTGGGGGTAGACGGCGTTGACGACGATGGGGCCGAGGCCGATGCCGACCTTGTCCTCCAGCGAGAAGGCCGTCTCGGCAGCCTCGTTCACCGGCGTCTCCTCCGGGACGGTCACGAGCATCACCTGGCAGCGCTGGTGGTCCTCGAGCAGTTCGAGGACGTCCCGGGCCTGGGCGTTGATCGGCCCCACCCCGACGCTGTCGAGGAGGCTGCGGGCCGACTGCAGGAACGTGATGGCGTGGCCGGCCGCCGGGGCGTCGAGGATGACGAGGTCGGCGACGCCGGACCGCTCGATCTGCTTCACCTTGCCGAGCAGGAGGATGTCCTTGATCCCAGGGGCGGCGGTGGCCACGATGTCGAGCGCCCCGGACGACACGAGGCGCTGCGAGACGCGCGAGAGCCCGTGGTCCTTGAGGTACTCCACCAGGGCGTTGTCGGCGGTCAGCGTGCGGGCCCGCACGTCGGCCGCACCGTCCGGGCCACCCCCGGCCGCCAGGACGACCTCGTCGTAACCCAGCGACCGCCGACCGAACATGGCGGCCAGCCCGGACTTGCCCTCCACCTCGACCACCAGCGTCGACAGACCGCACAACGCCGCCGCCCGGGCGACCGTCGCGCTGACCGTCGTCTTGCCCACCCCGCCCTTGCCGGCCACGATGACCAGCCGAGATGCGCCGAAGAACTGTGCAGGATCCACGAGATGCGTCAACCACCGAGGCCGGGTCGCCGGTGCGCGGGACTGTAGCGAGGTTCGCGGTCGCGCTGGCCGTGACGGCCATCGGCGTCGGGTTCGCCAGCGCGAACCCGGCTGGAGCCACGACGGGCGCTGCCGCCGCGCCCACCGCGCCCGCCGCGCCCGCCCAGGAGGACTGTGCCGACGGCGTCGTGAACGTCGTCGAGGTCGACGGCCTCCTCGATACCGTGCTCGCCGACTTCGTGGACGACGAGGTCGCCGAGGCCAACGGCGACGGCTGCGTGCGGGCGGTCGTTCTCCAGCTCGACACCGGCGGGGCCACCGTGTCCGAGGGCCGGATGGACGAGCTGGTCGCCGCCATCGAGACGTCCGAGGTGCCGATCGACGTGTGGGTCGGGCCGTCCGGCTCCCGGGTGACCGAGGAGGGCGTCCGCCTATTGGCCGCCGCCGAGGTCGTCGGCGTGGCGCCCGGCTCGAGCATCGAGGTGACGCCCGCCCTGCTCGACGCCCAGGGCGTGGCCCCCGCCGACCTCGGCGATGTCGACGTCGGCGACCGCATCGGCCACGAGCGTGCCGTCGAGCTGGACCTGGTGGACAACGACGCCCCGGTGGTGGGCGAGTTCGTCGTGGGCCTGCCGGACGTCGAGTCCGAGGCCGTGGAGGGCGGCCGCCAGCCGCTCACCGAGGTCCGCTTCGCCAGCCTCGGCATCGTCGGCCAGCTCATGCACACGGTCGCCAGCCCGCCGGTCGCCTACCTGCTGTTCGTGATCGGGCTGACCCTGCTGCTGTTCGAGCTGTACACCGCCGGCGTCGGCGTGGCCGGCGTGACCGGCGCCGGCTTCCTGCTGCTGGGCAGCTACGGGCTCGTGGCGCTGCCCACCCGGCCGATCGGCGTGGCGCTGCTGCTGCTGGCCATGTTCGCCTACGGCGTCGACGTCCAGACGGGCGTGCCGAGGGTGTGGACCGGCATCGGCACGGTGGCGTTCGTCGTCGGCTCGCTGGTGCTCTACGACGGCGTGTCGGTCAGCTGGGTGACACTGCTCATCGCCTTCGTCGGCATCACGCTCACGATGCTCGCCGGCATGCCGACGATGGTGCGGACCCGCTTCTCCACGCCGACGATCGGGCGCGAGTGGATGGTCGGCGAGATGGGCTCGGCGCGCACCGACGTCGACCCCGACGGCATCGTGTCGATCCGCGACGCTCCGTGGCGGGCCCGCACCAACCGCGCGACACCGATTCGCCGTGACGAGGCGGTGCGGGTCGTCGCCATCGACGGGCTCGTCCTCGAGGTCGAGCCGGAGGAGGGCGGCGCGCGGGACTACCGGGAGCGTCGCACCACCGCGGAGTGACGTTGACATGAGGGTCGGCCACGAGCTCATTGAGCGAGGACCCCGATCCCCATTGGTGTGCAGGTTGACGTCAGCACCCTGTTACAACCCCGTCTGACCAGGCACATTTACCGACAACGCCGTCGGCGACGGGCGAGATCGCCCCTTGTACGGCCCCAATGCTGGTTGTAGGGTCCCGACGAGAAGGGGGGTGTGTCCGTGAGTGCACAGCGAATCGAGGAAGCCTGGCAGGTGCGTGCCGCCTGCCGGGGCCCGCAAGCTGCGGTCTTCTTCCCGCCACCGCACTTCGAGCGCAAGAGCGAGAAGTTCAAGCGGGAAGAGCAGGCCAGGGCCATCTGCGCGACATGTGCCGTACGCCAGCCATGCCTGGAGTACGCGTTGCGCATCCGTGAGCCTCATGGCATCTGGGGAGGCCTCAACGAGGCCGAGCGCCGTTCCTTGGTGGCGCAACACAACTAGGTCATACGCAACAGCGAGAGGCGGCGGCCGTCCGAGGGGGAACGGCGCCGCCTCTCGTGCATACCGCCGCGCCCCCGCGCCCGGCCAGCGCGGGCCTATAGGGCGGGCCCGCCGGTAGGCTGCGATCCGACACCCACCCCGTCGAGGCAGCTCGTAGGACGTACCGATGGCCCTGTTGCTGGTTCTCCTCTTCTTGGCCGTGCCGGTCGCCGAGTTGGCCGTCATCCTGACGGTGGCCAACACCGTCGGGGTCGTCAACACCATCGGCCTGCTGATCGTCGTCTCCGTGGTGGGCGGCTGGCTCGCCAAGCGCGAGGGCGTGGGTGTGTACCGCCGGGTCCAGGCCGCGCTGAACCGGGGTGAGCTGCCCAACCGCGAGGTGGCCGACGGGTTCCTGATCCTCCTGGCGGGTGCGCTGATGATCACGCCGGGCTTCATCACCGACTGCCTGGCCCTGTTGCTGCTGTTCCCGCCGAGCCGGGCGGTGGCCCGGGGCGTCCTGATGTCCGCCGTGGCCAAGCGCGGCCGGGTCGCTGTCGTCGGCGCCGGGCGCAGTGCCTGGGGCGGCGCGACCGGCCGGCGCACCGACGACGGCGTCTGGGACGTCGACAGCTGGGAGGACGAGGCGCCCGGCCGCCGGCCGGGAGAACTCGGGGGCCGGCAGTGAGCGGCAAGGCGATCGACGACACCGCCGCAGCGCCCGCGCCGAAGCCGCTGGTCTACGGGGTCGCCGGCGCACTCTCGCCGATGGTCCGGCGCATCGTGTGCAAGAACCCCTCGGCCATGACCGGGCCGGGCACCAACACCTACCTGGTGGGCATCGACGAGATCGCCGTCATCGACCCGGGGCCCGACGACCCGGCGCACCTCGACGCCATCGCCGGGTGCGGCGGCGACCGCATCCGCTGGATCCTGCTGACCCACACGCACTCCGACCACTCGCCCGGCGCTGCCGCGCTCAAGGAGCGGACGGGGGCCGAGGTCCTCGCCTTCGACGGCGGCAGCGACGCCGTGGGCCACGTGCCCACGCCGATCGACGGCACCCTCCGCGACGCTGACGTCATCGAGGCGACCGAGTACCGCCTCACCGCCCTGCACACGCCGGGCCACGCCTCCAACCACCTGTGCTTCCTCCTCAACGAGGAGCGCATGCTGTTCTCGGGCGACCACATCATGCAGGGCTCGACGGTCGTGATCATCCCGCCCGACGGCGACATGGCGGCCTACCTCGCGTCGCTCGACCGCCTGCGGAGCCTGCGCCCCCGGCTGCGCTCGATCGCCCCCGGCCACGGCCACCTGATCGACGACCCCGCCGCCGTGATCGACGAGTACGTGACCCACCGCCTCGCCCGCGAGGCCCAGGTCGCCGCCGCCCTCGGCGCCCGGGGGACGGCCACGATCCCCGAACTGGTGGCCGACATCTACACCGACGTGCCCGTCGAGATGCATGGCTGGGCCGGGTTCTCGGTGTGGGCGCACCTGCGCAAGCTGGCTGGCGAGGGCCGGGTCACCGGCGACGGGCTCGAGGGCCCCTGGTCCACGGCGGCCTGACCCGCACGCTCGGCTCCCGACCGCGGTCGCCCGACCGCCCCGGGCAGGCAAAATCGTCTACATGGTTCGCCGCGGATACCTGCAATGACGGTGTCACGGTGCGTTACGCTCCTGCGCCGTGACCGCGGCCCCCGACACGCTCGACGGGCTCACCGTCGACCAGGTGGCCCGCCTGACAGGCACGACGGTGCGCACCATCCGTTGGTACCAGTCGTAGCGACTGCTGCCGCCCCCGCGCCGCGAGGGCCGCACGGCCCGCTACGACGCCTCGCACGTCCAGCGCCTGGAGGCCATCCGTGACCTGCAGGCCCACGGCCTGACCCTGGTCGCCATCCGCCGGCTCCTCGAGCGGGCGCCCGACACGGCCGCCAACGCCCTCGCCTTCGTCCAGGCCGCCGTCTCGCCCGCCGGCAAGGACGAGACCGAGGTCATCGACGCCGCCGAGGGCGCCGCCCGGCTCGGGGGCGCGCCGACCCCCGCCATGGCCGGCCCGCTGGAGGCGCTCGGCATCATCCGGGTCCTACCGGACGGGCGGTGGGAGCTGCCGGCGCCGGCGCTGTTCCGGGCGGCGGAGGAACTGGCCGCGTTCGACTTCCCGCTCGACCGCCGGATTCACCTGATGGAGCAGCTGCGGGCGCATTCCGTCCAGATGGCCGACCTGCTGGTCGGCTTCTTCGTCGACCACATGTGGCCGCCCACGGTCACCGAGCGCGTCGACGACCCGGCGGCGTGGGAGGCCCTGACCCAGGCCGTCGACCGGCTGCGGCCGCTGGCCACCACGTCGGTCGTCGCGCTGCTGGACATCGCCATGGTCCGGGCCGCCGAACGGGCGGCGGAGCAGATGCTGGTCGGCGAGGGCGGCGCCGGGGCCGAGATGACTCGCGGGAGCCCACCGGCCGACGGCGTCCCGGCGGACGGCACGCCGCCCGGCGACGCGGTCGATGCCGAGGGCGACCCGGCGGACGGCTCCGGTCCAGCGGACGGCAACGGCACGCACGGCTGACGGCACGGCCCACGCAGGGCGAAGCCACCGCCGGCGACACGGCAACCCGGCGACGGGCAACCGGGGCAACCCGGCGACCGGGACCGGCGACCGGGACCGACGACCGGGACCGACGACCTGGACCGGCGACCGGCGACCGGCGACCGGCGACCGGAGCCGACGACCGAGACCGGCGACCGAGACGGGCGACCGGCGATCGGCGATCGGCGACCGGAGCCGACGACCGAGACCGGCGACCGAGACCGGCGACCGGCGATCGGCGACCGGCGACCGGGACCGGCGATCGGCGACCGGCGACCGGGACCGGCGACCGGCGACCGGCGACCGAGACCGGCGACCGGCGACCGGGACCGGCGACCGGGAGGATCAGGCGTCGGCGGTGTCGAGCGCGTCGAGTGCCGCCACGGCGGCGTCGAGCATGCGGGCGCTGCAGCCCGCCATCTCGGCCGGCGGGATGGCCTCCTCCACGATGTGGGCGGCGATGGCGGCGAACGCCTCGGCCGCCGGCCCGTCGCCCAGCACCACGGGCTCGCCGGCGTCGCCCCCGGCGGACACGGCGGGCTCGAGCGGCACGCTGCCGAGCAGGGGCACCCCGGCGTCGTGCGCCAGCTGCTCGCCGCCGCCCTCGCCGAACAGCGGGTACGACTCGCCGTTGACCTGGAAGGCACTCATGTTCTCGATGATGCCGGCCACCCGCAGGTAGCTCTTGCGGGCCATGCCGACGGCCCGCTCGGCGACCTTCTGCGCCGCCTTGGCGGGCGTGGTGACGACCACGACCTCGGCCCGGGGCAGCAGCTTGGCCACCCCCATCTGCACGTCGCCGGTGCCCGGCGGCATGTCGACGAGCAGGTAGTCGAGGTCGTTGCCCCACTCGACGTCCTGCAGGAAGTGCTGGACACCGCGGTTGAGCATGAGGCCGCGCCACATCAGCGCCGTCTCCTCGGCCTGGACGAGGAAGCCCATCGACACGACGCGCAGGACGCCCCGGCCGATGCGCCGCTCGTGCGGGACCATGCGGCCCTTGGCGTCGCCGTCGCCCTTGCGACCGGACATGCGGCCCGCCTCGGACAGGCCGAGCATGCGCGGGACCGAGAAGCCCCAGATGTCGGCGTCGAGGACGCCCACGGTCAGACCTCGGGCCGCCAGGGCGGCGGCCAGGTTGACCGTGACGGACGACTTGCCCACCCCGCCCTTGCCGGAGGCGATGAGCACGACCTTGGCCGTGAGCGGGACCGCCGTGTCCTCCGGGCGCTGCGAGACGTTCCACCGGGCCTTGGCCATGGCGGACGAGCGCTGCTCCTCGGTCATCTCGGCCCAGCTCAGCCGCACCGACGTGACACCGGCCAGCGAGCCGACCCGCGCCCGGATGTCCCTCTGGATCTGGGCGCGCAGCGGGCAGCCGGCGGTGGTCAGGGCGATGGTCACGACCACGGCCCCGTCGTCCGCGACATCGACCTGGTTGACCATGCCGAGGTCGACCACGTCGCTCCCCAGCTCGGGGTCGATCACGCCCCGCAGGACACCGACGATCTGGTCGCTGGTGGGCATGGTCTCGGGCACGGGGCGATTCTACCGAGGTGGACCGGTGAAACTCCGCCGACCGCCGGTACGATCACAGGGTGAGCGAGGAGAGCGCGCCGCGCCAGCCGGAGGCCCAGCGCCAGCCGGAGGCCCCTCGCCTGGCGGTCCTCAAGGCGCTGGGCGACAACACGCGCTACGCGATCTACCTCGAGCTGGCCCGGTCGCCGCGCCCGCTGGCCACCGCCGAGATCGCCGAATCGCTCGGCCTGCACCCCAACACCGTGCGGCCGCACCTCGAGCGCATGCGCGAGGTGGGCCTGCTGGCGGTCGGGGCCGACGCACGCGGCAGCGTGGGCCGGCCGCAGCACCGCTACTCCCTCGCGGCCGACGCCCCGTCGCTCGGCCTCGAGCCGGCGACGTTCCCCGTCCTCGCCCGCATGCTCCTGCAGATGGCGGGCGCCGCCGGCCTCGGCGGCGAGGAGGCGGGCGAGGCCGGCCGCGAGCAGGGCCAACTCGACGGGTCCCGGGCCGCCGCCGAGGACACGCCATGCCTTGCGGCGCTGGTTGCTCGGCTCGACGCCCTGGGGTTCGACCCCGCCGTGGCCGACGACGGCGAGAACGCCACCGTCGCCTTCACGCACTGCCCGTTCCAGGAGCTGGCCGAGGCCAACCCCGAGCTCGTGTGCGGCATGCACCGAGGCCTCGTCGAGGGCTTCGTCGGCGCCCGCGGGGGCGGCCGCGTCACCGCCTTCCACTCGTTGCTCGACCGCAGGCCGTGCCAGGTCGAGCTGGTGGTGTCGCCATGAGGCGGCCCGCTGTCGCCACCGGCCGCGGTCGGCCGGTAGTCTTCATCAGGTTCTCCGGGAGAACAGCAGGAGGAAACCCGCAGTGATCGTCCTCACCGACACCGCCACCGACAAGGTCCGCACCCTGATGGACGCCGAGGGCGTGCCCGACCTCGCCCTGCGCGTGGCGGTGCGTCCCGGTGGCTGCTCGGGCTTCAGCTACGAGATGTTCTTCGACACCGACGTGTCCGACGACGACACGACGCTCGACTACTCGGGCGTGAAGGTGGTCGTCGACCAGTCGAGCGCCATGCTCCTCGAAGGGGCCACGCTCGACTACAAGGACGGGCTCCAGGGCGCCGGGTTCGCCATCGAGAACCCCAACGCCCAGCGCACCTGCGGTTGCGGCCAGAGCTTCAGCTGAGGCTCGCCAGGTAGCTGAGCGGCTCAGAGCCGAGCCGGCACGACGGTGGCCTCCCGTGGGTACCCGGCCGACGGGTACGGCTACGCGCCGCCCGGCGAGGGCGACACCGGCGACGCCGCGCCCCGCCACCGGGTGGGCGGCAGCAACCCACCGGGCGGCGGCCCACCGGCCGGGCCGCCGCGCCACGACCGCCGGCGCCTGGGGGCGCTGATCCTCTTCGTGCTGGTCCTGCTGGGCGGCGCGTTCGCCGTGCAGCAGGTGGCGTTCAGCGGCGACGACGAGCCCTCCGGCACGGCCGCCCCCGACACGACCGAGGCACCGGCCGAGGGCGACGACGCCACGACCGCCGACACGGCGCCGGCGACGACCGAGGCGGCCGGCCCGGCGTCCGGCTTCGCCACGCCCGGCCTGCTCACGTTCCGGGGCGGGCCGGGGCGCAACTACTACGGCGAGGGCCCGGTCCCGTCCGACCCCGAGGTGCTGTGGAGCTATCCCGGCGAGAGCGGCGGCATGTGCGCCGAGTCGACGGTGGGCAGCGAGACCCGCACGTGGTGCGGCACGGGGTGGACAGGCCAGCCCTCGATCTTCGAGCACGACGGCCGCACGTGGGTGGTTTTCGGCGCCTACGACCGGCACGTCCACTTCGTCGACTACGAGACCGGTGAGGACATCATCCCGCCGTTCCCCACCGGCGACATCATCAAGGGCTCGGTCAGCATCGACCCCGACGGCTTCCCGCTCGTCTACTCGGGCAGCCGCGACAACTCGATGCACGTCATCTCGATCCAGGGGCCCGAGCCGGTCGAGTTGTGGTCGCTGTCCGCCGACGCGGTCTCCCCGACGATGTGGAACGACGACTGGGACGGGTCGCCCCTGATCATGGGTGACTACATGTACGAGGGCGGCGAGAACTCCCAGTTCCACGTCGTCAAGCTCAACCGGTCCTACGCCGCCGACGGCACGGTGCAGGTGGCCCCCGAGCTGGTGTTCAACACGCCGGGGTGGGACGACGAGCTGCTGGCCGCCATCGGCGACCGCGAGGTGTCGATCGAGAACTCGGTCGCCTTCTCCGAGGGGAGGATCTACTTCGCCAACTCGGGTGGCCTCGTCCAGGGGTGGGACGTGTCGGGCGTCGCCGAGGGCCGCATGCCGACCCGGACGTTCCGCTTCTGGACCGGTGACGACACCGACGCCTCGATCGTCGTCGACGACGAGGGCTTCCTGTACGTGGCCAGCGAGTACGAGCGCGGGACCGACCGCTCGCGTGAAGTGGGCCAGCTCATGAAGCTCGACCCCCGCAACGCCGAGGACCCGCTGGTCTGGGGCGTCGACGACACCGGCTCGCTGCCGGCGGGCATCTGGGCCACGCCGGCCATCCACGAGGACATCGTGATCGCCCCCACCGACGGCGGGCGGCTGATGGGCGTCGACCGGGCCAGCGGCGAGGTGCGCTGGGAGCTCGAGCTGCCGCCGCCCACCTGGCAGTCGCCGGTCGTGATCGACGACGTGCTGATCCAGGGCGACTGCAACGGCGTGCTCCACGGCTACGACGTGTCCGACACGACGGTCGCCCCGCCCGAGCTCTGGTCGGTCGAGCTGGGCGGGTGCATCGAATCGACGCCGGCCGTCTGGCAGGGCCGCATGTTCGTCGGCACCCGCGGCGGCCGCTTCTTCGCGATCGGCGACCCTGCGGGCACGGACAACTCGTCCGGCACGACGGCCGACGCCGGCGCCGACACGAGCGCCACCACCGAGGGCTGAGGCCGAGCGCGGCCCCGGGGCGGACCGGGCCCTCCGCCGAGCGCCCGTATCCTGCCGGGGTGCCCGACGCCGACCGCCCGCCGCTGCACTTCACCGTCGACGGCAAGGACGTCGAGGTCCCGGACGACGGGTCCAGCCTGCTGGCGACCCTGCGCGACCGGCTCGGCCTCCACTCCCCCAAGGACGGGTGCAGCCCGCAGGGGCAGTGCGGCTGCTGCACGGTCCTGGTCGACGGCCAGCCCCGGGTGGCCTGCGTGACGCCGGCCCGGAGGGTGCGGGGCCGGGCCGTCACCACGCTCGACGGGCTCGACGCCGACCGCCGGCAGGCCTGGGGGGAGGCGTTCTGCGCCACCGGCGGCAGCCAATGCGGTTTCTGCACGCCCGGCATCGTCGTGCGGCTCGACGCCCTGGCCGCCAAGGGGGCCGACCTGGCCGATCCCGCCCCCGTCGAGCAGGCCCTGCTCGCCCACCTGTGCCGCTGCACCGGCTGGCGCACGGTCCTCGACGCCGCCGCGACCATGGCCGGGACCGCCAGTGGCCCGACGGGCGCATCCTCGCCGGCCCGCGACCTCGAGGCCGCCGCCCGCCGGGCCACGATCGAGGGGCGCGCCCCGCAGCGGGTGGCGCCGGACGTGGCGCTCGGGCGCGGCGGCTTCGCCGACGACACCGCCCCGCCCGACGCCCTCGTCGCCGTGCCCGACGGCGCAGGCGGCTGGGCCGTGGGCGAGACGCTGGACGAGGCCCGGGCCGCTGCCGGCAAGGTCCAGGGCCGGCGGACGACGGCCGAGTTGGCCCACCCGCTCGACGTCCCGCACGGCGACTGGGTGGCGACCCTGCGCACCACCTGGGTCGAGCCCGCCTACCTCGAGCTCGACGCCTCCTGGTGCGTCCCCGGCGGCGAGCCGGCGACCCCGCTGGCCAACGGCGGCGCGTTCGGCGGGAAGCGCAGCTCCCCGGCCCCGGAGGCCGCCCGGCGCCTGGCCCGCGACCACGGCCGTCCCGTGCGGGTGGTGCTCGCCCGCGAGGACGCCGTCCGCCTCGGCCCCAAGCGGCCGCCGCTCGCCGCCGGCATCCGGGCCGACGGCACCGGCGTGGTCCGGGTGGCCCGGACGCCGGGCATCGCCGCCGCGATCGCGGCCGTCGCCCCCGGCCTGGTCGTGGAGGAGGTCGACGTGCCCGGCCCGCCGACGTCGGCCGACGCCCGCGCCGCCGGCTGGGCCGAGGCGGTCGCGCTCCTGGCCGCCGCCGGGTTCACCGCCGCCGGGGCGGCCGACGGCCCCGGCGTCCGCCACGTGGCCGTGGACGACGAGGGCGAGGCGGCCACGGTGTCCGTGGCTTCGCCGGACGGCGCGCTGGCCACCGCCACCGTCCGCCAGACGGCGCAGCCCCACGTCGAGGTCGACGTGGCCTGCGGCGACCCGCTGGACGAGGTCGTGGTCCGGTCCTACGCCGTGGGCGCCTCCCACATGGCAATGAGCTGGGTGACGAGCGAAGGCCTGGCGGTGGACGCCGCCGGCGAGGTGCACGACCTCACGATCCGCAGCTTCGGCGTGCTGCGGGCCGTCGACACGCCGCCCATCGAGGTGGCGGTCGAGCCCGGCGACGGCCCGCCGGTCAACGGCTCGGACGCCGTGTTCGCCGCCGTCGCCGCCGCCACCTGGCTGGCCCAGGGTGGCCCACCCGAGTGGCCCACCCGCCGGCTCCCCCGCCGACGCTGAACCCCACCGCCCCGCTCGCCGCCCGCCAACTCCCCGGTGAGCCCCGGCCGAGCGAATAGGGTCGTCCGCCATGACGACACCGCCGCCCGTGGGGCCCTACACGCCGATCGTCCGGGCCGGAGACTGGCTCGTCGTGTCCGGTCAGGTCGGAATCGTGGACGGCAAGCTGGTGCCGGGCGGCCTCATCGCCGAGCTGCGCCAGGCGATCGCCAACCTCGAGGCCCAGCTGGCCACCCACGACGCCACGCTGGCGCACGTGGTCAAGACCACGGTGTTCCTGCGCCACATGAGCGACTACCTCGACATGAACGCCGCCTACGTCGAGGCGTTCGGCGGCCACCGGCCGGCCCGCTCGGCGATCGGGGTCGCCGAGCTGCCGCTGGGCGCGCTCGTCGAAGTGGAGGCGTGGGCCTTCGTCGGGGCAGGATGACGCCATGCTCGGCGCCATCCTCCTCGCCGTCGTCCTCGTGATCGGGATCCCGGTGGGCGTCCTGATGTCCGGCGCCGTGGGTGCCGCCCTCCTCGGCGGGGCCCTCAAGTCCGACGCCGACGCCCGCTACGAGGGCAGCGAACTCATCGACCTCAACAAGTAATCCGTCGCCTTCGGCGACCGATGGGACCGTCGCCTCGGCGACCCAAAGAGCCAGGACGGGCCGCGCCCGGCGTTCTTCTCTTCGTAGCGGACAAGGCGACGTGGGCCTCGTCGCCTGCGGCGCCGACGCCCACGTCGCCGCCCGCTACACGCCCCAGCGGGATTGGCCGAAGCGGTAGCCGACCGAACGGACCGTCTGGATGAGGTTGGCGTGCTCCTCGCCCAGCTTGGCTCGGAGGCGCCGGATGTGGACGTCGACCGTCCGCGCCCCGCCGTAGTACTCGTAGCCCCACACCCGGCTGAGCAGCGTCTCGCGCGTGAAAACCCGACCCGGGTGGGAGGCGAGGAACTTGAGCAGCTCGTACTCCATGTACGTGAGGTCGAGCGGGTGCGCGTCGATGGCCGCCTGGTAGGTCTCGAGGTTGAGGACCAGGGGGCCGTACTCGACCAGCTCAGGACGGGTGCCCCGGCCCGTCCGCCAGAACAGGTGCTTGAGCCGGCCCTCGAGCTCGAGCGGCTGGAACGGGTAGAGGCAGAAGTCGTCGAAGAGGTCGTCGCGCAGCTCGAGGTCGCCCAGCTGGGCGCCGGTGATGAGCAGCAGCAGCGGTTCGAGGGGCAGGTCGCGCTTGCGCAGCGACCGGCAGAGCGAGAAGGCACCCTCGGGGTCGCCGGCGGCGACGACCACGCCGCCGGCCCAGCCGTCCTCGGGTTCGTTTCGGGTGGCGGCGCGGTCGTCACTGACCGCCTTCCACGGGTAGCCGACCAGGTCGAGGGCCTGGGCGAGCTCGGGCGGGGCCGGGTCCGGGAAAAGCAGCAGGGGTTCCATGCGCAGCTCGGCCGACAGGTCAGAGCCGGTTCAGGTAGCGGTCGAGCTCGAACTGACTGACCTGCGCCTTGTAGTCGAGCCACTCGGTCCGTTTGTTGCGGATGAACCACTCGAACACGTGCTCGCCCAGGGCGTCGGCCACCAACTCGGACGCCTCCATCGTGTCGAGCGCATCGCTGAGCGACTGGGGAAGGGTGTCGATGCCCTCGGCCATGCGCTCCTCCGGTGTCAGCTGGTAGAGATTCACCACCGTCTCGGGCGGCAGCTCGTAGCCATCCTCCAATCCCTTGAGGCCGGCGGCGAGTATCACCGAGAAAGCCAGGTAGGGATTGCAGGCGCTGTCGGGCGCCCGATACTCGATGCGAGCGCTCTCGGCCTTGCCGTGCTTGATCGGCGGCAGGTTGACGATGACCGAGCGATTGTTGGCGGCCCATGAGGTGTAGATCGGCGCCTCGAACCCTACGACCAGCCGCTTATAGGAGTTGATCCACTGGTTGGTCACGGCCGTGATCTCGCGGGAGTGCCGCAGCAGGCCGGCGATGAAGCCCCGGGCCACCTTGGACAGCTTCCGCTCGTCGCCGGGGTCGTAGAAGGCGTTGGTGTCGCCCTCGAAGAGCGAGAAGTGCGTGTGCATGCCCGAGCCCTGCACGCCGGTCAGTGGCTTCGGCATGAAGGTGGCGTGGACCCCGGCGCTGTACGCCACTTCCTTGACCGCAAGCCGGAACGTCATGACGTTGTCGGCCATCGTGAGGGCGTCCGTGTAGCGGAGGTCGATCTCGTGCTGGCTGGGGGCGTCCTCGTGGTGGCTGTACTCCACCGGGATGCCCATCGCCTCCAGCGTGTGGATCGTGCGCTGCCGCAGGTCGGTGGCGGCGTCGGCGGTCGTGAGGTCGAAGTAGGAGGCCCCGTCGACCGGCCTGGGCTCGTGACTCGCGTCACCGTCGGCGAAGTAGAAGAACTCCATCTCGGGAGCGGCGTAGAAGCTGAAGCCCCGCTCGCGCGCCTTGTCGAGGTTGCGACGCAGCACCTGGCGCGGATCGCCCTCGAAGGGGTTGCCGTCGAGGTTGGCAATGTCGCAGAACATGCGGGCCGTCGTGTTCACGTCGTGGGCCCACGGCAGGATCTCGAAGCTGTTCGGGTCGGGGAGGGCGAGGACGTCGGACTCCTGCACGCGGCTGAAGCCGTCGATCGACGACCCGTCGAAGCGCATGCCCCCGTCGAACGCGTTCTCGAGCTCCGCCGGAGAGATCGTGAGTGACTTGAGCTGGCCCAACACGTCGGTGAACCACAGCCACACCATGCGGACGCCGCGCTCCTCGACCGTGCGCAGCACGTACTCACGCTGACGTTCGGTGCTCTCCATAGATGGCATCCTGTGGGTGAGGAGCGTGGGCGTTCAAGTACGCCCCGGGCGGTTCACAAAGCGTTCACAACTGGGCAACAGCCGGGAAACCGCACCCTGCAAGGGTCAGCCACCGGACATCTGCAGCACGCACACTGCAGCACGACTATCCGGAGGCGAGCTCCCCGATGCCCTACAAGGCCGAATACATCTGGGTCGATGGTACCGAGCCCACCGCGAAGCTGCGCTCGAAGACCAAGGTCCTGGCTGACGGCGCTGAGCTGCCCATCTGGGGCTTCGACGGCTCCAGCACCAACCAGGCCCCGGGTGACAGCTCGGACTGCGTCCTCAAGCCGGTGTTCTCGTGCCCCGACCCGATCCGGGGTGGCGACGACGTCCTGGTCATGGCCGAGGTGCTCTACACCGACATGACGCCGCACGTGACCAACACGCGTGCCGCCTGCGCCGCCACGGCCGCGCAGTTCGCCGACCAGGAGCCGATCTTCGGCATCGAGCAGGAGTACACGTTCTTCAAGGACGGGCGCCCCTACGGCTTCCCCTCGCCGACGGGCTTCCCCGCCCCGCAGGGCGGCTACTACTGCGGCGTCGGCGCGGACGAGGTCTTCGGCCGCCCGATCGTCGAGGCGCACATGGATGCCTGCATCAAGGCCGGCCTCCACCTCTCCGGCATCAACGCCGAGGTCATGCCCGGCCAGTGGGAGTTCCAGATCGGCCCGGTCGGCCCGCCGCAGGTGGGTGACGAGCTGTGGATCGCCCGGTGGCTGCTCTACCGCATCTCGGAGGACTTCGGCGTGGCCGCCAGCATCGACCCCAAGCCCGCCGCCGGCGACTGGAACGGTGCCGGTGCCCACACCAACTTCTCGACCAACGCCATGCGCGAGAGCTACGACGCCATCATCACGGCCTGCGAGGCCCTCGGCACCAAGGTCGAGGAGCACATCGCCGGCTACGGCGCCGGCATCGAGAACCGCCTGACGGGCGCCCACGAGACCGCCCCGTACAACGAGTTCAGCTACGGCGTCTCGAACCGGGGTGCGTCGATCCGCATCCCGTGGCAGGTCGAAGTCGACAAGAAGGGCTACATCGAGGATCGCCGGCCCAACGCCAACTGCGACCCGTACGTGGTGACCCGCCTGATCACCGACACCTGCTGCTCGGCCCTCGCCGCCGGCTGAGCACGAGCCCCTCGCCGGCACCTCTCGGGCCGGCGACGGACGCTGAGCACCAGACGCGAAGGGAGGCGCCCACCACGGCGCCTCCCTTCCGCGTCCTGTCTCCATCTGGCCTAGGTTCTCGGCCGTGCAGGAACGTACCGCCGACGAGGTCGTCCAGCTGGTCCGCGACGAGGGCGTCGAGGTCGTCGACCTGCGCTTCTGCGACCTGCCCGGCCTCATGCAGCACTTCTCGATGCCGGCCGGCCAGCTCATCCCCGACATGTTCGAGGAGGGAGTCGGCTTCGACGGGTCGTCGATCCGCGGGTTCCAGGAGATCCAGGAATCCGACATGATCCTGATCCCCGACCCGGACACCGCCCTCGTCGACCCGTTCCCGGCCCGACGGACGCTGGCGCTGAACTGCTTCGTCCACGACCCGCTGACCGGCGAGTCGTACTCGCGCGACCCGCGCTTCGTGGTGAAGAAGGCGGCCGACTACCTGGCCTCGACCGGCATCGCCGACACCTGTTACATCGGGCCCGAGGCCGAGTTCTTCATCTTCGACGACGTCCGCTACCACCAGGACGCCAGCTCGGCCTCGTACTCGATCGACTCGGTCGAGGGCGCCTGGAACACCGCCCGCGACGAGGGCCCGAACCTCGGCTACAAGATCCGCTACAAGGAGGGCTACTTCCCCCTCCCGCCGGCGGACCACTACCAGGACCTGCGCACCGAGATGATGCTCACCCTCGAGCAGGTGGGCATCGAGGTCGAGATCCACCACCACGAGGTGGGGACGGCGGGCCAGGCCGAGATCGACGTCCGCTTCGACGAGCTGACCCGCATGGCCGACAAGCTCATGCTGTTCAAGTACGTGGTGAAGAACGTGGCCCGGCAGTTCGGCAAGACCGCCACGTTCATGCCCAAGCCGGTCTTCCAGGACAACGGCTCGGGAATGCACACCCACCAGTCGCTGTGGAAGGGCGGCGAGCCGCTGTTCTACGACGAGACGGGCTACGCCGGCCTGTCCGACATGGGCCGGTGGTACATCGGCGGGCTGCTGGCCCACGCCCCGGCCGTGTTGGCGTTCTCGAACCCGACGACGAACAGCTACAAGCGCCTGGTGCCCGGCTACGAGGCCCCGGTCAACCTGGTGTACAGCCAGCGGAACCGGTCGGCCGCGATCCGCATCCCCCTGTACAGCCAGAGCCCCAAGGCGAAGCGGCTGGAGTTCCGCTGCCCCGACCCGTCGGCGAACCCGTACCTGGCGTTCTCGGCGATGCTGATGGCCGGGCTCGACGGCGTCCAGAACCGCATCGAGCCGCCGACGCCGGTCGACAAGGACCTCTACGACCTCCCTCCGGAGGAGCTCGCCGAGGTGCCCCAGGTGCCGGGCTCACTCGACGCGGTGCTCGATGCGCTCGAGGCCGACGACGCCTTCCTCAAGGCCGGCGGGGTCTTCACCGACGACCTCATCGACACCTGGGTGGCCTACAAGCGCGAGAACGAGGTCGACGCCCTCCGCCTGCGCCCCCACCCCTGGGAATTCCAGCTCTACTACGACCTTTGAGCGTGAGCTGGGCCG
>Ga0126307_10000928_pt1 | contig 19286 bp, 21 predicted proteins | sample Plot28_FD_89955 | JGI IMG/M metagenome (GOLD analysis project Ga0126307, IMG submission 89955) | Serpentine soil microbial communities from UC McLaughlin Reserve, CA, USA - Plot28 | ecosystem: Environmental > Terrestrial > Soil > Grasslands | place: USA: UC McLaughlin Reserve, Lake County... | reverse complement strand
TCGTCGTCCGCGCCGGCCAGCCCGCTGACACCAACGGCGCCGACTCTCGTGTCGCCGTCGAAGCCGGCGACGCCTCCGAGGAAGAAGCTGAAGAAGGGATCGAAGCTGGCGAGCTGGCCGGCGGGCTGGGAAGCGAGCTTCTCCGCCAGGGCGCGCGTCGAGACCGCGTCGCTGCGGGCGGCCGTGTAGGCCTTGCGCTGCGCGTTCAGCCGCGTGTCCGGTGCGGCGCCGTCCATCGTCGCGGCCGCGACGAGCTCACCTGCCTGATCGGCGACGAAGACGGATACCGGCGTGGGCGCCGCCGCCACGACCGTCTGCACGACCAGCTGCGCCTGCTCCAGCTGCACAAGACCTCCCAAATCGAAGAGACTCCTCCGGCAACCCTACGCGGAGGACCATGGCGGACGAAATCGGAATCGGGATGCTGGGCTACGCCTTCATGGGCAAGGCGCATTCGCGCGCGTTCCGGGAGATCGCGCGGCTCGACCCGCCGCTGCAGCCGCGGCTGGTGGCGATCGCGGGTCGGAACGAGGAGGCGGTTGCGGCGATGGCCGCCCGCTTCGGCTACGAGCGCTGGACGACGGACTGGCACGACCTCGTCTCCGATCCGGGGATCACCCTCTTCGACAACGGCGGCCCGAACTCGCTGCACGCCGAGCCGACGATCGCGGCCGCCGAGGCGGGCAAGCACGTCCTCTGCGAGAAGCCGCTCGGCCGCGACGCAGCCGAGAGCTACGAGATCTGGCAGCGCGTCGAGGCGACGGGCGTCAAGCACCTCTGCGGCTTCAACTACCGCTTCGTGCCGGCGGTGCGGCTGGCGCGGGAGCTGATCGAGGCCGGCGAGCTCGGGGAGATCCGCCATTTCCGCGGCCGCTACCTCCAGGACTGGGGCGACGACCCAACCCTCGACACCTGGCGGTTCCAGCCCGATGAGGCCGGCTCCGGGGCGCTGGGCGACCTCGGCACCCACGTCGTCGACCTCGCCCGCTTCCTCGTCGGCGAGATCGCGTCCGTGTCCGGCTTCGTCCACACCTTCCTTCCCGGCCGGCAGGTCGACGACGCGCTCGAGGCGGCGGTCCAGTTCGAGAGCGGCCCGATCGGGACGATCGAGGCGACGCGGCTGGCCCTCGGGCGGCGCAACGCCTTCCAGTGGGAGATCAACGGCTCGAAGGGCTCCGTCGCGTTCGACATGGAACGCCTGAACGAGCTCCAGGTCTTCCGTGCGGACGGCGACCGCGCCCGCGGCTTCAAGACGGTGCTCGTCTCGGAAACGGACCATCCCTTCTGGGATCTCTGGTGGCCACCCGGCCACATCGTCGGCTGGGGCGACACCTTCACGCACGAGGCACTCCACCTCCTGCGCGCGATCTCGGGCGAGACAGCCGTGGCCCCGTACGGCGCGACGTTCGAGGACGGCTACCGCGCCGCCGAGGTGTGCGACGCGATCGTCCGCTCCGGCGAGACGGGCAGCCGCGTCACCGTCGAGTACCGCGATCCCTCGTAACAGACTGTTACGAGGGGCCTGCGCCCGCCAGAGTCGCGCTTGCAGGCTGGGCGCCAAGTAACAGACTGCTACTTGGCACCGGTCAGCGGCCGGCCTTGCGCTGGCGGCGGCGCAGGAGCGTGTCCAGCGTGACGGCGAAGAGGAGGATGCAGCCGGTCGTGATGTAGATGACGCCCTGCGTGAGGTTGAGCGTGTTCAGCCCGTTCGCGATCGTCGCGATCACGGCCGCCCCGAAGAGCGCGTCCCGTACCTCGCCGCGGCCGCCGAAGAGGCTCGTCCCGCCGATCACCGCCGCCGCGATCGCATCGATCAGGAGCGTGCCGCCGCCGGCGTTGAGGTCGACGCTGTTCAGCCGCGCCGCGAGGACGACGCCGCCGAGGCCCGCCATGGCACCCGAGATCATGAAGACGAGCAGTCGGATGCGGCCGACGTTGATACCGGCCCGACGGGCCGCCTCGGCGTTGCCGCCGACCGCGTAGACGTGCCGGCCGAACGTCGTCCTTTTCGCGACGAACGTGAGCACGAGCAGCGCGACGATCATCAGGACGAGGACGAAGGGCACGCCGCGATCCCTGTTGCAGATGATCACGGTCGCGACCGTCACCGCCACGACGACCGCGATCTTGGCCACGATCAGGAACGGATCGCGCACGGCGACGCCGTGCCGCCGTGCGGTCACGACGCCGGCGAGGAGGCTGGCGGCGTAGACGACGCAGACGATGGCCGCGATCAGCCAGCCGGCTCGTTGCGAGAAGAAGTAGTTGGCCGTGTCGTTGACGAGCGAGTTCTGGATCACGATCACGCCCTCTTCCTCGATCGACTTCTGGATCACGCCCTGCCAGATCTGGTATCCGGCGAGCGTGACCACGAACGCGGGAACGCCGATGAAGGCGACGAACGATCCCTGGAACGCGCCGATCAGGACGCAGGCTCCGACCGCAAGCAGGATCGCGATCAGCCCCGGCAGCTCGAACGATCCGTCCGGCAGCGTGAGCTTGGCGACGACGACCCCCGCAATGCCGCTGATGTAGCTGATCGAGAGGTCGATCTCACCGATCAGGAGCACGAAGACGACGCCGTACGCGAGCAGCGTCGTCCCCGCCATTTGCGTGAGGATGTTCGAGAAGTTGCCGGGGCTGAGGAAGTTCTCGGCCTTGAAGGAGAAGAAGGCCACGATCACGACGAGCCCGATCAGAACGGGCCAGCTGCCCAGGTTGCCGCCGCGGATGTTGTCGAGGACGCGCTGGCGGAGGCTCTCCTCGGGGAGGCCCGCCTGGACGGCCGGCGCGTCCGTGGTCATACGGGCGGCTCCGGCGCGTCCTGCGGGATGCCCGAGACCTTCGTCGGGACGCCGGCGGTGATCGCCTCGACGACCTCCTGCTGCGTCGTCTTGTGCCGTTCGTAGACGGCGATGCTGCGACCCAGGCGCAGCACGGTGATGCGGTCCGCGACCGCGAAGATGTCGTGCAGGTTGTGCGAGATCAGGACGACGGCGAGCCCCTGGTGGGCGAGCCGCTCGACGAGCTCGAGCACCTGCTGCGTCTGGGCCACGCCGAGCGCGGCGGTCGGCTCGTCGAGGATGACGAGCCGCGAGTTCCACATCACGGCGCGCGCGACCGCGACCGACTGGCGCTGGCCGCCCGAGAGCGTGGCGACCGGCTGCCGGATCGAGCGGATCGTCGTCACCGAGAGGCTCGTCATCGTCTCGGCCGTCTTCGCCTCCATCACCGGCTCCTTCAGCCGCTGGAACACGTCGTGCGCCTCGCGGCCGAGGTACATGTTCTGGACGACGTCCAGGTTGTCGCACAGTGCGAGATCCTGGTACACGACCTCGATCCCGAGTTTGGCGGCGTCCTTCGGCCCGTGGATGTGCACCACCTCGCCGTCCATGACGATCTCGCCCTCGTCCGGCGCATGCGTGCCGGCGACGCACTTGATCAGCGTCGACTTGCCGGCGCCGTTGTCGCCGACGAGGGCCATCACCTCGCCCGCCCTCACCTCGAACTCGACCTCGCTGAGAGCCTGGACCGAGCCGAAGCTCTTCGAGATCCCGTGGAGCTCGAGCAGGGGCGTGGAGTCCGAGGTGGTTGTCGTCATGGCTGGAAGAAGAGGTGGGGGCGCGTCCCCGGGACGGCCCCCACCCTATGTCACTTCCTACTTGCAGTACTTCGCGTACGCGCCGCGACAGACCTCGGACCGCTTCAAGTAGCCGTTGAACAGCTGCTTGTAATTGGTCTTGTTGATCGACACCGGCGGGATGATGAAGGCCGGCAGCGTCTTGCCGGGGCCGTTCGCGACCGTCCCCGTCTGCCTCGGCTTCTGGCCCTTGGCCAGCGCGATCGCCGCGTTCGCGGACGCCGTCGCGAGCTTCCGCGTGTCCTTCCACACGGTCATCGTCTGCCACCCCGAGATGATGTTCTGCACACCCTGCGGGGTCGCATCCTGGCCACTGAGGGCGATCGGCTTCAGCTTGCGAGCCTTCAGAGCGACGACGACGGCGTTCGCGAGCCCGTCGTTGGCCGCCGCGACGCCCTGGATGTTGTTCTTCGTCTTCACGAGCATCTGCTCGAAGATCGTCCCTGCCTTCTGGTTGTCCCAGCCCGGCGTGAACTGCTGCGGCCCCTTCTTCAGCGTCCCGTTCTTGTAGAGCGGGTTCAGGACCGACTCGTAGCCCCCCTTGAAGAGGAACGAGTTGTTGTCGGTCTGGCCGCCGTGCAGCTCGGCCACCACCGGCTTCTTCGAGTAGGTGCCGAGCGCCTTCAGCCCGGCGACGACGCCCTTGCCCTGCAGCACGCCGACCGCGCGGCCGTCGAAGGAGATGTAGATCTCCGCCGAGCCGCCGATCACCTGGCGGTCGTACTCGATCACCTTCGCGTCTCGCGCCTTCGAGGCGGCCTCGATCGCGATCGAGGAGCCGCGGTCGAGCGAGACGAGGATGACGACCTTCGCACCGTTCGCAAGGCATTGGTCGGCCTGCGTCTTCTGCTTCTGGGCGCTGCCGTCCGCGTTGTTGATCACGTACGACACGCCGGCCTTCGTGAACGCGGCGACGAGCGCCGGCCGATCCTGGGTCTCCCACCGGACCGAGGACTTCGGATCCGGCAGCAGGACGCAGATGTCGGCGCCACCCGCGCTCTTGGTCGGCTTCGCGACCGCCGCCGTGACGGTGACGCTCACCGCCAAGGCCGCGACGACGAGAGCAACGATCGTTTTCTTCACAGTCTTTCCCTCCATGTCTTTCGGATAGGACCCGGTCTGATGTGCAGCGGAAGCGACGCTCCCCCTTGCCTCCTCCAGCGGTCTAACCGTGCTGCCCAGCGATCTTCCCCCGCGAGGGCCACCTCCTCCTCGGCGCCAACAAACCTAAGCCTGTTCTCGTATCGAGTCAACGTGGCGCTTCGCGGCAATACTACTCCTCTAGTGGTTTAGTTCAATGCTCCCGGACGGCGTCAGGTGACGGGGTACTCGGACACCGGGGAGCTGCCCTCGTAGCGCGTCGTCGTCGTCAGGTACGGGCGCACGTTGCCGCGCGTAACGAAGAGCAGGCCCGTGTTCGTGTCCGACGGCGCGACGAGGCCGCCGCTGTAGCGGACCATGAAGAGCTGGAAGATCGGCAGGAACCCCTGCAGGTACGGCTGCTGGTCGATCGTGAAGTCGAGGTGGCCGTCGGCGATCGCGCGCAGCGTCGTCGGGAGCAGGTCGTAGCCGCCGGCGCGCACGCCCCGCTTGCGGAGGCTGTGCTTCCGCATCACCTCGGCGACGCCCTGGGTCGAGCCTCCGTCGACCGCGAACATCCCGCGCAGCTTCTTGTGGGCTGCATAGGTCGCCTCGATCCGCTTCCGCTCCTCGGCCACGCCGGCCCCCGTCGCGACGACCGTGGCGCGGATCGGCATACCGGAGTCCTTGATGGCATCGAGCGCGCCGTCGATCCGCGGCTGGATGTTGAGCTGACCGGGCGTCGCGATGAAGAGGAAGACGTCGCCGTTCTTGACGAGCGCGGCGATCCGGGCGCCGAACTTCAGCCCGGATTGGTACAGGTCCTGGCCGATGTAGGCAAGCCGCCTGTTGCCGACGCCGCCGTCCGCGTTGTACGAGACGACGGGGATGCCGCGGCTGAGCGCCTCGGACGTCGGCCTGTTGAACGCCCGCCGGTCGATCACGGAGACCGCGATCCCATCTGCGCCGAGGTCGATCGCGCGCCGCATCGCCCTCACCATCTCGCCGACGTCGCTGCGCCTCGAGCCCGTCCAGGCGTAGCTCGCGCCGTAGTGCCTGCACGCATCCTGGACCCCGTACCGGGTGGGGATGAAGAACGGGTTGGTCGTCGCGTGGTTGACGAAGACGAACCGCCAGCGCGGATGCGGCTCCAGAAATCCCGATCCCGTGGCGGCGCCGGCGCCCGCCGGCAGCCCCATCGTCGCGGCCGCGACGCCGAGCGAGCCGAGCAGCTGCCGGCGGTCGAACGACTCTTGCGTCATGACGGAGACCGCCGCAGCAGCCAGACCGTCGCCGCGAGCAGCGCGGCGGCGAGCGTGACGAAGATGCCCGCCTCGATCGCCTGGAACGTCCAGAAGCGGTCGGCCGGCTGGAACGAGAGCGCACGCCGCCAGCCGAGCGAGAGGAGGTACTCCTGCGGGTCGATCCGGGCCTGCTGCGCGTGCAGAACCGCGAGATCCTCGCGCGCTGAGGTGATCTGCCGGCCCACTGCGTCGACGAGCGCGTTGCTCAGCACCCAGTCGCGCGCGTGGGCGCCGGGGACGAGCCCCGCCATCGTCTCGTGCTCCGGCGACCGGTAGTGCGGCCGCAGGAAATTGGCCACCGCGAGCCGGACGGCGACGAACACCGCCAGCGTCAGGGACATGGCGGCCAGGCTGCGCCTGAGCGCGGCCCCGGCGAGCACGCCGAGTGCGAGCGCGAAGAGCGCGTACGCGGGCACGACCAGTCCCTGGATCTCGAACCCGCTCGGGCTCATACGACCCTGGAGCCCGTCGAACGGCTGCCGCCACCACATCACGATGGCGCTCAGGACGGCGCCGCCCAGCACGACTGCCAGCGCCAGCAGCAGCGTCTTCGAGAGCAGCCACCGGCGTCGCGTCAGGCTCTGCGTCCACGCGAACCGGTGCGTGCCGTGCTCGAGCTCCCGGGCGAGGAGCGGCGCGCCGACGAACATCCCGACGAGGGCCGGCAGGAGGATCAGGTAGCCCGCGACGTCGACCCGGTTGCCGAACTCGGACTGGAAGTGGCGGACGATGATGTCGCAGCCCGAGCGCGCGGTCGGCGGCAGGCAGGACGAAAGCGCCTCACGCTGGTAGGCCGTCCGCATCGGCAGCCCCGTGACGAGCGCCGCGAGCGCGAGCGCGGCGATCAGGGCGAGGCCGATCAGCAACTGGTGGCGGTGCTGCCGCCAGGTCACCCATGCCATCGCAACCGTCCCCTCTCGGGCTCCTGCGGCCCAGGCAGGCGCTCCGGCGCCATGTAGGCGAGGAGGAGGTCCTCGAGACCGATCTCGTCGACCGACCAGGACGGGTCCACGACTTGCCCGTCGATCCGGACGAGCAGCGTCATCTGGCGCGCGCTGTGCCGGCGGCGGACGATCTCCTCGACACCCGCGATCCGCCCGAGCGGCCGTGCCGCGCCCGTGAGCAGGCGGTGCGTCGCGATCAGCTCCTCGGCGCTTCCGTCCAGCCGGACGTGGCCGTCGCCGAGGAGGACGATGTGGTCGGAGACGCGCTCGATGTCGGCGATCACGTGCGAGGCGAGCACGACTGTCGCTTCGAGCTCGGAGACCCCATCCATCAGCAGCTGGAGGAACTCGCGCGCAGCGAGCGGGTCGAGCCGCTCGAACGGCTCGTCGAGGAGGACGATCGCTGGTCGCTTCCCCAGCGCGACCGCGAGCGCGAGGCGGCTCCGCTCACCTGCCGTCAGCGCCGATACGCGCTGGTCCGGGTCGAGCCGGGTCAGGTACTCACTCGCGATCGACCAGTCCCAGCCGGGATTCGTCGCCCGGGCGAACTCGATCGTGTCGCGCACGCTGAAGGAGCGGTAGAGCGGCGCCTCACGGGCGACGTAGCCGACGCCGGCGAGCACGTCGGGCTCGAGCCACGGATCCCGCCCCAGCACCTCGACGCGGCCCTCGGTCGGGGCCAGCAACCCCACCGCGAGGCCGAGGAGCGTCGACTTCCCAGCCCCGTTCGGCCCCGCCAGGCCCACGATCGCCCGCTCCGGGACCGACAGGCTGCAGTCGCGCAGGGCCCAGCGTCGGCGGTAGCGCTTTCCAACCCGATGCAACACGAGCGGGGCGCTCATGCGACTCGGCGGACGAACGCCTCCCGAAGGGTCGTGGAGATCACCGCGCGGATGCTCTCCTCGTCGAGACCGGCCCGCTCGGCCGAGTCGAGCCAGCGCTCGAGCTCGCGCCGGAGTGCCTCGTGATGCTTCTGCGACGGAGCGACGAGCGTGCCGGTGACGAACGTCCCCCGCCCGGGGCGCGCTTCGACAAGGCCGCTCGCCTCCAGCTCGCGGTAGCCCTTCGCAACCGTGTTCGGGTTGATCGCGAGATCGGCGACGACCTCGCGCACCGTCGGCAGCTGGTCGCCGACGTCGAGCAGGCCGAGCCGCAGCGCCTCCTTCACCTGCTGCACGATCTGCAGGTAGGGCGCGACGCCCGAACGTGGATCGAGGTGGAACTCGATCATGGTGCGCGCCAGCGTATCGCCTCGCGACCGACTTCTCCAGACGGATTTGGCGGCATACGATGGGGCGGTGAGCGCTCCCGGCTCGTCCAAGCGGACCCTGCGGATCCGCGGCACGACCTATCCCGTCCTGCTGCCGACGATCCGCGATCCGCGGCTCCACCTCGCCGCGGTGATCATCTCGCTGCAAGTGCTGGGGCAGGTCGCGTTCGAGTTCCAGCTCTCGATTGCGCAGATCCTCGTCGCGCTCGTGACCTGCGCGATCCTCGAGGTCGGGATCGCGATGCGGCGGCAGCACGTGCTCATGTGGCCCGCCAGTGCGCTGCTGACCGGCAACGGCGTTGCCTTCATCCTGCGCGTGCCGGGAACCGAGCACGGCGACTGGTGGAGCATGCACGGCTGGTGGGTCTTCGCCGGCACCGCCGCCTTCGCCCTGCTGTCGAAGCACTTGATCCACGTCGGCGGGCGCCACGTCTTCAACCCCTCGAATATCGGCCTCGTCGTCTGCTTCCTGCTCCTCGGACCGGAGTACGCCGACCCGCTCGCCTTCTGGTGGGGGCCGATGTCCTTCTGGCTCGCGCTCGCGCTCGCGATCATCGTCGCCGGCGGCTTCGCGATCCTGCGCCGGCTGCACCTGCTCTCGATCGCCATCACGTTCTGGGTCACGTTCGCGGCCTCGATCGCCGTGCTCGCGGCCAGCGGCCACGACATGACCGCGCGCTGGCATCTCGGGCCGGTGTCCGACTGGCACTTCTGGCGGATCCTCGCGTTCTCGCCCGAGATCCTCGTCTTCCTCTTCTTCATGATCACCGACCCGAAGACGATCCCGGACTCCCGGACCGGCCGCCGTATCTACGCGGTCTCGATCGGCTTGCTCGCGGCGCTCCTGATCGCTCCCCAGACGACCGAGTTCGGCTCCAAGGTCGCCGTTCTCTCCTCGCTCGCGATCGTCTGCGCCGCCCGCCCGGTGCTGCTCTGGCTGCGCACGCGCTCCCGCCGCGGCGCACCCTCACCGCGGGCGGTCGGCGCGACCGCAGCGGCCGGCGCGATCGGCTTCGCCGCGCTGCTCGTCGTCGCCGGGATCCCGGCCCGCTCGGACGCGGGCGTCGCCCTTCCGGCGGCCGCAGGCGAACCCTCAGGCGTCAGCGTCAGCGTCGCCCGGTCTCCCGGAATCGCGCCGATCGGGCAGGAGAAGGCAAACCGGATCGGGCGCGACCTGGCTGTGAACCTCGCGAACGAGTCGGCGTCGCTCCGCAGCGGCGATCGGGAGCGCGCGACGGCCGGTGCGGACGGCTCACGTCTGGCGGGGCTCTGGCAGCAGATTGATTCGAGCCGGGGCGGCGCCGGGAACGTCCCCGAGTACGGCCTCGAGCGGGTACGGGTGCGCCTCGAGCCGAGCGACGGCCAGGCGCCGCCGACCGTGATCGCGCAGGTATCCGGCACCGTCGAGCGCGGCGGCACGCGGAGTCGGTTCGCCGGAACGTTCGAGTTGGTCCTGAAGGACGGCCGCTACCTGATCACCGCGGGGCCGGCGCAGCCGTCCGCCGTCCCCATGGCGCGCTCCTCGGCACTCGGTGGCGTGCGGCTGCAGGACGTGGCGGTCCAGTCCGGGCTCGACTTCGCCCACGCGGCCTTCCGCTTCGGGATCACACACGAGGAGGCGGCGATGATGGGCGGCGGCCTCTGCTGGCTCGACTACGACGACGACGGCTGGCTCGACCTGTACGTCGTCAACGCCTACGGCGACGAGGACTACGTCCAGTGGACGGAGCGCGGAGGGCTGCCCCGCAGCGCCCTCTTCCACAACGTGCGCGGGCGCTTCGAGGACGTCAGCGTCGGCTCTGGCGCCGACCTGCAGCTGCGGGGCAGCGGCTGCGTCGCAGCGGACTTCGACCTCGACGGCCACACCGACCTCTTCGTCACCACCGCGGGCTACAACGCCGCCACGAACGGGTACGACGCGCTGCTCTGGGGCAACGGCGACGGCACCTTCACCGAAGGAGCGCGAGCGGCCGGGATCAACGAGCCCGGCTGGCACTCCGGCGCCGCGGTCGGCGACGTCAACGGCGACGGCCGCCCGGACCTCTTCGTCGCCGGCTACGCGGATGTCACGAATCCGGTCTCCGGGGCCACCGGCGGATTCCCCTCCAACGTCGCCGGCGTGCGCGACCGCCTCTACCTCAACGAAGGCCCAGGCGCGGACGGCCGTTCCCGTTTCCGCGAGGTCGGGCGCCAGGCCGGGCTCGAGCAGGCGCAGGTCGACCACGGCCTCGGCGCCGTCTTCACGGACGCAGACGGTGACGGGCGCCTCGATCTCTACGTCGCGAACGACCTCGACCCGAACCGGCTCTACCTGAACGTGCGCCGTCCGGGGACGCCGCTCGGCTTCAAACTCGAGGAGCGGGCCAGGCCGGAGCGCGTCGACGACCCGAACGCGGGCATGGGGATCGCCGCCGCCGATTACAGCCGCGACGGCCGCCAGGACCTGTTCGTGACGAACTCGCGCCGGCAGCTCCATGCGGTGTACCGGAGCGCAGCCGGCAAGCCCTTCGCCGACGCGCGGCCGGACTTTGCTCAGGCACTCGGCCAGGACTTCACCGGCTGGGGCGTCTCGTGGATCGACCTCGACCTCGACGGAAATCTCGACCTCGTGCTCGCGAACGGCGCCATCCCCGTCACCAGCCTCACGGGCGACGCCGAGCGGATCCAGGTTCTCGAGAACCTGAGCGGCGCCGGCCGGCGCGGCTCGTTCGCGGACGCGAGCGCGGCCGTGGGCGCGGCTTCGCTCCAGCCGAGCAACGGCCGCGGGCTCGCGGCTGCCGACTTCGACAACGACGGCGATCTCGACGTCGCGGTCAACTCGATCGGGGGCAAGCTGATGCTGCTGCGGACGAGCGGCGCCCGCGGCCACTGGCTCGAGGTGAAGCTCGGCGCGTTCGCGCCCGGCACGCGAGTGACGGCGGTTCTGCCCGACGGCCGCCGGCTCGTCCGTGAGCTTCAGGCCGGCAGCAGCTACCTCTCCTCGGAGGATCCGCGCATTCACTTCGGCCTCGGCACCGCAGCGCGCGTCGACGAGCTCGTCGTCCGCTTCCCCGGCGGCCACACGGTCAGGCGGACGAACGTCGCGGCGGACCGCCTGATCACCGTCACGCCGTAGAGTCCCTCTCGTGGTCGACCAGGTCCTCACCGGCGACGCCGTCGACTTCCTCACCCGGCTCCAACGGGAGTTCGGGCCGCGTCGCGAGCAGCTGCTCGCCGCGAGGCAGGAACGGGCGCAGCGACTCCGGGACGGCGAGCTGCCCGACTTCCTCCCCGAGACGGAGCACGTCCGCGAAGGCCAGTGGCGGGTCGAGCCGGTTCCGGCCGAGCTGCAGGACAGGCGGGTGGAGATCACCGGGCCTGTCGACCGGAAGATGGTGATCAACGCGCTCAACTCGGGCGCGAAGGTGTTCATGGCCGACTTTGAGGACTCGAACTCGCCGACGTGGGCCAACTGCATCGAGGGCCAGGTCAACCTGACCGACGCCCTCGAACGGACGATCCAGCTGGACACCGCTCAGAAGCAGTACCGCCTGAACGAGGAGACGGCGACGCTGCTCGTCCGGCCGCGCGGCTGGCATCTCGTCGAGCGCCACTTCCGTGTCGACGGGCAGCCGATCTCCGCGAGCCTCTTCGACTTCGGCCTTTACTTCTTCCGCAACCGCGCGCGCGGCGGCACGTGGTTCTACCTGCCGAAGCTCGAGAGCCACCTCGAGGCACGGCTCTGGAACGACGTCTTTCTGTGGGTGCAGGACGAGCTCGGCGTGCCGCGGGGGACAATCAAGGCAACCGTCCTGATCGAGACGATCCTCGCCGCCTTCGAGATGGACGAGATCCTCTACGAACTGCGCGAGCACTCGGCCGGGCTCAACGCCGGCCGCTGGGACTACATCTTCAGCGTGATCAAGAAGCTCGGCCACCGGCCCGAGTTCGTGCTGCCCGACCGCGCCGACGTGACGATGGCCGTGCCGTTCATGCGCGCCTACACGGAGCTGCTCGTGAAGACGTGCCATGCCCGCGACGCCCATGCGATGGGCGGGATGGCCGCGTTCATCCCCTCGCGCCGCGATGCGGAGGTCAACGCAGCCGCGCTCGCGAAGGTGCGAGAGGACAAGGAGCGCGAGGCCGGCCAGGGCTTCGACGGCACGTGGGTCGCGCACCCCGACCTCGTCCCCGTCGCGATGGAGATCTTCGACCGCGTGCTCGGCGAGCGGCCGAACCAGGTCGACCGGCAGCGCGACGACGTCTCCTCGAGCGCGGCCGACCTCCTCGACGTCAGCTCGACGCCGGGCAAGATCACGATGGCGGGGCTGCACAACAACGTCTCGGTCGGGATCCAGTACCTGGCTGCCTGGCTCCGCGGCTCCGGCGCGGTCGCGATCTTCAGCCTGATGGAGGATGCTGCCACGTCCGAGATCTCCCGCTCCCAGATCTGGCAGTGGCTGCAGCACGGCAAGGTCGCACGGGCGGACGTCGAGGCCGCGATCGAAGAGGAGCTCGCGAAGCTCGACGGCGACTACGAGGAGGCGCGGCGGCTGTTCGAGCAGGTCGCGCTCGGGGACGAGTTCATCGAGTTCCTGACGCTCCCGGCGTACGAGCACATCGACTGACTAGGACCTGTGGCCCTCGAAAATCGTCCGCTCGGCCTATTGCGGCAGCTGCTCCCGGCCGACAACCTGCTCGGATGAACGACGGCCAGGTTCTGCTCTGGTGCATCGCGTTGATCGCGCTCGAGCTCCAGCATCTGAAGTGGATCGTGTGGGAGCACTGGGACTGCCGCCGCTGCGGCGTCAAGCACCGTGTCTGCGGCCACGGCTCGCGGCTCGTGAAGTACTTCTAGTCCCCCGCGACGAAGAACTGCCAGTCACCGTCGGAGGTGATGGCGGTGCGGTAGCCGAGGTAACCCGTGTTCTGCTGCCTCATCTGGTCGACGACCTCGGCGCTGTAGAGCCCGGAGTAGACAAGGTCCCGCCACGCGTCCTCCGTCGGCTTCTCGCTGTACGCGGTCGGCCACGCATAGGAGCCGGACTCGTTGCGCGTGAACGGCTGCGTCAAGATCGTCGCCAGCGCGCGCATCGGCTTCGGCAGCTCGGCGCTGTTCTCCTCGAGATCGCGCCAGTACTCGGACGGATCCGTCCCGCTCCCGTAGCTGAAGGTGAAGCCCTCGCCTTGCTCGAGCGCGAGCTGCTCGAGCGCGTCGTAGTCGCAGGAAGCCGCCGCGTCGAAGATGCGCTGGCGGACATCGGCGACGGCCGGCGGCAGATCCTGGTCTGGCAGGGTGCGCGTGACGCCGGACATCGAGCAGGCACCGCCTCCTTCCGAGGTCGTGTCGGGCGCGGTCGTCGGCGGGACCTCGGTGATCGTGAACGAGTCGGTGGTGGCTGCCGGAGGCGTCGTCGCGGTCGTCGAGGCGGCGTCAATCGAGTCGCCGGAGCCACACCCGGTGAGGGCCAGTGCAGCAGCGGCGATGGCCGGCAGCAGTCTCACACGGTCTCCGTTCTCTCGACGAGACCCGTACCCTGCCCGACCTCGGTCAGGGTTCTGTGCGGAGGCACGGCGCGGTCGCTCTCGCCTGGAACGCGAAGGCCACGCTGGTGCGGTGCCAGGCCGGTCGACCAGCAACTGGCGACGGTGCGGCTCATCAGAGCCGGATCGAGCCCTGTGCGAGCGCCTCGCCGTTCGAATCCTCTGCGCGCACGAGGACGACCCGCACGAACGAGCCGCGGCCGGACACCTCGGCGGGCTCGACGAAGGCGCCGAACGGCCGCACCGTCTCGCCGTCGACGGCGAGCTCGCCGCGGAGGACACAGCCGATCCCGGGTCCTTCCGCGGGGCCGCCGCCATGCTCGCAGCGCATCGCGTAGTCGGCCCATGGGTCCAGATCGACTGATGCGGCCAGCTTCGCGTCCTCGACCGACCACTCCGTCAGCTCCCAGCGCAGGACGGTGGCGCCGTCGCGCCCCGCCGCGAGCGCCGCCTCCTCAGCGCCGAATGCGGCCGCGCCGGCATGCAGCGACGCGAGCTCGCCGGACGCGACGTAGACGATCCGCCCGCCCGGTGCGAGCTCCAGCGTCTCCTCCGGTGCGAGCAGGTCCTCGTACAGAGAGAGCGTCGTCATATGCCGAGACAGGTGTACTTGGGCTCGAGACGGTCGTCGCTGCCGTACGTCGCCCGCTCGCGCGCGAGCACCTCGCCCGTGGCCGGGTTCGTGACTGCGAACGTGCTGGTCGAGGCGGCGGTGGCCATCGCTCGGAGAGGATAGTTGCGCCGTGATCGCCGACGCCCACGCCGACCTCCTGCTCGAGCTCGCCCACCGCGAGCACCGGCTCGGCGAGACCGGCGCTTTCGCACGAACCTGGCTGCCGCTGCTCGAGGCCGGCGAGGTCGGACTTCAGATCTGCCCCGTCTTCGTCGATCTGGAGTACCAGCCGGAGGGAAGCCTGCGCGAGGCGCTGCGGCAGGTGACGGCGTTCCAGCATGCGCTGCGCGAGCACTCCCAGCAGCTCTTTCAGGTGCGCTCGCGGTCCGACGTCGACGGTGCCGGCCGGAACGGCAGGATCGGGCTGATGCTGGCGCTCGAGGGCGTCGAGCCGTTCGGCTACGACGTCGCGACGGCGGACCTCTTCTGGGAGCTCGGCCTGCGCATGGCCGGGCTGACGTGGAACCGCCGCAACCCCTTCGCGGATGGTGTCGCCGAGGACGGCGGACTCTCCGCGCTCGGACGCAGGTTGCTCGCGCGGTTCGCCGAGCTCGGCGTGATCCTCGACCTCGCGCACGCATCGCCGCGGCTCTTCGACGAGTGCCTGAAGACATACGATGGCCGTCTGCTCGTCACGCACGCCGGCTGCCGGGCCGTCAACGACACGCCGCGGAACGTCTCGGACGAGCAGCTGCGTGCGCTCGCCGCTCGCGACGGCATCTTCGGGCTGATGATCCACCCGCTTGCAATCGACCCGGCCACGCCGACGATCGAGCGGGTCGTCGACCACCTCGAGCACGCTGCGTCGGTGATCGGGGCAGACCGCGTCTGTCTGGCCGGGGATTGGACGAAGCGGCTGCACGAGCTGATGCCTGCGCCGGCGCCGCCGGACGGGTTGATGCCGCCGGGCTTGGCCGAAGGGACGACGATCGCCGGCCTCTCCGGGCCCGAGGACTACCCCGCGCTCGTCGCGGCGCTGCAGGAGCGCGGTTGGGTCGGCGAGCGGCTGGAGGGCCTGCTCTCCGGGAGCTTGCTCCGGTTCCTGCGCGAGGCGCTGCCGGCCTAGCGCGACTCGCCGTCGAAGTAGTCGACGCCGTCGGCGAGGCGGTGAATCGTGAACAGCGGCCCGCCGGCGGAGGTCTCGGTGCGGGACATAGTGGCGATCTTGCCGCTGTCGGGGTACTCGATGATCTCCGGCGAGCCCTGCGAGGCTGCGAGGACATAGCGCACGACAGCCTCGGAGCGGTTGCTCAGCTGGTGCGCGCCCTCCGGGCCACGCGGGAAGTGGAGGACCTCACCCTCCCTCAGCTCGCGCTCCCCGTCGGGGCCGCGCAGTGTCGGCGTCCCGCGCAGCACGATCAAGAGCTCCTCGCCGCCGTGGTGGAAGTGGTACGGCGCCTGTGTTGCACCCGGCTCCAGCTCCCAGACCGCGGCGCTCAGCGCCGCGCCGAGCTGCCGCTTCAGTCGGCGGCCGCGGACACCGACGTAGCCGGCGGCCTCGGCGGCTTCTTCGAACTCCCCGCGCGGGCCCCAGTCGACATCCCAGACGTTGTCGGCGAAATCCATGCTCCGACTCTACGGGGTGACGAGGACGCGCCCGGGCTCGCCGGCGATGCTCGCCTTGAAGGCGTCGTCGGCGCGGTCGAGCGGGAACGACGGGCCAACGAGGCTCGCAAGCTCGAGCTCCCCCGAGGCGACGAGCTCGAGCAGCCGCGGCAGCGCGATCGCGGGGTCCTCGGAGCCGTAGATCGTCCCGGTCAGCGTCTTCTCGCGGTTCGAGAACTCGAACGGGTCGAGCTCGAGCTTGTCGCCGCCGGCGGGCAGGCCGACGACGACGGTGGTGCCGCCGCCGCGGGTCCAGCGGAGCGCGAGCTTCGTGGTCGCACCCGCTCCCACGGCGTCGAAGGCATAGTCGACGCCCTGGGGGTCGAGTGCGGCGACCGCCTGGCGCACATCGTCCGGCCCACACGCGCTCGTCGCGCCGAGCGCGAGCGCGCGCTCGCGCCGGGACCCGACCGGGTCGACGACGAGGATCTCGGCCGCGCCGGCGATGCGCGCGCCCTGGACGACGAACTGGCCGACGCCGCCGGCGCCGATGACGAGCGCGGTGAAACCCGGCTGCGGCCGCGCCGCGTTGAGCACGGCGCCGACGCCTGTCAGCGCCGCGCAGCCGAGCAGCGCCGCCTCCTCGAGCGAGACACCGTCGCCAATCGGCATCGCGGCCGCGGCGTCGACGACCACGTGCTCCGCGAGCGCCCCGGTGGCGGTGCCGCGGTAGACGGTCTCGCCGCCGAGCGAGAGCCCGGTGCGGCCTCCGAGCAGTGTCCCTTTCCCGATCGCGGACGACAGCGGCCCGCACGCCGCCGGGCGCCCGCGCCGGCACGCGCCGCACTCGCCGCAGCCCGGCGCCCACGAGAGGACAACGCGGTCTCCAACACGCACACCATCCACCTGGGCGCCGACCGCCTCGACGATCCCGGCGCCCTCGTGCCCGAGCACGATTGGCGTGGGCCGGTCCCACTCGCCCTTGTACGAGTGCAGGTCGGTGCCGCAGACGCCGACGGCGGTCATGGCGACGACCACCTCGCCGGGCAGCGGCTCCTCGACGTCGAGCTCGCGGACGACGAGCGCACCCGGCTCGTGCATGACCGCCGCGCGGGTCTTCACGCGTGGATCCGCTCGCGCCGGTCGCGCAGCGGGCCACCGGAGCGCCGGTTGCGCGCGGCGAGCGCCTCGGAGAGGATCGACAGGGCCGTCTCCGGTACCGACTCCGCACCGAGGTCGAGCCCGCAGGGGCCGGCGATACGGTCGATCGCGTCCTCGGAGACTCCTGTCTCGCGCAGCCGCTGGCGCTTTCGCTCCTGATTGCGGCGCCCGCCGATCAGGCCGACGTAGAAGGCGTCCGACGCGAGCGCGAGCTCCAGCGCCGGCAGGTCGAACTTGTCGTCGTGCGTGAGGACGACGATCGCAGTCCCGTGGTCGGGCGCGACCTGCGCAAACGCCTCTTCCGGCCAGGCTATGAGCAGCTCGTCGGCGCTCCGCATCCGCTCGCGCGTCGCGAACTTCGCCCGTGCGTCGGCGACGACGGTCGTCCAGCCGACGAGCCTCGCCGCAGCGGCGAGCGCCTCGGCCGTGTCGACGGCGCCGTAGACGAAGAGCCGCGGCGGCGGCCCGTAGACCTCCGCGAAGACGGTCCGGCCTTCCAGTTCGAGCGTGTCGTTCCGGGCGCCGCGGATCAGCTCGTCCGCGTGCGCGGCGAGCTCGGCCGGCCCGTTGCCCAGGGTCTCGCCGCCCTCGACGACGAGCAACTTCGAGCCGGCGCCGTCGCCCGCGACGACGGTGAGGACGACGCCGCGGCCGCCTTCGTGCTGGAGCTGCAGCAGGCGCCCGATCAAGGCAGCCGTTCGACGAAGACGTCGATCTCGCCGCCGCAGGGCAATCCGACCGCCCAGGCCTCCTCGTCGCTGATCCCGTACGAGAGCAGCTTCGGCTCGCCGCTCGCGAAGACCTCCTGCGCCTGCTGGAAGACGTCGCCCTCGACGCAGCCGCCGGAGACCGAGCCGCACAGCTTGCCGGACGCCGTGATCGCAAGACTCGACCCGACCGGGCGCGGCGCGGTGCGGCGGTTCGCCACGACCGTCGCGACGACGACCTCCTCCCCCTCCTGCTGCCAACGCTCGATCTCGCTGAGGATCTCCTTCACCGTTGTAGCCTGCCTGCTCGATCATGGATCAGGCAAGTGTCAGCCTCCTCCGCTGGCTCCGCCGCCAGCTGCGCGAGCCGACGCCGCTGCGCGAGCGGCTCGAAGCGGCCGTCGCGAACGACGACCCCGTCGAGGCTCGACGCGTGCTCGAGCAGATGGACTTCACCGACGCGCAGCGACACCACGTCGAGGGATTGATCGACCGCTGGGAGGAAGGACGTTGAGTCGCTCCCCTTCGGCCCGCTCCCGTGGGGGAAACCATGTTTCCCCCACGATCCCCCTTCTTTGTCCCGTGGGGGAACTTCCAAGTTCCCCCACACCCCCTAAAGCTCATTGGCCGAGAGTCGGCCAATGAGCCGCGTCGAGGAAAACACGGCGCTCGTGCGCCGGATCATGGAGGCCTTTGCGAACAAGGAAAGCTTCGCCCTGCGCGAGTGCTTCGCCGAGGACGCGGTCTGGCATGTCCCCGGCGCGGGTGTGATGTCAGGGACCTACCGCGGCCGGTCGGAGATCTTCCGCTTCCTCGCGCGGCTGCCGAAGCTGACGGACGGCACCTACCGCTCGACCTTCATCGACGCACTCGCGAGTGAGGAGCGCGGCGCCGGTCTCTACCGGGCGAGGGGCGAGCGAGAGGGCAGGACGATCGACATCGACCAGCTGCTCCTCTTCACGATCCGCGAAGGCCTCGTCACCGAGGTGCTGGCGCTCCCGGGCGATGCCGCGGCGTTCGACGCATTCTGGGCGCCGTAGCGGATTAGCGGTCCTCGACGGCCTCCGGCTGGGGGATCGGGGCCGTGAACTCGACCTCGAGCCGCTGGATGCGCGAGCCTTCGATCTGGATCACCCGCAGGCGCAGCCCGTCGATGTCGATCTCGTCGCCCACCTCAGGTGCGCGGCCGAGCGCGCCGAAGGCGATGCCGGCCATCGTGTGGTAGTCCTCGGCTTCCAGCTCGCTGCCGAACTGCTCGTTGAAGTCGTCGATCGGGAAGGTGCCGTCGATGCGGATGTGCGTCTCGTCGACTCGTTCGACCGACTCGTCCGGCAGGTCGAACTCGTCCTCGATCTCGCCGACGATCTCCTCCAGCAGGTCCTCGAGCGTGACGATCCCCTGCATCGCCCCGTACTCGTCGACGACGATCGCCACGTGCT
>Ga0126307_10000927_pt1 | contig 19289 bp, 20 predicted proteins | sample Plot28_FD_89955 | JGI IMG/M metagenome (GOLD analysis project Ga0126307, IMG submission 89955) | Serpentine soil microbial communities from UC McLaughlin Reserve, CA, USA - Plot28 | ecosystem: Environmental > Terrestrial > Soil > Grasslands | place: USA: UC McLaughlin Reserve, Lake County... | reverse complement strand
TTGTCCCAGACGGTCATGTGCTTGAAGGCCGCGTAGTGCTGGAAGACCATGCCGACGCCACGGGCGCGGGCAGGTGTCTTCGTGACGTCCTCGTTGCCGATCAAGACCTGACCCGACTCAGGCTGCTCGAGGCCCGCGATCACGCGCAAGAGGGTCGACTTGCCGCTACCGCTGGGGCCGAGGAGAGCGGTCAACGAGCCCTCCGGAATCGACACCGAGACCTGATCGAGAGCAGTGAAGCTCCCGAAATGCTTGGTCACGTCGATCGTTGCGATGCCCACTAGCTCGTCTCCTCCCGCGGGTGGAATACCCGCAGGGCTACGACCGTAGCGATCGCGATCAGTGCCAGCACCACCGACGCAGCGTACGCACCTTGGATGTCGAACTGCTCGAACTGGGCCTGGACGTAGAGCGGCAGCGTCTCGGTGCGGCCCTGGATCTTGCCGGAAACGACGCTGACGGCACCGAACTCGCCGATCGCCCGCGCGGTCGTGAGCACCACGCCGTAGGCCACGGCCCAGCGAATCGCCGGCAGCGTGATCTTCCAAAACGTCTGGAAGGGCGAGGCGCCGAGGGTCTCAGCGGCCTGCTCCTGCTCGGTTCCGATCTCGCGCAGCACGGGCACCACCTCGCGCACGACGAAGGGCAGGGAGACGAACATGGTCGCGAGCACCATTCCCGGGACCGCGAAGAGGATCTTGATCCCGTGGTCGGCAAGCCCGCCGAGCCAGCCTCCTCGCCCGTAAAGCAGGAACAGCGCGAGCCCGACCACGACCGGCGAGAGTGCGAGCGGCAGGTCGACGATCGCGTTCACCAGGCCGCGCCCCGGGAAGCGGCTGCGCACGAGCGCGAGCGCCAGGATCACGCCGAAGACGGTGTTGGCCGGCACGGCGATCGCCGCCATCAGCAGCGTGAGCTCGAGCGCGTGCACGGCCTGCTGCGAACTGACGGCGTCCCATGCCGGCCCGATGCCGTGCTCGAAGGCGCGGTAGAAGACGAACCCGACCGGCACGAGCAGCAGCAGGGTCAGGTAGCCGAGCGCGCCGAACCTCAAGACATATCTAGACATCGTGCCGCGTCCTCCAGCGCCGAAAGGCGCCGATCAGCAAGAGCACGCCGAGCGAGATCGCCAGCAGCACAACGGAAACGGCGGCCGCACCGCCCTCGTTCCCCGACTGCAGCTGCCCGAAGATGTAGACGGACGAGACCTCGGTCCTGAACGGGATGTTCCCGGAGATCAGCACGACGGCCCCGAACTCGCCGACTGCACGGGCGAAGGCGAGGGCGACTCCCGAAAGGATCGCCGGGAGAAGGTTCGGGAAGACGATCCGGCGGAAGATCGCGAGCGAGCCTGCTCCGAGCGACGCGGCCGCCTCCTCCATCTCGGTATCGAGCTCGAGCAGCACCGGCTGGACCGCCCGCACCACGAACGGCAGCGTCACGAACAGCAGCGCGAGCAACAGCCCCGCCCGCGTAAAGGCGACGTCCACGCCAAACGGCCCGCCGGGCCCGTAGAGGGCGAGCAGGGTCAGGCCCGCCACGATCGTCGGGAGCGCGAACGGCAGGTCGATGACGGCGTCCACCGCGGCCTTGCCCGGGAAGCGGTCGCGCACCAGCACCCAGGCGATCGCAGTGCCAGCGACCGCGTTGATCAGGGCACAGACTGCCGCAACGCCCAGCGACAGCTTGAGCGCCGAGATCGCCTCCGGACGGGTCGCCTGGTGCCAGAAGGCTTGAGCGCCGTCGGCTCGCGAGCTCCAGACCAGCGCCGCGAGCGGCAGGAGGACGACCAGGGTGAGGTATCCGGTCGCGACCCCTTTCGCAAGCGCGCCACCGGCGCGGCCAGAAGCCGCGCCGGCAGGTCGCTCGAGGACTGCTGCGCTACTGGCCAATGGACCTCTCGATCGCGGCCATGATCCCCTTCTCCGGGTGGAAGAAGCGCTTGTTCACCTTCGCCCAGCCGTTCAGCCCGTACTTGGCCGAGCTGATCTTGAAGAGGCCCGGTGGTTTGAAGAAGTGGTACCCCGACGCCACGCTCTTCACCACCGGCCGATAGCCCTGGTCGGCGAAGGCCTTCTGCGCGGTACCCGACCAGAGGTATCTATAGAACGCCTTCGCTGCCGGCTTGCTCGAGCCGCGCTTGGTCAGCGCGGCGGGCGTCTCGATCAGCAGGGTTGCCTTAGGGACCCGGAAGTCGGTGTGAATCCCCTTCTTGTTCGCGTAGATCGCCTCGTTCTCGTACGTCAGCAGGACGTCGCCCTTACCCTGCGAGAAGATCTGCAGGGCCGCCCGTGCGCTGTCGGGCTGCACGGGCACGTGCTTGAACAGCTTGTAGAGGTAGGCGATCGCCTGCTTGTCGGTCTTGCCCGCACGGCGTTGAGCGCCGTACGCGGCCATCACGTTCCAGCGCGCGCCGCCGGACGTGAACGGGTTCGGTGTGATTACCTGGATGCGGCTCTTGACGAGGTCGCCCCAGTCCTTGATCTTCTTCGGGTTGCCGTCGCGGACGACGAAGACGACGACGGAGTCGGAGACGATGCCTCGGTGCGAGTTTGCGGCCCAATTCTTGGGAACCAGGTTCTTCTGAACGAGCAGGTTGACGTCGGGCTCAAGCGAGAGGGCGACCACATCCGCCGGCTGGCCCGCCGCCACCGCACGCGCCTGCTCTCCTGAACCGCCGTACGACTGGCTGACGTCGACCCCGTTCCCGGCCTGCGTCTTCTGGAAGGCCGAGATGACCTTTCCATAGGCGTCCTTCGGCGTCGAGTAGGCGACCAAGTTGATCGAGCCCCCCTTCGACGCGCCGGTGGCGGAGCCGGCCAGCAGCGCGACCCCGAGCAACGTAATCCATATAACTCTCATTCAGACTCCTTATTTATCAAGTTTTTCCAGTGAGTTGCTGGAGATTCGCACAGCCACCTGACAGCGTCAAATCGGAGTCATCGCTGAGACTAGAGTGGAGCCGTGGAACCGCTCGACCGCTCGACGATCTGGCCGTACCAGGAGGGCGAGCCGGGTGAGCTGTACTACCAGCGCTACGCCCATCCCAACGGGCTCGCAGCAGAGCGAACGCTCGCGGAGCTCGAAGGCGGCGAGGCGCTCCTCTTCCCTTCCGGCGCGGGGGCGACGACGGCCCTCGTGCTCGGGCTGCTGGAGCCGGGACAGACGATCGCACTAGCAGAGGGCTCTTACTACGGGACGGCGAGCCTCTTCGCGGCGCTCGAGCGCTGGGGGGTGCGCTTCGTCGAGTTCGACCAGACGAAAGCGCCGCCTGCGGAAGCGGACCTGGTCTGGCTCGAGGCACCGTCCAACCCGTTCCTGACGATGCCGGACTTCGACGCCGCGGCCGCGCATCCGGCGCGGGTCGTAATCGACTCGACCGCGGCAACCCCGGTCTACGTGCGTCCGCTGGAGCGCGGAGCCGACTTCGCGCTGCATAGTGCGACCAAGTTCCTCGGCGGCCACCACGACGTCCTTCTCGGAGCGATCGCGTGTCGCTCGGCAGACGACGCAGCGAGGCTACGCGAGTTCCGCGGCCGCACGGGGATCGTGGCCGCACCGGATCCCTGCTGGCTTCTCTCGCGGAGCCTGAAGACGCTCCCACTGCGAATGGAGCGGCACACAGCCGGCGCCACGGAGATCGCCGAGCGGCTGGGCGCGCATCGGTCGGTTCAAGTCGTGCGCTACCCGGGCTTCGGCGGCCTACTCTCCTTCGATGTCGCCGACGGCGAGGCCGCGCTCAAGGTCGAGACCTCGCTCGAGCGGATCAAGAACGCTACGAGCCTCGGCGGGGTCGACTCAGTGCTCGAAAGCCGTGCCCGCTGGGAGGGGGTCCGCGTCCCTCCGGGTCTCCTACGCCTGAGCGTGGGGCTCGAGGATCCGGACGACCTCTGGGCCGACCTGAAACGAGCGCTCGAGAAGACCTAGAGCCGGAGGTGGGATTCGAACCCACGACCTACGCCTTACAAGGGCGTTGCTCTGACCAGCTGAGCTACTCCGGCGCAGGCTGAGCGTAGCGCGCGCTACTGCAGGACTTGCCGCGACTGCTGATGCGACAGCACCTTGCGCTTCACCCGCTGGAGCGCGTTGTCGATCGTCTTCGTGTCGCAGCCCAGCCGCTCGGCCATCTCCTCGTAGGACTCGCCTTCGAGGTAGAGCTTGAGCGCGTCCGCCTCGAGCTTCGACAGCCCGCTCCCGAGCGCGAAGACAAGGCTCTGCAGCTCCTCGGTCGAGATCACGCAGACCGACGGGTCGTCGACCGACGGCCCCGGAAGCGCGTCGCCGAGGGTGCAGTCGCCGTCCGGCTCCTGGCCGGCCGGGGTGTGGCTGAAGGAGACGTAGGTGTTCAGGGGCGCGTGCTTGAAGCGGGTCGCAGTCTTGATCGCCGTGATGATCTGCCGCGTCACGCAGAGCTCGGCAAAGCTGCGGAACGAGGTCTCCTTATCGGCGCGGAAGTCGCGCACGGCTTTGTAGAGGCCGACGAGTCCTTCCTGGATCAGATCCTCGGAGTCGCCGCCGGCGAGGAAGTACGAGCTGGCCTTCAGGCGAACGAACCCTTGATAGCGGCGCATCAGCTCGTCGAGAGCCTTTCCGTCGCCGTTGCGCGCGCGCATGACGAGCTGGAGGTCGGCGAGCTCCCGCTGCAGCTTTTGCGGGGTGTGGATCGTCTGGGCGGTTCGAGCGGGCACGGCTTCCCCCTCGCTGAGGACGGGCGATCTCCACAAGCCTCACCCTGAGGTTGAGGATCAAGATAGCAAGGTCCCAACACGTTTACAAGACCTTGCTAGTTGTTTTGCTTAACCGGACCCTTTGCCTCTGCGCAACTTCTCAAGACGTTTTCGCGTCTCTTCGTCTACACGATCGCGAAGCTGCGATGGCTTCGATTCGCGGTAGCCCGTCTCCTCGAGGTCCTGCATGAAGGTTCGCGAGGTGCGCTTCTGCACCTCCTGCCCCGAGGTTCCGCGGACGGCGGAGTCCGACGAGACGAGGCAGACCGTTTCGCTCCGCCGGTTCTCTGCAGCCAGCCGCTCGAGTAAGGCGTCGGCGTGCTCGGCGTAGCGCACTTCGAGCGGCCCGAACACCGTGTCCTGCCCGAGGCCATCGAAGACGAGTATTCCTCGCGCGCCGTGAACGGCGACGAAGCTCGCCAGCCGATCGACGAGCTCGCGCGGGTCTTCGAATGGCCCAGCATGCAGCAGGTTGTAGCCGTCGAACAGGTAGAGCGTCGGCTCAGCCACCCCGCTGCCGCCTCGCCTCGTAGAGCAGCAGCGCGGAGGCGACGCTGACGTTCAGCGACTCCACGTTCCCGTGGAGGGGTATCGCGACTGCGGCGTCGCAGGTTCGGCGCACGAGCGGCCGCAGCCCTCTACCTTCTGCGCCGAGCACGAAGGCGACCCCGCCGGAGAGGTCGGCATCCCACATGGTCGTCTCCGCGTCGCCGGCCGCGGCCCAGACCCAGAGCTGCGGGCCTTTGATCTCGCCGAGGTAGCGCGCGAGGTTCTTCACCACTGCGACAGGCAGGTGTTCGACCGCGCCGGCCGAGGCACGGCACACGGCCGGGGTGACTCGGGCTGAGTTGTGCGCCGGCAGCACGATCCCGTCGGCGCCGGCACCCTCGGCGCTCCGGACGACCGCGCCGAGATTGCGCGGGTCGGTCACCGAGTCGAGCACCGCCAGCAGCGGCGAGGAGCCTGCCGCGATCTCGTAGGCGTCCGCGTACCGATACGGCTCGACCCGGGCGACCACACCCTGATGATCGGAGGTGCCGGCGAGGGCGGTCAGCTCGCGCTCCGTCTTCACGTGGGTGCGCACCCCACTCTCCGCCACCCGCGGCTCCGCCTTCAACGCCCGCTCGGTTGCGAAGAACTCGAAGGTTTGCCGGGGCCCGCGAAATGCCTCGCGCACGGCCCGGCGGCCGTAGATGAGCTCCGTGGTCACCGCTTGGGCACGAGCTGGAACCCCGGTTCTGCGTCCATGTCGCGAACCTCCCAGCCCGCGGCCTCGATCTCGCCGCGCAGCCGGTCACCTTCGTCGAAGTCCTTGCGTTCGCGCGCCTCGGCGCGCTGGCGGGCCAACTCCGCGAGCGCTGCCGGGGCCGAAACGCTCTCCGCGAGTGATTCCAGCCCGAAGACCTCGAGGCCGCGCAAGAGCAGCTCGTGGTCGCGCCAGCCGTGCATCACCGCCAGCGCCTCGGGCGTGTTGAAGTCGTCGTCGAGCGCGGCCGTGAATGCGCCCCAGTCTCCGCCCGGTTCGGAGGGCTGGCGGAACACGTTGCGGAAGCTCTCTGTTTGGGCGGTCGCCTGCCGCAGCACGTCGTCGGAGTAATCCACCGGCTTGCGCCAGTGACCCCCGAGGAAGTACACGAGCAGGGTCTCGCGCCCGTGCTCCTCCAGCGCCTCGCGCAGCGAGACGATGTTGCCGAGCGACTTCGACATCTTCTCGCCGGCGAGCCGCAGCAGCCCGTTGTGCATCCAGAGACGCGCGAACCCGTGACCCAACGACCGCGACTGCGCGACCTCGTTCTCGTGGTGCGGGAAGACCAGGTCGAGCCCGCCGCCGTGGATCTCGAAAACGGGGCCGAGGTGCGTCTCGGCCATCGCGGAGCACTCGATGTGCCAGCCCGGCCGGCCGGGGCCCCAGGGCGAATCCCACCACGTGTCCTCGCCCTCCTTATGCGCTTTCCAGAGCGCGAAGTCGCGCGGGTCCTCCTTGAGGCTCGCCTCTTCGGCCTCCTCGGACGGGTTCCGCGTCGCCTCGTCGTCGCCGTGACGGCCCGAGAGCAGCCCGTAGTCGGGAAAGCTGGCGACCCTGAAGTACACGTCGCCGTCCGCGGGATACGCATGCCCCGTCGCGACGAGCTCCCCGATCATCGACACGATCTCCGGGATCGACTCGGTGGCCTTCGGCTCGCGATCGGGCCGGCCCAGGCCGAGAGCGCCCGTGTCCTCGAGATACCAGTCGCCCGCATCCGACGCAAGCCTGGCGCTGTCGCCCGGCGCGGCCGCGTAGATCTTGTCGTTGATGTCGGTGATGTTCTCCACCAGCGTGACCTCGTAGCCGCTGCGCTCGAGCCAGCGCTTGAGCCACATCGAGAGGACGAACGGACGGGCGTTGCCGACGTGGATGCGCTGGTACACCGTCGGCCCGCAGAAGTACATGCGCACAGGCCCGGGCGGAGCGGGCAGCTCCTGGAGCCCGCGGGTGGCGGTGTCATAGAGCCGCATCGATCCTCCGCAACGCCTCCTCACGCGGGAGAGCGGCAACGACCGCCCACAGCTCCGGGCCGCGGTCCCGGCCGGTCAGGGCGCGGCGGAGAGCACGCAGGTCGCCGCCGACCGCCTTCAACTCGCGCACCAGCTCTCTCGGGTCGGCCGAGCCGTTGCCGCGCTCGAGCAGCTCGCGGAAGCGCTCGAGCGTCTCCGGTGACTCGATCGTCACGCGCTCGGGCTCCTCGAGGATCGACGCCGCGTACTCACGCGCCTCGTTGAGGTCGCGGGCACCACGCAGGGCCGGCACGAGCTCGAGCGGTGCGCCGACCCGTTCCGCCAGCTCCCGGTCGGAGAGTGCGCCGATCGCCTCGATCGCCAGGCGCCGGATCCGCGGCAGGTCGTAGTGGACGTCGTGCTTCGGCAGGCCGAGCTCGTCGAGATAGCGCCTCACCGCCTCCGGTGGGATTCCCGCATCCCGGAGGGACGCGACGGTCGCGCCTTCCGCCCGCTTGGCCAGCTTCTTACCGTCCTGGCCGAGGATCAACCCGTGGTGGACGAACTCGGGGGGCGTCGCGCTCAACGCCTCGAAGAGCCGTCGATGCAGCTCCTCGTTGGGCCGGTGGTCGTTCCCGCGCACGACGTGCGTGATCCCGAAGTCCACGTCGTCGACGACGCTCGCGAGGTGGTACGTCGGGGTGCCGTCCTCGCGCAGGAGCGTCACACCGTCGAAGCGCTCTCCCAGCTGCCGGCCTGCCTCGACGTGACGCCCCCGGCGCTCGCTCTGGCGAACCGGGCCCTCGTCCCACTCGATCCCGAGCCACTCGAGGTCACGAAGCAGCTCCTCCTCGCCCCCCGGCACGTTGCGCGCGGGGTCGGTGTCGTCGATCCGGAGCAGCAGCCAGTCCCCGAAGCCACGATTGGCGACCGCGCTGAGCGCGTTGCCGACGTGCAGAGAGCCGGTCGGGCTCGGAGCGAAGCGAACCTTTTTCACAGCGCCGCCAGTGTAGTTTCGAGCTCGATCGTGTAGCCGACGTCGGTCGGTCCGAGAGCTTCGAGCGCCGCAGCGCGTTGGATGGCCGCCAGCGCCTCGGCCTCGGCGGCGCGCGCCTCCCGGATCAACGAACGAGCCCACACGGCCGGGCCGGAGTCTAGGGTCTGGCCGTGAAGAAGGCACTGCTCGCGTGGTATGCCGAGACGAGCCGCGACCTGCCCTGGCGCCGGACGCGCGACCCCTACGCGATTCTCGTCTCCGAGGTGATGTTGCAGCAGACGCAGGCCTCGCGGGTGGTGCCGCGCTATCGCGCGTGGCTCGTGCGCTGGCCTACCGCGGACGCGCTCGCGGCGGCGCAGACGGCAGAGGTGATCCGCGAGTGGCAGGGGCTCGGCTACAACCGGCGGGCCCTCAATCTGCAGCGGGCGGCGCGGCACGTCGCCGCGCACGGCTGGCCCGAGGATCTGACGGAGCTGCCGGGAGTCGGCCGGTACACCGCTGACGCGGTGGCGTGCTTCGCGCTCGGCCGGCCGGTGCTGCCCGTGGACGTCAACGTGCGCCGAGTGCAGGAGCGGACGGAAGCCGCCTTCGACCACGCATGCGCCCAGGCGCTGATGGATCTCGGCGCGACGATCTGCATCGCCCGAGTGCCCCGCTGCGGGCAGTGCCCGCTGGCCAACCTCTGTCCCTCACGTGGCAAGAGGTTCAAGCCGCTGCGCAGGCAAGCCCCGTTCGAGGGCTCGTTCAGGCAGCGGCGAGCGCAGGCCCTGCGGCTGATTGCCGAGGCCCCACGCACGCTCGCCGAGGTCGACCTCCAAGCGGTCGAATCGTTGCTACGCGATGAGCTCGTCCTGGTCGAGGGGGAGCTCGTCCGCCTTCCGTCCTAATCGGTGAAGCCGCTCACCGCGATGTAGCGAGTTGCGTTGCCGTTCGGGTGCACCAGCACGACCGGCGCCAGACAGCGGCTCGGCACGGTTACCGTTTGGTGGATGCGCGCGTCGCCGTCGGGCTCTAGCGGCACCGGCTCGGCCACGAACTTGGCGGCGGAGTCCGAGTCCGGCGCGCAGAAGAAGGACGCCGTGATCGTCGTCACCGTCCCCGTCGTCCCGGTGATCGTGAGCACAAGGCCCTTGACGCGCAGGTCGAACTTGCCGTTGCGGCTGAGCGTCACTCTGCTCTTGTCGATTACCCATTCCGCACCGGCGCGCGTAACGCCGTGTATCGGCGGATCGGTGAGGAGGTTGCCCACGAGACCGGACCTGAAGAGCTTCCCATGCCCCTCGTGATGCCGTCCCGACGCACCGGCCTGGAGCGAGAACACGAGCGCGGAGCTCGCGGCCACAACCAGGATCATCCCGAGAAACGACTTCTTGGAGAACGCCATGCTGCTCCTCTCTCCCTTGGAGTACCGTGAGGGAGTACGGGCAAGGCCGCGGTTCGGTTCTCAGGCGCGATCGAGCAACGCCACGGCCAGGGCGGCAAGGCCCTCGCCGCGGCCGGTGAAGCCGAGGCCGTCGGTCGTGGTGGCCCGCACGTTGACGAGCGACGGGTCAACCCCGAGCACGCCGGCGAGTCTGGCGCGCATTACCTCGCGGACCGGGGCGATCTTCGGCTCCTCGCCGACGAGGACGCAGTCGGCGTTGACCAGCTCCCAACCCGTGTCACGCGCCTCGGCGTAGGCCCGGGCGAGTAGGTCGAGCGACGAGGAGCCCTCCCACTCCGGCGCTCCGGACGGAAAGAGCGAGCCGATGTCGCCGAGCCCGGCCGCGCCGAGGATCGCGTCGGTCAAGGCGTGCGCAAGCACGTCGCCGTCGGAGTGACCCGCGAGGCCGCGGGCGGAGTCGAGCTCGACTCCCCCGAGCACGAGCGGCACGCCCTCGACGAGCGCGTGCGCGTCGGCTCCGAGGCCGACCCTCATCCGAGCGTCTCCTGCCGGCGCTCGCGACGGTCGAAGACCGCCACCGTGTCGTAGCCGGCCTGGCGCGCGTGCTGAACGGCGCGATCGAGGTCGCGGCCGGCGTGCGCGGGCTTGTGCGCGTCCGAGGCGGTGGTGATCGGCACGCCGCGATCGTGACAGGCGGCAAGCAGCTCGCCGTCGGGGTACACCTCCTCGATCGGCTTGTGCAGCCCAGCCGAGGAGACCTCGACGCAGACGCCGGCAGCCTCGATCGTGTCCGCGGTCTCGATGTGGATGTAGTGGAGCTGCTCGGGATCCGGCCGCGGGCCGAAGAATTTGATCAGATCCGGGTGGGAGAGCACGTCGAAGAGCCCGCTACGCGCGGCGTTGCGCAGCCACACGAAGTAGCGGCGCCAGGCCTCGCCGACCGGCAGCTTGTGCACGAGCCCGGGCTCCTGGTCGACCGCGAAGCCGTCCACGAAGTGCACCGAGCCGAGCAGGTAGTCCCACGGGTACGGGTCGAGCAGAGCGGCGAGCTCGCGCTCGATCCCCGGGAAGTAGTCGACCTCGAGCCCGAGCTTGACGGGCAGGCCCCGCCTTTTCGCCTCCTCGACCGCTCCTACGTACTCGTCCAGGTCGTCGGTGCAGCGTTCGCGCATCCAGCCGATCTCCCAGAGCGACTCGCTTTGGCGGAAGTGGTAGACGTGGTCGGTGAAGCCGATCTCGTCCACCCCGGCGCTACGAGCCTGTTCGACGTACTCCTCGGCCCGGCCGGCGCGGTAGCGCCCCTGCGCTTCCCCGCCCGGCCGGTCGCGGAGATGCGTGTGATAGTCGACGATCACTCCGCGGTGTGTTCCGCGGTTTCCAGCCAGCTCTCGACGAGCGCGAGGTCGTCCTCGTCCGTGACCTTGAGGAGCCGCGAATCGCCCGGAACCGCCTTTACTCGCCCGCCGCGCGCCTCGACGAGCGAGGCGCAGTCCGTCGCGTGGGAGACGTCTCCGGCGAGCGCCTGGCGCAGGACGTCCGGGACGAAAGCCTGCGGCGTCTGCACCGCGACGTGCTCTCCGCGCGCAAGCGTCTCCACCACGCGGTCGCCTTCGACGCGCTTGATCGTGTCGGCCAGCGGCAGCACCGGCACCGCCCCGTCCCAGCCCTCGCCGAGGGGAGCCAGCACGCGCTCGAGCACGTCCTCGGGCAGCAGCGGTCGCGCCGCGTCGTGAACGAGCACCGCGGCCGCCTCGTCAGGCACCTCCTCCAGCGCCAGCCGCACCGACTCGGAGCGGCTCTCGCCGCCCGTGATCGCCGAGTGCACTTTCGTCGCGGCGAGCTCCTCGGCCACGAGAATCGACGGCTCCTCCCATTCGGCCGGAGCTGCGATCACGATTCTCTCGATCCAGTCCGAGTTCTCGAGGCGCTCCAGGCTTTCGGCGAGCAGTGGCCTGCCCGCCAGACGGGCGAACGCCTTCGGCCGATCCGAGCCGAGCCGCTCTCCCCTACCTGCCGCGGCGAGAACCGCCCAGACCAAGGGCTAAGCCGTGGCCGGAACCTTGGCGGAGCTCTTCTTCTTACCGCCGTTGGCGAGCACGCCGTCCAGCCACTCGGCTGCCTCGTCCTCGTCCATCTCCTTGGCGTACATCAGCTCGCTGGCGAGGATCTTCTTCGCCTTCACGAACATCTGCTTCTCGCCCGTGGAGAGGCCCTTCTCGTGGTCGCGCAGCGAGAGATTGCGCACGACCTCGGCGAGTTCGAAGATGTCGCCGGTCTTCATCTTGTCCCGGTTGTGCTTGAAGCGGCGGTTCCAGTTCTTCGGCATCGTCGTGCCGCTGCCCGTCAGCGCCTTCAGCACCTTCGCGACCATAGGCTCGTCGATCACCTTTCGCAGCCCGACACGGTCTGCGTTGTCGCTCGGGACGTTCACCGTCATGTCGTTGTGCAGGATCTTGATCGTCATGTACTCGCGTTTCTCACCCAGTACCTCGCGCGTCTCCTTCTTGACGACCGTCCCCGCACCGTGGTGCGGATACACCACCTTGTCGCCGACTCTGTACAACCCGAGCCTCCCCTTGTGTGTTGGCATTTCGCAATGAAGCCGACGGACGCCACGCCGTCGGCTGGATCGCACCAGTATAGCTAAAACTGCTGGAAACGGCCACTTTTTCTGGAAAATCCCTGCTCAGCGCTACAACTGCAGGTAGCGGTCGACCAGATTGTGCTCCTGCAGCCGCCTGAGCCCTTCTCTGATCTCCCTGGCCCGCACGGTGCCCACACCGTCAACGGCCTCGAGCTCGCGCTGAGTAGCGCTCACGACCCCTTCGAGCCCATCGAGGCTCGCGACCAGGCGCTTGACGATCCCGTCCGGCAGGCGCGGGATGTGCGAGAGCACGCGGTAGCCGCGCGGCGAAACCGAACGGTCGAGCGGGTTCGTTGACGCCGGGAACCCGAGCACCGCGAGTAGCTCGAACTCGAGCAGCTGGTTGTACGGAAGCGCAGCGAGTGCGTGGAGCCCCTCGGCCGTGCGCTCGGGGCCGCCCTCGGCGTGGTAGTCGTAGACCAGCGCCGCCTTTTCGTCGGGCACGTCGGCGACGAGCTCCTCGAGCTGCATCCGGATCAGTCGGCCCTCCTCGCCCAGCTCGACGCAGGCGCGCTCGATCTCCTCGGCCATTCGCGTCGTCAGCTCGGCGCGCTGGAGCGTGACGAGCACGTCGTCGAGCATGACGGCGTTCTGGAACTCGAGCGCGGTCAGACGGGTCACCACCTGCTCGAGGCGCGCGCGGTATGTCTCGAGCGTGGACAGTGCCTGGTTGGTTTTCGCGAGCACGTCGGCGATCGGCTCGAGCTGGTGGCGGCTCTGGCCGACGAACACGGTCACCGTCTCGCGCTGCTGCGAGATCGAGATCACGAGCGCGTCGGTCTGCTTCGCGACGCGCTCGGCCGTCCGATGGCGCGTGCCGGTCTCCGCGGAGGGGATGGTGGGATCCGGCATCAGCTGGACATTCGCGTGCGAGAGCTTCGTCACCGTCGAGTTGACGATGATCGCGCCGTCCATCTTCGCCAGCTCGTAGAGCAGCTGGGGCGTGAACGGCACATCGAGCTTGATCCCGCCCGAAAAGAGGAAGGCAAGCTCGCTCGGCTCGCCGATCAGGATGAGCGCTCCCTCCGAGGAGCGGATGATGTCGTCGATCGCGGAGCGAAGCTCCGTGCCCGGTGCGATGCGCCCGACAGCGGAGAGGATCTTGGAATCGAGCCGCGGATCGTGCTGGGTGGGTTGGCGCACGATGCCCAGCGGCGGTGGGATCCGCGGGTCGGCCCTATCCTCCATCGGCTCGCTCGGCATCGATTCCCGCCTTCGCCGCTTCCCTCAGGCTCTCGGCTTCGAGTATGCGTAGTTTGCCACGACCGGCGGTGCCCTTCGGGGCCACTGCCGCCTCGAGGCCGAGCTTGGCGCATTCCTCGAGCCGTCGTTCCGCCTGCGTGGCGGGCCTGAGGCGCCCTGTGAGCGCGATTTCGCCGAAAGCGGCGATGTGCGGCTTGACAGGCGCACCCCGGGCAGCGGAGGCGATGGCGAGCCCGATCGCCAGGTCGGCGCCAGGCTCGTCGATGCGCACGCCGCCCGCGACGTTCACGAAGACGTCGGCCTGACCCAGCGCGATCCCCGCGTGCCGCGACAGAACCGCGACGATCATCGCGAGCCGCTTCGGATCGACGCCGGTGCCGACGCGCCGCGGCATCGCCAGGTCGGTGGACGCGACGAGCGCCTGAATCTCGAGCAGCAGCGGCCGAGAGCCCTCCAGCGCGCAGGCAACCGCCGCACCGATCTCGCCCTCGACGGTGCGACCGAAGAGCTCCGACGGCTCGGGCACGCCCACGAGGCCCGTGCCGGTCATCTCGAGGACCGCGAGCTCGTTGGTGGAGCCGAAGCGGTTCTTGGACGCGCGCAGGACGCGGTGCTCGTGGTAGCGGTCGCCCTCGAACTGGAGCACACAGTCGACGAGGTGCTCGAGCACTCGCGGGCCGGCAACCGCTCCGTCCTTGGTCACGTGGCCGACGAGGATCGTCGCGACGCCGGCCTGCTTGGCCACCCGCAAGAGTCTCGCCGCGGCCTCGCGCACCTGGCCCACCGAGCCGGGCGCGGAGCCGAGCTCCGACGAGTAGAGCGTCTGCACGGAGTCGATCACGCAGACCGCCGGGCGCTCCTGCTCGAGGGTCGCGCACACGGTCTCGAGCTCGGTTTCGGCGAGGATCTCGACCTGCCCCGCCCCACCGAGGCGGGCGGCGCGGAGCTTCACCTGGGCGACCGACTCCTCGCCTGTCACGAGTAGCGCGCGGCGCTCGGTCGACATCGCGGCCAGGGCGCTCAGGAGCAGCGTGGACTTGCCGACCCCCGGCTCGCCGCCGACGAGCACGAGCGAGGCCGGCACGAGCCCGCCGCCGAGGACGCGGTCGAGCTCGGAGATCCCGGTCGGGATCCGCTCGGACTCCTCGGCCTTGACGTCGATCAGCCGGAGCGTCGGCTTCGCGGCGGCTGCGCTCTTCGCCTGGCCGCTGGCTTCCTCGACGAGCGTGCCGAACTCTCCGCAGGACGGGCACTTGCCGAACCAGCGCCCGGCCGAGTAGCCGCAGTCGGTGCACGCGAACTGGGTTGCCGCCTTCGCCACCCAGCCATCCTAGGAAGGGCCGCGGACGGGAACCCTCACGAAGCTGGGACTAATCTGCCAAGTTTCCGGCGCCGGCCCGCCGAGACGATCAACAACCCGCAGAGGACGAGCGCGACCCCGCCGAGCTGGAGCGCAGACGGGGACTCATCGAGGATCGCCCAGGCGAAGAGCACCGTCAGCACGGGCTGGAAGGTCAGCAGCACCGAAGTCAGCGCGGCGGGCAGGCGCGGCAGCGTGATCGAGACCAGCAGCCAGCTGAGCACCTGGCAGCTCAGGGCCAGCATGAGGAGGTAGCCCTGCGCGGCCCAGCTCGGCGCCCAGTCGAGGTTGCCGATCACGAGGCCGATCGGGATGCAGGTCAGCCCGGCGACGAGGGTCGCGTCGAAGAGCGGGCCGGCAGGACGGCGCTGGTCGCGGTTGCTCTCCCGCAGGACGAGCAGGAAGCCCGCGTACGAGACCGCGGTGAGGATCCCGAAGGCGACGCCGAGGCCCGGGTTGCGCCCGTAGGCCCCCTGCTCCAGCGCGCCTGAGATCAGGATGACCCCGACGAGCGCAACCGGGATCGCGGCCAGCGACCGGTTCGAGGGCCGCTCGCGCAGGATCGCCCAGGCCAGCAGGCCCACCAGCACAACCTGCAGGTTCCCGAGTACCGTTGCGAGCCCGGCGCCGACCTCTTCGATGCCCTGGTGCCAGGCAATCAGGTCGACCGCGAAGAAGACACCGGCGAGCCAGGCAAGCGCGCGCTGCTTGAGAGGCCGCGGCCCGTAGCGGCGGTCCTCCAACTTGGCAAGGAACCACAACGGCGGCACCGCGTAGAGGCAGCGGAAGACCGCGCCGGTCGAGGGCGACACGTGCGCCACGCGGTAAAGAATCCCGGAGAACGAGAGCGCAACGGCACCCGTGAGCGCGGCCAGGATCGGCCGTTCGTACAGCCTGCGAGGCACCCGGCGGAGGCTAGCGGCGCCCGAGCAAGCGCCGTGTCGTGCGAATCAGATATCGCACGGAGAGCCCGAGGAAGAGGAGCCCCAGAGCGGTCCGCACCTGCTCGTCGCGGAAGGGCGCGCGGCGGGCGACCTCGTCGGCGACCCGGCCCTTCCAACCCGACAGTGCGGCATGACCGACTTCTTCGACCTTCATGGGCCTCCTCTACCCGTTCGGCGCCGTCGGTAACGCAGGCTCGTCGAAGCCGCCGCCCCGCTCGAGCTCGCGCAGGATCATGCGGTCGGTCAGCCACTCCACCGGAGCGCGGTCGTCGGTCAGCGGCTTCCCGCTGGCGCGCACCGGCTCCAGCCGGCTGCGGAAGAGAGGCAGCAGCAGCGCGACCTCGCCGGACGCTCGGGTCGCCCGGCGCTCGAGCTCGTCGCGCGACACCGGCTGGCGCAGAGCGAACACGACGTCGTTGAAGCGCAGCGCCCGCCAGCGCCAAGCCTGCGGAAAGGCACTCAGGAGCGTCGTTCCGACCGCGTCGGCGAGCTTGCGGTCGGTGGGCGTCGCGGCCACGTTGACCGCGATCGCGCCCCCAGGCCGCAGGTGCGCGCGCGCGAGCCGGAAGAACTCCGTCGTGGCCAGGTAGAAGGGCACGTAGGGCTGGCGGTACGCGTCCACGACGATCAGGTCGTAACGGTTGTTCGTCCGCTCGAGGAAGGGGCGCCCGTCGGCTGCGATCAGGCGGAGGCTCGGGTTGTCGTCGGCCCCGAAGAAGCGACGCGCAACCTCGTTCAGCTCCGGGTCGAGCTCGACGCCATCGATCGCCACACTGGGGTAGAAGCGCCCGTAGGCGCGCGCCATCGTGGCGCCCGCGTTCCCGATCACGAGCATCCGCTGAGGCGGGTGCGAAAGCAGCGGGGGCAGCATCAGGAAGAGGTCCCAGTAGCGGCCCGTGAGCACCGAGCCGGCGCGCCAGGCCGAGTGGGTCGCGACGCCTTCGTTGAGCTCGAGCTCGCGACCGCCGTGCCCATCGTTGACGACGCGGATGTACTGGTACTGCGACTCCGTCTCGTAGATCGCGCTCTTGATCTGGGGCGTAGGGACGACGAGGAGGGCCGCAACCGCCACCGGAGCCAGGAGCCAGGGCCGGCCGAGCAGCAGCGCCGCCCCCGCGGCGACGAAGGCAGCGGTGCCGATCAGCGTCCGCTGTGTCCCGGCCCACGGGATCGTCACGAGTGCGGCCACGAAGGTGCCGGCGAGGCTGCCGGCGGTCGAGAGCGCGTACAGACGGCCGGCGACCTTTCCCGCCTCGGCCACGCTGTCGAGCGCGAGGCGGACGAGGAACGGGGCCGCCGCGCCGAGCGCCGTCACCGGCACGGCGAAGAGGGCGAGCGCAGCGAAGAACGACCCCGCGACCGAGCCGGCCGAGACCGCGTCGAAGCCGTGCAGCGCCCAGCGCAGGAACGGCCGGGCCGCAAACGGCGTTACCGCGAGGGCCACCGCGGCCACCAGGAGGATGGCTGCCAACACGCGCGGGTCGGGCCTTCGATCGGCGAGCTGACCGCCCAACCAGTAGCCGAGCGCGAGGTACGCGAGGGTCAGCCCGATGATGTTCGCCCAGACGACCGTCGAGGCGCCGAAGTACGGCGCGAGCAGCCGCGACGCGGAGATCTCGGTCGCGAGCGTGCCGCCTCCGACCAGGAACGCGACAACCCCCAGCCGGAGGCCGACGCTCGAATTCTCAGAGGCGATTGCGATCCGGCCGCGACCGGGTCGACCGGTCAGTTTCGACGGAAGCACGGGTTACGCCCGCGCTTCCTGCCAGCGGCGTCGCAAGCGCCGCCTTAGCCCTCTTCCTCCGGCTCGTCGTCGGCGGCGGAGTCGACCGGCTCTTCCGGCGGCACCGTCACCTTTTCGGGCGTGATCTCGCCCGGGATGACCGTGATGTCGACCTCGTCCTCGTTCTTGCGGTCGATGAGGATCGTCGAGCCGGTGCCGAGCTCGCGGCCGAGCACGAAGTCGGCCAGCGGATCCTCGATGAAGCGCTGGATCGCACGCCGCAGCGGACGGGCGCCCATCGTCGGGTCGTAGCCCTTCTCGACGAGCAGCTCCTTCGCGCTCTCGGTCAGCTCGATCACGGCCTCGTGGTCGCCCATCTGGTCGCGCAGGCGCTTCATCATCAGCTCGACGATCACCATGATCTCTTCCTTCGTCAGCTTGTGGAAGACGATCACCTCGTCGATCCGGTTCAGGAGCTCGGGCCGGAAGACCTTCTTCAGCTCGCCCATGATGCGGTCCTTCATCTCGTCGTACGAGAGACCGCTGTCGTCACCGACGGAGAACCCGAGGGTCTGGTTCTTGGAGATCGTCGAGGCGCCGATGTTCGAGGTCATGATCACGATCGTGTTGCGGAAGTCGACCTTGCGCCCCTGGGCGTCGGTGAGCTTCCCGTCCTCGAGGATCTGGAGCAGGATGTTGAACACGTCCGGGTGCGCCTTCTCGATCTCGTCGAGGAGGACGACCGAGTAGGGCTTGCGGCGAACGGCCTCGGTGAGCTGACCGCCTTCGTCGTAGCCGATGTAACCCGGGGGCGAGCCGACGAGCCGGGACACGGAGTGCTTCTCCATGTACTCCGACATGTCCACCTGGATCATCGCGTCCTCGTCGCCGAACAGGAACTCGGCGAGGGTACGCGCCAGCTCGGTCTTGCCGACGCCCGAGGGGCCGAGGAAGATGAACGAACCGGTCGGGCGCTTCGGGTCCTTGATTCCCGCGCGCGCGCGGCGGATCGACTTGGAGACGGCAACGATTGCCTCCTGCTGCCCGACGACCCGCTTGTGCAGCTCGTCTTCCATGCGGATCAGCTTCTTGGACTCGGCCTCGGTGAGCTTGAACACCGGGATGCCGGTCCACATCGAGACGATGTCGGCGATCTCGTCTTCGCCGATCTCGGGCTGCTCGGTGTTGCCTTCCTCGGTGCGCCAATTCTCCTCGAGCTCGCGCTTCTTCTGGGTCAGCTTCCGCTCCTTGTCGCGCAGCGACGCCGCCTTCTCGAACTCCTGGGCCTCGATCGAGGCCTCCTTGTCCTTGCGTACCTTCTCGATCTCGTCCTCGAGCTCGCGGTAGCGCGGCGGGGCGCTCATCGTCTTGATGCGCATGCGCGAGGCCGCCTCGTCGATCAGGTCGATCGCCTTGTCGGGCAGATGCCGGTCCTGGATGTAGCGGTCGGAGAGGACCGCGGCCGCGCCGAGCGCGTCGTCGGAGATCTTGCAGCGGTGGTGCGCCTCGTAGCGGTCGCGCAGCCCGCGCAGGATCTGCACGGTGTCGTCCACCGACGGCTCGTCCACTCGGATCTGCTGGAAGCGCCGCTCGAGGGCAGCGTCGCGCTCGAGGTACTTGCGGTACTCGTCCAGCGTGGTCGCTCCGATCGTCTGCAGCTCACCTCGCGCGAGCGCCGGCTTCAGGATCGAGGCCGCGTCGATCGCGCCCTCGGCCGCGCCGGCGCCGACGAGGTTGTGGAGCTCGTCGATGAACAGGATGATGTCGCCGCGCTGGGTGATCTCCTTCATCACCTTCTTCAGGCGCTCCTCGAACTCGCCGCGGTACTTCGA